>Ga0074046_10000560_pt1 | contig 34132 bp, 39 predicted proteins | sample BogForMeECP23OM3_FD_94441 | JGI IMG/M metagenome (GOLD analysis project Ga0074046, IMG submission 94441) | Bog forest soil microbial communities from Calvert Island, British Columbia, Canada - Bog Forest MetaG ECP23OM3 | ecosystem: Environmental > Terrestrial > Soil > Wetlands ... | reverse complement strand
GCTCTCGAAGGAGCAGCATTGGATTAGATGGTGGGAGGTGGAAACGCCAACCCTAACACCTTACGTTCTAGTTGAGGGTGTGGGGATCACAACCGCGAAAAAGTAGCCGTATCAGGTTCTTCTGGAGTCGGTGCGTTCTCGAATATTAATGGATTCTCGGTACTTGATAATATTCATGTTGACATCAGTACTTGGCGAGCGCCTTTAGGATCTCCTTCAGGTGACGCACGGTTTCCTCTATAACGTCTTCTTGGATCTGGTCCGAAGCCAACCCTCAATTTCCTTCCGAGGCACTTCTCCCCGCGCGACGCGGAGCATAAAGTTTACCGTCTCTTCAAGTTGCCATGCCACTTCGTACCCTTCACTTCTGAGCAATACGTCACCCAAGCCAAGCGCGAGACGCTTGTTTCCATTTGCGAGAGAGTGTGTTGTGGCAATTTCGCGGATGGCGTACGCGGCCTTTGCAAAAGCATCACCTTTCATATGCTCAAGCACATCAGTGATGTAACGCATCGTTCCTTCGCTCACAAAACCAAACTCACCGCCACTCTCGCGCAATATCGCTCTATACAAACGAAGAACCCCCTCCCAATCGATCCCCATGCCGATCTGACCCAGTAATTTAGCAATGCATTCAGAGTAATATCTTCGCACAGCATGTCCTCACACACCAACAACCTACGTTCTCGTCGAAGGTGTGGAATAATTACTGCGAAGAAGTAGTAACTAGCGGTTGAATCCGAACGTTATAGGCCTCGGCTAGCTCGAATTCGATTCCCCACGGATACTCTACGATCACGAGTTCGAGATAACCGTCTGCAATGAGTCTAGTTATTGTGGAGAGAGTCTCGCTCTGGTCGGCATCAGCGAGTGTCACAACTTGCTCTAATGGTAACTGTCGATCTTTCAGCAGCAGTAGTATCTGCTGATCAATCCGGTTGAGTCGTTTTAGACGAGTTGGAGGCTCTAACTTCTGGGCCATCAACATCACCTCGCCACAGGGAGCTGGGACTGAAGGTTGTTGTACGCTTGCCGTACCGCCAAATTCCTTTCAAAATTCCTTTCTTGGGTACTCGATTCCCAGCTTCTGCCGAAGTCAACTTTCACATTCGCCTGCATTACCTTTAGTTGCACTAGCGCAGCGCCCATCGCGCATGTGAAGAAGTTGAGTACTCCCACCCAGTGAACCAATCTATCACGGAACATTTCATCATCACCTACGCGGTGATTAGTTATTTTTCTAATTAAAGGCAGAGCACGTTACTCGGATCGCATGTTGTAACTCACAAGATGTGATTACAACAGACGTCTAAAATGTGTTCCAAGTAGCCGTTATGTAATCAATCAGCGAGTTCTAACGTCTCAACAATTCCAGTGTCGTTTTCATTTTATCATCGAAAACAATTCGGCGTGCCCTAGTATCCGCATTGTGTCCTTTGAAGGATCGAACCCTGACCGTGTTGATGATTTCGCCTTCATGTTCGACGAGCTTAATCTCCACGACCGCATCCGAGATCGTTTTCAGCTCTTGGTAGAAGCTCGGGGGGTGAAGGTCCGTGGCAAATCCAGCGAGCATGATGGTTCCTTGACTCCTCCATATGCCGATTGCCTTCCTGGAAAATTTAGCGAACACATTCTCTTGGTTGAAGGCGAGTTGGGAAAGGGATTCCCACACGATCAGGCTTCCGGCCGGCCATTGTGGCGCGGATTGTCCCATGGCTATGGATAATTCGTTTAGGTTTGCGCTTTCGGACTGGTATCTCTCATCGGTCTTTGCACCCGCCTGCGCGGAATACGCGTCGAATAGGACCGCCGAATCCTTCGCCTCATATTCTCTGATGTTCAACCCTAATCGCTCAAAGCGGTGCCTAAGCTCGGCAATGGGTTCGCTACTCGCAAAATAATTAACATCTCCGCCTGCCCTCAAGTATTCTGCGGAAACATTGACGAAAAGGGCCGTCGACTGTGAATCGGGGTCGTAGAGAACCAAAATAGCTCTACCGAACGGAACCTCACCTAGAAGTTCAGATAGGATAGGAACTTTAGCGCTTCGTCGTTGAAACTGGTTGTTCTGTTCTTCCATTCAGAGACGCCGACCTCGCGATCTTCAACCAATTGCTTAGCCCGGTAGAAATGCTTAGCTGACTATTGATAGGCCGGTGTTCGCGTCAGCTGATTTTCATTGATTCAGACCGTTTGGTTAAACCAACTCATGGTGTATGATTTGTTCATTCGTTTGTCTTTCGCTGTAGCCGCATTTTGAAATCGATCAGACTTGAAGAAAGAAGGGGGAAAGCAGACTGTGGAGTCGGAGCTACGTTTTCGATGGGGTTGGTGGCTTCCAAGTGAAAGCGAATATCCCGCCGAGAACTCCGAGGATCAACCCTACTCCGAAGCCTGCCATCGAACTCCCGAAAACGCTCAGTATGGAGAAGATTAGGATCAAGAGGCCCCACTTCGAGTGATCGATTGGTTTGTTGTATAGCATTACGCTGCTGACAATGACCACTATTCCGAACACTATGCCCGCAAGCCCGAATACTCCGCCGAACCCGTAATGTCCCATCATTCCGAACGCTGGACCAGACGAGTATCGGCCCATCATCCCTCCATACCATCCATTCCCACTGTATCCTCCATATCCTGAATAGCCGTTCATCATTCCTCCATACCCTGAGTAGCCATTCATCATCCCGCCTAGGCCGTAAGGACCGATCATTGACATCATTCCTCCTCCTAACAGAATGAAGATGCCCCCAATCAGTGAGAGGACGAACGCAACCATAGGTTTCTCTTCTGCTGCCATTCTTTGAATTCACCTCTTTCTAACTGAACTCCACTGCATCACATTACACTTAAGCCACGTGTCCACTCAGCAAGACACTGTGGTGCAAACCGGTCATTCTTAACGAAACCTGTCAAGAGTTGCCACGGATAGTCACCGTGTTCCCGCGTATCGCCTGAATCAATCCGGCCGCGTCAACCTTACCTTTCGCGATCAGTTTGCCATCCAAAAAGACCGCGGGAGGATACGTTATGCTGTTTTCCATTGAGAGTTTTGCGCCTGTTGGAGAGGTGTATTCAACTTCCTCCAGTGTTATGTTGGGAAGTTCGGCTTGCAATTCTTTCAAGATTCGTTTGACGCGTAGACACGGAGTACAGCCGTAGCTGGTAACGAGCAAGACATTAGGCATCGTCAGACGCCGTCCGTTGTTTCCTAACGCGCTTGGCCTGCCAGAAGTGGACGACTACTAGTAGGACAGAAGCGAGCGCAACCACTCCAATTATGGTGACCGGCCCCAGCGACATGGCGGAGAAGGTAGTCAGTAGGCTCTTCTGAAGCCCTGCTTGCACAACTCCGACTAAAGAAGCTCCAGGCGCCGGAATCATCGTTCCACTCAAACCGACTAGAATATTCGCTATCCCCATGACGATGAAGATCAAACCTGCTATCAATTTTGATGAGTGAATCGAGAATTCGCGTTCGAGAAACCTCAGATTGACAATTTTGCCCTCAAGAGGATTCCTTCCCGTCGTTTGGTATTTGTCCCAAACGAGAGCGATCAGAAACAAGGGAAACACCATTCCAACAACATAGGTGACCCCAATGAGTAACCCCTCCAGCATGCTAGCAGATAGGGCTGCGAGGATCAGGACACCCGCTAATACCGGAGCGCAACAGGAGGTTGCAGCGCCTGAGAACATACCGAGCGTGTACACCGACGCAGCACTCCCCTTCTTCAGATCAACGGGGAAGTTAATTCTGGGAAGCATACCTCGACCCCATAAAGTCCAAAACCCGATCACTATCATGAGGAAACCTCCAGCTACAAAGACTAACACGTGGTTCGTTCCAAGAATTCTCCCTATGTAAGTGATCCCGAATGCTAAAGGCAACATGATCGTGGCTATGCCGGTTGAGAAGATCGCTGTCATTCCTATGAGGTGTGTCTTCTGTTTGAAACTCTGCGCGAAGTAGGCAGGTAGGAGAACGCTGAAACAGCATGGCATGGCAAGGGCGATGACTCCAGCAATGAAGGCAGCAATCACGTAAGCAAGAAGCAGCAAAGACATTAGCGTCGTCCCTGCGTCCATTCGCGAACAGCCGAGGTCATATTATGCGCCAAGAGCTTGCTTGACGGCAGCCAAGATTTCGTCGTTCGGTACGCTCATGTTGTAAGGCCCGTAGTCTTGTCGCCAGATTATGGCCCCTTGCTCATTCACCAAGACGAAGGAGTGACCGGGGGCTGAGCCGGGCATCATACTCTTGTCGGGTCCGAGCATGTCATATGCTCTGCTGACAGTTAAGCTCTGATCTGATAGGACCTTGCCATATTGGGGACCGCTCGAATGAGCCCAATCGGACAGAAGACTGAGTTGGTCTCCTGTGATACTCACCATTACGATATTCAGGCTGGTGAACTGCGGATTCAATTGATCTAAGTCGGCCATCTGTGTGAGACATGGAGCGCAGCTCAGCCCTTCATTGAAGAACAGCAGAACATTTGCTTTCCCTCTATAGGAGGAAAGAGTAAACGATGCCCCGTTAACGCCAGGTAGAGTGAAGTCGGGCGCGATCGCCCCTGCCACAATATTGGTCGCGGTAGATTGTTCTCGTGGTGTTAACGCTAGATATCCTATTACCCCTGAGGCGACGATTAGGATCAGTAGAAAAACTGCCAGCTTTGTCTTCGATGGCCCATGAGCATAGTTCGCAACAGCCTTGTAACTGTCAAGCTCCTTCTCAGTCGCTAGCCCTCTTTCAAGCTCTAAAGGGCGTTGGGCGTTGTGATGCTTCGTATCGAAGTGTTGGGAAAATGCAGTGTAGGACACGAATTTCTTATGGCAACGTTCGCATTCGACCATGTGAGTGTGCTCCGAACTGAACGCACATGGTTCGAGAGCCGTCTTAAGCAGACTGTACACACTGAAATGCAGAGTCTTGCTAATTTTCAGAAGTGAAAAGCAGTCGGCGGGATGCCGAAAGCTGCCAGCTTTGTCCGTGTGAGCGCCGAGGCTTATTTCGCATATTTCTGCGGGTTCTTGTCGAACTGTTGCTTGCAGGCTGCTGAACAGAAGTAGAATTTCTTGCCATCAGATGTGCTCGTATACTTCGCGTCGTTCTCCGCAACATTCATTCTACATACTGGATCTACGGCCACCAGACTCACTTCAACTCTGAACTTGGATTCCCGATATCTAAGGGCTTTCCTACAACTTTAACTTGACTTCAATCCAACCACTTCGAGGAAGCAAGAAAACGATGCCAGCACCTCGAAACCCTAGGCCAAGGACCGTGCCCAAGTCCTTCCGAATAGACGAATCTGCATCAGCTGCCGTCGAAAAGGAAGCAATTGCGCAAAACGTCAGTCCTAACACGCTCGTGAACCAGATCCTCAAACAATTCGCGGAGTTCGATAGGTTCGCAAGAAAGATCAACACGGTCAAAGTTAGCAGCTCGATTTTCCGTAGTCTTCTCGAGCAAATCGAGTCGGACAAGTTAGTTGAAGTGGCCAATGCCGCGGGGAGTAGCATTCCTCAAGCGTTTGCAATATCGAAAAGTGGTAGAGTTGAGGTTGACTCGCTTTTGGACTATGTTCGTTGTTCAGCCATGTACGCCCATCTGTATGAGTTCAACGAAACGGTTGACTCACGGACCCACCTCATTACCCTTGTTCATGATTTTGGGTTGAACTGGTCCATCTTCCTAGTGCACTACCTGACCGCGATGTTTCAACAAATTGGAATTTCCCCTAAGCAGGAGATGAGTGACCGATCAGTCACGCTAACGTTTTGAAGCCGATGTTTGCAATACACTGTGGTTCTCTGCGCACGCTCCCCTTAAGTCGGCCGTCAGGCCAATCCGGTATGGATCATTTATGAGCCAAACTCAGAAGACCGTCGGAGAAGCGATCTTCTCAATTGACAGTCTGAGTTGCACTCACTGTACCTCAATGATGGAACCTGAGCTCAGACAGCTGACTGGCATTCTTAGTGTCGAGCTGAGCAATGTGGCAGGTACCCTTCGAGTGACCTTTGATCCGTCCGAGACTACAAGTGACGCGATCCGCTACTATTTGAAGGAGCTATGTCAACATTTGAAATCGACGACTCTGATTGTCCGAGGGCATCCGAAACGGCGGAGAGTCAGATAGAGGAAAGTTGAGTGGCTAAAGACCCCATTTGCGGCATGTATGTAGACGACGAGACCGCAACCATAACTCGGACAATTCGAGGGAACAAATGGTATTTCTGCAGCGAAACGTGCGCCTTGACTTTTGAGAAGCCCGAGGCCGAACTGAAACGGCTCAAGCTGTTAGCAACAGCGGGCGGTGTCCTAGCCGTGCCGACACTTCTGTTCACTTGGCTGCCAATGATTCCAAGTGTTGCGAATAACTACCTACTCTTTCTTCTTGCGACGCCAGTCCAGTTCGTTGTAGGTTGGCGGTTCTACAGGGGTGCCTACGACGCCCTGAGAAACCGGATGGGTAACATGGACCTACTAATCGCCATTGGAACGAGTGCTGCTTGGGCGTACAGCAGCGTGGTCACATTCCTGCCCTCCTTTTTCCATACCACAGGTGTGTACTTCGATACGGCTGCAATCATCATAACACTAATCCTGCTAGGGAATCTGTTGGAATATCGTACGAAACGAAAGGCATCGGAGGCTGTCCGACGACTCCTCGACTTACAACCGACGATGGCACACGTTCTGCGCGACGGAAATGAAATTGAAGTTCCAGTTGAGTCCGTAAACGTCGGGGATGTGCTTCTCGTTCGTCCGGGCGAAAGGATCCCCGTTGACAGTGTGGTGATTGAAGGTAACTCGGCCGTGGATCAGTCTGCAATTACGGGAGAAAGCATTCCTGTCGAGAAAGGCGTTGGTGAGGAGGTGATAGGAACCACAATCAACACCTCAGGGTTCCTGAAGGTTCGTGCCTCGAAGGTCGGTGCCGACACCGTGCTTTCAAAGATCGTTCAACTGGTTGAAGAGGCACAGATGGCGCGAGCTCCCATCCAGCGCCTCGCGGACAGAGTTGCCGCCTACTTTGTTCCGGCCGTTATCGTAATCGCTGCGGGGGCCGGGCTTGGGTGGTACTTCCTTGGTGGGTTTACTCTGAATTATGCCATGCTTGCTTTCGTCTCGGTGATTGTAATCGCATGCCCTTGCGCTCTTGGAATCGCGACTCCGGCTGCAATAATGGCTGGAACGGCCAAGGGGGCTCAGAATGGTATTCTCATCAAGGGCGGTGAATACCTCGAGACAGCGCACAAGATGACAGCGATCGTGTTTGACAAGACCGGAACGTTGACCCGCGGCAAACCCTCAGTGACAGATGTAATACCCGTGGGAAATCACACGAGACAAGAAGTCGTTAAGCTTGCAGCATCTGCTGAGGAAGGGTCAGAACATCCGCTTGGACAAGCGATCGTCAACGCTGCGAGGAATGAACACATCGAGACCTCACACTTTTCCTCCTTCAAGGCGGTTCCGGGCGAAGGGATTGTCGTTGAAGATAGCGGCCGTGTCTTTCTCGTGGGAAACCGAAAGCTAATGTCACAATATAACGTGAGACTTGAGGAGATAGAGACGTCCATCTCCAAGCTGGAGGAAGAAGGAAAAACTGTGATGGTCCTGTCTGAGGACAAGGAACCGCTTGGAGTTATCGGTCTTGCGGACACGCCCAAGGATGATGCACCTGAAACAATAAGACAATTGCAGAAAATGAAAATCCAAGTCGTTATGCTGACAGGGGACAATGCAAGAACTGCGAAGGCAGTTGCCAGCAAGTTGGGAATTGATCGGGTCGTGTCGGATGTTCTTCCTGAACAGAAAGAGCAGGTGATCCGTGACCTACAGAAGGAGGGCATGGTGGTTGGGATGGTTGGTGATGGAATAAATGACGCTCCGGCTCTTGCGGCTTCTGACATAGGAATCGCGATCGGAAGTGGGACGGACGTAGCCGTTGAGACAGGGGGGATCGTTCTGATTAGGAACAAGTTGAGCGACATTGTGACGGCGATCAAACTCAGCAAGGCGACGGTTAGAAAGATCAAAGAGAACCTATTCTGGGCATTCTGCTACAACATTGCGCTCATACCAATTGCAGCGGGCGCGCTCGTGCCCTTCTTCGGTCGAGGCTTTTACGACGTCATGCCTATCTTTGCAGGTGGCGCTATGGCTTTCAGCTCGGTGACAGTTGTAAGCAATTCTCTTCTATTGAACCGATTCAAAGCCTAAACTGAGACTTGAACGGGCAGAGGCGGGCCCCTGCCATGTGTGGTTTACAACTGTGTCAAAGTTCTGAGTGTAAGGCTATTTCGGTGTCTGCCTTGACAATTGGGAAAGAGCGTTCCCAGTCTGCTGCACGTGTTGGACCGCTTCCTGATTACGCCGCATCTCTTTGAACCGCTCGCCGTACACGATGGCAGCCGCGGTGCGGAAGTTAGCGAAGCTTTGCTTAAGCGTGGGCATTCTTACGAGATGTCGGAAACCGAATCGCCCTTGGAGGCTAGAGCCTTCCATCTCACGATGCAAATCTGTATTTTGTTCACACAACGTCATATTTTTCTCACACTAACGTAAAGTTCTATTCAGTATTAAAATCTTGCCTTTAGCCAATCAAATCGAAATCTCATTTCCTTAAGTCTATATGGAGAAACGTGAGTGAATATTCAAGACGGTGAAGGACTGATGAGAGCCTTCAAGGTAATCAGAGATCCAACAAGTTTTGATGTCATAGGCGACAAAACACGCAGAAGAATCATCTACATCCTAAGGGCCAGGGATCTCTCCGTTAGCCAGATTGCCGACGAGTTAGAAGTGACGCCTCAGGCCATCTACCACCACATAAAGAAACTGCTGGAAACGGGCATGGTTGAAGTAGCCAAAGAAGAACGGATAGGCCACTTTATCGAGACCTACTACCGCGCCACTGCAGAAGTCTTCGAATTCCAATATGGAGAAGCCAGTCAGAAGCCTGGGGAAGCACAAGCGAAAGAGGCGATTAGGGCACTGGAACGGGTGGGCATAGTCCTCAGAGCCGACGACGAAACCGTTTCGAAATATGTTAGACTCGTGATGAAGATAGAATCAGCTGGCTCAATTCCCGAGATTGAAGAGAAAATAGCCGAAATGTCGGACATTGATCTTCTCTGCTCCCAACACGCTAGAAAACTGGCTCGATCCCTCTCTATGACGGAGAAGCAGTTCGATGAAATGCAGGAACTAGAGAGAAGAGCTAGAGCGCTGCTGAAGGCCAAACTGGTCGAGCCTAAACAGGTTCCCACAAACCATTGAATCTCGTCAACACATGAAATGACACAAACTGAGCCAACCCGTCGGATGTACGCGTTTCTGAGTGGTTTCGGAATTCACCCATACGAGAACCGAATATCAATCATACTCCATCAGGTCTTCATTTAGGTCGTTCGACGACCCGGTTGTCCGGCCGGATAAGCTGCTTGGTTAATGTAAATTCCAAGTTAAATGCTCGGATAGATTTGACGTGCTGAGTTTAGAGTCCATTTAGCCAACCAAGCAAAACCTCACAAGTTGTCGTGTGAGGGAAAAACGGTGAAACAGGCTAGGTACATTCTAGTTGCAGTTATGGTGATTGCGTTCATCGGGGCCGCATTTGCAGTTGCAATCTATTCAAGTAACTCGGCTACGAACCAAACGCTCTCAAGCCCAGCCTTTGGGCCGGGGCTCGAAACCTCAGGACCCAACTATCCGAATCCCATACACCAAAACGTGACGCTAACCGGATCCGTAACGACGTCGGTAGTGTCTCCCGCCTGCAAGTTGTCCAATCCTCCATGTGCGATAGCCGACAGCCCACTGTACTACATTACGGTTAACGGATGGAACTACCGTCTTATCTTCTCAAACTCAACCACGGTTCCAATGAACCATGCCAGCATTTCAGTAACCGGAGTGTTCGTCACTCCCTCCACGTACAAATCAAACGAATGGACGCCTCAAGTGGAATTCCACGGCGACATCTACGTCATAGCATACTCCTACGTATCCCCATACCATTAGCTTCCATAGCACCTTATCGTCCAGCGAAGAACCCCTAGCCAATGCGGGCACCGCTCGGCTTGGGCCCGCACCTACATACTGAACCCTCGTCCTCATTGAAAAAAAGCGGCCCGGTTTCTACGGGTTTTCAAAGCTCCACTCTCGCTTCCCTCGCTAAGTGGCTGAAACTATAATGTAATATTTGTATGGTCAAATAGCATCGGCCTCTAGGGTTGAAGGGCTTGAAGATCGGCGGTAACACGGTGTTAATCACTGGTGGTGCAACGGGTATCGGTTTTGCGTTAGCTGAAGCCTTTGTGCAAGAGGGAAGCGCCGTCATTCTATGTGGGCGTCGCAGGAGCAAGTTGCAACAGGCAAAAACCAAGATCCCCAGCGCATACGTCAGAAAGTGCGATGTGTCGGTGGAGTCGGACAGGGGAAAACTGCTGAACTGGATAACGGCGAGTTTTCCAGAACTTGACATGCTTGTCAATAACGCTGGAATTCAACGGCAGGTCGACTTCACTTCGCCCAAGATCGCCAAAAGAACTTCGCCCGCGGACGATGAACTTGCAATAAACCTTGAAGCGACCATACGCCTCTGTGCACTCTTCACGCCAAGATTCTTAGTTAAGAAAAGGGCGGCTATCACGAACATCTCGTCCGGTCTCGCCTTCGTTCCGATCGCGGACATGCCGATTTATTGCGCGACCAAAGCGGCAATCCATTCATTCACAACCTCTCTACGCCACCAACTCAGGAACACATCGGTGAGGGTTTTCGAAGCGGTGCCCCCAACTACTGATACTGAACTCGATGCAAGCTTTGCCGGGGAAAGTGAAGAATCCTATCGCGGCATTAGCCCACAGGAGGTTGCGGCGGCGATCATTGATGGACTACGGGAGGACAAGCAGGAAATAGTAATCGGACAAGCCCAAGGCCTCCGGAAAGCAGCTATGCAAAACCCCGAGCAAATCTTCAACCAATTGAACGGCTAAAGCACGATTAGGCTGTCGGAAAACCCAACACGTAGATTGCCGTGTATTCCGCGGGAGCCGTCACTGTGATAGGCATCAGTACCTTCGAACCGGCTGAGTCGCGCCAGTTTGCGAATTGGAGGAACGTCAACACGGTCGTGGTGATGGTTGGATCCAGTATCTGACCTTGATTGTACCAGGCTGAATAGGGTTGATTCGGGGCAATTTGATAATTTTCATTGTTAAGGTTTAGCGTGACAGATGTGGAGTTCGGAACACCGGTGACTTCGAAGGTGATTTGGTATTGCGTTGTCCACTGTGCTACAGCGTTTATCGGTTCGCTAATGGTCAATGTGACATCGGTGCTATTGCCAGAGACGTCACCAACCCAACCCGTGAATATTCGACGCGTTTCGTTATTGTAATCAACTTCAGGTTGAATTGAAAGTTGCACCGAAGACCCCGCATCATGCCATCCCGCTCCAGTCGCGGAGCCGTATTCTGATTGGACTGTTACTAGGTACTGTGTCTTCCACGCAGCGAGTAAGCTGATGGGTGAGTTGACCGTTATTTGCGTGGTCGGGTTACTGCCCAGGGTTGGAGAGTTCCAGCCGTTGAATATCATGCGCGTTCCGTTCGGGTACTGGACTGTGGATTGAACCACAACCGTGACTACGGATCCGGCGTTATACCAACCCTCGCCGCTCGGGGTACCGGTTGGTGAGATTATTGTCACGTAATATTGCTTGATCCAGTTCACTTGCAGCGTCACTGGTTTACTCATCGTCACGGTCAACGTAGTTGAGTTCGACACGAAATCCCCACTCCACGAAGAGAACATAAATCTGGAGGCATTCGCGGTTACATTTGAAGGATTGTTGGCGGATACGGATACAGTTGCGTTAGGCTGATACCACCCACTGGGTGTTGCGGTTCCACCGTTCGGGTTGATGGAGAGCAGATATTGGGTCGCGTACAGTGCCTCAAGTACCGTACCTGAAGTTACAGTGATTTGTCTTGGGTTGTTAGTGTTCCCGTCGGACCATCCGGTGAAACTTTGCCTAACCCCCTGCGAAGTGTTCACCGCCGGCTGAATCTCCACGGTTATTATTCCGTTAGGAACGGTGGTTTGGAATTGGCTTGAGGTTATGTTGTACTTCGCGCCGTTGATCAATACCCAGATGGTGCCCGAGGACGTGATGTTTGCTGGGACGTTGATAGAGAGAGTAGGCCCTAGAGTGGGTCCAACGTTCACGTTGAACGACTCGACGTTGTTCGCCCTACTCGGTTCGTTTATTGTGTGATTTGGGTCCAGTGTTACTTGGAAGACGTGACTTCCAATCGTGGAAATCCAAGTGAAGCTGGTTTGAGTTGAGGAACCTGCAGCCAGGTTCGAGACTTGTAGGTTCGTGAAGTTCTGTCCGTCGAGTGTGACTAGGATTGGGACGTTAGTTGCCGCGATGGTTCCGACGTTCGAGATTTGGATGCTAATTGTAACCGTCGTGTTCGGGTTGATTATGACTGCGGGTTGGGTATTGATGCCGGTTATGGTGAGTTGAATGAACGGAGTGGTCTGGTTTTGGTTCTGAGGCTGAGGAGGGGGTTGAGCGCCACCTCTATTCACGGTGACTTGATACGAGTTTCCATTCTCGCTTGTCACCGTAACAGCCACATTGTTCGCGCTGTCGGTGAACGTTTGCCCCACCGTCCAAACGGCATGGTTCAAATTGGGAACGCTGGGATGGCCATCTATCACGTGCACTTTGCCGACAACAAGATTCTCATTTACAAGTGTGATTAGGACTCCCGCGGCGGGCAGGGCGGAGTCGAAGCCTATCAGTGCCCTCACTTCAACCAAGTAGTATTGGCTTGTTTGGGCGAGGGGTATCTTGATCGCGTGAATATTATTGGATGCGATTTCTGTCGGGTCGATCGTGTAAGTGGTGGTTGTTCGATCTTGGGCGGTTGCTATTGTAGAGCCGCTGATGTACCCGAGTTGGATTTTGTCCCACGCTGTCATGTGGGCAGGGCTTGATCCCTGCGGGTTGCCGTTCCAAGCTCCTTTATCCATCAGTTCCCATGGGCCGAGAATTGATTGCCCCGTGTTGGTGTTATACAAGTCCGGTAGACCCAGGTCGTGACCAAATTCGAGGCAGTAGACCCCCCCGGGGATGGCTCCGTGGGCTTCCAGTTCTGGAACGATGCTAAACAAATCAATGGTTTTCGCTTTGGTCAGCACATAAACTCCACCCATGTACGTCACCGACCAAATGTCGTCCCCCACTCCACTAGATTCTTGACCGTAGCCGGAATGAATGAAGATGAAATAATCATACTTACTGAAGTCAACTTCTTTCTGCGCTAATGCCGCGGCGTCTTGGGCAAATTGGAATGACATGTCCTGCCCACTGCAGTCGGCGGAGTTGATCCCGTTGCAACTCAGTCCGTAATGTGATTCAGGATACGGAAGCTTGTACCACCCGTAAATGTCTCCTTGAACTGTCAATGCCCCATACGATATTTCGTGGTAGTATGAGGCGACCGCTCCGAACCAATTCTGTTTTACTTGGGCAATTGTTAATGTGGCGTTGATGTCGGGGAAGTCGGCCGCGATTACGAGGACGTGTATGACCCCCGAGACTGGATGGGGCCATGCGGCTCCGAATTGAGGTGGGGCGTAGCCTATAGCTGGAAGTGGCAGTGACGGCGTGAAGTAAGGCGCATGAGGCGGCAATTGAACCGCGTACGCATTTACGTTCGAGGAGAAGGTCGGTGCAATCAGAACTAGGAAAAATATGATAGCGGCCGCTGCTTTTGCTGATGTCCTTAGATGCATTTGCACGCGACCTATCTTTGAGGAGATTTCTTGAAAGTTCTGATAAGTTGTTTAGACGTAAGGAAGAACGTACGCGAAGAGATCTTCGGCGACTCTGACAACAATCACGCAACGTTACTATTGAGCTTCTTCAGAGCGGAGGTACTTGGGCCTGATTGGGTCAGAAATGTGAAAACGCGCTTACGAGCGTGTTCTTGGGATAATGGCTGGATTCCTCTCTAGGCTCAGCAGTTTTCACCCAGAAGAAATCGTGATCGGAGAGGCTCGAGGACCTCGGAAGGCAGCGACGCAAACCCCACGCAAATCTTTGATCGAGTGAAAAGTTGAGGATTTGGGTCTATAAAGAACATACACTACGTTCCAAGAGCCTTTCTACGAGCCGTCGCAATGTTCCATGCGAGGGCTCAAAAGAGCCCCGAATGCGATGCTTCATTGACAGACAGCATTTCGACTCTTCATGCGAACTTTGCAAGGTTTGCGGCATCATTTGGCCCAGCATGGCTTGTGATGATTGCCGACGTTGACGCGGCAAGCATCATTACAGCTGCCGAGACCGGCGCCATGTTCCATTACGGTCTAATTTGGCTCCTACTTCTCCTCACCGTCCCCCTCTTTTTCATCCAAGAAGCTTCCGGCAGAATAGGCGTCGTAACTCACAAGGGCCTCGGCGAGATCATAAGAGAGAATTACACTGCCAATATCGCGCTATTTGCAACCCTTCCTATGGCATTGACTGACATTCTAACATACGTTACCGAATATCTGGGAATCGCTATTGGCCTTGGGATCCTAGGCGTGCCACCACTACTCTCTGTATTGCTAGCATACGTAGTGCACGTTCTCGTAGTGTACAGAAGAAAGTATTCGGCGGCGGAGAAGTTGATGTTAGGGATATCGGTGGTCATGCTTCTATCATACGTTGGTTCGTTGATTATGCGAGGAACAATGAATTATTCACCTTTCTACATATCAGGGGACCCACGTTTTCTATTTCTAGTCGCGGCCAATGTGGGGGCTGTGATAATGCCATTCATGATTTTCTATCAGGCTTCTGCGACTGCCGAGAAGAAAGCTGGGAGCGTTTGGTCTTCACGGCTGGAAACGCTTGGAGGGGCAATTGTCAGCGAGGCGCTGATGGTGATAATCGTAATGGTGAGTTCCGGGCTTGATCCAATCCTGAACTTCACATCTCCCGGAGAACTATCCAGGGCACTTTCAACTGTAGCCGGTCAATACGCGCCTGTGCTTTTCGGAATCGGGCTGGCCGCCGCGGCCTTCCTAGCATTGATGGCAATATCATTTGGTAGTGCGTGGGGCGTCGTTGAAGCAATGGGTTGGCGTAGAACCCGTGCGTTCCCCGTTTATTTTCTTGAATCGATCCCGGCAGTGTTGCTGGCGCTTGTGTTGACGGCGAACCTGTTGAACGCGATTCTGACATTGATGGTGGTTTTCGTTTTTGTTCTCCTTGGACCGGCGGTCATCATGGGCAAGATTGCGTCGGATAAACGAATGATGGGCGAATCTGCTTCCAAAGGCCTGTGGAAGTATGCTTACTGGCTCAGCCTAGCATCCGTCGTTGGGTTGGGCATCGTATCTGTCGCATCTGCCCTATGATTGCATGTGGTTCTGAAGGAAGTTCAACAAATGGGTGTTGAAATCCAGCGGATTTTCCATATTGCTCAAATGCGCTGCCCGCGGTATGAGATGTAGTTCTGATTTCTGTATCATGGAGTGCATTTTGTGGGACTGTTCTGGGGGCGTGATCGTATCTTGTTCACCGACGAGGATGAGTGTGGGAACTTGGATTTTCGGGAGGAAGGAAGTCGTATCAGTTCTTCCAGCGAGCGCAAGCAACGTGCCAGACAGGCCTAGAGCTTGATTTTTCCGAATGATCTTCGCCGCCGTTTCGACCACACTCGGATCTTTTAGTGAAGTGGGAGATAGGGCGCCTTTCAGGAAGGTTTCCGCATACGCGTCGACCCCATTCCTCTTGATCGCTCTGATAGAGGCACCGCGCGCCAGTTTCGTTTCATTCGGGTCTGTCTCAGATTTGGTATCGCATAGAACTAGCCCGCTAACACGTTCCGTGTTTCGCTCCACCGCACGTAAGGACACGTAACCACCCATCGAAAGCCCGCAAAGAACTGCCTGCTCAATTTTCAGATGGTCTAACAAGGCTATGAGATCGTCAACCAAGAACTCGAGCGTGAACTGCCCGTCACCCACTTCACTTCTTCCCTGTCCACGCAGGTCATACGCAACCACCCTGTATGCGTTTTTGAGAATCTCAATCTGATTGGTCCACATCTCATGACTGAGAGGGAAACCGTGGACTAACACGATTGGGGGACTTGAGGGTTGACCGACATCAATGTAGTAGAGCTTAGTTTCGTTGGTTGAAAGGTACATCTTAGCTGCCTGCCCTTTGAACTCCTATGTATCCTCTTGAGAACGTTTTAAGAATCATCCAACAAACAAAACGTAACCATAGGATTCCTTGAAACTTGAGGCAATTACTGGTCAAGAAAGCGGAACTGGTTAGGATGAATCTTTGAAAAGACGAAATATCTTCGTCGCGTTAGTGATCGTTGTTCTTACGGTTTCTGTTTCGATTGGTTATTATCTATACGAGCAGCCCAGGCCAGTCAGAATTATCTTTGCGGGTGTGGTCCTAACTGTTGATCTCGCCACGACGCCTGAGGAGCAACAGATGGGCCTCTCGGGACGGGCTTCGATGCCGGCCGACCGTGGAATGCTCTTTGTCTTCAACCAGGAAGCTCAGTGGAGCTTCTGGATGCATGAAATGAACTTCCCGTTAGATATCATCTGGTTTAACGCCAACAGACAGGTGGTCTTCATCGAACAGGACTTGCCGCCCTGCACGCTTCAAGCGTGCCCCATCTTCACGCCGCCCGTCAACGCCATGTACGTGCTGGAAGTTAATGCAGGGTTCGTAAAGGCAAACGGCGTTTCAGTTGGAGAAAGCTTTACTTTCGTTTAGGCCTGACCCATTTGGCCAGGAAAAACATACGTAGTTACCGTCGTAGTCGTGATCGGAAGACCAATTGTACGTTGAGACGGTTGGGAGCTGGCCTTCTCAACGTAATCCACCAGACCGTAGCCGGGATAGTCGATGAATCTCTTTTCCAGTCTGGAGTAAAACCGCTTAGCGATAGTTCTCTCGATCGTTGTCCCCGCTTTCCCAAAGTTATCGTGAAGGATATCGCAGAATTCACCTAACCTCTGCGGCATCTCTTCCCTTGCCATGTAACATTTCCTCTCTAAATGGTCGTAAATCGCCTCTCTCGCACGTCGCCCAAGTAAGTCCCCCAGTGCCTCATCAATAGCTTCCAGGAGCAACAGTCTAGGGTCTTTTGCTTTGATTTCGGAGGCGTTTATTCGAATACAAGCAACGGACTCGGTATCTGCCGGCTCTGTTTCCACGTTGGGTTTGGGTTCTGACATGGGCGTTCAAGAAGGCTTACGGGAGACAGTTGATTTAAGCAGATTAGCCCATTTTCACGTCATAAGGGCGAAATCTCTAAACTAATCACCGTTTTCGGGCATAGAACTGCATATAGCGAATGTGGAGGTATGCGAGGGCAGTGAATGGCTTGTTGAATCAATATTCCGATAGACTTGGCAAATTGCAGCTGAAGGTTCATGAAAAACAGCTGGATGGCGTAATTCTTGTTCCTGGGCCGAACCTGAGGTACTACACCGGAGGGAATTCGCTCCTCTTGGAAAGGCCGTTCTTCATGGCTGTGCCGGCCGATGGCGAGCCGCATCTAGTAACGCCCACACTCGAATCCGGCCCATATCTGAGGTCACCCCTGAAGATCATCATTCACAGTTGGACCGATGCCGACGGCCCTTCGAAGTCGATCGAAGAGACAGTCAATCAACTGAAATTGAATGGCAAGTGGGGACTGGAGGGGGACATGCCTTACAGGTTCATCGATGTACTTCTCAAGTTTGCACAGCCTCAGTTTGAAAACGCCGAGTCTATCTTGCAGAACCTTAGAGCCGTAAAAGACGTACAGGAAGTACAATTGCTAACGCGCTCGGCGAAAGTCATTTCCAAATCCTTCCTAGGAATTCCCGCTATGCTGAAGGCTGGAATTAGCGAATTGGAACTCGCGCGGAAGGTTGCGGGCGAGATGCGTGTGAACGGCGCAGAATCCATACCTGATGTTCTAGTTCAGTCGGGCCCGATGGCTGCTGATGGGCACCATTTGCCATCGAAAAGAAAGCTGAAGCGAAAGGAGAGCGTAGTCATCGATGCAACCTGCACCTATGGCGGTTACTTCGCTGACATAACACGAACGTTCATGATAGGTAGAGACACTGCCTTTGAACGGCTCTACGAGAGTGTGCTCGAAGCCCAGATTGAAGCGGTTGAAGCCTCTCGCGCCGGTGAAACATCGGGCTCAATCGACGAAGCTGCCAGGGGATGTCTTCGCGGGAAGGGACTGGACCAGTATTTTGTTCATCGAACCGGCCATGGTTTGGGTCTGGAGGTTCACGAGGCGCCGTACATAGTCCCGGGTGGGATCGAGGTCATCCGACCAGGGATGGCGTTTACGATCGAACCGGGAGCCTACATGCAAGGAAAGACTGGAATCAGGATTGAGGACGATCTAATATCCACCGAGCAGAATAGCAAGGTCTTGACTAGGGCAGTTCCAAAGGCACTCGGTTGGTGGAACTGAATCACGACGGAGAGGGAACGCAGGCGAGGTTCATCGGTGGGTTGAGGCAAGGATGCAACTGAGGCACTCCGGCCTTCCGCAGGTAAGTGCCATTGAGTCTTCGTGGAGAACCTTCTCCGCGGCCTGAACCAGTCCTCGCATCGAGTAGAGCGTCGCGGTTGCCGATCCGATCTGAGTCTCCTTGAGCTTCTGCGAGCTGAGACGTTGAGCCAGTTTCTGGAAACCTCCACTGCATCCCATAGCAGTTACATCAACCCATTCCTGTCCCTTCGAGGTGATGGTAAGTGCACGTTCGTTAACGAACTTCGATGGAGTAAACCGCTGCTCTGCTGCATGAATCGCAGAAACTGAGTCCAATCCGACTCCTACAGTCAGAACGGCAGGATCTTCTTTGAGAAAGGCCTTGAGAGGTTGCAGTGGATCAGCGGCGGAATATGCACGAACAAACTTGTCTGAACCTTCGCCCACCGCTACAAAAGAATATGCGGGATGCCTGCTCCTTCTCGACGATGGCCAACTGCATAACCGATACGCGATTTCACCCATATCCTTGTCAGGTTGCAATTCGGAGATGAAGGGCAGGTGGCGGTTCTCTTTTCCTTCGCACCAACACCCTGCTTCTGTGTAGTTATCATGCGTCGAACTGTGCCGAGTTACTGAGGTGAAAGTGGGCATGAAGAGTATGCCACCCTTCCCAAGATTCTTCAGTAGTCGGTGTAGAACCATTGCAGCCCCGCCATCAACGGTACCCATACTCTCCAACGAAGCGTGCATCATGGCGCGATCTCCCTCCTTTAATCCAAGGCGACGAAATCCATCGCTCAATTCATCGGGCAGAACCCGCGGGACCGCCGATGCGTCATCTGTTGCATGTTCAACCAAAGTTTGATCGCAACCTTCTAGGTCCTGGGGAGTATCATCATTATTTCGGAGGGATCGCCTATCGCCAAGTAGTGTCCTTCCCCGTATTGTTTAGCTACCAAGGCGCAGTTTATCGCGTCCAGTTCATCCCCCGTTAAGTTCCTAGTCAAAATATCTCCGCTGCAACCCATCTTTTTCAATGACTCCTGCAGCTCTTCTAAACCGTGTTGTTTTCTTGGAATCCCAAGTAGATCTTGAGCCGCTCCAGGATACGTTTCGATTACGTCGACGTGAAGTCGTTCAATTTTCTTGAGAAGCCGCATACCCCGCGATGTGAGAGTCCTCATCGGCCCGAGCGTAATCGGAAAGAACCTGATCCCCATCTCCCTTAAAACAAGATCACACGCTCGAAAATGTGAGCGACCCCTACAATGCTCCCCCAAACAGTGTCTGCCAAGAGGCAGGGCGAGTGGTGCATCGATCGCAACGACCTTCGTCCCACTTCTCTTAACAATGGAGAGAATTTCTGCATCTGAGTGGACAACGGAGCAGGTTATGCGTAGCTTCTGATTGAGTATGCAGACGCCGGTTGGACGAGTGTATACCCCAGCCAAATCCAAACCGAGATAGTTCACTCTTCACCAGCCTCAATCATGCACGTGGGGGAACGTTCTGATTAAAGTGCCACCAAGATTGCGAGTCCGATCAGGATGAGAGCGGGCAGGGTGCGCTGAATGCGGGAGAAGGCTGATCGTTTCTTAAGCGAGTCCCCGACGCGCCCTGCCAAAGTCGCTACCAACACGTTCACACTCGTTCCTGACGTATCGAACATCAATCCCAACAGGACTAGTTGAAGTGCGATTTGGCCTCTCGATTGATCCACGAACTGGGGAAGGAAGGCTAGGAAGAAAAGTGAGACCTTATGGTTGAGCACATTCGTCGTCACTCCTTGACGAAAGACGCTGCCAAGAGACATATGAACGGGCTTACCTCCCGTAACCCCTCGCGTCTTCACAACCTTCGCGAACAGCATCCGAACCCCCAAGTAGGCGAGGTATAGAGCCCCTGCGTATCTGATCGCGTTGAACAATATTGGCAATGAAAACAGTAGGGCGGAAAGGCCAAGAGCGGTCACAAGGGTGTAGACCAGAGTTCCTACGCCAATTCCCAACGCAGACACGATTCCCGCCTTTCTCCCCTGCTCCAAGCTTCGGGAGATTACGTAGAGCATGTCAGGCCCTGGGGAGACGTTCAACGCTAATGCGGCTGCCAAGAATAACAGCAGCGGTGCCCCTGTCTGCAGCATCGTAATCTCCATCCACAAATGATCGGAACCGCTGGGTTATATGACGTGCCGATCAGCCACTGGGTTCTGGAAGCGCGTGACTATCAAGAGCATTCTGCTAATATGATTCAGAATTGAATGCAAGCTATCGCCCTATTTTTCGATGGCTGTGTTCAATTGCCGCAAGGGGAAACAATCTTTTTGCGGGCGGCGGTGTCGAACCTTTAATGCCTGAGATTGAACCCGCTCTTATTTGCGCGTGCCCTCATTGGACAATAGTGGCCTAGCAACATTATTGGTTAGCCAAGTCGGCTTTGGGGGAACATTGGGATTTCTGTTAGGCTACGGTTTGAAAAAAGTAGCCGCAATAGTCCTCAAGATCGTAGCCCTAATCTCAGGACTCTTCATGCTGGGCCTCACATGGCTGGCGTCGATAGGGGTCATCACGGTTAACTTTAACGCGTTTGCCAATGCCGCAGGCAACACATTCGCCAATTCTCTGACAGCAATCGTCGGGTCTCTGGCATTTATCGCCCAAGTGTTTCCAATGGGCGGCAGTTTCGGGCTAGGCTTCTATCTAGGGGCCAAGAAGGGTTAGTACAGATTTCGGCGCAGAACCTGAGACGTTCTTTATAGAAGATAGGAACTCAATCCTCGTCATGCCAACGACCCACTTAACCTATGACGACTTCATTATGGAATCCCAAGAGACCAGCGGCGAACCTTTCGCAAATCTAGTCCAGCTGGACAAAGTCGTTTACGTTTATTCACTTACTCGTGACCAATGCGCGGGGTGTGAAACTCAGAAACCTCTCTTCGAGAAGTTGGCACATAATTCCGAGGATCGATACGGGAGTAAGGTGAAGTTCACAACGATTCATGTCGCTGAGACCGCAAATTTCCGGCAAAGGCTACAGAGTCTCCGACGCGTGTTGAAGTTCGCCGCGTACCCCACCTATCTAACCCTCATCAAAACTGAAGTTGGAATTGTCGAGACCTATCGAGGCATAGAACCTCCGATGGATGAGATCGCGCGGAACATCACCACTGCGATCGAACTAGCCAACCGCTAAACCATTCGATCCCGGGCGTTGTTAGAGGAAGCGACCGCTAGGTTTCAGAGTCAGGTATACGCCCCCCAATATCAGCACTGCACCCAGGCCTATGCTCGGATCCGGAACTTCTCCTAGAACCAACCACCCCAGCAATAACGCCAAGATTGGCGTGATGAACGCGAGGAGTGACGTGTTAGTGGCTGTGGTTCGTGTGAGAAGCCAGTAAAGTCCCACGAACGCCAGGGCGGAACCGAGGATGCCGAGGTATAGAATCGTCCCAATGGCAAGAATTGTGAAATGCATTGGGATGCTCGATTCTGTTAGAAGGCCTAGAGCGGATAACGTCAGAGAACAAATCGCAGATTGAACCAGAACGTTTACTGGCGGGTCAATTTTGTTCGCATATCGTTTTGCGACAACATTAGCCAGAGCGGCTGAAGCCGTACTCCCGACCACGGCAATGCTTCCGAGGAAAGAGGTACCGATAGCAAAGTTTTGAATTGCTATGTCTCGCCAGAAAATTGCTATCAAGCCAGCGAAAGACGCTACAATCCCCACAGCCTTTACTTGAGTTAACTTCTCGTTGGCAAGAAAGTGGGCGAATATAACGACGAAAAATGTGAGCGTAGCGAATAGAATCGCCGCTAGACCTGAGGAAATGTAGTGTTCGCCCCAGAACACGAGGCCATATGGAATGGTCAACTGAAAAATGCCTAGGAATATCATCAAATACCAAGAGGACCGTCCGCTCGGTGTTTTGGCGTCAAGGACTTTCGCTAGAACGAACAGCACGGCTGTTGCTGCCGCGAATCGGAGTCCCGCGAACGTGAACGGAGGAAGGAAGTCAAGACCGATTTTGATACCCAGCCAGGTGGAGCCCCAGATGAGGCATGGAGCAGCAAAAACCAGTGACGGCCCCTTAGACGACATCGATATGATTCTCGATGGTCTGATAGAAGTTGACTGATTTGACGGTTGTGTACTTGGTTTAGCCGAACCAAGCGTTCATCCGCGCTTCAAGGAAGCGTTGTTTTTCGCGGAATCCTTCCGCGTTTGGTGGAGTGGAGTCCCATGTTGGATTCGGTTCTGCGTAGAAGCTGGCGCGCACCGGTGCCGCCTTCCCGCCCCCCACTTCCATGAAACAGGAGCCATTTCCCTGAAATTCCTGCCGTGGTTCGGCACCTTCGATTTCCTGAACCAAGTTCGCAGCGGCCACCTTACCTTGTTCCTCAGCAAGGATTCCTGCGCGCGGAAGTAATTGCCCCTTCGGCGTTCTAGGGCCAGCACAATCGCCTATCGCGTACACTTGGGGAGTCGATGTGGCCAACGTTCTAGCGTTAACAGGTATCCATCCTGACTGATCAGTTAAGCCCGCCTCTCTAACGACCGATGGCGAAACATGTGTCGGGACTCCGAAGAGTAGGTCGTGGGAAATTTCTTTTCCACTTGCGGTTAGGACTGATCTTGATCGAATTTCTTTTACTCTCTCGGAAGGGTGATACTCAATGCCTCTTTCCTCAAGGAGATGTGTAACCATCATTCCCGCTTCCGTGCCGAGAAGGGTTAAGGGATGAGACTCTGGCGTGACGATTTGAAGTCTTACGTTCTCTCGCACTCCTCTCTTCCTCAGAATGTCGTCTATGATCATGGTTGCCTCGTAAGGTGCGGGTGGGCACTTGAATGGCAATCCGCATACGAGGATTGTGATAGTGCCGGACGTGACTGAGCGCAGTTGATCTCTAATTTCTGCACAGCCGCTTTCGGTGTACAAGTTTTTCGCGTACTGTGAGAATCCAGGTGTGGATGTCGGGGAGTAGTCCGCGCCTAGAGCGATTATTAGGTAGTCAAAGGTGAGCTTTCGCTTACCTACGATCGCCTCCTTTCGTCCTACGTTTATCGACCTGACTTCTCCTTCGATGAAGTCTATTCCTTTCTTGGCGAGTAGTGTCCTATTCCCAGGATTATCTCCAACCTGTCTAGTGCCGTTCAGCACCCAGAGTTTGGTGAGTCCCATGAAGAAGAGAGGTTGCTTGTCGACGATCGTTATCTTGTGGTCGGACCTTAGTCCGCTGCGAAGAGTGTGCGCTGCGGTAAGGCCACCGAATCCGGCGCCCAGAATTAGTATTTGCTTACCCAAAGCAAGTCTACGGGCACTAGGTATTCCCAGACCTTAGAAAAGTTACTCGCTTTGAGGCTAATCCTCATCAATCTGGCGAATATCGAATACAACGACTGAAACTCTTTTCCCGCATCCTCGTCTCCCGATTTTCGGGCAAAAGATGAAGTTCTCGAGGATCTGGCCGACATTGGTAATGGCCGAAGTATCAAAGGCATCATATTTGCTATCGAATTTTGCTTTGCATTCCATGCATCTTAACCTTACATGGGCTGTCTGTTGACTCATGCTTGATACTTCGCGCTTAGAAATCAGGTAATGTGGGTGCAATTGAAAAGCTTTCGGTCGGTTTACCCTAGTTGAAGAGTTAACCGCGAACCCGGTAGGGTTAGTTGCCAGGAGCCTGGAGGGTCACAAGGACCTCTCCAACGCGTGCTAATCCTGCCTCTAATTGATCTTGTTTCCCCCCGTACCCTATCCGAATGTATCGGTTCATATGGAATTGGTCGCCTGGAACAATGAGCGTTTTCTTCTCTTTGAGTAGGCGTTCGGCGAGTTCTGTTGAATTGATGTTCAGGGAGTACTTGAGGTAGGCTATTGCGCCTGCTTTAGGCGGGATGAAAGAGAGGTAGCTTCGGTGTCTTTCCACCCAGCGTGTGAGGATGGGAAGGTTTGACTGAAGGATCTTCCTTGTCCTTGCTAGAAACCTATTCCGCGTTTCTAGTTTGAGCACCTGTCTGGCGAGGTAATCGCTGATTGCGCCCGGGGCAATCGTGGTATAGTCACGGTAGGACCAAAGCTTGTTCGCCATGTCTTTCGCCGCGATCCAACCCAGTCTAAGCCCCGGTAACCCGTAGGCTTTGGACAAGCCGTTGGTCACAATGCTCTTCTCATATCTGCCCCAGAAGGTCGCGGTTTCGCTACCAGTAAGTTCTGCGCCGCGGTATACTTCATCGGAAAGAACCCAAGCCCCAACTTTCTTAGCGATATCACAAATCTGATCGATCTCACTTTCATCTAATACGGAACCAGTCGGGTTGTTTGGGTTGCATACCGCAATTAGTTTGGTTCGTTTACTCACACTCTTCCGAAGTTTACCTATGTCAAAGACCCATCTACCTTCCTTCTCCTTCAGCCAGACAGGCAACACCTTGGCTCGGAGTGTCTTCGCAACGCCCCACGCCTGCATGTAGTTGGGCAGCATAATTGCAACCTCCGCATCCCGGTCAAGAAAGGACCATAACACTACAAAGTTGGCTTCGGAACTTCCGTTCGTAACCAAAACATCATCGACGCCGGCACCTGGATACAGAGTTGAAATTGTCCTTCTGAGCTCTTCGGTTCCGTTGCTTTGGCTGTAACCGAGGCTCTGACTCAACAGCTCAGTTGTATCATTATCCAATATTTCGTTCAGTTGCAGGGGATGGACGCCGCTTTCGGACAGGTTATACTCGACCTTATTCTCCCAAGTCGACTGCCAACGTTCCATCTCAAATGGGTAGAGTTTCATCAGCCAGACACGAGTCTACCGGTCCAGCTGATCGTCATACAAAGTTTACTAATTGTAAAGTCAGTTGATTTGTGACGCAGAGGCTCACGCAGTATGAGTTGGTGTGCAGTTTGACAACGGGGATCAAACAAGGGAAATCAATACCGGCATCACTTCAGCATGCAGTATTCTTCCCTTCAACCACAGCCGAGAAGTATCCGACCATCATCGCAATCCACGGACGGGGAACCAACGAGAACGACCTCCCGCCGCTCGTCCTCTCCCTTCCCCTTCCCAATGTTCTCGTAGTATCACCTCGGGCTCCATTCCCATTTCCCTACGGCGGATTCGTCTGGTATGATCTCGCCCACGAGGGGACCCCCGAACCTAACACATTCCGCAAAAGCATTGGCATGCTCCAAAAGTTCGTTCAAGAGGTCAAGCAAGGATACCCTGTCGATCCGAAACGATTACTCCTATTGGGGTTCAGCCAGGGAACGGTGATGGCGTATACAACCGCACTTCTGGACCCAACATCATTCTTGGGTGTGGCAGCGTTAAGTGGCTATATTCCCCACCGGTCAGGCTTGCCTTTGAAGCTGACCGATCTGAACGGCTTTCCATTCTTCATATCCCACGGCAGCGAGGACCCGATCATTCCCGTCCGACTGGGTCGAGAGTCTGTCGAACTTCTCGAGCGTGCCGGCGCGACGGTTACCTACAGAGAATACCCCATGGGGCACGAGGTAACGGAAGAGACAATGCGTGACCTGAGCGATTGGTCACGCAACGTCTTCTCCCAGTGACTACGAAATCCGAGTCCACTTGGACTTCTTCTCAAAGTCTGTTCTCTGCCCCTTCGGCCTCTTCCCAACGTAATACCCGACTAAGAGGGCTGCAGGTACGTCGACGAAAGAAGGATGTGTGAAATTGTGACTCACAACACGCCACACAATGTCCAGGAGAATGCCTAATACTGCTAGGATCTGGCTCACTCTAACCCTCGGCACAACCGACGAAAAAGCTTCGACAAACTCATACGCCAATTTGATCATCTCACAAGCTCTTACAGCGAATTGGAGCACGTCAAGCTTGGAGTGGCTTTAAGCATACTGAATCCTGTAGCATAGGAACGGAAGCAAGCTACCCACCTTACCCTAACTCTGGGATAGGTCAACAACCCTCCGCGCCGGGGGATTCTTGCCGAAATAACCGTAAAGCCATACGGGTACAATAACTAAATCTAATGCCATCATTAGGAAGACCATGACCGTACCAGCCTGAGCCTGTTCGTAAACAGGATACGCTGCGTAGATTGTAACGGGGGTTAAGAGCAAGAAGATTCCAAAGAGCCCCATAACCTTCCCGACGACAATCGGCGCGAACAACTTCATTCGCTTGCTCAAGAACCTGGATCCAACAAAGAACAGCCCGCATGCAAAGAACAATGTGATATGCATCTCTACATGCACATTAGCAATCGTGCTAGCCGCGTCGAATTCAACGGGCATGTACCAGAAGGCAATCAAGACAGCGGCAACAAGGAATGCCAAGAGACCATACTTGTTCGCCGCCTGATTGACTTTCCCGATCAGGGGCGTGGGCCCACGAAGCTTTCGTGGAGAGTCGCGATGCAACCAGAAGCGAAGAGTCGATTCCATAAGCAAGCAGCACGCCTGCGGCTAAGAAAAAGAAATGTTGCACAATCATGTGAGTAACCAATGTTCCTTCCAGCAGCTCTCCTAATGGACTGAGCATTGAGCCGAGCATTATCAAACCGGTCGCGATCGCAACCAAGCCCAAACGAATCTGAGGCATGAGTACATGATTCATGTACCACGCTCTTGCTTCCCCCAACGTGAGTCCAAGGAGAACAATCCGGTGCACTTCGTCCGAAGCTGGTTGCTCGTTCAATAATCGACGCCTACGTTTCTCCCATGACCTCTTATTTTCCGAGGTTCTGAAGATATGACGTGTCGCGACGAAATGAGTTTTGCCTTCTGGGGTGGACATCCAAACCTAAATATCAGAAGTCTAAGTTTGCAGGAACGAAAACTGACGTGTTGATTGTTCGTGCGATTACAAGCCGCAAATTTCATACTGGGGGCACTGGCACTTGTTGCTGTTGCCTCACTTCTCAGTTTGCCAGCCGCATTCGCCCAGTCCCCAGAGGTTTCTGCCGAATGGGCCTTATTCAACCAAATCCTCATAATCGGCATCGCCACGGGAATAGTCGTTTTTGGAATCATGTTTTACGCCATCATAAGGTATAGAGAGAAAACCCAAAGCGCTGGCGCGAAATAATGGTAGACAAAGGTCACGCGATCGAACTGCTCGCAGTATTAGTTACAGCTGTTGTTTTGGGTTACATTGGCGTAGTGGCCGGCGTCAATCTGATCGCCATAGACACACCCCCGCCTGGGTCGCTTCACGTGAAAGTTGTGGCTCGGCAATTCTATTGGACATTTGAATATGCACCCAACAGTTCCATCACATTTCCGAACGGCACAAGTCGACAGTTCCCCAACGGGACCAGCACCCAGAACGTCCTATACGTGACAGCTGGCGAAAATGTGGACTTGGAACTCGTATCCATGGACGTCGCACATAGTTTCTTCATTCCCCAGTTAGGCATCCATATCGATGCCATCCCGGGACATGACAACCACTACTGGTTCAGGGCTGACACTCCAGGCGAGTATATAATCGAATGCACTCAATTCTGCGGCACCGGGCACTACACGATGATAGGTGAGCTTGTAGTAGTCGCATAGGAAGCATGGTGCAAATGCAGCTTGCAGTAGAAGAAAAAGAGAAACCGGCGTTCTATTCAAGCCTCAAAGGCATCCTGACCACAACACATCACACCGACATAGGAATCCTGTACATCGCCACTGCATTCTTCTTCTTCCTACTAGGCGGTGTTGCAGCCCTTCTGATTAGAACGCAACTCGCCGAACCGGGCAACGCTATAGTGACCCCGGAAGTTTACGATAGCCTCTTCACAACACACGGCACGACGATGATATTCCTGTGGGTGATACCCTGCCTCATCGGTTTTGGAAACTACTTGGTTCCGAAGCTCATTGGAGCCAGGGACATGTACTTCCCAAGGCTCAACGCGTTAAGCTACTGGCTACTTCCGGTTGGAGGCGCATTGATTTGGGCAGGCCTACCCGATGCTGGGTGGACCGGTTACGCCCCACTTTCAGCCTATTCCCCAGGCTACGGAATAGACCTCTGGCTGCTTGGGCTGATGGTTCTCGGAATCTCTTCCATACTTGGATCTGTGAATTTCGTTGTTACAATCTATAGGCTACGCGCCCCAGAAGTATTGTTCCGGAACATGTCACTCTTCGTCTGGATGATGCTCGTCACAGCTTTCCTAATCATTGGTGCCACTCCAGTCCTCACCGTCGCTCTGCTAATGCTTTTTATGGATCGTAACCTCGGAACCGGTTTCTTTCTGCCTAAGCTAGGAGGCGACCCGCTCCTCTGGCAACATATGTTCTGGTTCTTCGGGCATCCGGAAGTATACATCATGATAATCCCTGCGTTCGGGTTGATATCGGAAATTATTCCGGTAATGTCGCATAAACAGATTTTCGGCTACGGAATGATTGCGGGCTCGGGCATAATGATCGGCGTCTTTGGATTTGGGGTGTGGGCACACCACATGTTCACATCGGGACTATCCGACATAGCAAGGCTGCCGTTCATGGCTATGACTCTGGCCATCGCCGTCCCATCAGGAGTTAAGGTGTTCAATTGGATAGGCACTATGATTGGGGGAAGGATAAGCCTCAAAGTTCCGATGAAGTACGCGATAGCGTTCATTTCCACCTTCTTCTTTGCGGGCGCAACAGGCGTATTTCAGGCGGCCATTCCCGTCGACTACCTGTTTCATGACACATATTGGGTGGTTGGCCACATCCACTTGATGCTTCTGGGTGCTTCGACGCAGGCAATCTTTGCCGCGTTATACTTTTACTTCCCGTACATGACGGGGCGGATGTATAATGAGAGGTGGGGGAATATTCAATTCTGGATTACTGAAGTCGGCATCTACATGCTATTCTCAATGATGTTACTCCTGGGATTGGAAGGGATGCCCAGGCGATGGTACACATACCCACTTCAATATGCAACTCCAAACCTTCTCGCCAGCCTCTCCGGGTTTCTGATTGGGATTGGTGTGATAATCTTGGTCATGAATATAGTCTTCAGCTGGCTCCGAGGACCACGGGTCACAGGAAATCCGTGGCCATGAAGTTGAAAGCCTTCCCCCTGTTGTCCCTGGCCACCGCGGTTTCAGTATACGTCCTGATTGTCATCGGAGGTCTCGTAGCCTCCTTCGGTTATGGTTTAGCCTGTCCAGATTGGCCGCTATGTAATGGGCAAGTCGTCCCAACATTCACCACCCCAGTGATTGTCGAGTACACCCATAGATTGTGGACACTCGTGGTCACTGCACTAGTTATTGCAACTAACGTGTTTGCATGGAAGAAATATCACTGGGGAAACAAAGTTACCATAATCTCAACGCTAACATTCATCTTACTACTAGGACAGATAATTCTTGGAATGATTACAGTGGACACACGCACTTTACCTTTAGCGGTAACCGCCCACCTAGCTCTGGCGACACTAGTCTTCGCAGCCGCGCTAACGGCTAGTTTTGTTTCGATGACACAAGTAGGTCGGTAACGCCGTTGACAAAGGAACAGGTCGTAATCGTCTCGTTTACCATAGCGACTGTTGTAGTGATATCAGTTATACTTCGCGCGGTGCTCACACGTTAGCTTGCCGCGGTGGATGTTGCGCCGTCGCTTTTCCCTGTAGCGCCAGAAGGGTCCGAACAGTATCCGTTGAAGCGAGCAAGTGGCCGATCCTAAGCTCCTGTCCTCCACTAGCATGTTCTTCCAGCATTCTGCGAGTTAGCTCGTACGGGCCAGCTAAGTAGTTGGACCGAATTCCCTTTCGATCCTCCCTCCAAACTGTGATGACTTCAGGATCTACCCGGAACATGTCGAACGAATCTCCGATCAAATGGCGCTCATATTCACCCGTAGGAGTAGGGTTGAACTCCGCAGGATTAAGCTCCATAGGTTCACTGGTCACAGTAGATGCTGCGGCAGATGACCCGGTCATGTGGGGGCCTTCCGTTGTTGAAACGATGATCTCGGGAGACATTTTCGGCGCTTCAGGCATTTTCTTCAGGCTAGCTTCCTCTTGTGCACCCAATCTTCCAATTGAAACGAAGATTGTGTATGACAGAACTCCGAATGTTACCAGCAATACCTCAACCCACCATCGTGCCTCGTTGTAGATTGAACGTATGAAAACCTGTAGCACCAAGTCTGCCGCGGAGATCAGGCCCAGAAAGGCGAAGAAGTATCCGATGTATTCTATGGTCTTGTAGAACCCTGGTTTCGGTGGAGTCGCTTCTTCCACAATCAATTCGACCCCTACATCAGGCCTCGCTGATACTTGCTGTGGCGCGGCGGTCGAGGGAGGCGTTATTGGTTTTAGGAGGTAGTAGAGTGAGACGAAAACTAAAGCAGACCCGCCGACAAGCAAATTCGCCGCCAAGAACTCTGACGTAAAGGCTCGCGCACCAGGAAGCCCTGACGCAATTAAGTTGAAGCCATAGTCGACTAATACGAAACCTGCCGCTAACCCCAAGGCTTCGAAGAGACGCCGAGACACCATTGACAATCGAACCTTGCGACAATTAACTAGTGGCTAATAAAAACGCGATTTCAGGGAAGAACTAATTTGAAGATTGACTTCCCCGAAACCTTATATTTGCTGCGGCTTCGCAGGGCGAAGGGCTCCGCGAAATGGGATCGACCACAGACACCTCGCCAACGCACTCCGAGGATAACGCGCCTGAATACCTCGAATATAGCGCCTGGCCAGTACTCATCGCTATGGCGATAGGGGTTGCCATGGTAGGCTTATTCCTTCTATTGAAGGGCCTCATCATACCAGCCGCTATTTTGATGATGCTTTCGTTCGGCGCCGTATTGGGAGGATTTCTTTACAGCGATACTCGGAACTGGCGGTCTGCAGTGTCGAAATCACTCGGTCGAATCCCTCCTGGAACTGTTCTCGGGCCGTTTCCCGTCGACATTAGCTTGACGGTTCAACTGATAATCTTAACCGAAATACTTCTCTTCGGTGGTGCCTTTGCCATGTATTTCGCCATAAGAGTGCAATTTCCCTTTTGGCCTCCAGCTGGTGCTCCCATCCTAGACGACTCCATAGCGCGAATACAAACGCTGATCCTAATTTCGAGCAGCGTGCTCGTTGAATGGGCCATTTGGCAACTCAAACGTGGAAATCAAAGAGCCTTCAGATTCGGATTAATCGGAACCACCGTATTGGCAAGCCTTTTCCCGATTCTCCAATTCGGTTTCGAATGGCCCCACCTCCTCTTCAACAAGATACTCACACCCACAAGCGGGTTTTTCGGAGCAACCTTCTTCCTACTCACAGGTATTCATGGTGCGCACGTCGTAGCGGGGGTTATCGCGTACTCTTACACGGACATTCGGGCGTTTATGGGCCAATACTCACCTAAGAACTACGGCTTCGCAGAAGCCACGTCCACTTACTGGCACTTCGTCCACATAATCTGGCTTCTGCTCTTTGCACTGCTCTGGCAAGGGAGTCGACTCTTAGGTTGAAGCTGGAAGATTTCGGAACCTTCGTAATCTTCACTGCGCTCTACGCAGCCGGTACGCTCGGCCTACCAAAATTCTCCCTGCTAGCCTATCAAGTGAAGGTAGGCGAAATTCCCACCGCGTTTGTTGCGATATTCGGGTATCCGGCAGTTCTGGGCTTAACTCTCGGACAGTTCATCGCAAACCTAGGAGTTGAAGCGTCCCCGATTGCGATGATATCACCGGTAGCTTCCTTCGTCGGATTGTTGATAGTCTATCGTTTACGCAAGGTGAGCACGCTCGCGGGCTGCATCGCCTACATCATCCTCACCTCAGCCTGGTTGACTTACCTATTGCCAATAACTTCAGGCGTATCTACAACTGAGGCCGCATACTCCGCCTTCCTCGGCCAAGCAATAGCAGTAATGATAGGTTACGTCGCATACATCGCAGCGAACAAAATGAGGTCAACACCGGCGTCACCGCACACCGAGCAAAGCGCTCAGCACTAAGGAATTTTACCATCAAGGCATCGTAATTGCTTCCGACGGAGCGAGACCAATGCCAGGGCCGTTAGAAGGCACACGTATACTTGATGTTTCCCGCGTTTTGACAGGCCCATTCTGTACAATGATTCTAGGAGATCTCGGAGCCGAAGTAATCAAGATAGAAACTACAAGCGGCGGTGACGACACTAGACAGTGGGGCCCGCCGTTTATTGCGGGAGAGAGCGCTTACTTTCTCTCAATCAACCGCAATAAGAAAAGTCTAACACTTGACCTCAACAGCAGCGAAGGCAGAAGCATCTTCTATGATCTCGCAACAAAGTGTGACGTAATGATCGAAAACTTTCGACCCGGCGTAACCGAAAAACTTCAGATCGATTATCCGACCATATCAAAGAAAAACCCGAACCTCATCTACTGCTCCATAACCAGCTTCGGCCCAAGCGGCCCGTACAAAGACTGGCCGGCGTATGATATCGTCATCCAGGGTATGGGAGGCCTAATGGGAATAACCGGAGAACCCGATCGACCTCCGGTGAGAATCGGGGTTGCCATTTCCGACCTAGGGGCCGGCATGTACGCCGCCATAGCTATCCTCGCTGCCATGGCCGGTAGACAACGTACAGGAAGAGGACAATTAGTAGATATCTCTCTGTTAGACAGTACGGTTTCGTTGATGACCTATATGGCGGCTTACTTTTTCGCGACGGGTCAAAGCCCAAAGAGGATGGGATCCGCCCACCCAACCATTGTTCCCTACCAATGCTTCAAGACCAAGGATGGGGAGTTCATCACGATTGCGATTGGAAACGACAAGCTATTCCGCACTTTCTCCAAAACCATCGGTCTGGAGAACCTAGCGGACGATCCGAAGTTCTCATCCAACGCCCAAAGGATAGCCAACCGACGCGAACTGATTGCGCTACTAGAGCGACTATTCCAACAGAGGACTAGAGAGGAATGGTTGCACATCCTAACAGAAGCAAAACTACCGGCTGGTCCAGTCTATTCCATTGCAGAGATCTTTTCAGACCCACAAGTCAAACAGAGAGAAATGCAGGTTAACATTACTCACTCCAAAGCGGGTAAAGTAGGCCAGATCGGGATTCCGATGAAATTCTCCGAGACGGCGCCAGAGATTCGAGACCCACCTCCACTTCTCGGACAGCACACGGATGAAATCCTGCGTACACTGCTCGGGTATGATTCGCACCGGATAGCAGAATTGCATGAAAAACGAATAGTGTGAGGCGTTGTAACCTTTGCACTTAGAAGGAACCTACGTACTAAACTGTCCCCGAAACGACGTTTGGAAGTTCATCTCCGACCCACAACAAATAGCCCGCTGCCTCCCTGACCTCCAAAGCCTTGACGTAAAGGATGCTAACCATTTCGTAGCAACCGTCAGACTGGGAATCGCGTTTGTTCGCGGCACTCTCAAATTTGATTTCACACTAATCGACCAGACACCGTCATCACATTCCACGTTTGAAGCGGTAGGTAAAGGAGCTGGAGTATCTATACGGCTTAACGCAACGATGGACCTGAAGGAGATCAGCGCGCACACCACAGAGCTCCTTTGGAAAACTGAAGTGCAGTT
>Ga0074046_10000559_pt1 | contig 34141 bp, 35 predicted proteins | sample BogForMeECP23OM3_FD_94441 | JGI IMG/M metagenome (GOLD analysis project Ga0074046, IMG submission 94441) | Bog forest soil microbial communities from Calvert Island, British Columbia, Canada - Bog Forest MetaG ECP23OM3 | ecosystem: Environmental > Terrestrial > Soil > Wetlands ... | reverse complement strand
GCCACACAGCTTCTCGATTGCTATGGGAACAGGGCTCGACTAGACTAGAAGTTGTATTCTCCCTCGGGCGAGGGCCCTCCATGATCGGTGATCGCGTTTTCCACATTGGCGAGAAGGTCGTTTACCCCAATCACGGCGTAGGAATCATTGAACAAATCAGCAGCCGGAACATGGGAACCACTGTGGAAAAGTTCTACTTGCTGAAGATCGCAACCAGCAGTTTGAAAGTGATGGTGCCGTTCGCCAACGTTGACAGCGTCGGGATGCGTCCGGTGGTGCGCAACGGCGAGGTGCAGAAGATCGTGGATTACCTTGCCTCGGGCGAATGCATTAATGCGGCCGACTGGAAAGACCGGTTCAAGGAGAATTCTGACCGCATGCGCACCGGGTCGCTCGCGGACGTGGCTGTGGTGCTGAAGAGTCTGCTGATCCTGGGGCAGGACAAGTCCCTTTCCTACCGCGAGAAAAAGATGCTGGAGCGAGCCCGGTACCTGCTGGTCAGCGAAATAGCCATCTCCCGGAACTGCGAGGAGAGCCTGATTGAACAGACGCTCACCAAAGCTCTGATGAAATGTAATCTGCGCTTCCCGGAGATTACTGAACTTGCCTCTTGACCGCGCTGGGTGAGCAGCGGGGCGAAACTTCAAGCTCCCGTCTCGACGCCTTCTATCCCCAAGCTTTTTCTCAGCCTTGTTCAGTCGTACCGTAGCCGTTAGCGCTTTCCCACTATTGGCAACGGCGGGGGCCAGCGCGTAGGGTGTGAAAGCGCTGGAATTGCCGGCAACTCCGCGTGGAGGCCAACTCGAAACCATGACCTGGATTCGTACCATTCCGTTCCCGGAAGCTGACGACGAACTGCGGCAGGCAATGGAGGGGCAGAAGGCGCTTTATCCCCAGGAGTACGCCGTTCCCATCCACTCTGCCGAAGGCGGAGGCTCCCAGATCGTAGCCTCACACTCGCTGATTCCGCAGGCGCTGAAGCATGCGTTCTCTACTTTCGGCGCGCTGATGTCCCCCAACCTGCCGCTCCAGAGGCGTCATCACGAGATGATTGCCACCATGGTCTCGGTGACCAACCGGTGCGTGTATTGAATCGAGTCCCACGCAGAGTTTCTGCGTCGCGTCACCTTGGATAAGGAACTGGTCGAAGCGTTGGAACGCGACTACACGACTGCGCCCATTACACCGCAGGAGCGTGTGATGGTCGACTACGTCGTGAAACTCACCAAGGATGCTACCCAGGTTCAGAAACACGATCACGAGGAATTACGGGCGGCAGGCTTCGACGATCGGGCCATCCTGCAGATCACGCTGATTGCTTCCTGGTTCAACTACATCAACCGCGTCGCCGACGCGCTGGGGGTAGGGCGGGAGGGGTAGCAGCCTCTGAAGGGGGTTTTGATTTCAAGAACTATCGGTATCGCTAAAGCGATACCCTGATACGAACCCTTCGCGCTCGTTATTCGTTGGCCACCCACCGATGCGATTTCACCGCCAGGCAACGGGCGAAGATGGCCGACACCTGCGGAATCTCTTCTTCATTCAAGCGAATCGCGCTGCCTAGTTTCTTCAGGGCGGCGTTCAGAGCGGCAGGCTGCGACCCCGTCAATTCCATGACCTGCTGCCACTCCCGGGCAACGGGGATGCGTTCGTCGGTTTCGGCATCTTCGCAGAATTGATCGGCCGCTTCCGGAGGAGTTCCGTACTCGTCGGCGACATCCTCGTGGAAGTAGCCCCGCAGAAAGGCGTGCAGCGCGGGAAAGTTGGCGGCGGTGATTTCCGGTTTCGAGTTCATCGGCGGCACTCCGGATAGGAAGTCAAAACGTAGTACTGGTTGGGCCCGGAGTATTTTAGTACGACCAGGGCGTGCGTGCACGGGTGCGACTGGCTTTCTCCTCGATTAATCGTGCGGCCAATCGGAGCCTCGCTGTCGTAATCCAGAACCAGGTTGGGGTGTCCACCCGACCGGTTGAGCCAGCGCTCGATTCGGTCTTGCGATTGTGCGATGGCTGCGCCTACGGCGCGCTCAGCCGTCGGACGGTCGGTGTAGGTTGACGCGCCGGTAATGCGAGGTTCCCGCTCCAGGCGCTCGCGCAGCTGATCGTCGGTCTGCCCCACATGCTTACGCAGAATGTGTCCGCCTGCGGCCTCGTCCTGGCTGAGGTCGCGCACCGGACCGGTTAGCTGGGTTTCTACCCGTGCGGCCATCGCTGACGGCGCCGAATTCGCGCCATTGGAGGCGGGCGGCTGGCACGAGATCAGGCTACACGTCGCCAGGGCGAAAACGATGCCAACCCAAACGCCGCGAATTCCAACGGATCTAGTCATTTCGAGTTGTCGAGCGCCAGTCATTCACGTCATCTTACCCGTACAGTTTCTGTTCTGTAACAGTTCCGCCCTGTAAAGTTCTGGGAATTGTGCTACTAAACAAGGTGTGCGGACAAGTGTGCTGGATTCGCTGGACGATTTCGAGCGTTGGGGCGACGACTGCGCCTACGTCTTTCCCCGAGGATACCGGCGCGAGCGTTGGAGCTACCGGCGGGTCGCCGCGGTGGCGTATCAGTTTGCCCGCGAGTTGGAGACCCGCAACATCGCCAAGGGTGATGCGGTGCTGCTATGGAGTCCGAACTGCGCCGAGTGGGTAGCGGCGTTCTTCGGATGCGCGCTTTGCGGCGTTATTGCCGTTCCTGTGGACGATGCCGCCAGCCCCGATTTTGCGCGCCGCATCAGCGGGCAGGTACGGACCCGGCTGGTAATGTGTCCACGTGAGCGGTTCTCGTTGTTCGAGCAAGTCGAGGGAATCGCGACCATCGATCCCTCCGATCTGGTGGCCGCAGTCGCGGAACGTCCGGCCGAACGTTTTCGTCCCGCCCACATCCAGCCCTCCGATCCCCTGGAGATCGTTTTCACCTCCGGCACCACGGCCGAGCCCAAGGGAGTGGTGCTCACCCACGCCAATGTGGTCGGCAACCTCGTCCCGATTGAAACCGAGATGAGAAAGTACCTGAAGTACGAGCGGCTGGTGCATCCCATTCGCTTCCTGAACCTGTTGCCGCTAAGCCATGTCTTCGGCCAATTTCTGGGAATTTTTCTTCCTCCGCTGCTGGGCGGCACCGTCGTATTCGAAAACACATTCAACCCCACGGAGGTCATGGCGACGATCCGCCGGGAGCGCGTCTCGGTGCTGGTGGCCGTCCCGCGCATGATCCACTCGCTGAAGCAGAAGATGGAACGCGACCTCGATCTGGCTAGCTCGTGTGGTGACGGGGCGGAGCCTGCCCTGAGCGGAGCCGAAGGGCCCCATCTTGGCGAGGCGAAGCCCCGCCACCACACAACATTTGCCGAGCGCTACGCCGCCGCCAAGGGCCAGCACTTTCTGCGCCGGTGGTGGACCTTCCGCGACCTGCGCCGCCAGTTTGGGTGGAAGTTCTGGGCCATGATCAGCGGCGGCGCCGCCCTCGATCGCGAAACCGAGGAATTCTGGCATCGTCTGGGATACGCCGTCGTTCAGGGATACGGATTGACCGAAACGACTTCGCTGGTCAGCTTGAACCATCCCTTCCACACCAGCCGCGGCTCTATTGGCAAGGTCTTACCCGGACGCGAAATCAGGCTGGCCGACGACGGCGAAATTCTCGTACGCGGCAGCGGCGTCGCCAGCGGCTACTGGAACGGACACGAACTGCAGCCGGTCGCGCGTGAAGACGACGCAGGCTGGTACCGCACCGGCGACCTGGGCGCGCTCGATGAGCAGGGCAATCTATTTTTCAAGGGCCGCAAAAAAGAAGTGATCGTCACGCCCGCCGGCATGAACATCTATCCCGAGGACCTGGAAGGCGCTCTGCGGCAGCAAAAAGAAATTCGGGATTGCGTGGTCGTCGGGCTCGAACGCGGCGAAAATGCCGAGTCCTGCGCCGTGCTGATTCTGCGCGATGCTCAGACTGTTGACGCGAAGATAATCGTGGAACGTGCCAATGAAACGCTCGCCGAATATCAGCGCATGCGCACCTGGTTCGTCTGGCCGGACGAAGATTTCCCCCGCAGTTCCACCCAAAAGCCGCGCCGCAACCTGATTCGCGATGCGGTCGAGGCAGCCCTTGACGGACAATCGCCCGCGAACACCGCCAGCCCGTTTGGCGAACTGCTGACGCGAATCACTGGCCGTGCCGAAGGGAACCTGACGCCCGACGCAACTTTGGAAAGTGGACTGGGGCTGAGCTCTCTGGAGCGAGTCGAACTGCTCAGCGCGCTCGAAGACCGCTACCAGATCGATCTGAATGAAACGAATTTCGCGAATGCGGCCACCGTCGGCGACCTGGAAAAATTCTTGCAGGCGGAACGAGGCGGTAGCCGTCAGCTTCATCATCCACTTTTTCACTATCCACGATGGACCCTTCGCTGGCCAACTACGTGGCTGCGCCTCGCGTCGCATTATCTGCTGGCGCGCCCGGCGATCCTTCTGTTGGGATGGCCCCGCGTGACCGGGCGCGAGAACCTGCGCGGTGTTCGCGGGCCGCTGCTGGTCATCTCCAACCACATCTCCGATGTTGATGTCGGCTTCATCCAAACGGCGCTTCCCGCGCGCATCCGCCACAAGATCGCGACTGCAACCGGCGGCGAGGCGCTCGAACGGTTGCGCTCGCCCGCTCCAGATCGCGTCTGGTTCAAGCGAATCTACGACCGCTTGCAGTGGACGCTCGGCGTCGCTCTGCTGAACCTGTTCCCGTTGCCGCGCCAGTCCGGCTTCCGCAAGAGCTTCGCCTACGCCGGAGAGGCCGTCGATCGCGGCTACAGCGTGCTGGTGTTCCCAGAGGGACAGCACACCACGGACGGCAAGGTCGGTAAGTTTCGCACCGGAGTTGGCCTGCTCGCCAACAATCTGCGCATTCCCATTCTGCCCATGCGGATTGATGGTTTGTTTGAAATCAAGAATGCCGGGAAGAAGTTCGCTGCGCCCGGAAAGATTCAAGTGCACATCGGCAAACCCGTGCAGTTTGCTCCAGAAACCGATCCCGAGGAAATCGCGCGGGCCCTGCAAAAAGCGGTTGAGACCCTCTGAAAAAGAACTGTCATCCTGAGCGCAGCGAAGGACCTATGCATTGAGGCGGATTCAGATACAGAGGTCCTTCGCTGCGCTCAGGATGACAAAACATGATTGGTCGACTGAGGCACGAGTTTTACGCCATGCCCGCCGCCATGCTCTTCGCCTGCAGCCCTGCAAGCTGCCGCATCTCCTCCACCAGCCATTCGGTTTCGTGCTTGTCACGCACCGTGCGTCCCAGCGTGACTTTTTTCCCATCGCGCAAGCTGAGCTCGATGTCGTAGTAAGGAGTGCCAGTAGCTCCACCCTGCTGGGCGGTAATCCTGTCGTTAATCGACGTGATCTCCGCCAGCGGAATCTGTCGCACCTTACCGCCGCCCAGCAACCCCGACTGCACCTTCAAGCCGCCGCTGCCGATCACGACCCGTGAGGTTCCCATCCACAATTGAACCGTAATCCAGAGCAGAAGGCACGAGAAGAAGCCGAATACCAGTGGAAAGATGAACGGGGCGTGGTGGATCAGGAAGTAAGAGACCGCACTGAAGATCAGTGAGAACACTGTTGTCGACGCGGCGAAACTCTTGTTGCGCGCGGCTGGAAAATAAAACTCCGTGCCTTCCGTATTCTGGCGCACCTCGATGGTTGTAACGCTGGGACGCGCAACGGATTGCGCCGTCGCAATCGTCGCAAACTTTTCCACTTCCGGTTGTGCCGGAGTCTGCGAGGTGCGAAATACCGGCACTTCGAAGATGTCGTGGTAATCCACGCCGGGCACATCGGCGAGCGCTTCCAGCACCCACACGAATTCATCGCGGGCGCTGCGTTTTTCGGTAGGTTGCGCATCCAGCGGAATGCGGAACGCAACCGGAATCGTGGTTCCGGTGGGTCCGGGACACAGTTGCCCCGAAGCAAGGTCCGCCTCATCACGCCATACGATGGTCTCGGCAGTGGATTGAGAGTCGCCGGAACCGGTAATAACGCGGTGTACACACGAAAGCCGCAGATGAACGCCGTGGTCGGGCGAATGCGGGAAGCGCGCCTGGATCTGGCCTTTCAGTTCGCGCCCCACCACGCCCGGCAAGGATGACATCTCGAAATAAGTATTGCCGAATTCGAAGAAGGCGATAGTCCGCCGGATGGCATACACCAACAGACAGACTCCCGCGAGCGGGAAAATGAGACCGACGTAAGCAATCGGGCCCTTTTGCCTGGCCGCCGCAGGCAGGACAAGAAAAGCGATCGGCATGGAAATCGCATTCCAGAAAATTGCAAATACCCATCCAGCAAGCATGGTGGTGCGGGTCTTGCTGTTGGCGCGGCCCTGCGCCCAGTCGGCTCGCCAAAGCCAGGGCTCCGCAGGATGCTCGACTTGAAGCCGCTGCTGGCGCTGTGCGTATTTTCCGCCGTAGAGCACGGCGAAAATCAATCCAAAGCCGACCCCACTAAAGACAAGGCCGAACAGCAGCGGAAACCAGAAGGGCGTTTTGCCAGGATCCGCATGCGCCATCCGGATGGCCTGCGAAATCGAGAACAGTCCCCCGAACACGAAGGGCAGGGCGAACACGCACAACACCAATGCGGCAAGTTTAGAGCGGTTCATCCCGATCATTGTCGGCGAGAAGGGGGCCGTCTGTAAGAGGCTGAAGGTGGGGCAACTAAGGTAATCGCGAAACAGCCCGGAAACACAAAAGGGCCGGGCAGTTGGCCCGGCTCTTCTTATTGAGAGACTGTCAATCGCTGAGTTGAGCTAGATCAGTTTCCCGTTAACCTCATTTTATTCGATGCGCGAAACCTCTTAGTCGTTGCGCAAAACCTCACATTACCAGCGCGAGCCCTTCCAGTTCGCGCTCCAGTACCGGCAGAGAACAGCCCGCCATTTCCACCCGGCCGGCGGCGTCGATGGCTGCTGCCGGGGAAACGCCATAGCCGCGTCCCATCAGGAAAACCTGCAGCAATTCGGCGGCTTCGCGGGAATCCACCATGCCGCCCTGGATCAGGTCGTTTCGCAGGGCGCACAGCTCAGTCACCGTAAATCGTTCTTTCATGGCCATTCTCACCTGCGACCTCCCTGCCTGTTGCCCATTTAGATTCATCGGCAACCGGATACGTTACATGCAATCGAAATGCCGGAACTTTGGTACACCAGCAGAGCCGGCTTCCTGGAACCCCTAGTTCCTATAACCCAAGTTTTTGCAAAAGGTTGCGAGGATATCATCGGCAGGCGAGGGGGGGAGACATGAAGGTGCCAGCCGTTGCCAAAATGACACAAAATGTCGTTTCGCGACGGGAGGGAACCGAACTCTGTCGGATATCCTACCGGCTGGGGATTCAGGCGGCGTCAGGCGTCAATCTTAGCGGCGTCCACCAGCATGATGGGGATGTCGTCCTGAATAGGGTACACGCGGCGGCATTGGCCGCATTTCAGGCTTTCCCCATTGGCATTCAGAACCACCGGCTTCTTGCAAACCGGGCAGACCAGCATGTCCAGCAGATCCTGAGAAATCATAGCCGCTCCATTGTAGCGCGGTTGCGACCGTCGGCTCGAGCAATACCCACCCGGAGGCACGGAGACACGGAGGAAAGCTTATTCACGGGATCCCGGTCGAGTCGTAGTTGCTTAATGAAAGGCAAAATCAGGGAACTCGTTCTTTTTCTTCTCCGTGACGGAGCCTGGCCTGAGCGTAGCCGAGGGGTGTCTCCGTGGTGAGGTTCTGGTTCGGCATAGCGATGCGATAGAATCGCCTTTCAATTCACTGCACGGCAGCGAGGTGGGATGGCAGCCAGGATTCTCGACGGTACCAAGATAGCAGCTGAAATCCGCGCGGAAGTCGCCGCCCAGGTCAAAGCCCTGGCATTATCGGGCCTGCGTCCCGGGCTCGCCGTGGTGCTGGTCGGGCACAACCCCGCATCGGAGGTTTACGTTCGCGGCAAGGTCAAGAGTTCGGAAGAGGTCGGCCTCTACAGCGAACAACACACCCCTCCCGAAAGCGCGACCACCGAAGAACTGCTCGCCCTGATCGCCAGCCTGAACCGTCGCGACGAAATCGACGGCATCCTGGTGCAGCTACCGCTCCCGGCGCACGTCGATGCGAAGAAAGTTCTGCAGGCGGTTGATCCCGCCAAAGACGTGGACGGATTCCATCCCATGAATGTGGGCTACCTTTCCACGCAGCGTCCCGGCCTGGTGCCCTGCACGCCGGCCGGCGTCATGGAAATTCTGAAGCGCAGCGCGATTCCGGTGGCCGGGCAGGAAGCCGTGGTCGTCGGACGCAGCGACATTGTCGGCAAGCCGGTAGCCATGCTCCTGCTGAATCAGAATGCCACCGTCACCGTCTGCCACTCGAAGACGCGCGACCTGCCCGAAGTTTGCCGCCGCGCCGACATCCTGGTGGCGGCGATTGGCCGTGCCGGCATGGTCACCCGCGACTACGTGAAGTCGGGAGCCACCGTGATTGACGTCGGCATCAACCGGATCACCGACCGGAAGGAATTCGACCGCTTCTTTGCCGGAAACAAGAGGCGTGAAGAAACATTTCTGGCCAAAGGCGCAACCCTGGTGGGCGACGTCCACCCTGAGGTAGCCGAAATCGCAGGCGCCATCACGCCGGTGCCCGGAGGCGTGGGCCCGCTGACCATCGCCATGCTGATGGCCAACACGGTGAAAGCCGCCATGTTGCGACGCGGGGTCGGAAATCCCGAGTTGAGCCGGGTTTAGCAGACGGTGGTGCAAGTGGGATTCGTATCAGGGCATCGCTTTAGCGATGCCACAATTCTTCGAAATCAGAAGCCCCTTTAGGGGCGGCAACCGTGAGCACCCATTGCTAAAACTCGGCCTCACCGGCGGCATCGCGAGCGGCAAATCCGTTGTCGGCGAGATGTTTCTAAAACTCGGTGCGCACCTGATCAAGTCCGATGCCGTCGCACACTGGCTGATGGATCCCGGCCGCCCGGTTTATCAGGAAGTGGTTCGCCGCTTCGGCCGTGAAATCCTGAATCCCGACGGAAGCATCAACCGGCCCCGGTTAGCCGAAGCCGCGTTCGGCACCGCCGGCGGTGCGCCCCCGCGTGTGCAGGAACTGAACGAAATTGTTCACCCCGCCGTAATCACCCACGAAAACGAATGGATGGAAGACATCGGCCGCCGCGATCCCAACGCTATTGCCATCGTCGAAGCTGCCCTCATCCTTGAAGCGGGCGCCGCCAGCCGTTTCGACCGTTTGATCGTCGTGACCTGCCATCCCGAACAGCGCATTCAGCGTTACGCCCGCCGCCTGGGAATTTCCGAAGATGCCGCCCGAGCCGAAGTAACTCGCCGCATGGCAGCGCAGATGCCGGATGAAGAGAAAATCAAAGCCGCCGACTTCGTAATCGACAACTCTGGATCGCTCGATGGAACCGAGCGGCAAGTGCAGCGTGTCTTCGCTGCGTTGCGTCCGGGAACGGAAAAGCTTTCTTAGTTGTCTCTGGGTTTCGGCATGAGCAGCCAGAGCAGCAGCGAACTCACGATGCTCAGCAAGATGGCGCCCAGAAGAGCCGCTTTGAAGTCTCGCACATGGAACCCGGGCACCAAGTACGCCGCCAGTTCCAGCATGAGCGCGTTGATTACGAACCAGAACAGGCCGAGCGTTAGAATCGCCAGCGGGAAGGTGATGATCTTGAGCAGCAATCCGATCGTTGCGTTGACCAGGCCGATGACCAGAGCCGCGATCAGCGCGGCCACTGGGCCGCTTACGCTAATACCCGGCACTACGTGGGCAACGATCCAAACCGCTACAGCCATTAGAATCCAATGGAGCAGAACACGCACGATAAGTCTCCTTTAAGAGGATGATTGGAACTATACAACGTGAAACCGGCTCAGAAAACAGGAACTCAGAAAACTAACGCCGCGCGCCTGCTCGATCAGACGGGAATCCACTACGAGCTGCGCCAGTACGAGGTAGATCCCGACGACCTGGCCGCGGAAACAGTCGCGGCCAAAATCGGATTGCCGCCGGAGCAGGTTTTCAAGACGCTTGTGGCGCGCCCCGACCATAGCAAAGACCGCAACGGAGTTGTTATGGCCGTGATTCCGGGCGATCAGGAACTGAACCTGAAAGCGCTGGCCACCGCGGCGGGAGAGCGAAAAATTCAGCTCGTCCCGGTGAAAGAGCTGCAAGCGCTCACCGGCTACATTCGCGGCGGAGTAACCGCGCTCGCGGCCAAGCGCGATTTTCCCGTGTACGTGGACGAGACCATCGAACTGTTCGATGTAGTTTCCATCTCGGCGGGCGTTCGCGGGTTGCAGATTCTGATCGTGCCAGCGGACTATCTGCGCGCCACTAAGGGGACGATCGTTCCGCTGGGACAGCCTAAGAAAGACGCCTGAAGAGCCTGGCTAACAGCCGATGTTTCCATACCGAAGCGCCTATGCTGAACGCAATACCCGCAAAAAACGGCGCGGTCACAAACATTTGGGATCGCATCCGCACTGGGTCGCTGGCGAGTAAGTTCGCAAGTGTGGGCATGACATGCTGAATATTGAAGTAGTATCCGAACGCTGACATCGAACTGCCGTAGAGCACAGACGAAGGGGCGTGAAAGTTCAACATCCCCCATACGAGGAAGAGGGTAGGAATAAGCCAAACCGAGCTGGCAGCGGAACCAGAGCGCCAAGTTGCAATCCGTTTGGCGATGGTTGCAGGGAGAAAACGCGCAACGTCAATATAGCCAGCGATGAAGGCGGGAACGATCGTTACCAGCTCCAGGTGGCGCAAATACCAATTCGCAGGTGTTACGCTGCTATGAATTCCGAGAATCGGAAGCACCCAAGCAAACCACCTCCCTACAAGCATGGGCGAAAGGTGTATAGCACACGCGTAAACCAGAACTGTATTAAGCAAAAATAGTCCAAGCCACAGAGCGGAGGGCCGCGTCGGCGACACTGATGTTTGGCCGGATTGCGACTCGTTGGCTGCGGCCTGTGAAGCCATGGCCACCGTCATTAATGGGACGTCGAGATTTCGGCGCACTAGTTCGGCCAACAGAGCGATTTGAGCGCTTTCGACAAGAGAGTCTTTTTGCTCAGATAGTGAAAGTAGCTCCTCATCTGTCTTGGCTGCGTAGAGCTCTTTCAACGATTCCACTTGCACAAAGAGACGCTAAGCTGAGTGGCCGAAGGTGTCAAGCGACAGAAACGAGTTGTAGACTAATACGCGGAAGATCTATCCGAGGTACGCCCCATGCCTGTTGCCACGCGCATCAATCCGCTTTCATTCCTGACTGACCAACTCGACGAACTCAAGGCCAAGGGCACGCACTTCAAGCTGCGCGTGCTCGAAGATGAGCAGGCGCCCGTCTGCACCTTCGACGGCAAGCGGGTCATCAACCTCGCCTCGAACAATTACCTCGGCTTTACGACGCATCCCAAATTGCGCGAAGCGGCGCTTGCAGCCACGCGCAAGTATGGCGTCGGGTCAGGCGCGGTGCGCACCATCGCCGGCACCATGAAAATCCACATGGAATTGGAAGAGAAGATCGCGCGCTTCAAGAACGTCGAGGCTTGCGTCGTTTTCCAGTCGGGATTCACGGCCAACGCCGGAACCGTATCGGCATTTCTGGGCAAGGACGACTACATCATTTCCGACGAACTCAATCACGCTTCGATCATCGATGGCTGCCGTCTTTCACGCGCAAAGATTCTCGTCTTCCGCCACAAAGAGGTGGCCCACGCCGAAGAGCAACTTGCCAGCGTAAAGAACCAGTCCGGCAAGAAACTGCTGATCTCGGACGGCGTGTTCTCGATGGATGGCGACATCGGCCCGCTGCCCGGCCTGTGCGAGGCGGCCGAAAAATACGGCGCGATCATGATGGTCGACGACGCGCACGCTTCCGGCGTCCTCGGCCGCCAGGGACGCGGCACCGTCGATCATTTTTCGATGCACGGGCGCGTCGACATTCAGGTTGGAACCTTGTCGAAGGCGATCGGCGCTCTCGGCGGCTACGTCTGCGGCACGCGCGATTTGATTGATTTTCTCTATCACCGCGCGCGCCCCTTCCTCTTCTCGACTTCGCATCCGCCCTCGGTCGCTGCAACTTGCATCGCAGCTTTCGATGTTCTCGAAACCGAGCCGCAGTGGATGGAGCAGCTCTGGGCCAACACACGCTTCTGGAAGAAAGAGCTGGGCCTGCTCGGTTTCAACATCGGAGGCCAGAACACTCCCGCCAGCGAAACGCCGATCACGCCCATCATCATTGGCGACGGCCGCCTGACCATGGATTTTTCCCGCGAACTGTTTAAAGAAGGCGTGCTCGGAACCGGCATCGCCTTTCCCACTGTTCCCGAAGGCAAAGCGCGGGTGCGCACCATCATGACCGCCACGCACACGAAAGAAGAACTGCAACAGGCGCTCGAAGTGCTGGAGCGAGTGGGGAAGAAGATGGGAATTCTAGGATAAAGCTCGTGTGGTGACGGGCGTCTCGCCCGTCCAAGCCGAGCGCATCTCGGCTTCTGCTCTTGACAGGCGCGGCCAGCAGTGGCGCGGCCAACAGCAGAATCATGGAAACGAGACCCGCAACTGACCGCCGGCGAAGCATTACGTGGATTGTAACATCCGGAAAAAATGGGTTCGTTCTAGAATAGCGGCAACATGCGGGCAATTTTTCAGTGGAACCTCGGCACTCGAGTCCTGGAGTTAGGGCGGCGCACTCTGATCATGGGCGTCCTAAATGTAACTCCCGATTCGTTCTCCGACGGGGGACTCTACATTGATGCCGAGAAAGCCGTGGTCCGTGCCGAGCAGTTGTTGGACGAAGGCGCGGCCATCATAGACGTGGGTGGGGAGTCGACGCGGCCGGGCGCTACGGAACCGGTATCGGAAGAAGAGGAACGGAAACGAGTGCTGCCCGTGGTCCGCGATTTGAAGCGGCGACGGCCCGATGCGGTGATCAGCGTCGATACCTACAAGGCGAGCGTGGCGCGGGCGGCGGTGGATCTCGGCGCGGAGGTTGTGAACGATGTCAGCGGGTTCCGGTGGGATTCGAAGATGGCGAAAACCCTGGCCGAACTCAAAGTGGGAGCGGTGCTGATGCACACGCGTGGGCGGCCGGAGGAGTGGCGATCGCTGCCGCCGATTGGCGATCCAGTCCTGCTGGTAAAGCGGGAACTGCGACAGTGGGCCGAGGCGGCGACGCTGGCCGGCATCAAGCGCGATCGCCTGGTGCTGGATCCGGGATTCGGTTTCGGAAAAAGCTTCGAGGAGAACTATCCGTTGCTGGCGCACTTCGCCGAGTTGCAGCAGATGGGATTTCCGCTGCTGGCAGGAGTATCGCGCAAGTCATTCATTGGCCGGACGCTGGCGCGCGACGGCAAGGATGCACCGGTCGGCGAGCGCCTTTATGGGACGCTGGCCGCGGAAACCGGCTTGATCCTGAAAGGGGTACATATCATTCGAACCCACGATGTGCGCTTCGCGGTGGACGCGGCAAGCGTCGCCGATGCAATCTTGGCGAGTGGAGGATAGAAAACCGCCTTCTTAGTGGCCACGAGCGCCGCTGCCGAGCTACGCTCGGCTTGGACGGGCGAGGACGCTCGTCCCCACACGAGCGAGTACAGCAACACTGAGTCCGTTCAGACGCGCGCCGCTTTGGCAAGGGGGGCCTTGACTTTGAGCGCGGGAAGCCGAATTTCAAACACGGCGCCGCCTTCGGGCCGGTTGTAGCAAGTGATCTGTCCGTTGTGGTCCTGAATTACGCCGTAGGTGGCGCTGAGTCCAAGGCCGGTGCCTTTGCCGACCGGCTTGGTGGTGTAGAAAGGATCGAAGACGCGCTCGGGATCGCGCAGGCCGGGGCCGGAGTCGGCGAACTGCACGACCACTTCGTCGTCCTCGCGCCAGAGGCACACCTGGAGACGCCCGCCGCCGGTTTCCTGTAATGCGTCTACGGCGTTTTCGATGATCTGAAGAAAGCCCTGCATAAGTTGGTTGGAGTTGCCGAGGACGCGAGGCACTGGATCCTTACTTTCCACGCTCAGGCTGATCCGCTTGTTTTCGAGCTTGAATCCTTCCATTTGAACCGCGCGCTGCAACAGAGGCTTCAGCTCGAGAGGACTTTTTTCTCTCCGAGTCATCTTGGCGAAACTGAGCAGATCGCTGACCAGTTCGCGAGTGCGCCGGGCCTGCTGGCCGATTTTCTGCGCGTGCGAGAGTTGCTCGCGGCTGAGGTTGCTGCTGGCCAGGCGTTCCGAGCTGGACAGGATCGCCAAGAGCGGGAACTCCAGTTCGCTGGCTGCGAGTGCGACCAGTTCTCCGAGCGAAGCCAGCTTGGCTTGTTGGATCACCCTGCCCTGTAGCCGCTGGAGGTTATCGAAGCTCCGGTGCGAATGGTTGAGCAGCCGCAGAAGCCTCTGGTCCAGCAGGTATTGTCGAAGGAAAACGCCAAAGGCTAGTAGGGCAACGCCGCCCATGGCTACCGCAAAGCGGATTTGGCGCAGGTAGGGTTGGTCGTGGCTCAGGAACAATGCCCAATATCCCATGAACGGCAGAGAGAGCAGGGCGGGCATCGCAAGCAGAGGAGCGACCAGACGGCGGGCACGCGTGATCGGAGGCGTCCCCTGGGCATCGCGAAGGCAGCGTCGCCCGTCGAGCGCGACCCAGAGGAAGCCCAGCAGAGCGGCAAGAAACGGAAGGTCGTAGATTCCGCCGGTCTGGTAGGTGCCGCGCATGATCGCGGCATTCATGGCCACCGAGGAGAATGCATATAAAATGCTGGCGCAAAGAATGTTGCGATAGATGTCGCGCCACGCTCCCGAACTGGTGAAGAATGCCGATGCGGATGCGGCAATCAAGATCACGTTTTCGGCAAGATACAAATCCCAACGCGGGATGGACACCGCAACATTCGTGACGATGTATTCTTCGGGGAACACGAAGAAGGCGTACACCACCACCCACCACACCAGTACCATGAAGACATTCAGCGCGCTCGGCAACATCCCCTCGCGCTCTTCCGCCTGATGGGGGTGGATGCCCACCGCCGCCATGATGGGAACCACGTGCAAGAACAACACCACATTTCCCAGGAACGGGTCGGGCAACGGCTTGCGAATCACCACTTCGTACCACGCCCACATGACCTGGTTGAAGGCCCACATGACCATGCCCGCGGTCATAAGGCTCCAGAACAGGCGGGTATGCCCACGGCTGTCGAACGCGTTTCTGGCGCAGGGGATACAGGCAGCCACGATCACCAGCAGCGGGACTAGGTCGCCCATCGCCAGGCGAAAGAAGGGGCTCGGCGACACTGCCGAAGCCAGCGCAAACAACAGCAGCAGACCAACTCCCCAGAGGAGCGCCGGGATGGGACGCAAAGACACGACAGTTCATCATATGACGCTTTGTCACGTGATGTTTAGATCACGAACTGGTTACGGGGGTCACCACGGTAACGGTCTCAGCGGGATGCGACGGAAATCGCGGTGACCAGCGACCGGATCGTGCGCGCCACGGGCGCGGCTGCTAGAATTGCCTGTCATGGCATTCCCCGTTAACCGCATGCGCCGTTTGCGGCGCACTGAAACCCTGCGCACCCTGGTCCGCGAGACCCGGCTGACTCCCGAAACTCTGGTCTATCCACTGTTCGTTTGCCCCGGGACGGGTATCCGGAAAGAAGTGCGCTCCATGCCCGGCGTCTTCAACCTTTCGGTCGACGAAGCGGTGAAGGAAGTGCGTGCCACGCGAGCGCTGGGAGTGTTGTCGGTCATTTTGTTCGGGCTGCCGGAGAAAAAAGATGAAGTTGCCACTGGCGCCTGGGCCGAGGACGGAATTGTGCAGAAGGCGGCGCGCGCCATCAAGAGTGAAGTGCGGGACGTGTTGGTGATGGGCGATGTTTGCCTGTGCGAGTACATGTCGCACGGACATTGCGGCATCGTCAGTGTGAAAGAGAAAGCTGGGCCGCAGTCGGTAGGCGCAGCCGCGGCGGCGCCACCGGTGGCCGCCGAGTACGAGATCGTAAACGACGCCAGCCTCGAGTTGCTGGCGCGCACCTCGGTTTCGCTGGCGCGCTCGGGCGTGGACATCATTGCGCCCTCAGACATGATGGATGGACGGGTCGGGGCGATTCGCGTGGCGCTCGACAAGGCGGGCTTCGAAAATACTCCGATTCTTTCCTATGCGGCAAAGTACGCTTCCGGTTTCTATGGGCCGTTCCGCGAGGCGGCGGATTCCGCACCGCAGTTTGGGGATCGCCGTTCTTATCAGATGGATCCGGCCAACATTCGGGAGGCCATGCGCGAGATTGAGCTGGACGTGGAAGAGGGCGCCGACATGATCATGGTAAAGCCGGCCATGCCCTACCTGGACGTGATTGCCGCGGCTCGCGACCGCTTCGACCTGCCGCTGGCCGCCTATCAGGTATCGGGCGAGTACGCCATGATCGAGGCCGCCGCCCGCAACCAGTGGATCGACCGGGAGCGCGTGATGATGGAATCGCTCATCTCGATCCGCCGCGCCGGGGCAAGCATAATTCTCACTTACTACGCCAAGGAAGCGGCGAAGCTGCTGGCCTAGACAAGTCCTCACGGCTGTCGAGACGCCTGCGTCCGTGGCTTCAGCATCTCAGTCCTCGAGCGGATAAGCCATGCGGACCAGGGTTCTCTCCGAAAATGGCACATAAAGCAAAGCCGCTGTCGCGGCGAAGGTCAGGCCGACGCCGATCTGCGGCAGCAGCAGGAACGGCGCGATGGCCCAGAGCTGATCGAGCGCCAGAACAAACGGGAAGAGCCGCCTGAATGTCCCGCCCAGCTTGCGGAAATCAAAAGCGACCGCGGACAGTAGATAGAACCGCAATGGGATTCCGACTGCTCCCGTCACCAACACTGCGCCCGCGATGGCGAGCGCTCTCCAGCCGGGGAGAAAGCTGCTGGCGACCCGCTCCGCATCGTGCAGGTGGGCGAGTCCGCTCAGGTAGAAGATGAGATACATCAGCTGAATCAGCGCGAAAAGGAAGCGCACCACTCCGCGCCGGGGAACCGGCACGTGCAATTCGGGGCGCAGCACATGTGGCGCGGACCTGCCCTGAGCGCCAGTCGAAGGGGCCCCCGCCCGCGTGTCCTCGTCCTGCTCTGCGGCGGATTCTGCCGCTGCAACGCTCTCGACGGGGGCAATGAAGCGGTATCCTCGGCGGGCCAGAGTCTCGACAAAGCGCGGGCTCGAGGCGGAATCGCCCAGCGCCTCCCGAATCTTGTTCACCGCGGTATTCACACTGTGATCGAAATCGACAAAGGTATCGGCGGGCCAGATTTTTTCGCGCAGGTCATCGCGGGATACGATTCGACCGGCGTTCTGCAGCAGCGCAGTGAGCACTTGAAACGGCTGTTCCTGCAGCCGGATGCGAGCGCCGTTCTTGCGCAGCTCTCCGGCTGCCAAGTCGACTTCAAAAACGCCGAATCGCAAGAGCCTGGCTTCGGGGCTAGAGTGAGGCATCGGCATGACAGCGCGCCCGTAGTGTACCGCGAGGCAGTGCCGGTCGTTAGTCGTTAGTCATTGGTCGTTCGCTATGAATGTTTGCGAGCAACGTTGGCTAACGACTATCGACTAACGACCAACGACCGGAAAGGCTACAATAGCGGCGTGAACGCCCCCACTCCACCCAAGCCGGCCGCTGACAACAAACATCAGCACCACCATTCCATCTACGCCGCCGAAGCCACTGGATTGCTTCTCATGGCGGTTCTTCTGCTGATTCTCACCATCATCCGCTACTGGCGGTACATCCCTTGGAGTGCGCGCTGAAGGTGGCGAAGGTGCCGAGGGTCGGGAAGTGACAGACCGCGAGCCACTGGTCGTCGTCGTGCTGGGCCCCACGGCGAGCGGGAAGACAGCTCTAGCGCTGGCCATCGCACGGCGCTTTGGCGGCGAAATCGTCAACTGCGACTCGGTTGCGATGTACCGCGAATTTGAAATTGGCACGGCCAAGCCCAGCGCGGCGGAGCGTGCGGAAGTTCCGCATCACCTTCTGGATTGTGTGGATCCGCTCGCTAACGTTACTGCTGGAGAATATGCTCGCCAGGCGCGCCAGGCATTACGAGAAATTGACCAGCGCAGGCACTTGCCGATCGTCAGCGGAGGAACCGGACTCTATCTCCGCGCTCTGGTCGAAGGACTCTTCTCGGGTCCGCAACGGTCTGAAGACCTGCGCAACCAACTGCGCAACCGCGCCGAGGAGCGAGGGACCGGGTACCTGCACCGCATCCTGCGCCGGCTCGACGCTGCGGCGGCGAACCGCATTCACGCTAATGACGTTCCCAAGGTGATCCGGGCAATCGAAGTGTGCCTGGCCTCGCGGCGCCCCTTCCGCCGCACTATGACCGAACTTTGGCAGCAGGGACGCGAACCGCTCCGCGGCTTTCGCATTCTGCGTCTGGGGCTCAATCCGGAGCGCGAAGCTCTTTATGTCCGCATCAACCAGCGGGCCGCGAAGATGTTTGAGAAAGGCCTGATCGCCGAGACAAAACAACTTCTGGAAAAATACGGCGAACACGCACGCCCGCTCGCGTCGTTGGGATACAAGCAGGCGCTCCAGTGTTTGCGCGGGGAATTGGATCGGGAATCAGCGCTCGCCGCGGCGCAGCAGGCGCACCGCAACTATGCCAAGCGCCAGATCACATGGTTCCGGCGAGAACCGGATGTGCACTGGCTCGCCGGGTTCGGCGACGACACAGCCATCCAAGCGGAAGGCATTGCAACTATCGAACCACAAATTTGAGAGAGTTCGAGCGCTGGGAGAGCCGGGCGTCCCCGCCCGGCTGGACCGGGCGAGGGCGCCCGTCCCCACACGAGCACGACGTTCCCCATCTATTTTGTTATTGTGAATTCATGCTCCGACATCTGCTGCTGATCACGCTTCTGCTCGCCGCAGTGCTTTGCTTTGCTAAAGACAAGAGCAAAGAAAGATTTCTGAAGCCCGGTCCCGTCCATCTCGACAAAGCCGGGCGGAAGTGGGCCGACAAGACGTTGCGCAAGATGTCGCCCGAAGAGAAAGTCGGCCAACTCTTCGCCATTTGGGTAAGAGCCCAATTCCTGAATGACGCCGACCCCATCTTTGTTCGCCTGCGCGACAACGTGCGCAAGTATCACATCGGATCGCTGGTCATGAGCGTTCCGGTGGATGGCCCGGTTCTGCTCAAGAGCCAGCCCGAAGTTGCCGCCGAGTTGCTCAACCGGCTGCAAAGATCCTCCAAGCTGCCGCTCATAGTCTCAGCCGATTTCGAGCGCGGCGTGTCCATGCGACTGAATGGCACTACCGTTTTCCCTCATGCGATGGCCTTTGGAGCGACCAGCAAAACGGAAAATGCCGAAGCCTTTGGCCGCATCACTGCGCTGGAGGCAAGGGCGGTCGGAGTGCATTGGAATTTCTTCCCAGACGCAGACGTGAATTCCAACCCGGCGAATCCCATCATCAATACTCGCTCCTTCGGAGAAGATCCGAAGCAGGTGGGCGATTTTGTGGCGGCGTACATCCGGGGCGCTCACGAAGGCGGTATGCTGGTCACGGCCAAACACTTTCCCGGACACGGCGACACTGCTACCGATTCTCACCTTGGCATCGCTCATGTCACCGGCGACCGCGCGCGGCTCGATGCGGTTGAGCTGCCGCCGTTCCGGCAAGCGATCGAGGCAGGCGTGGATGCCGTGATGGTCGCGCACGTAACCGTTCCCGCTCTTGACCCCGAGCCTAACCGTGTAGCTACCACCTCCAAATGGATCGTGAGCGGACTGCTCAAGGAAGAGATGGGATTTAAAGGGATCGTCGTAACCGATGCCCTCGACATGGCGGGGCTGACGCGCATGTACGCGAAGGATGTCGGCCGGGCCGCGGTCGAATCCTTCCAGGCCGGCAATGACATGCTGGTCATTCCGCCCGATCTCGACGCCAGCTACCGCGCCGTGCTGCAAGCGGTGCGGAGCGGCGAGATCGACCGCCAGCGACTCGATCAATCCGTGCGCAAGATCCTGGAACTAAAGGCTTCTCTCGGCCTGAATAAGGCGAGACTGGTGGATCCCGGTCTACTCTCTAGCGAGGTGGCGAAACCGGAGAATCTGGCCGTCGGCCAGCGCATTGCCGACGAAGCCATTACGCTCGTCCGCGACAAGGGCAAAGTACTTCCGCTGCAGGCGGTTGAAGCTATTGGAACCGCAGAGGCCGCGCTTCCGTATCAGTCCTTGACAGAGGTGAGCAACCGTCTCGTGGTGGTGATTTTCTCTGACGACCTGCGCACCGACTCCGGACGTATGCTCGAACGCGAGATTCTAGACCGTGTGCCTGACGCCCGCGTGATCTATGTCGATGCCCGCTCCGCCGCGGGCATGAAGGCTCCCATTGTCGAAGCCGTGGAAGCCGCGGAACATGTGATCGCTGCGCTGTATGTGGTGCCGGTCGCGGGCAAGGCCATGCGTGCCGCCGGAGGAGGTCTGACGAATACCGTTGCCCTGGACGACGCCACTGGGGCTTTACTTACCGCGATCCTCGATCGCGCCGCCGATCATACCGTCGTACTCGCCATGGGCAATCCTTATGTGGTGCAGGATTTTCCCGCCATCCAGAATTACTTGTGCGCGTTTTCCAATGCCACGGTATCGGAAACCGCAGCCGTGAAGTCGATTTTCGGCGAGATCCCGATCAGCGGTCATCTGCCGGTTACGATTCCGGGCATCGCAGCCCGAGGCGAGGGCATCGAACGGCCCGTCCGGCCAATGCCAGCTCCACCCAGCTCAGGAGGTTCCTCCCATGTCCAACCGTAAGACGACCAGCCGTAGCGTTATCGCGAGATTGTCCCAGTGTGCGTTGTTGGCCGCACTATTTGGCGCGGTAGGCGTTCTCCCCGCATGCAGCATTAAAACGAATGACAATACTAAGAATGGCGAGAAGCACGTTGACATCAAGTCTCCCATGGGTGATTTGCACGTCAGCGAGCAAGCCGATATTCGCGATGCCGGCCTGACCCTCTATCCCGGCGCCAAGCCCGCTCCGAAGGAGAACAATGACGACAAGAAAAGCGCCAATGTGAACCTGTCGATCCCGGGATTCTCGTTGAAGGTGGTGGCTGCGGAGTTTCTCTCCGATGACGCTCCTGACAAAATCATCGCCTACTACGACAAAGAGCTGCAGAAATACGGCAAACCCATTCAATGCCATGGCGCCTGGAGCGGTGGTCACATAGAAACCTCACCCGGCAAAGAGGAAAGCTCCAAGCCCGTCTCGTGCGGGAATAACGGCGGCGGAGATTCGGTGGAGTTGAAAGTTGGCACCGAAGGAAACCAGCACATCGTTGCCGTCAAGCCCAACAGCCAGGGAACCCGCTTCGCCCTGGTTTATGTGCGCATGCACACGGGCAAGGAAGACACCATCTAAAGACATCGGGTGATCGGGCCATCTCATCATCGGGCCATCTGAAACTCTTTGGCCTTTCGATCGCCCGATGACCCGATGGCCAGATCACCCGATGTCCCTGCCTTGCTCTCCGGTTCGTTGTGCGCTAGCTTCAAAGACGTGGAGCATCCTTGCCAGCAGTGTGGAACGACGGTCGAGGACGGCCGGCCGTTTTGTCCGCAATGCCGTGCCCCTCAAATCCACGTGCAGGTTGCGGTTCCGGATGCAGGAGCTGCCGCCGGCTTGAATCCCGCGCCGGACGAGTTTTCTCCAGAGATTCCCGTAGAGACGAGGCTTGCCTCGTCTCCGGTGTGGCAAGCCGCGTCCGGAACCGCGATGGACAGGCGAATTGCCGTTCGAGCCGCGCTCAAAGCCGGCGTGCTTGGTGTTTTGATCGGGATCATCCCATTCCTCGGCATCGCGCTGACCGGAGCGCTGGCTGTCTTTTTCTACCGCCGTGAAAGCAGATTCGTCCTTCCGGCCGCTCTCGGATCGCGTCTTGGGGGAGCAGCGGGAGTAGTCGCATTCGCCATCAACGCGCTGTTGATTACTATCCGGATTTTCGTTTTTCACGCTCAGCAGGAATACGCCGACGCCATTCTGAAAGTCGCGCAGAGGTTCGGAACCAACGTGGCCGACCCTGACATTCAAGCCAGCATCCACAACTTGTTCACTCCGGCGGGGCTGGTGATCACCTTCTTTTTTGGCATGATTTTTACCGTGGTGCTCGCCTCTGCTGGCGGTGCGCTGGCCTCCCTGTTGCTGCGGCCCCGTAACCCTCACATGTAGGTTCGATCACGATCGGCGCGGGTTCCAGGCGCACCCTTGCTCTCATCTTTCGGCACGCGTATGATGCACCGTTTATGAACACAAGCCCGTCGGGACGCCCGGTTGAAATCGTTCAGAAAGCGCAGCTGATGTCTGCTTCCGAGATCGAGCGTACTTTGATCCGCCTGGCGCATGAGATTCTCGAGAAAAACAATGGCGTCGAAGATTTGGCCCTGGTCGGCATCCGCCGCCGGGGAGTTCCGCTGGCGGAGCGGCTGTCGAAAATTATTCAGCGCATCGAAAAGAAACCGGTGTTGCTCGGCACGCTCGACATTACCCTTTATCGCGACGATCTTTCCACCGTAGATTCCAAGCCCGTGGTGCAAAAGACCGAGATGGAGATTCCCATCACGGGGAAATCGGTGGTGCTGGTGGATGACGTGCTCTATACCGGCCGCACCACCCGTGCCGCCATGGACGCGCTGTTCCGCTCGGGCCGCCCCAAACGCTTGCAACTGTGCGTATTGATCGACCGCGGCCATCGCGAGCTGCCGATTGAGGCCGCTTTCATTGGACGAAGGGTGCAGACGACGGAAAATCAGATTATTGAAGTCAAGCTTCGCGAAGTGGATGGCGCGGAAAAAGTCCTGTTGATGGAAAAGCAGCAGGTCAATTTGTAGTTTGCGATTTGCAATTTGTAATTGAAAAGCCCATTGCGCGGTTCTTAAATCACAAATTACAAATTGGAAATCACAAATTAACTATGAACCCAGCGCGTGGTTCCCTGCTCGGCATCGAGCACATGGAAGCGGCCGAGATCCTGCGGCTCTTGAAGTTTGCCCGGCGCATGAATCCGGACAAGCCGCGGCCCTTGCTTAAGGGCAAGCGGGTGCTTCTTCTTTTCTACGAGGCTTCCACCCGCACCCGGAGCTCGTTTGAAATCGCGGCCAAATCGCTGGGCGCGCACACCGTCCTCATTCAATCCGCCGGTTCCAGTATTGAGAAAGGCGAATCGCTGCTCGACACGGGATACACGCTGCGGGCCGTCGGCGCCGACATTATTGTTATCCGCCACCCCAACGCCGGCGCACCCTACGTGATGGCGCAGCACATCGACGTGCCCGTCATTAACGCCGGCGATGGACTGCACGAGCATCCTTCGCAGGCCCTGCTCGACGCATACACGATTCTGCGCAACAAGAAGTCTTTCAAAGGTCTGCAAGTCGCGATTGTCGGCGACATCTTTCACAGCCGTGTGGCACGGTCGGCGTGCCACCTTTTAAGCAAATTCGGCGTGAAGATTATTCTTTGCGGTCCACCGGAACTTGTGCCCGACATCGCAACCACGCTGACGTCCGGCGTGCGCGTAACCCGCCACATTGAAGACGCCTTGCGCGGCACCGATGTGGTCATGCTGCTGCGCGTGCAGAAAGAGCGGCTCGCTGGCATGAAGATCGACCTCCCGGAATATATCGCGCGTTACCAGATGACCCCGGCCCGCTTGAAGATGGCAAAGAAGGATGCCATCGTGATGCATCCTGGCCCGATCATTCGTGGTCTGGAGCTGACCAGCGAAGTCGCCGACGGCGCCCAGGCGCGCATCCTGGAAGAAGTGCATAACGGCGTTCCCACGCGCATGGCGATTCTGGCGCGGGCGATGGGGAAGATGCGATGAAAAACGATTCACCACAGAGACACAGAGACACGGAGAAAGTCAAAATCAAGAGAATGTGACTTGTTCTCTCTGTGTCTCTGTGACTCTGTGGTGAAGAATGTTGTGAAAGACAAGGGTTGACGTGACTTCACGCTCCACAAGCAGTCTGCTGATCAAGGGCGGCCACCTCATCGATCCGGCGGCGCGCGTCGACGCGCCTATGGACGTGCTGCTGAAAGATGGCCGCGTTGCCGAAGTTGCTGCTCCACACAAGATCAAGGGCAGTGCGGATGAGAAAATCGACGTCCGCGGACTGATCGTCGCGCCGGGCTTCATCGATCTGCACGCGCACCTGCGCGAGCCCGGCCAGACGTACAAAGAGACGATCGCCACGGGCACGGCCGCCGCTGCCGCTGGCGGATTTACTTCGGTCTGCACCATGCCCAACACGGTGCCGATTGTCGATTCGGTGGAGTGGATCGAGTGGCTGCGTCAGCCCGAACGCGGCGCGGTGGTCAATGTTTTTGTTGTCGCTGCTGCAACCCGAGCGAGCAAGGGTGCCACGCTCACCGACTTCCGCGCGCTGCACTCCGCCGGAGCCGTCGCGGTCACCGACGATGGCAAGCCCATCCTCGAAGACGGCATCATGCGCGAGGCCCTGGTCCTGGGTGGGGAGCTGAATTTTCCTGTCGTGCAACATGCCGAAGACACTCGCATGACCGAGAACTGCTCCATGCACGCGGGAGCGCGGTCGTTTCGCCTCGGGTTGCGTGGCATGACCGCGGCTGCCGAAGCGTCGATCGTCGAACGTGACGTGCAACTCGCAATGCAAATTTCCAACGCCCGCATGCACGTCGCCCACGTTTCCACGGCGGATGCGCTCAAGAGCGTGCGTCGTGGCAAGCGTGCGAAAGCGCGCGTCACCTTTGAAGTTACGCCGCACCATTTCACGCTGACTGAAGAGGACATGCGGGACTATGACAGTAATTACAAGATGAATCCACCGCTGCGCTCGGTCTCAGATCGCGAAGCCATCTTGGCCGCACTTGCCGACGGCACGGTGGACGCCATCGCCACCGATCACGCTCCTCACGCTGCCCACGAAAAAGAGATGGAATTTGAGCGCGCGGCCTTCGGCATCACCGGACTTGAAACCGCTCTGGCGCTCGCGATCACCAGGCTGCATCGCGAGCAGCGCATTTCGCTTGCTCGCATCGTGGAACTCTTCACCGCCGGCCCGGCGCGCTGTTTCGATTTGCGCGGCCGCGGTTCCCTGGTCCGCGGCTCGGTCGCTGACGTTACTGTGTTCGATCCGAAAAAAAAGTGGACCTTCGACGCCGCCAAGTCACGGTCGAAATCGAGGAACACGCCCTTCGATGGATGGCAGCTGACGGGAAAAGTGGTAGCGACCATTGTCGGTGGAAAGATTGTTTACTCCGCTTGAGTCAGTGTGGGGACGGGCGACTCGCCCGTCCAAGCTGAACGGCGCTCGGCTTGAATGAAGCGTGGTGCTACAATCCCCGCTCATGAAGCGCGTACTGTTCCTCTTCCTGCTGGTTTCATTCCTGGCTGCACAGACCACGACTGAGGTCGAAATTACCTCTGAACCCTCGCACCACCTGGCTCTGGAAAACGAATACCTTCGCGTCTTCAAGGTCGAGGCCGCGCCCCATACTTCGACGCTCATGCATCGCCATCGCCACGACTATATCTACGTCACACTCGGCGATGCTCACGTTTCTAACGAGGTCGAAGGCAAGCCGCCTGTGGACCTCAGGCTCACGGATGGCGACACGCGGTTTGCCGCAGGGAACTTTGCGCACGTCGCCAGGAATCTTTCGGACCAGCCCTTCCGCAACGTGACGATCGAGTTCCTGCAAGATGAAAAATTGCGGCAGATGCCTTCCCATTGGCCGGAGGAAAGTGGCGAAAAGACTTTCCCCGGCGGCCACAGCAAGATTCTTTTCGTGAAAGATGGAGTGCGCATATCCGAGATCAATCTCGAACCGGGCGCGACCGTGCCCACCCACCATCACGACGGCCCGCATCTGATCGTCGCGATCTCCGATCTTGATATACGCGGCGTCGATGGCATGGACCCGATGACCGGAAAATTCAAGTCTGGCGATATTAAATGGCTGCCGGGAGACTACACTCACACCTTGACGAATGTAGGGAAGAGCCCAGCGAGATTCGTGACCGTAGAATTCTAGAGGCGTTTGTGCGGGGACGGGCGCCCTCGCTAGCCTGCCCTGAGCCCAGTCGAAGGGTCCAGGCCGAGCGCAGCTCGGCAGTTGCTGGTGGTCACAGCAACGTTTTCTCTGCTACTCGCTCTTGACCAACGGGTTGCCCGGAGAAACCAAGCCAACACGATGCAGCTTAGCGGTAAGCCGGTCTTTATCATTCGAGGCTGAAGCAGCGGCGATGCGCTTGCGAAGCTTGGCGACTTTTTCTGCGCGGGTGCGGCGCCGGCGAATTTCCGGACGACGGCTGGGTGCGGACATATGGTTCTCCTTGGTGTTCGGTGACTGAGGTCCGTGAAATGACTGTGTGAAATCACGAGTCAGACGCACGGTCGGCGCCGTGGACTCGTCTCAACCTTTGATTATAGGGTTGACCGGCTCTGCTGGCAAAGAGGGTGAGGACGGCGATAGCAGCGCAACGCCGAATCTCCCCCGGGTCACGTTGCAGCCACGGCACCTGAACCACGGGTGAAACTTCGGGAAATCCTGCTTGTAGTCCGGGACAACCTTGCTATAATTCTGTAATGTTTGAGGCGGCCGAAAATCGTGCCGGTCAAGTACGAAGAAGCTATGGACGAAGTGTGAGGCTTCTTCGCGCCTGCGGGAATGGAAGGAACTGATTACCCATGGCTGAGAAACCGGTGACAGGAAGTCGAATAGGCTGGCTGTTGGGATGCGGCTTGCTTCTCGGGCTCGCGATCGCTTTCACGGGGCGTCAGACCGTGACCTACACTTCGTCGGATGCGTTCTGTGCCGAGGCTTGTCATTCGCATCCGCACGCCACGCAATTCTGGATTCAATCCGCGCACTACTCCAACCGGCATGGCGTTGTGGTGCACTGCACAGACTGCCACCTGCCGCCGGGCGGGGTGCAATATCTCACGGAGAAAGCCCGGCTGGGCGGCCGCGATGCCTACGGCCAGCTCTTTCGCGATGTCTCCAAGATCGACTGGGCGCGGGAGCGCAAGCTTGATCGCGCCCTGACCTTTACCTACGATGCCGGTTGCATCCATTGTCACAACAACCTGTTCACTCAGGGGCTCTCCAAGGTCGAAGACAAGCTCCCTTCCGGCGACCAGAAAACTGATGCCCAGCAAGTCCGGGATATGAGAATCGTCGCGCGCAGAATGGAGGCGCACCTCTACTACCAGCGCAATCGGGAAAAGTTGCACTGCGTCAATTGTCACTTATTCTCCGGACACACCATGGAGAAGAAGATTGCGCCCGTGGCGACGGCGGCGGTCGAGGATTCCCAGTTTCCACTCGCGCCCTCGGGCTTCCGGAACTATACCGAAGCCGTACCCGGATTGGGCGTCAAGTTCCACATGATTGCAGTGCCGGGCGGAACTCTCGTCGCAGGAAGTCCGGAACTGGGTCTCTGCCGCTTCCGGGACGCGGGTCCTGTGCATGCGGTTGCCGTGAACCCGTTCTGGATGGCGCAGGCCACGGTCAGCAGCCACGACCTGGAATTGTTTTCCGCCCAGCGTAAGTTGAAGGAGAAGCCAGGGGCTCTGACGCCGCAGCTTGCCGACGCCTACACGCAATGGTTGTCGCAGGCGACGGGAAAGAAATATCGCCTTCCGACAGAAGCCGAGTTGGAGTACGCCTGTGTTGCGGGCGGCACCATGCCGGCTTGGGAACGGCTCGACAGCCGAGCGGATTCCCATGTTTCCGGTCTGGCCGTGCTCAATGACTGGGGCTTCTTCGACCTCTCCGGCAGCACACCCGAGTTTCTGCTGGATGGAGCCCATGACCCCGATGTTCTCCGCACCGGTACCAGTTTCAGGGTGGTAAGAGAAGCTGACGAGACACCGGCAACCCGCGCCAGCCTGCAACCATAAGGAGTTGAGACCTATGAGGGACACACGCGATCACGATCTGGGCATGGACCGCGCCATCACACGCCGCGATTTTCTGAATGGGGTCGCCATCGGGATCGGCGGCCTGGCGCTCGGTTCCACCCTGACGGGCTGTGGACGGTTTGGCGGCTCGGACATCGCTGAGCAGGATGCTGCAGGTTACAATCCGCCGGTGGGAAGCGGGATGCGCGGCGATAACGTGGGTTCGTTTGAAGCCGCGCACGGATTGCGCGACGGAACGTTTTGGCAAAACGCCGGCACAGCCACCCCGACGGATAGTACCTACGATCTCATCGTGGTGGGCGCGGGTATCTCCGGACTGGCAGCGGCTCACTTCTTTCGCAAGCAGGCTGGCGCCAATGCCCGTATCCTGATTCTCGAAGCGCACGACGATTTCGGCGGGCACGCCGAGCGCAAGGAGCTCCTCGCGGGAAACCGGCGTCTGCTCAGTTACGGCGCCCAGTCGATTGAAAGCCCGTCGCTCTATAGCGCGGAGGCCAAGACTTTGCTGGCCGACGTGGGCTGTGACGTGCAAAAGTTCTACCGCTACTACGACCAGAAACTGTTTTCCTCGCTGAACCTGGGAAGCGGCATGTTCTTCGACCGCGAAACCTTCGGAGAGGATCGCCTGGTGGCCGGCTTCGGCAAGATTCCGCACCGGGAATTCTTTGCCAAGGCCCCGCTCTCGGACAAGGCACGTCGCGACATTGTCCGCCTCTACACCGAAAAGGTGGACTACTTGCCCGGCCTTACCCCGGAACAGAAGAAGGCCGTGCTGGACAAAATCAGCTATGCCGATTTTCTGACCAAGATTGCCAAGTGCACTCCGGAAGTGGTCCCCGTCTTCCAGACTCGCAGCCACGATCTATACGGGGTAGGCATCGACGCCGTCTCCGCTTTCGCTCTCCACGATGAAGGCGATGACTATGGTTATGGTTACCCGGGCCTCGACGCCATGCTGGGACCCTCCGGCGAGCGCGGGCCCCACAAGCCGGATCCTTACATCTTTCATTTTCCGGATGGCAATGCTTCTGTTGCCCGCTTGCTGGTACGGTCTTTCATTCCCGAGGCCATTCCGGGGCACACCATGGAAGACGTGGTGACGGCCAAGGCCGACTACAGCCGGCTCGATCGCGCTCCCTCACCCGTGCGCATCCGTTTGAACAGTACAGTCGTCGGAGTGCGGCACGACGGCGACCCAGCGTCGGCAAGCGAGGTGGAGGTGACCTACACCCGCAATCGGCAAATGTTTCGAGTGCGCGGACGCCGCTGCGTGCTGGCCTGCTACAACTCGATGGTTCCCTACGTATGCCCCGAACTTCCTGCCCAGCAGAAAGAAGCTCTGGCCTATGGCGTAAGAACGCCGCTGGTATACTCGCACACTGCCATTCGCAATTGGACCTCGTTCCAGAAGCTGGGCGTGTTTCAGATCGCGGCCCCCGGATGCTACCACCCCTACGCCGCCATCGACTTTCCCGTGAGCCTGGGCGAATACAAGTATCCCAGCCGGCCGGAGGAGCCGATGGTCGTGTTCATGGTGCGCACGCCTTGCCAGCCTGGCTTGTCGCAACGCGAGCAACATCGCGTGGGGCATGTGGAACTTTACGACACACCCTTTGAGGTTTTCGAGCGCAAGATCCGCGATCAGCTCGCGCGCATGCTTGGCCCCGGAGGCTTCGATCCAGCCACCGATATCGAGGGCATTACCCTTGGGCGCTGGGCGCACGGCTATGCCTACGGATATAACTCCTTGTTCGATCCCGACTTCGCCAAGGGGGAAGCGCCCAACGAGGTCGGACGGAAGCCGTTCGGCCGCATCGCGATTGCCAACTCCGATGCCGGGGCCATCGCCTACATGGATACCGCCATCGACGAGGCCTATCGTGCCGTGCAAGAACTCTCTCACTACCGGAGTGCCTAGCACCACTTGGTGTAAGTAAGATTCGTATCAGGGTATGCCTTCAGGCATACCGTAAGTCCTGAGTTATGAGAGCGCCTTTAGGCGCTGGTTGCCGACGATCGGAGGGAAAATAAACATGAAGCGAGTCTTCACTGCCGTTGCCGTGCTTGCCATGATGGTGCTGGCGCCTGGCGCTTGGCCACAGACGAAACCCACCAGCCATCCCGATGCCGCCGTCGCGGATAAGTGGATTGCAGCCTGGAATTCCCACAATCCGGACAAAATGCTCCCCGTGTTCACTGACGATGTTTTCTACGAAGACGTCGCCTACGGCGAGGTGAGTCACGGTCACGCTGAATTTCGGAAGTTTGCCGCCGACGAATTTGAGGCTGTCCCCGATCTCGAAATCAAGTTAGTGCGCGCATCCATTCAGAACGGCCACGGCACTATCGAATGGTCGTTTAGCGGTACAGACAAGGGGATCTACAAAACGGGAAAGAAGTTCACGGTCCGAGGCGTGAGCGTGATTGACGTGCGCAACGGCAAGATTGCACGCAGCCTCGATTTCTACGATTCCGGTACAATCATGCGCCAAGTCGGGGTGTTGCCAGCCCAGTAGCCGAGGCCATATAACGAGTGTTTGTCTGACAACAAACCAGGTATTGCCTTCACCACAGCGATAAAGGACGACTCTTTATGACAACAGAAACGACCACCGCAAACCGAGACTCCGCTCAACTGGAAGCCCTCGGCTACGACTCCAAGTTTGACCGCTCCATGAGCATGTGGGCGAATTTTTCGCTCGGCTTTACCTACTTATCGCCGGTAGTGGGAGTGTACACGCTGTTCGCCATCGCTTTCGCCGCAGGTGGTCCCCCCATGTTCTGGACCTATTTGTTGGTCGGGCTTGGACAACTGCTAGTGGCCATGGTGTTCGGCGAGATTGTCTCGCAGTTTCCGATTGCCGGCGGTCTCTATCCCTGGGCACGCCGCCTGGTGGGGAAGCGTTGGGCATGGATAGCGGGCTGGGTCTACTTATGGGCCTTGTGCTCCACTATCGCGGGGGTCGCCGTCGGAGGGGCTCCGTATGTGGCGCAACTTCTCGGTATCAAGACAAGTCAGGCGGGAGAAGTCGCGATCGCGGTGGCCATGATCGTCGGGACCACGGCCCTGAACGTCAGCGGCACCAAGCTTCTGGCGCGGGTTGCCATGTTCGGATTCGTTTGTGAACTGGTGGGCGCGATTGTTGTCGGTGGTTATCTCCTGATCGTGGCGCGGCAGCAGAGCTTCGCGGTGCTCTTCCACACCTTTGGACTCGGCCACGGGCATTACCTTCCCGCCTTTCTGGCTTCGAGCGTCGGAGCTCTGTGGTGTTACTACGGCTTTGAAGCGTGTGGCGACGTGGCCGAAGAAACTCCGGACGCCAGCCGCGCCATTCCCAAGGCGATGCGCATGACCATCTACATTGGCGGCTTCGCGGCCATGCTGGTTTGCCTGGCTTTCGTATTGGCGGTGCCCGATCTGAACGCCGTGTTCTCCGGGAAGGATACCGACCCGGTGGTTACTATCCTGAACACCGCCATGGGCCCGATCGGGCTGCGAGCCGTCATCGCGGTGGTCATGGTTTCATTCTTTTCCTGCCTCATCAGTCTGGAGGCAGCCACCAGCCGCCTGTTGTTCAGCTACGGCCGCGACCACATGATCTTTGGCAGCAAACAGCTCAGCACGCTTTCCGAACGCACGCGGGTTCCGGTGAATGCCTTGCTGTTTGCCGGAATTGTGCCGGCCTTCATTGCGATTACAGGCTTGTTCCTTAAGAGAATGGTGGAGACGATCGTCGTATCCAGCGCCGCCGGCATCTATGTCGCCTTCCAGATGATTGTTTTGGCAGCACTGATCGCGCGCGCTAAGGGTTGGAAACCAAGCGGAGAGTTTCGTTTGGGAATCTGGGCGTGGCCGGTCAACATCGTTGCGCTCACCTATGGTGTCCTGGCCATCATCAACATGGTGTGGCCGCGCACGCCGCAGGACCCCTGGTATAGCAACTACGGAATGATTGTAGTGTGGGTGGCCATATTCGCTATCGGCCTGTTCTACGCGGTCCTGTTTCGGCCTTACGAGCGCGGCGATGCTGCGGCCGGCGATGCTCACCTGAACTGACAAGGAAAAAGAAAAGGCCACGCGGATTCCGGAGCGTGGCCTTGAATAACGCTCGTCCCTACGCTGCCGCGATTTTCTCTTCCGCGGCAATGGTATAGACCAACACTGCTTTCTTCCCGCCTTTCGCGGCCGTGGCGTGGATCGAGTTCAAGTTGACGCCCTTAGCGGCGAGCTTGTCCAGACACTCCGCCAGCGCGCCGGGCTTGTTGGGCAACTCGTACTCCTCGGCTGTGGTTTCCTTGTAACTGAGTCGGGCTTCGTCGAGCGCTTTCTTGGCTCGCCGTGCATCCTCGACGATCAGTTCCACCGTTCCCGTCGTCCCTTGCGCTGTTCCCAACAGAGCGAGAATGTTTACCTTGGCGTTCCCCAATGTGCGAGCGATCTCAGCCACTGTCCCCGGGCGATTCTCAACCGAAATTGTGAACTGCTTAGTCTTGGCCATGTTGAATCCTCCTAAAGGCTTGCTGGGTGGGGATTATACGCCTAGATGGGTGGGGCTGGGACGAGCTGTTGCCCGGGTTTTCCGCAACTTTGCTAGAACGTCGGGATGCCGACGGTGCTCCGATCCGGCCCGTACTGCTTTTACTTCTACAGTCACGAGCCCAACGAGCCGCCCCACATTCATGTTGACCGCGACGATCCTCGGCTAAATTCTGGCTTAGTCCCGTCCAACTGGCAACTTTGGATTTCGCGCCCATGAACGGCGCGAGATACAATCGCTGGTGAGGGATTCGCGTCAGCGGTTTCTGGAGGCATGGAATGAGTTTTTCGGCATCGTCGGCGCATAGCAGTGCAGATGAGCGCGTGCTGGACGTCCAATTCACCGACGACACCATCAGCGTGAGCCTGCGCGACGGCCGCGTCATCACCGTGCCGCTCGTCTGGTATCCGCGGCTGCTCGACGCCACAGCCGCGCAACGCAACAACTGGAAGATTGCCGGTGGCGGCTACGGAATTCATTGGCCCGACATCGACGAGGATCTGGGCACCGAAGGATTGCAGCGAGGCGCGCCCGCGCCGAGAGCGTCGGTGCGCGCGAAGTAGGTCAAAATCCCCGCCCTGTCGCAAAAAACGCGACGAGGACGGGCCACCCTCGGGAGTTGAGATGAGTGAAAGGGCGGGCCAGCCCCCAAGGACTATGGATTTGAGTAAATTGAAGAAGGTGTCAAGCGGCCGATGGGTGGTTGTGGCAATGCGTTAGAACCTTTCCAACCTCTTCGGCCCAGCACCGTTCTTTATCGGTCACGTCTCTGCCCCGTTCTTTCGCCAGATCCCAAAATCCCTGACCCGGGCGCCCGTCATTCTTGCGAACAACGAGGGCGCTCAGCAACCCTCTGCCAGCGGCATCCTCCTCTTGGGATATCTCATACAGAAGATAGTGAAAATCGTGACCGTCATGATCGAACGCGATGCTGCCGATGCGCGTGGTTAGATCCGAATAAAAGATAGTGGGAGGAGAGCCACGACGCGCCTGGGCCACTATGGCGCGAGCCGCTTCCCTCTTAGCTTGTTCCCACGCATCCGGTTTGTGTCCGTATGTTTCCCCGGTTGCTTTGCTCATTGCGAATCCTCCAAACGTAGGCGGAAAAGGCCACGCTCATTTCTGAACGTGGCCTTTATTTATGCCGGCAACGACCTACTCTCCCACACACTTTCGCGTGCAGTACCATCGGCCCTGCGGGGCTTAACTTCCGTGTTCGGGATGGGAACGGGTGGAACCCCCGCGGTAAGATCACCGACAAGTCGGAGCCGTCAGCCATCAGCCGTCAGCCGTCAGCAAACCTGTGCTGAGGCGAACTCACACCGCCGATGGGCGGCAAACTTTCAAAGAGCGTGAGGACGAAGCCTCACAACTGAATAGATTGGGTGAGACGGGGCTAGCCCCGTCTCTACTACAAGACGTTTTCGTCGGCGCCAGTCGTCAGTACTTATCGTTAGCAGCGTCCAGTTTCTGACGCTTACTGAGGACGCCATCGGCTTTCGAACAAGTTCGAACTGAAAGCTGATAGCTGAGTGCTGACGGCTGTTTCTGCACCGAGTAAATTTTATGGTCAAGCCGAACGGGCGATTAGTACAGGTAAGCTACACGCATTACTGCGCTTCAACATCCTG
>Ga0074046_10000558_pt1 | contig 34154 bp, 25 predicted proteins | sample BogForMeECP23OM3_FD_94441 | JGI IMG/M metagenome (GOLD analysis project Ga0074046, IMG submission 94441) | Bog forest soil microbial communities from Calvert Island, British Columbia, Canada - Bog Forest MetaG ECP23OM3 | ecosystem: Environmental > Terrestrial > Soil > Wetlands ... | reverse complement strand
GCTGCGACTACTGATCGAAGACCGCTTTCCGCGAATCTGGGTGCCGGACGCAGAGAATCGCGATCTGCGACAACTGCTGTGGCATCGGCATCGGTTGGTGCAGATGCGCACGCAGGTGATGAATCAGTTGCACGTGGTGGCTCTCAACGAAGGTGTGCGGCGCAAGAAGGCCTTATGGCGGCCGGCGGGCCGCAGCGAACTGGAGTCGATCGCACTGGCTCCGTGGGCCAGTCGACGGCGGCAGGACCTGCTCGACTTACTCGATCAACTGACGCCGAAGATCCAGGAACTCACTCGCGCATTAGAAGAGGAAGTGGAAAAGCGTCCGGTGACGCGGCGTCTGATGACGCATCCCGGAGTCGGTCCGCTCACGGCACTGGCTTTCGAGTTGGTGATCGGAACTCCCGAGCGCTTTCACTGCGGGAAACAGATTGCCAGCTATGTGGGTCTGGTTCCGTCGGAAGAGTCCAGCGGGGATCGACGCCGACTCGGACACATCAGCAAGCAGGGCAACGTGCTGCTGCGCTTCCTGCTGGTGGAAGCGGCGCAGGTCACGGTGCGCAGCCAGCCCGAATGGCGCAGCAAGTTCTTCCATATTGCCATGCGTCGTGGACGGAAGATCTCCAAGGTGGCGATGGCCAGAAAACTGGCGGTGCATCTGTACTGGATGTGGCGCCAGGGCCGAGACTTCGGCCAGTTCGTAGAGCTCGGTTCGTACGCGGGAGAGCCCGGACATCCCGATGGTGTGCAGTAATCACCGATGTAATGATTGGGCATCCCGCTCCCCTTCCGCAGGGGAGTTCGAAGAAGTAATCATGATCGAGGTTGGGATCGAAGAGATGGCTGGGTCGGACTGAGTTCCTGACCCGAAGGATTAGGAGCGAGCCCAGGTTGGTAGGCGCAACCACCTACGAGAACGAAATGGCGCTCTTCAACGAGTGCATGTAGTCGTGTGCGCACAGAGTGTTTGACACCGCCGACATTGTTAGAGATGGGATGTTACAACAGTGACGGGTGCGGAAGGGAACAACGAGGAGCGCGGTAGCACGGGCAAATTAGACCCGCCCTATTTGGCTTCTTTCACTCACTCCAATTTCACATCGATCCCGGTAGTGGCTAACACATATTCGAACTCTTTAAACAGTTCTTTGCCGCATATAGCCTCACCGTTTGGGTTGCACGAAAGAACATTCCCCGTGCGGCCGTCTAACGCTGCATGGCAGTTCTTTGGACCGAAACACTTCGCCATCCCGTAGGCGCTCTTGACCGACACAGAATTGTTATGGTCTTCACAAGCCATTTGGATGATTAGTACCGTGTCCATTTTGCCATTGTCGCTCAGATCTTGAACTAGCTCATGTCGCTGCGAGGTTGAGATTGCGTCTTGGAAAGAAGAAAGCAAAACAGACGCGAGTCTTCCATCACAGGTGGCTGCTTTGATAAATACGGGCCTGATTCCCTGTGCTTGCGGGTGGTTTTGGGTTTGAGTCAGTTGTTGTTGAACCTGCGGGACGCTTGGTAAGGAGTTCAATGAGGCTGTCTGCGTGGCCGGATGTGCCTCTACCCATTTGCGAATGCGTTCCTGCACATCTGCAAGCTGAGGTGCTGTGAGAAGCGCTTCGGCTTTGTCGCGATGGTCCTTCACAAATCCTTGTTCGAGGGATGTCGCAGCAATCGCTATCCAGAAATAGGCTTGTAGGTTGTCCTTTTGTACGCCTATACCGTCGTGATAAGCCAGACCGAGATTATATTGAGCCTTCGCAAGGCCTTGTTCGGCGGCCTTCAGCCACCAACGAGCGGCCTCGGCGGTATCCTTTTCGACAACGTTTCCTAAGTTGTAAGCCTGTCCGAGGTTGTATTGAGCCGCTGCATTGCCTTGGTCTCCTGCCTTGCGATACCAACGCAAAGCTTCGGCGGTGTCCTTTGCGATGCCTGTGCCAGAGTAATACGCAGCTCCAAGCCAGAACTGACCGGCAGCATCGCCCTGATCGGCGGACTTGCGCAGCCACTTGACTCCCTCTGCCTCGTCCTTCGGGACTCCCGTGCCCTGGAGATAGAACATTCCTAAGCTGAACTGAGAAGCTGCGTTGCCATTTTCGGCAGCCTTGGTGTGCCATCGCAGACTTTCAGCATTATCTTTCGGAACACCCGTTCCTAAGCCATACGCCGTCCCGAGATTGCCTTCAGCCGTTACATCGCCTTGCTCGGCGGCCTTCTTCCACCAGCGCACAGCTTCGGCGTCGTCTTGGGGAACACCCTTTCCACCCACGTGATAAAGCGCTGCAAGATCCGACTGGGCCTGTGCATTGCCTTGATCAGCAGCTTTGGTGTACCAGCGTACGGCTTCGCCGTCGTTTTTTGGAACGCCCTGACCGAAGTGATAAAGCAGTGCAAGATCCCTTTGAGCCTCTGAATTGCCCTGATCGGCAGCTTTCGTGTACCAGCGGACGGCTGCGTCATAGTTTTTTGGAACCCCCGCTCCAAGCTGAAAAGCAACCCCAAGGTTGATCTGCGCCGTTGCGTCGCCATGCTCCGCGGCCTTCTCCCACCACCGCACGGCTTGTGCCTCATCCTTCTCGATTCCTCCACCTAGGTGATACGCCTTGGCAAGGGCCAATTGTGCTTGTACATCACCGTCCTCAGCCTTGCTCTTGAGTTCGGTAATGCTTTGCGCGTACCCGAAGGGCGGTATGGCGAGCAAACAGAAAACGGCGCACAACAAGATATGCCATCGGGCAGTGTGCGTAAGAGTCCCTGTTTTCATGCACAGTAGCTTACTCTTGAATTTGACACCCTTCCAGATCGCTGTCGTTAACAGGCGATTACACTCAACACCCGGTCAAAGTGCCTAACGCTCCGATTTCCAATCTCCCACGAATGCTGGCACAATCGTCGAGATTCCAATTCCGCAAGAAGTCGAGCGGCGCGCATGCGCCCAGGAGGAATGCATGGCCTCTCACTCTTTTCGATTCCCCGGTGAAACTGATTCCTACCGCCGCGCCCGCAACCAATTGCTGCAAGCGGAGATCGACCTGAGACGTCACGTTGAAGAAGTTGCTGCCCTGCGTCGCCAACTTCCTCCAGGTGGACAGATACCAGAAGACTATGTCTTCGAAGAGAGTTCAGCCGATCTCAACGACGCCCAAACCGTCCGGCAGGTGACACTCTCTGAGCTGTTTGAGCCCGGCAAAGATACTCTGGCCATCTACAGCTTCATGTTTGGGCCGAAGATGAAAGCGGCATGTCCGATGTGCAGTTCCATCATCGATGCGCTTAACGCCACGGCAGTGCATGCCGCTCAACGCATGAATCTGGCGGTTGTGGCCAAATCTCCGCTGGAGAGACTCAGGAGCTTCGCGCGGGAGCGCGGATGGAGCCGCCTGCGTCTTCTTTCCTCCGGCGGCAATAACTACAACCGCGACTATTACGGAGAAAATGCTGAAGGGGGCCAGCAGCCGTCGTTGAATGTCTTCGCTCGGAGGGGCGGAAAGATTCACCACTTCTGGCATTCCGAGCTTGTGCTGACCCCACCCGATCCGGGACAAAACCAGCGCCACGTCGACATGATGTGGCCGCTGTGGAACTTGCTGGATTTCACCCCCGAAGGTCGGGGATCGGACTGGTTTCCAAGTCTCAATTACCGCTAACGCGTAGCCAGCTTACCTGGCCGCACTGATTTGAAATGCTGGCAGGACGGTGAGGATTCGATCTGGTTTGGATCAAAAATGAAAAATCAGATCACTGGCCGCGGTGAACTGATTTTGCTGCCGGCCATTGTCGTAAGCCTTCCGATCCCAGGCACGCTCGAAACGCAATTCCGGACGGATCTGGACTGTACTGCCGATCCAATGGCACCACATGATTGTGTTCTCCGAGTAGCGGGTTGCGTAGCCTGTGCGCTGGCCTTTTTTGTCGTCGAGGTAGTCGCTGCGAAGGGACATGAAATTGTGGATTGAGAGTTCCTTTTGCAGAAAATTGACCACGGCATATTCGGGAGCGGTGCAACGTTCTTCTCCTGGCAGACAGTAGGCGGCATTCGCGCCTTTTTCCGGCTGAATTGGACCTCCAACGGCGGGCACGTCGCGCTCATACATGTACCAGGCTTCAGTGGCCATGTGCACCGACTTGGAGAATTTGTGATACCAAGTCGCATCATACTGCTGCAGGTTGTTGTAGGCGTACTTGGCATCGTTGATTCCATTGGCGCAGGCGTAGAGATTGTCGTTCACCGACTTTGTCGTGTAACTCACGCACGCCGTGCCGGAGGGCTTTGCATCCGACGTCCACAGGGCGACATCGTGACCGCCGGTAATGCCGAGTTGCACCAGCCACTGGTCATTTGATTTGACGGTCGCGATCAGGCCGGTATCCGTAAACGGGTCGATTGCATAGAGCAGCGAGTGGCTGAAAATGTAGTTGTTGGGAGCCAGCTGCGCCTCGATTCCAGGCACGGAAATGAACCGGCCCAGTCTGAGATTCATCCCCTGCGCGACCTGGGGAACGTAGACGTCGATATATTCCAGAGTCGGATCGAATCCATATTCATGATGATCGTTCAGCAACTGTCCGACTCCGTAGCCTTTCGCCGTCGTGAAGCGATAGTCGGTGCCGTAGAGGGCAGTGAGGTGGTAGCCCCAATCAACGTGATCGCGTTGCACGGAATCCGGCAGGCGCTCGGCATAGAGAACGAGTTGATTGAGCTCGAAGCGATTGGAGTAGACGTCGTTCGCCTCCGGTGCATTACTGTTTGATGAAGTGCTGAAGTTCAGCGTGGGATCGAGCCACCCGTAGATCTTCGTCCGGCTGCGTGCCTGGTTAATGGCGGTCATGAGCGGATAGCTGTTGGTGTCCGGCTCGCCGATTACGGGCGATCCGCCGTAGGACCAATCGGAATTTGGAAATGGCGGGGAATCGAGCGGCGACGGAAGGCCGCGGCGGGCTGGAGCGGCAGAGGAGGAGGGGGCAGCTGACCAGTCCTCGCGATAGAAGTCAGCCCAACGGGCGAAGAAATTTTTCTTCGCGGCCGCGGTCTGGCTGGGAGCGTTGGGGGGAACGGCATCTTTATTCTTGTCCGGCTCTTGTGCCTGGGAGAGAACGCACAATAGCAACACGACGCAAGCGAATACGAGCAGGGACCTCGGGTAGCAGTGCAAATTATCAGGTCGCATGAAATGTAGAGCTACGTAAGTCTACAGGGTCGATCGGTAATTCCTGCGGGTTTCAGAACTGTCTAATACGGCCCGATGATTCCGGCGATGGCGCGGGAAGCGGGCGCTTCCTCCACACCGGTAGCGTCCAACACATCCAGATATTTCAGTCCGGAGCCGGTGTTGAAGAGGACGACGGTGTCGTCTTCACTGAAGAAGTTGCTGGCCAAGAGTTTCTGGTAGGCAACGAGGGAAGCGGCGCCTTCGGGCGCAGCGAAGATACCTTCTACTCGCGCCCAGTGGCGCACGGCAGCGAGAATTTCTGCGTCGGTGGCGGCGAGGGCGAGGCCTCCGCTTTTTTTCAGGATGTCGAGGATCAGGTAATCGCCGTAAGGTTTGGGAACGCGCAGGCCGGAGGCTAGCGTGGACGCGTGAGGCCACATTTCCGAGGCGGCGCGGCCTTCATCCCATGCTTTAACGATGGGGGCGCATCCTGAAGACTGTACGCTGATCATATTTGGACGCTCAGGACCGATAAATCCCAACTGCTCGAGTTCGTCGAAGGCCTTCCACATGCCGAGCAGGCCGACGCCTCCACCGGTGGGATAGATGATGCCTTGCGGAAGTTTCCAACCGAGTTGTTCGGCAACTTCGTATCCCATGGTCTTTTTGCCCTCGACACGGTAGGGCTCTTTGGTGGTGGAAACGTCGAACGTTATTTCGTTCGATCGCCCGTCGTTTTTCCGAGAATCGGTTTCCTTCAGTTCGGCGACTTTGCGGGCGCAGTCGGAAATGAGGCCATCGACCAAGGTGACGTGTGCGCCGTAGTAGTTGCATTCGACGCGGTTCGCCAAGGGAACATCTTTCGGCATGAAGATGTGGGCTTCGATGTTGGCGGCGGCGGCGTAGGCGGCGAGGGCTCCGGCGGCGTTTCCCGCGGAAGGAATGGCGAGCTTCTTCAGGCCGAAATGGCGCGCCATGGTGACGGCGGCCGAGAGTCCGCGAGCTTTGAAAGAGCCGGTGGGATTCAGGCCTTCGTCTTTAATAAATACGTTGGGATATTCGCGGCTGCGCAGCATGGGGGTAAAGCCTTCGCCGAGAGTGACCGGGGTGGCTTCGGGAAGGACGGCGTCGTAGCGCCACATGGTGGGAGCGAGGGGAAGAAGAGACGCTGGCGAGAAAGTTTTCTTGATAGCCGCGAGATCGTATCGGACGTAAAGGATTCCGCCATCCTTTGGGCAAACGGTTTGAGGACGGTCGGCGGGATAATGTTCGCCACAGCGGGTACATTCGAGATCAGTCGGGCGGGACACGGAGAGAGTTTATCAGGCGCGGCCGTTTGCGCCTGCGCGGTCACCCTTGACATGTGTTTCTAGCGGATGGAGATCCGGGTGTTAGCGAAGATGACTGCCACATTGTCCCCATAGACTCGTTGCCAACCGCGACTCTCGGCAAGAAGGTTGGCAGGAGCGGACTCTACGGGAACGACCACATAGCGAACCGGATACTGCTCAAGGAAATCCTGCCATCCTGGTTCGGCATGCATTAACTTCAAGTAAGACTTGAGAAATGCCTCGCCGTACAAATCGTGGCGGTCGTCGATGGAGAGCTTGATTTGCGGATAGAGGCGATAGATGAAATAACCGCCCCAGTAATCGGGAGCGAAGACAGGGCCTTGGAGTTGATGCGCCTCCAGGTAGTTGACGGCGCCGGTCGGAAACCTCTTACTGTCAAAGTGAGCGTCCATCAACGGCGCGGTCCCAAGCTTGCCGCCGTGGAAAGCAATCCAGCAGGTCAGTACGATGGCCGCGAGACACCAAAGATGACCGTGGAGGCTCAAGTCGATTCGCTGCATTCTTTGCAGGAAAGTAGCAGCTGACGCGCCTTGCGGCATCATCCGCCATTTACTGAATCGTTCGAAGAGACTGTGAGCTCCGTCCGATAGCCAGGGACCCATCACCAGGATCATCAGCAGCGAAGACAGTGGGATGTTGCGCGACGCATACAAGCCCGAATAGGTCGCAAATAAGGTTACCAATGGCGCACTTAGACGGATTTCGCCTGCACTTCTCCGCTTAGTTGCTAACGCGATCAAAGAAAGCAGCAACAACACAGCGAAACACTTTTGCGCTATGCCGTGGAAATTCGGAGACTGAAACTCATCGATGTGGTCCATCAGGAAGCCATTTGAAAGGTAATGGTAGATGTGGATGTGCAGCTTCCAGCCGTAGGGATTCGCCAGCGTTACCAAAGTGCTGATCACGCCCACGAGCGCGAGATTCCGCGCCCGCTTCCCTGCTCGTATTTTTTGCAGAACGTCTTCGAACCGATCTTCCTTCAAGGTGAACCATTGCCAGATCGCGCTTAGCCAGTAAATCCCTAGAAGAACGAGGCCGAGTAGAAATCCGCCGTGCGTATTGACCCAGAGAACCATTAGCGGAGGCAGCAGCCACAACCCGTACTGATCACGAACAGTCGAGGACGAATCGCCGTTTCTTTCGTATGAATCCAGAATCGAAAACCAGAGCACCGTGAATAGCCAGCTGACCACATGCGGGCGCGCGAAAAAATGAATCATAGCCGCCGATGCCGCCAAGAGCACGAGCGCTAGAGCCACGGGAAAATTTGTGCCTCGCCGCAGAAGCAAACGAAGAGTCCAAGAAAAGGTGAGAGCAATGACCGAAGCGGTGAAGAAGACTACGCCGTTCAGGCCAGCGACCTTATCCAGCCAGCCGACCATCAGGTCGTAAAGCCACTCCCACGCAAACCAGGGCTGGCCGGCCATGGTCGAAGAAAACGGATCGGCGTGGGGAATCGCGAGGGTCGCCAAAATCAGCTGCCCGGTGCGGATGTGCCAGCCGATTCCGGCATCGCCCAGCAAGCGTACGGACAGAGTAGTGAAGCAGAGTGACCCGAGCAGGGCGATGAAAAGTAAATCTCCGATCGAGGGAACCAGCCATCGCGCGTATTTATCTGCGGGCATGGACTGGAGACTCTGCTTTTCAGAACTTGTGGAACCGATTGTCATCGCGCTGAATCTTATAGACAGACATCATGGACGGCAAGACTACACATCGGGTGGTGATTGTGGGAGCGGGTTTCGGCGGCCTGAATGCAGCCACGTCACTAGCGCGCGCCGACGTGAAAATCACGGTGATCGACCAGAAGAACCATCACACTTTCCAGCCGTTGCTCTATCAGGTGGCGACGGCGGGTTTGTCGCCCGGAGAAATTGCCGAGCCAATTCGGTCGATTCTGAGCCGGTTCAAGAACGTCGAGGTCCTGATGGCCGAAGTTACTGGCTTCGACCTGGAGCGGCGATTGGTACAGACGTCCGAGGAGGAAATTCCCTACGACTCTCTGATTGTTGCCGCCGGAGCCAGCCACGCCTATTTCGGCCACGATGAGTGGGAACCGATTGCGCCCGGACTGAAGACGATTGAGGATGCGATCGAAATCCGGCGGCGCGTGCTGCTGGCCTTCGAACTGGCGGAGCGCCGTGCAGCCGCCGGCGAACCAGCCGAGCCGTTGCAATTTGTTGTGGTGGGAGCAGGACCAACGGGAGTGGAGCTCGCGGGAACGCTCGCCGAGATTTGCCGTCATGCCCTGGCCAACGATTTCCGCACCATCGATCCGCGACGGACTCATATCCATCTGCTCGAAGGCGGGCCGCGTGTGCTTCCGACCTATCCCGAAGATCTTTCACGAAGTGCCCTGGAACAACTGCAGCGCCTGGGCGTGGAAGTGCATACCTCGACCATGGTCACGAATGTTGAGCCCGGACTGATTTGGATGGGCCAAAACCGGATGCAGGCGACCGTGATTGTATGGGCCGCGGGAGTGGCTGCTTCGCCGCTGGGCAAGAAGTTGGGCGTCCCGGTGGATCGCGCCGGGCGCGTATTGGTGCAGCCTGATCTCAGCATTGCCAATCATCCGGAAGTTTTCGTCATCGGGGACCTGGCCGCGATTAAGGATGCATCGGGAAAAATGTTGCCGGGCGTGGCGCCGGTCGCCATTTTGGAAGGACGCTATGTCGCCAACCTCATTCGCCAAGAAATTGAGCCTGTCCGAACATCGAACGGCAATCCTGCGCAGCGCCCGCCTTTTCACTATTGGGACAAAGGCAGTCTGGCTACGATCGGCCGCGCCGCAGCCGTGGCGCAGTTTGGCAGGATTCACATCTCCGGATTCATAGCCTGGCTAGCGTGGCTGTTCATTCATATCTTCTTTCTGATCGGGCTGCAGAATCGTGTGTTGGTCCTGATTCAGTGGGCATGGTCCTACTTCACCTATGAGCGGGGCGCGCGGCTGATCACTGGCAGTACGAATCTCCCCGGGTGGAATGAGAGTACGCACGAGAGTGAGCAAGAAATTCCTGCCGTGAGCCGCAAATAGGAGTAAGAATATTCTTGAGGGCGGCAGCCGGCTCATGACATGCATTCCCATTGCTCGAATTCTTTTGGGCCTCATCGCAACTTTCGTTCTCCGCTCAGTCTCCACTGCCGAAGTTCTGAAGATCGTTGTCGACGACACTATTCAGCCCATCACGCAGGAATACATCTCGCGGGCGGTTGATGAAGCGCAGCGCCGCGGTGATCAGGCGGTATTGATCGAACTCAATACGCCGGGAGGGTTAGTCGATTCCACTCGCAGGATCATCGAGAAGATTACCTCTTCGCAGGTTCCGGTGATTGTTTACGTCGCGCCCGGCGGCAGCCGCGCGGGTTCGGCCGGAATTTTCATTCTGGAATCTGCCGACGTGGCGGCCATGGCGCCGGGATCCAACGCGGGTGCGGCACATCCTGTCTTGATCGGGCCCTTTGCACCCAAGCTGGACGATGAGATGAAGCGGAAGATTGAGAACGACACTGCCGCTCTGATGCGCTCGGTGGCCTCCAAACGCGGGCGTAACGTCGAAGCCGCTGAAAGTGCCGTGCGCGAATCCAAATCGTTCACCGAGCAGGAGGCGCTTTCGCAGCACCTGATCGACTACGTGGCTTCGAGCGAAGAAGACCTTTTCCGGCAGATGGAAGCAAAGAGTTTCAAGCGCTTCAACGGGCAAGAGGTGACGCTGAAGCTCTCCGGCCAGCCGATCGCGCCTTTCGACATGACGCTGAAGGAGCGCATTCTCGGCTACTTAATGGACCCCAACGTTTCGTTCATTTTGCTGGCCATCGGGGCGCTCGCACTCTATGCCGAGTTCAATCATCCTGGCGCGGTGATTCCGGGAACGGTAGGCATAGTTTTCATCTTGATCGCGGCCTTTGCACTGAACCTGCTGCCCACACGTTTTGCGGCTCTGGTGCTGATTCTGGGAGCGTTCGCGCTGTTTGCCGCGGAGGCTAAGTTTGCGAGCCACGGAGTTCTCACGATTGGCGGCATCACCCTTCTTACCCTGGGAGGACTGCTGCTTGTCGATTCGCCGATTCCGGAGATGCGCGTTCATCTTTTCACTGCGCTTGCTGTGAGTATTCCCTTGGGATTGATCACGGCGTTCTTGATGAGCATCGCTATCAGAGCGCGGCGGAACAAGTTGGTCTCCGGGGCGCAGGGGCTGATCGGTGAGACGGGCATCGCCCAGACTGCGCTTGCTCCGCGCGGCAAGATTTTCGTACACGGCGAAATATGGGATGCGATCTCGTCTTCCGACGTATCGATCGGCCAATCGGTGGTGGTCCGCCGGGTCGACGGACTGTTGCTTCAGGTGGAACCTTTAACCGTATCGAGTCCCGTTCCCGCGATTCCCTAGTCAGGCTGTGCACCAGCGCAAGCAACTTTCGTTATTCGAATTCCACGCTCACCGTTAACCCGTGCGTTACAATCCGCGGTAGGAGCATGGTCCGCTTCAGGCCTGGAGGCCAGACATGGAATTTTTTGGGCTCGGCTTTTTTGGCATTGCCGTCATCGTCGTTGCTCTATACGCGTTGAGTTCGGTCAAGATTCTGGCTGAATACGAGCGCGGGGTCATCTTTCGGCTTGGCCGCCTTTTGAGCGCGGCCAAGGGACCCGGCGTCATTCTGGTATTCAGCCCGATTGACCGCATGGTGCGGGTCTCGCTGCGCCAGGAAGCGCTTGAGGTCCCGCCGCAAGACATCATCACTCGGGACAACGTTACTCTCAAAGTGAACGCCGTCATTTTTCTGCGCGTGATCGATCCCAGCAAAGCCGTGGTGGAAGTTTCTAATTACGTGTATCAGACATCGCAGTTTGCGCAGACCACGCTCCGATCCGTGCTCGGAGAACAGGAACTCGACGAACTACTGGCTCACCGTGAAAAAATCAATCTGCGGCTTCAGAGCATTCTTGATCAGCACACCTCACCGTGGGGAGTGAAAGTGACGAATGTCGAGGTAAAGCAGGTCGACATGCCCGAGTCGATGCTTCGCGCCATGGCCAAGCAGGCTGAGGCGGAGCGCGAAAAGCGGTCGAAGATTATTCACGCGGAAGGCGAGTATTCAGCGGCGCAAAGGCTGGTGGATGCAGCGCATCTGCTGGCGACCGAGCCGGTTAGCGTTCAGTTGCGCTACTTGCAGACTTTGACGGAGATCGGCGTTGAGAAAAATACCACCGTCATCTTCCCAGTGCCGGTGGACTTCTTTTCGGGCCTGCAGAAGATGCTGGGCAAAGTTGGCGATGAGGCTGCGCCGGTGCCTAAGTCCGCGTAGTCCTGATCAGAAGCGGATTGTACTTGATTTCCGATTGCGCACGGGGGCGGGTCGATCTTAAGGGAAGGTTATGGCTTCTTCACAGGACACTGAAATCACGTTGGGCACGGGGAAGTTGCTGGGTGTTTTCTTCAGCCTGGTGGCGATATGCGCGGTATTCTTCGCACTCGGCTATACGCTGGGGCGCAGGTCAGAGCCTGGCCTTTCAGGCACCATGACGCTGGGTTCGCTGCCCGCATCCAGCGGCGCGAAGCCCGCCAGCACGGGCGCTGCCCCGTCGGCTCCCATGACGTTTTACAAAGCGGTGGAGCAGCAGAACGCCAATCCGCAACTGACGCCGGCATCTGCTGTTGCGGGAAATACCGATGCGGCCGCCAGTCAGACCCCATCCGGCCAAGCCACGCCTTCCTCGCCTGGCACGTCTCCATCGGGCGCGCAAACTCAGGGTTCACAGGCCGCCAATCCGCCCGACCCTATGGCCGCGATTCCAGCCACGGGCTATTACGTGCAGGTGGCCGCCGTGACCAAGCAAGAGGACGCAGACGCCCTGGTGGATGCTCTCAAGAAAAAACAGTATCCCGCCTTTGTGGCCAGCAATGCCGCGGTCGACAAGCTGTTGCGGGTACAGGTCGGACCGTTTGGCGACATCAAAGAGGCGGAAGCGATGCGGTCCCGGCTGATCAATGATGGTTATAACCCGATCCTGAAGAAGTGACCCCCTATGAAGCGTGATCGCTTGTTGAACCGCCGTGTGGTCTTCAAGCTACATGGCATGGATCCCCTCGATGCCACCATTCTCAAGCAGGACGAGACCGGATATTGGATTCGCGGTGGAACTCTGGCTGGTCGCCTGGATCAGTCGAATTGTTCGCTGCCGGAAAGCGACGTGCGCTATCTGGAGTTCAGCCGCATAGAGTGGTTGCGCGCCCCCCGCGAGCGCTCCTGATCGTTCTCTCTCCTCGTGATCCCGGCATATTGACAATCGTCGATTCAGAAGATCATAGTGGTCTACTTTATGACGACCCCAGTGGCTTTCCTCGACAGCGCGCTCCACGCCATCGCCGACCTCACGCGGCGGCGTATTCTTGCCACCCTGAAACAGCATGGGGTTACCGGCAAGAACAATGGACTATGTGCTGGCGACATTGAGGAACGGGTGCAACTCTCGCAGCCCACGATCTCGCATCACATGGCAATTCTGACCAAAGCGGGATTGGTGGACGCGGTGAAGCAGGGGCAGTGGCGCTGGTACCGACGTAACGAAAAAGCTCTCCGACGATTGGTAAAGAGTTTGCGCTCGCAGCTGTAATTGGGCGGGTCTCTAGCTTGCCGAAGCTGCGGCAGCTTGTGCTTTCTGCAGCAGGCGGCGCGCTTGAGAAATCAGGTCGACCACTTCGAAGGGTTTTACGAGGAAGGGGATGCGGTTTTCCTGCAGGAATTGCCGCTCATCGCTCTGGTCAACGTTGGAGAACATGAATAAGGTGTGATGCTCCATGCCGGGACAGTTTTCTTTCAGCCATGCGTAGGCCTCTTTCGCGTGCCAATCCCCGGGCATCTTGCCACTCATGATGAGAGCATCGAAGGGCTCGGAAAGCAGACGCGTCTTCACGTCTTCACTCCTGGACGCGGTCACCACATTGGCTCCCGCGCCGGTAAGCACATCGCGCTCGAACTCCAGCACTGCCTCTTCTTCCTCAACCAGCAGTATGCGGCCCTGGATGGCGCCTTCACGCTTTGGTGGAGCAACCGGGACCGCTTCCGGCAGGGCCCCAGCCGGAACCGCGATCGGCAACCGCACTTCAATCACCGCACCGCCTTCGGAGGCGTTATGCGCCGTAATATCACCGCCGTGCTCCTTCACAATTCCGTAGCAGATGCTGAGGCCAAGCCCGGTGCCCTTGCCAACATTCTTGGTGGTATAAAACGGATCGAAAATTCTCTTGGGGTCCTTGATTCCGGGCCCGTCATCGGCAAATTGCGTGGCCACAAAGCGGTTGTCGCAAGAAACGCGAATCCTCAGCTTCCCCGAGCGACCCGTTTCCAGAACGGCGTCTACTGCGTTGTTGATGATGTTCAGAAAGACCTGCTCGATCTGATGGGGGTCGGCGACCACCATGGCGGGCTCTGGTCCCAGCTCTTTTTCCACGGAAATGTGATTGACCTTGAGATCGTAGTCGCGCAAGGCCAGCGTTTCTTCCAGCACCTTCCGGACATCCACCTCGGCACGCTCGGGTTTGCGTTGACGCGCGAAGGAAAGGAGATTCTGCACCACGCGGTGGGTTCGCTGCGCCTGTTTGAACATCTTGCCAACGTAGTCTTGCGCGCGGTCGTTCAAGCCTTCACTTTCCAGCAGTTGCGCGTACCCGAGAATCGCGGTCAGCGGATTGTTCAGTTCGTGAGCGACGCCTGCGATCAACTGGCCTACCGCGGACATCTTCTCGCTCTGCAGAAGTTGTTCCTGGGTGCGCCGCAGATCTTCGTAGGCCTTGCAAGTCTCTTCGTACAAGCGAACTTTTTCGATGGTGGTCGCCAACTGCCGGCTGATCGCAACCAACAAGTTCTCTTCCCCGCTGGAATATTCGTACTCGACATGGCTGCGAAGCCCCATCATGCCGATCGGGCTGTCCTTGCCCCAGAACAGCACCCAGATCCAGGCCCCGTCGCTGCTGGAACGGATGAAGTCCGCCACCGCTCCGGTAAGATGAGGAAGGTATTCCGCGGTGATGACTTCGGCGCGCGACCGCATGACAAGATCACCGAAGCCATCGGCAAAACTGATTTCTGCCGGGCGCGATTTGTCGCGGCTGCGCGGTCCCCAGGCGGCGCGACGCCGGTAGGTAGGAGCGTCGGAATCGGAAAGATACACGGCTCCGCTCTCCGCGCCAAAGAGCGAAACCACCTGGCGCAGAGTCAGGTTGAGAATTTCATCAAGATCGAAGGACTGTGTCGCCACAACGGCCATGGCATTCAGGGCGTTGAGTTCGCGGTTGCGGCGCCGCATTTCGTCTTCGGCGCGGCGCTTCTCGGTCACATCCAGGACGAAACCCTGATAGCGTTCGATGTTACCCGCAGCGTCGCGCGTGGCAAAGCTGCTTTCCGAGGCCAGCAGCAACGTTCCATTCTGCCGCCGCAGGGTGACATCGAAGTTGCGAACATAATTCTGATGATCGATGGCCTTATGAAAAGCTTCCCGCTGACCGGCGTCCACGCGGACGTCTTCGTTCAGGTTGAGCGCGAGCAAGTCTTCCCGTCGCGGGTAACCGAGCATGTGCACAAAAGCGTCGTTGCAGTCGAGCAATCGCCCACTGGACGTCGCCACGTAAACGCCTTCCTGCACCTGGTCGAACAGCAGGCGGTACTTTTCTTCCGCCGAACGCCGTTCGGTAATATCTCGGACGATATGTATCGTACCTTTCTGGTTGCTGCCCTGCTCGCTGTACGACGAACTGGAGACCAGCGAGAAACCGCCAAAGCAGGGATCGGGGCCTTCGGTTATTTCTTCGCCGCCGCGTGCGCAGTAGGGGCAACCAGTCCAGTCTCCCAAAGCGTGCGGCAATACGGACTCGCAACTGCTTCCGATCACATCCGATGACGATCGTTCCAACTGCTCAAGCAGGATCTGGTTGGCTTTGATGATGCGGAAATCCGCATCGTGGGCCAGGATGATGTCGTGAACCGAATCGAACGTATTTCTCCACTGCCGCTGCGAACGCAGCACTTGCTCCAGCAGGCGGAAGTTTTCCACTGCGATTCCTAGCTGGCGGCCGCAGGTTTCGAGGAAATCGAGTTCCTCGGCGGTGAGTTTTATTTCTCGGACGCTGCCGAGAACGATCAATCCAATTGGCGCTTTCTTGCCAAGTACGGGCACGATCAGTAAATGGTGGAGCTTTTCCTGGCTGAGCAGGTATTCATCTTCGGGGCAGGTTTCGCCTCTTCGAATGGCCTCGGGCTTGCCACGCTCCAGTATCTCCGACATTGCAGCGGTCATCTCCGCCATTCCTGCCTCGCGCAGGAAATCCGACGAAACCCCGACGGCGTGAGTAGCCACGAGATGTCCGCCCTCAATGAGCCGGAACCATGCGGCCTTTGCCTTGGTCAGCCTTTGCAGTTCTTCGAGCGCCTTATCCATCATGCCGCCCTGCTGTTGCGCAAGCACAATGCTCTCCGTCAAAGCCCGCAGCGCGCTTAATCGCTGGTTGCGCGCGCGTGCCTCCTGAAACACGAGCAAGAAGACGGTCACCCCCAGAGCGATGTCAACCGCGGCGGAGAAACCTGCCGGAAGTTGGTCAGTGAAAGGGCGCCAATTCAGATGTTGCGCCAAAAGAAACGCGGCGAGCATCCATGGTGCGATTTCGCGACGGCCGCGGCGCGCTCGGACTAATGCGACCGCAGCGGTCAGGAGAATGATTCGATAAGAGACTTCCAGAGCAACCCGCAGAGGTAACGCATCGGGCCAAAGAAGAACGCGGGCGACGGCAAAGCCCGCCGTACACGCGGTGACCGCAGCCAGCGGCGTCAGCAGATTTCGCTCCCGGATATATAGAAAGACGGCGCACGCAAAGAGGCCAACCGCCCCTACAAATGCCGCTTGCTCCGCTGCGGGGATATATCGTGCGGGAATCCGCATCCCTGCGCCGTGGATGGCCACCAGACGCGATCCAACCAGCAACGTCCATGCTGCGGTCCAAACCGCCAGATAGCGCTCGCGGAAAATCGACAGAACAAGCAACGAGGCCGCCAGAATAATGAGCAGAGCACACTCCCCCGGCTTCAGCCCGGCGATGGCTGGTCGTGCGACGGTGTTCCAGACGGACCAAAGAGAAGCGATCATCTTTGTCGATCAGCTAAGCGGGTTCAGGAGCGCCATTCAGACGTGACACTGCCTGGCTTCTGAATATCACGCCGCGGACTGATCTCGATGGTCTTTCCGGACCTGGATGGTTACTTTCGGCATCTCACGCATAGCGTAAAATCGCCGATAGTATCTTCAGACTCCCATGCCCGACCGCATTCTCGTGGTAGACGACGAAGAGGCAATCCGTGAGATTGTCTGCGCCATCCTGATCGCCGCGGGCTACACCTGTAAACAGGCGAGTTCCGGAATGGAAGCGCTCGCCCTGCTCAACTCAGGCGACATATTCGAGCTGATGCTCTCCGACCTGATGATGGCTGACCTGGACGGCATTGGGTTGCTGGAACGGGCCAAGGAAAAGTTCCCGGATATGCCGGTAGTGATGGTCACTGCGGTGCACGATATCTCTGTCGCCCTGGCCGCCATTCGCAATGGCGCCTATGACTATCTGCTGAAACCATTTGAACGCGAACAGTTACTGAATGCGGTACGGCGGGCACTGGAAAATCGCCGGCTCAAAGTGGAAAACCGCACGTATCAGACGAATCTCGAATCACTGGTGGAAGCCCGCACCGAGCAACTCCAAAAGGCCGTGGCGGAACTGAAACGCTCATACGACATTACGCTGGAGGCTTTGGGCGACGCGTTAGACCTCAAAGACGCAGAGACAGAAGGACACTCCCGGCGGGTGACGGCGTTTACTATATTGATTGCCCGTGCCATGGGCCTCCCCAGTGATCAAATCGACGTCATCGCCCGCGGCGCCTTCCTCCACGACATCGGTAAGATGGCGATCCCCGATAATATTCTGCTGAAGCCTGGGAAACTGGATGAGGGCGAAAGAGAGATCATGCGAGAGCATTGCTATCGCGGCTACCAGATGCTCAAGAAGATCCCGTTCCTCGCCGAAGCCTGCGAGATTGTTTACTCCCACCAGGAGCACTTCGATGGCTCCGGCTATCCTCGCGGACTCAGGGGTAAGGAAATTCCCATCGGCGCGCGGATATTCTCCGTGGCTGACACGCTAGACGCGATTATCTCCGACCGGCCCTATCGTCCTGCCCGATCGTTCGCCGAAGCCCGCAAAGAAATCCTGGCGTGGTCCGGACGACAATTTGACCCTGAGGTGGTCAAAGTCTTCATGGAAGTACCGGACAATGTCTTTGAAGACCTTCGCCGAGAGATCAACGGCCACACCCTTCCTCCATTTCCACCAGCCACCAGCGCGAAAGCCGTATCCTAAGTCGCGTTTCGGTTCGAAACGTCAGCCCGTTTCTAAGCTGCACTGCGAAGGATTTGCGGTATTCTAAGCATTATCGAACTCTTTGGAACTCGGGCTCGGTAGCTTATGGCGTAGCCTTCGCGACCGCGATGCGGCTCGCATCGACGGTGATGGGACGCTGTATCTCCATCTCGATCGAAGTGCCTACGTCCAGTTTCACATCATTGCCACGCTTCAGTAATGCCCATCCAATGCCGGCGGCGGCGCCAATTCCAGCTCCAACGCGGGCTCCGTTCAATCCTCCAGTAGCCAACCCGCCCGCCGTCGCGCCGCCCAGGGTTCCGTAGACACCGTTCTTGGCTGCGTCCTCGACTTTTTTCCCAGTATCGCTGTCTTGCTGGATCGTTCCCTCGGAGTCCTTCACCGATTTGTTATCCGCCCCCGGAGTGTTCTGGACTGATCCCGGCAACATGACCGTGTATCCACTGGGAAAGATAATTGAAGTGAAGTGCATCAGGATCTCTGCCCGTCCCTTCCCGTGCCCGGCGCGCTCCACGTGGGCGATATTGCCCTGGACATACGATCCCGCGGGAACGATCACGTGGTTGTCGACCACGTACGGAAATACCGTTTCGGCGTAGACCGCATCGCCCTCGCGCGCGTTCTTGGTGGAGATTGCCTGCTTCAACGACAGAGGAATCCTGGTTCCAGCGGGAATGGTAGCCACCTTCAGATCGGGGACCTGGGCCGGCGCGGAATTCACGGAAGTAGCGGTATTCGCCCTAGATAGTTCTGGAGCCGGAGTCGCTGGCGGCGTGGCTTCCTGCGCAAAGGACAATCCAGCAAGCAGCAAAACCGTCGAAAGAGAGCGCATCGCTAACCTCCAATGATGCCGAAGTTCTCTTGCCCGTTCGGGCCAAGAATATCACGCGATAGCGCTTAAGATGCCGGTTCCTCACTTTGGAGGTGCCTACCATTAGTGCGCGTTTTCGAAGCTTTCTAATGCTGGCTACTAATAAAGTAGATGTTTCTTCCGTGTGGCCTCAAATTTTTCCAACTCCTCCTGCCAATCCTGCGCAATCCTGCGCGGATCCTTCCCTGCCGACAGGTCGTCGTAGGCTGCCTGATTCGCCAACAGCTCCATCATCCGCTCCATCTTGTAGTCCATCGGATACAGTTTCTTTAACGCCGCTGCCAACTCGATTCCCAACTCTGGCGCGTCGAGCGCATTGCGGTCGGTCAGGATCAGGTTCACGCCTTCACATTTCTGTCCGGCATAATTGCTCGCCGTCGGAGTAAACGTCATCGGCACGAACCTGACTCCGGCAACCTCGCGTGCATTGAGATACGTGGCCAGTTCCCGGCTCTTGATCCATGGCGCGCCCACCAGTTCAAAGGGAGCATCCGTGCCGCGCCCCACCGAAACATTCGTGCCTTCAATCAGCGCCACCCCGGGATAGAGCGTGGCCTCGGTCACGCTGCGCAGATTTGGGGATGGATTCACCCAGGCCAGCCCAGTCGAATCAAACCAGTCGCCACGCAGCCAGCCTTCCATGGGCACGATCGTCAGCCGAGCGTTGATATTCCGGTCCGCATTGAACATTTTCGCCAGCTCGCCCAAGGTCATGCCGTGGCGGATGGGCAATGTCCAGTAATTGGTGAAACTCTCCCGTCCGGCCTCTGATACCGGACCCTGGACGAATGATCCAGTGATCGGATTGGGACGATCGAGCACGATCACCTCGACGCCAGTTTTTGCCGCGGCCTCCAGAAAATATCCCATGGTCGTTTCGTACGTATAGAAGCGCACGCCCGCGTCCTGGATATCGATCACCACCGCATCCAGATTCTTTATCACGTCGAGCGCCGGCCGCCGATCAGCATCCTTGGCTCCGTAGACGCTGTAGACCGGAATCCCCGTCGCCTCGTCCTTGGAGTTGTTAACGTCAGTCGTGTCCAACGTTCCGGTAACTCCGTGCTCGGGACTGAAAATGGCTTCCAGAGAAACGCCTTGGGCATGGGCCAGCACATCGATCGTGCGCTGTCCCTCCGCATCCACTCCCGTCTGGTTTGTGAGCAACCCAATCCGCCGGTTGCGCCCGGCAACCTGCAAGACATCGAAGCCGTGCGCTTCCAGCACATCGATCCCAGTCCTCACGCTGCCGTTGCGCGTGCTCACGCGCCGGGCCGCGCTCTGGGCTTCGTTGTAGCCGGTGATGCTCTCCCAATGCAACGCCTCTTTTTCGCTGGTCGTGAGCGGCAGCGCTGCAGCTATGGCCGTTGCCACCTTGGACCGCAGGGCCATTGCATTTCCTTTCCCTCTCGGATGCACAGCGTTCGTCAGGAGAATGATGTAGGTCTTGGTGGTTGGATCGATCCACAGCGAAGTTCCCGTGAATCCAGTGTGGCCATAACCCCCTACTGGCAGCAAATCGCCACGATTCGAGGAGTAGGGAGAATCGATATCCCAGCCAAAACCACGCAGCACCGGGGCCGACGGAGGCTGTTCTGGGCGTGTCATCTTCTGCACGGACTCCGCTGACAAAATTCCGCCGCCGCCATTGAGCATGGCCTGGGCGAATTTCGCCAAATCATCCGCGGTCGAAAATAGCCCTGCCTGCCCCGCCACGCCTCCCATCCTGCGGACGGTCGGATCATGCACGACCGCACGCAACATGTGCTCATTTTCGTCGTACTGCGTGGGCGCGATCTTTTGTATCCACCCCGCCCGCGGCGCCGCTGGAGGCACAAACCGCGTGTGTGTCATCTTCAGAGGCGTAAAGATGCGGCGCTGGCAGTATTCATCCAGCGTCTCGCCGGAAACTCGTTCGACCAGCGCGCCCAGCATAATGAAGTTGATATCGCTGTAGGAAAAGCGCGACCCAGGCGGGTCCTGGAGCGTCGCCGCGAACGCCATTCGATAGGCTGTTTCCTTGCCTGTCCAAGGCGCCTTCAAATCCAAGTCCGGCGGCAGACCCGAATAATGGGTAAGCAACTGCCGTACGGTGATGTCTTCTTTTCCGCTCTGCGCAAAATCCGGCAGGTATTTCGCTAGCGGATCATTCAGCCGTACCTTGCCTTGTTCGACCAACTGCATCACAGCCGGGGTAGTCGCTACCACCTTGGTCAGCGATGCCAGATCAAAAATTGTGTCGAGCGTCATCGGCTCGCGGCGCGGCTCAAGCGCCCGGCTTCCGTACGCTTTGCGATAAATCACCTGCCCATCGTGACCCACCAGCAAAACAGCCCCCGGAATTTGCCCTTCCAGAATCGCTTGCTGGATGACAGCATCTACCGTGCCGAAATGGACGGCAGTCGCGGGACGTTTGGCATCCACGGCGGCCCGCGAGGGAAGACCGGTAATAGCTAAGGCGAGGGCAATCACTGCGACCACACGCCAGCGCGTCAGCGAGTTTGAATGAAAAAGAAGGATGCTTTGACTCTACACAAGCCCAGCGGCATGACTCAAGAAACTCAAGTAAGGGGGTGCCACTTATGCCATATCATGGAATTTCGATGCGGAAATACTTTCCAGCAGGCGCTGCCGCTTGAAGGGCGAACCTTCATGGCCGCGACCGAGTGCCGTCGAGAGTCATGCCGGGACCCTGGCGCCCGCCTACTCTATCTTGGAAGATGCCATTCCGCAGCATGCATTTCCCGGCGCTGCCATCGCGATTACTCACCACCGAGATGTTGTCGGTCTAAAAGCCTTTGGCCACTTCACCTACGAACCTGGCTCACCCGCCGTGACACCCACGACGCTTTTCGATCTCGCCTCCCTTACCAAAGTGGTTGCGACCACCTCGGTGGCGATGATCCTTTACGAGCGCGGCCTGCTTGATCTCGACGCTCCTGTCACTGCCATCGTCCCCGAATTCACTCAGGGTGACCCAGACTCTCGCCGCCACGATGTGACCCTTCGCATGCTGCTGGCGCACTCCTCGGGCTTGCCAGTCTACGGAAAATTATTCCTGGAAGCACCTACTCGCGACGAGTTGCTGCATGCTGCTTTCACCATGCCGCTCGCGACTGATCCCGGATCGCGCGCCGATTACAGCGACATCGGATTCATCGTCCTGAGCATTGCGCTGGAACGGCTCGCCGACGAATCGCTCGAACGATTTTGTCAGCGTGAACTTTTCGCTCCGCTGAGCATGGTTAATACAACTTTCAATCCCCCGAAGGAAATTCGCTCTCAGATCCCTCCTACCGCCGACGATCGCCGCTTCCGCCATCGCATCATCCAGGGAGAAGTGCAGGACGAGAATGCCAGTGTTCTTGGGGGAGTCGCAGGACACGCAGGGGTATTTTCCACTGCGGAAGACCTTGCCAAGTTCGCTCATACCATGCTCAACGGCGGAGGCTCGATTCTGCGCCCCGAGACCATCGCTCTATTCGCGCGGCGCGAATCCTTGCCCGCGGGTACCTCACGGGCGTTGGGGTGGGACACACCTTCAACGCCCTCGCAATCGGGAAAATATTTCGGTCCGACGTCTTATGGGCACCTCGGCTACACCGGGACTTCGCTGTGGATCGATCCCGAGCGTCAGCTCTCGATCACGTTGCTAACCAACCGCACCTGGCCCAACTGCTCCAATCATGCAATCAAACAAATCCGCCCCAGATTTCACGATGCTGTTATTGAAGCGCTCGAAAGATCCGGCTAGCGCCTTGTGGAAGAGTGGAAAATTCTCGTCGCACGATGCGGTTAGAATGAAAGCCGGAATGATCACTGCTCTCTGCATGCCGTCGCAATCCTGAAAGGCTCCGCGCTTGAAACGAACCAGCAAATCACAGTTAAACCTTCGCCGGCTTCGCACCGAACAATCCAACGATGCAGCACGGGACCTCGACTGCAGATCCTCCCTGGAGATTGCTCGTTTGATCAATGCTGAAGACGCTACCGTGGCCGGAGCGGTCTCGCGCGCGTTGCCACAAATTGCACGGGCCATCGATTGGGTGGCGGCCGCCCTGCGCAACGGCGGCCGGCTGATCTATGTCGGAGCGGGAACCAGCGGTCGCATCGCTGCCCTCGATGCTGCCGAGTGTCCTCCTACGTTCAACACCGATCGCGTGCAGTTCATTATCGCCGGAGGTGCCAAAGCTCTCGCGACGGACTCCGAAATCAGCGAGGACAACGCCAAACAAGGCCGCGATGAAATGGCGCGCCGGAAACCGGGGAAGCACGATGTTGTGCTCGGCATCGCTTCGAGCGGCCGCACACCGTTTACACTCTCCGCCATTGAAACAGCACGGCACCGCGGTGCTCGCACCATTGCACTCACCTGCAATCCTAATTCTCCGCTCCAACGCGCCGCACATTTCGCGATCATCACCCAGGTGGGCCCAGAAGTCCTCGCCGGATCTTCTCGCATGAAAGCGGCAACCGCTCACAAGATGGTTCTCAACATGATTTCCACGGGAGCGATGAGCCGGCTGGGCCTTGTGTATGGCAACCTCATGGTGAATGTCGTGCCGAAAAACGAAAAGCTGACCCAGCGTGCAATGGCCATCCTCGAACGCGCTTCCGGTGCTGATCCCGGCGAGGTCCGTGGAGCCCTTGAAGCTTCCGGCCATCGCACTCCGGTGGCCTTGGTAATGCTGGTTGCTGGCGTTTCTCGCGCTCTGGCTGTCGCTGCCTTAAGAAAGTCTTCCGGGCACGTTCGCCGCGCAATTGAATTTGCGGCAAAGAGTGGCTAGTGAGCAGTGGCCCGTGGTCCGTCAAGCAGATGATTTGTGATGCTCTCTCTGGTCACTGCGCACCGACCACTGACAACCTAGAGGCAGTAGAGTTGAAACATCCGACCCCGCACTGTTTGACCCTCCGGGCACACTCATTTACCTTGGGAGTGCCGTTTCCACTGCGAGGTCGCGGCGCGAGGCTCGCTCCCCTTCATGGACAAAAGACGCATCGTGGCCAGTGCGGTAGTGTTCCTGATCCTAGCCGTCCTCTTTTATCTGCAATATCAACATTGGCAAAGCTTTGACTGGGGAACATTCTGGGCTCAAACCGGAAGCATCAAGAAGATGCACGTCTTGCATGCGATCGCGTTGATCTACTTCGCATATTTCCTCCGTTCGGTGCGCTGGAAGATTTTTCTGCAGCCCGTCCGCCCCCACGTCAAGATAATGGACGTCCTCTCTCCTACTCTGATCGGGTTTACTGGCCTGGCGCTGCTGGGGAGGGCCGGGGAATTTATTCGTCCCTACTTAATTGCGCGACGGACCGATCTTCCCTTCTCTTCACAGTTGGCGGCCTGGGCCGTGGAGAGGATCTTCGATGTCGGAGCGTTTACCGTCCTAATGGTGCTGGCCATCTTCCTGCCGAGTGCGTTACCCGCGATTCCCCATCCGGAGTATTACGAGAGATTCCGCGAGGGCGGTTTTCTGCTGATTGGAGTTGTCGCCGCGCTGACCATTGCGGCAATCGTGGTCCGGCGGAGTGGCGATGCGGTCGCCCAGTGGGTGGAGGAAAGATTTGGGCACTTATCCGCCAACTTTGGCCACAAGATGGCCCAGAAAGTACGCGAATTCGGCAGAGGACTGGATACGATTCATAGTCCCCTGTCCATGCTTTGGCTCATTCTTGTCTCGGTCGGAATGTGGTACATCATCGCTTTGGCCTACCAGGAAGTCACACACTCCTACGGGGTTCCGGCGCTGGAGATTCCGGTGTCGCAACTCTTAATCCTGATGGGAGCGAGCATGCTCGGTTCCATGCTGCAGTTGCCGGCGGTGGGCGGTGGTTCACAGATGGCAACCATTGCGGCGCTTTCCAGCGTGTTTGACGTGCCCCCGGAAATGGCGGCGAGTTGCGGGATTCTGTTGTGGTTGGTGACATTCGCGGCGGTCGTTCCGGTGGGACTAGCGCTGGCGCACTTCGAGAGATTATCGTTGCGGAAGTTATCGGAGGAGAGCCACCGTAGCGAGGAAGCGGAATTGAGCGGTCCACCGGCATGAGTTACACCTGCAACTTATTGCGCAGGCATTGCGACCTTACTACCCTGTTACAATTTCCTGTGCTAACCACGAACCCTCAACTTCAATTACTCGATTGTGTCCGACCACCGTTGGCGCCATGAAATGTCCCTTTTGCGGATTTGCAAACGATAAAGTGGTGGACTCACGTGAGAGCAAGGAAGCGGAGTCGATCCGCCGGCGACGCGAGTGCCTGAAGTGCAGCAAGCGCTTTACCACCTACGAACGCATCGACGAGATCCCGTACATGGTGGTGAAGAAGGACGGGCGCCGCGAAAAGTTCGACAGGCAAAAGGTTCTAAACGGATTGTTGCGCGCTTGCGAGAAGCGTCCCGTTCCTATCAGCAAGCTGGAACAGATTGTGAACGAGGCGGAATCGTTTGTGATCGAGTCGCAGGAGCGCGAGCGCAAGACCAGCGAACTCGGCGAACTCATCATGAATCGTCTGCGCCGCTACGACAAGGTGGCTTACGTGCGCTTCGCTTCCGTCTACCTGGATTTCAAAGATGTGAAGGAATTCATGAACGAGTTGCGAGATTTGGTTAAAGCCAAAGAAGCGGGAGAGGTTCGAGTTAAGAAAAGTGGTCAGTGACCAGTGGCCAGTGGTTAGCCACGAGCGGTACTAGACATTGCCGCTACTAACCACTGATCACTGAACACGTGCCACTGAGAAGGCAGTAATCATGAGTCATAAAGTAACGTTGATCCCCGGCGACGGAATCGGCCCGGAAGTCACGCAGGCGACGGTGCGAGTTCTGGAAGCGACGGGCGTAAAGTTTGAGTGGGAATCGTTTGCAGTTGGCGCCGACGCGTTTGAAAAACACGGTGAGTACATTCCAAAGGAAGCGCTGGAATCGATCGAGCGCACGCACGTGGCTTTGAAGGGCCCGGTGACCACGCCGGTAGGCGGCGGTTTTTCCAGCATCAATGTGGCGCTGCGGCAGAAATTCGAGCTGTATGCGAACTTTCGCCCGATCCGAAATTTGCCGCATATCCCGACGCGTTATCCCGACGTCGATCTCATCATCGTCCGCGAGAACACCGAGAGCCTTTACTCGGGCCTGGAGCATGAAGTCGTACCCGGCGTAGTGGAGAGCCTGAAGATCATCACCGAAAAAGCTTCGACTCGGATTGCTAAGTTCGCCTTCGAATACGCCCGCAAGAATCAGCGCAAGAAAATCCACGCGATCCACAAAGCCAATATCATGAAACTCTCGGACGGGCTTTTCCTGCGCTGCTGCCGCGAAGTAGCCCGAGGGTATCCCGAGATCGCCTATGGCGAACACATCGTGGATAACACTTGCATGCAGCTGGTGATGAATCCTTATCAATACGACATGCTGGTGATGGAAAACCTGTACGGCGACATCATTTCGGACTTGTGCGCGGCATTTGTTGGAGGTCTGGGATTTGTCCCCAGCGCGAATCTGGGCGACCACTGCGCGATTTTCGAAGCCGTTCATGGCTCAGCCCCGGACATTGCGGGGAAGAACCTGGCAAATCCAACCGCGCTGTTGCGCTCTGGATTGCTGATGCTGCGGCATCTGGGCGAGTTCGAGGCATCGATGCGGATTCGCGGCGCTTTGGAGAGGGTGTACCGGCATCCTGAAAAGCTGACGAAGGATATTGGCGGTCAGGCCGGGACTTTCCAGTTCGCCGATGCGGTCATTGAGGAAATGAATGCCGCCAAGACCACGCCGGCGGGCGTTCACTAAGAGTGTTTTTGCTTTAGCTTGGGGCCTCGTTAACGAGGCGAAAGGGGCGCTTATGAAACAGAGGTTACTCGGAAGTATGGTGAGTGGTCTGGTGTTCATGTTTCTTCTCGCCGGTTCTGCGGCAGCGCAGGGCGGCCAACTGGTGGCGGCGGAATACGGTGCGGGCGATCACCGCGTCGATGTAACTCCGCAGGTGCGGTCATTCATGCACGACGGAATTCTGCAGTTCGACGTCAATGACCGAAACCTTGGCGTCGATCCCGCGCACAACCATGTAAAGGATTTGTTCATCCGCGTGCGGCATTGGGACGGAAGCACAGAGGAATTTCGTTTCCCGGAGTACGCCCACATCAATCTGGAGCTCGATCCCGACGCCGGATACGCCTGGCACGATCGCGAACTGCACATCATGCGCGCCTACTACGGTGGCGCAGGTCATTTCGTAAACGTGACGGAGCAGTTGCGCAGCTATAAACACGACGGCCAGCTCTTCGTGATGGTGGATAACCGCAGCATGGGCGGCGACCCCGACCCATCGGTGCACAAGGTGCTGCGCGTGCTCTATTTCGCCGGCGGAGAGCGACATCAGATCGTGGTTCCCGAACATGCAGAACTACGGCTGCCGTAAAGCCGAAACTGATTTCGATTTCGCATTTAAAACAAATTACGCGGACGCGAGAAGTTACTTCCCGGGTCCGCATTTTTCTTTTTGCGTTCGAGACTCTGCCGCATTCGGTTTCGTTTTACTTCCATTTTGCAAATCGCCCATTGACTCTCATCTCAGATGGGAGTACATTCCCCACCGTCTGGGGAATCTGGGGGATGACGCGCACAACACGGCGTGTGGGGGTTGTTCTGTTTCAGCTTGGCGGGCCTGATACGCTGGCTGCGATAGAACCTTTCCTTTTTAATCTTTTCTGCGATCCCGACATCATCGACTTCCCTTTCGCCCGCCTCGGTCGCAGAGCTCTAGCCAAGCTCATTTCAACCACGCGTGCCCGCAAAGTTCAGCACCACTACGCCACCATCGGCGGAGGGTCTCCTATTCGCCGCTTCACCGAGCAGCAGGCACGGGCGCTCGAGGCCGAGTTGATCAGCCAGGGGCTCGATGCTCGTTGTTTTGTCGCCATGCGCTACTGGCACCCTTTTACCCGCGAAGCCATTGCAGACCTGCGGGCTGCAGAATGTGATGAGGTGGTCCTGCTGCCTCTTTATCCGCAGTACTCTTCCACCACGACGGGCAGCAGCCTGAATGAATGGCGGAGGCTTTTCCACGATGACGTTCCAGTGCACAAGGTCGGGCACTTCTATCGGCATCCGATGTACTTAGACGCGGTGGTGGAAAAAGTGGACGAGGCTTTGTCGCGTTTCGAAGTCTCGAGCCGACCAGAAATCATTTTCAGCGCGCATAGCATCCCGATGTCGATCGTGGCGAAGGGCGATCCTTATCAGCGGCATATTCAGGAAACCGTGCGCCTTCTCATAGCGCGTGGTGGGTGGTCGAATCGCCACCGGCTCTGCTACCAGAGCAAGGTGGGCGCCAGCAAATGGCTGCAACCTTCACTGCACCGTACGCTGCGCGACGTGGCGGCGGAGAAAGTGCGCGAAGTTTGTGTCGTCCCCGTTGCTTTTGTTTCGGACCACGTTGAAACCCTGGGCGAAATCAATCACGAAGGGCGTGAGGAGGCTTACCGGCTGGGGATTACGCAATTCGAGATGACCTCCGGCTTAAACGATTCCCCGAAATTTATCTCGGCGCTAGGCCAATTAGTACGGGAAGCCCTGGGGGAAGTCTGTTCCTACACTGCGATTCATGCGGCCGGAAGACAGATGGCTACACCCGAGTTACTGGCGGCAGCAGGAGACTAGCTAGCTTATAAAAGCAGGAGGGCACCCGTGACGGTTCCCGGCAGCGAACACCCGAACCCGAGTCCGAATCCAGATCCAGCGCAACCTGCGCCGCGAAGCGCGGTTGACGCCACGAAATATGTGGGCACGCCGGCGGTCGGAACCTCCAAGGCTGCGGCAGCCGGTGGACTCTCATCTCCTGGACCATCGAACACGGACATCGACCGCCGTCGCCGCCGGCTGGTTTGGGTTGGAGTGACAGCATTCCTGACCGCGTGGTTTCTCGCCTTCTTTCGATTCTTTCTTCCACGCACTCTTTTCGAACCCAATACGGTTTTCAAGATCGGCTATCCCTCGGAGTTTGCCCTCGGCGTCGATACCAAGTTTCAACAAAAATATCGCATCTGGGTTGATCGGACTCCCGACCGCGTGTTCGTAATATACGCGCGTTGTACGCATCTCGGCTGCACGCCGGACTGGAAGCCAAGTGAAAACAAGTTCAAGTGCCCATGCCATGGCAGCGGCTACGACAGCGAAGGGATCAACTTCGAAGGTCCCGCGCCGCGCCCCATGGACCGCGCGCATGTAGAACTGGCGCCGGATGGGGAGATCATCGTCGATACTTCGCGGCTGTATCAGTGGCCCAAGGGACAACCCAGCAAGTTTAACGATCCGGGAGCGTTTTTGACCGGAGTGTGACGGAACAGACGATTCAACGACTTACCGAGTGTGGGTATCGGGTCTTAGGTGCTAGGTCTTGGAAAAGACCGAAGACCTAGCACCTACGACCTAAGACCCGAAGTAAGCTTCAATACGGGACTCAAATGGCTGACGAAAACAATCCGAACGGAAAGAACGGCAAAGTCGGGCTAGTCGACCGCGTCAAAGAAGACATACAGGCGATGAAGGTCGACATCCCTGCGAAGGCGAAAGACCAGATCGAGGGACTGAAAGATCCCACCAAGACTCAGGTCTACACTTCCATCTTTCGCCACAAGCACGACGACACGCCGCGCAACCGGGCTCTGGGCGTGCTTTCCAACGTTTTCCTGCATTTGCATCCGGCGAAGATCAACCGCGATGCGGTGCGTTACAGCTATACCTGGGGCATGGGTGGGATCACATTTTTCTTGTTCATCATCCTTACCTATACCGGCGTGCTCCTGATGTTCTATTACCACCCGAGCAAGGTGCAGGCGTTTCGCGATGTGCTTTACCTCGAGCACGATGTGCCCTTCGGAAAAATACTGCGCAACATGCATCGCTGGGCCGCTCACTTGATGGTGATTGGCGTGTGGCTCCACATGTTCCGCGTCTTTTTGACCGGGTCGTACAAAAAGCCGCGCGAATTCAACTGGAACATCGGCGTGCTGCTGCTGGTGTTTACTTTGTTGCTCTCGTTCACCGGCTATCTTTTGCCAGACGATCAACTCGGATTCTGGGCCGTGACCGTTGGTACGAACATGGCGCGAGCCACTCCGCTCCTTGGGCACGAGGGCCCGTTCGGATCGATGCTCGGCATGACGCCGTATAACGATGTGCGCTTCGGACTGCTCGGCGGGTCCATCGTGGACGCAAATGCTCTGCTGCGGTCCTATATCTGGCATTGCATCGGGATTCCGATTGTCGCTTCGATCTTGATGATCGTGCATTTCTGGCGCGTTCGGAAGGATGGTGGCATTTCGGGTCCGGCACCAGTAATGCTGGAAGCGGAGGCCGATAAGCCGCGAAGAGGGCCGAAGGCAGCGGGCGAGTGAGTCGGCAAAGTGAGAAGGAAGAATGCAGAAGGCAGAAGTGAAACCACAATCAACGATTCTGCATTCTGAGTTCCTACGTCTGAATTATTAAAAGTTAGCCACGGTATTCGTGGGGAGACTATGGACTGGCGACAACTTTGGGAAATTTGCTCGGCTCCGGATAATGTGCCGATCGTAGGCTTGATTCCGTTGTTGGCCTTCTACATTTATCTGGCTTGGAGGCAGGCACACGCCAACGACCAACTGATCGAGCAACTGGAAGGCGATGCCGCCCTTGCCAAAACGCACCACCGCAAAACTTGGCCCTTCAAACCGGGCTGGCAGAAGGAAGTCCACGTCTGTCCGTTTCTTCTCCGCATCGAATTTCTCGCCGCCATTATTGTGACCATTATTCTGATGGTGTGGTCGATCACGCTGAACGCACCCCTCGAAGAGCCAGCCAATCCCAACTTGACGATGAATCCGGCGAAAGCTCCGTGGTACTTCCTCGGATTGCAGGAAATGCTCGTCTATTTCGATCCCTGGATCGCCGGCGTGGTCATGCCCACGATGATCATCATCGGTCTGATGGTGATTCCTTACATTGACACGAATCCGCTGGGCAGCGGCTATTACACGTGGAGGCAGCGCAAGTTTTCCATCGGCACGTTTCTGTTCGGCTTCATCATTTTGTGGGTCGCGATGATCATCATCGGAACCTTCATACGGGGGCCGGGCTGGCAGTGGTTCTGGCCGGGACAAACCTGGGATCACAACCGGCTGATTTACGAGGTGAATCGTGATCTTCCGGATATTTTTGGGATCACGTCGAACCTGGGAAAAGTAATCTTTGGCGCTATCGTTGTCGGCGGCTATTACGTGCTCGGAGGATTCATCGTTTACTCGCTGTTCCGGCGATTCATGGCGAAGGACTTCAGGCGGATGAGCCTGCTGCAGTTCTCGATTACGCAATTTCTTTTGCTGACCATGGTGGCCTTGCCCCTAAAGATGGGGCTGAGGCTGCTGTGGCACATCAAATATGTGTGGATTACGCCCTGGTTCAATATTTGAGTCGTCATCCTGAGCGTAGCCAGCAATTCGCGAAGTGAATTGCTGGCGGAGTCGAAGATCTCTATAGCGATGGACTTTGATTGAGGTAGAGATTCCTCGCTTCGCTCGGAATGACAAGCATTTTCTGAGAAACGTTTTCGGAGGAAGCGGTGCCTGAACAACCCAACCCCGAGCAAGACCCGCTCACAAGCAAATCGTACGCCGCGTATTACCTGATCGCGACGGTGATTCTGATGGCGACTTTGTTCTGGGCCTTGTGGGATGAGGCGTGGGGACAGCGTCCGTGGAAGGCGTTTCAGGAGCACTGGAAAGATCGCTATAGCGCATTTCTAAATACGGCGCGCTCGAAATCGGTTACATCAGAGAAAGACGTCGAGCAAAATCCGGATTACGCCGCACTCAGACAAGTCTACGAGAAGGCGTATCAGGACTCGAAGGGCCACGCAGAGGAGGCCCGCAAGAAGCTCGATGACGCCAGCGCTCGTCTGCTTGCGGTTCAAAGTGTTTTCACCGATCGGCGCGCTTACGTTAATGCTCTGACCTACGAATACGAAACCAGCACCAGTGATTCGGCGAAAGCCAGCAAGCGGAAAGAGATCGACAAATACAAGAACGAACAGGCAACGGTCGAATTTCCGGACGGGAGCAAGAAAAAATATACCTTTCCGCAATTGGAAGAAACTTACAACGAGATTCGGGATGAGCGCACGAAACTAAGCCTCGACCTCGGCGAGGTGTTGAAGCCGGTCACCGCGGCCCGGGCGAAGATGGACGAATACATCTCCGACCACATGGTCGACCTGACGCCGCAACAGATCGACGGATTGAAGAAGAGGGCGACGGAATGGGATCCGGCCATCGTACAAATAAACGTGGCGGAAGCGAATATCGTGGATCGTTGCGAGTCCTGCCACATGAACGAGCGGGAGCCGCTGAGAATTACTCCGGCGTCCATGACGGCGAAAGGCGAGAAGAAGCCTGACGAGTATGCCGAGGCGTTCGGGAGCCATCCTGAACCTGAGTTGCTAAAGATTCACGATCCAGAAAAATTTGGCTGTTCGCCGTGCCATCAGGGAAACGGCCGCGCGACAACCAGCGTGGAAAAAGCGCACGGAAACTACGAGCACTGGCTCTGGCCGTTGTTTCCAAAAGAGAATTCCGAGGCGGGTTGCCAGAATTGCCATGCGGCGGACATGGTGCTGGCCAGCGGCGATGTGCAGTGGCAAACCATCAACAATGGCAAGGATCTGTTCCGCCAGCGCGGCTGCATGGGCTGCCACCGCTACGAAGGCTATGACAAAGAGCCGGAAGACTTGAACTCGATTGGCCAGCAGATCAAGCAGATTGAAACCCAAAAGAAAGACAATCTGAAGCAAACGGCCTACCTGATGAAACAGGCTGATGCTGCCGAGTCAAACGAGGAAGCAAACCGCCTGAACGGCCAAGCCGTTGACCTTCGAGTGGCGAACAGCAAGCTGGACGGGCGCTTGCAGCAACTCGATTTCCAGTCGCACAGCCTGATGCAGGACATGAAAAAGGTCGGGCCAAACCTGAAAGATGCGCGGCTGAAGTTGAACAAGAACTGGATACCTGTGTGGCTGAAGAAGCCGACAGATTTCAGGCCTAATACGAAGATGCCGAACTTCCGGCTGAACGATCATCAGATCCAGGCGATTTCGGCCTACATCTGGCAGTCGGGATTCACCGATCCTTTGCCCAAACACAAGCCCGGAAACGCCGAGCACGGAAAAGAACTATTCGAGACGCGAGGATGTCTGGCTTGCCATTCCATTGGCGAAGGTGATCAGATGCATGGCGGGACCTTCGCCGCGAATCTGTCCCGTGTAGGCGAAAAAGCGAATTACGATTATCTTGTGCGCTGGATTCACAACGCTCGCGAGCGAACGCGTCCATATTGCCCGTACGAAAAAAAGGATATTGGCCCGGAGGATTACGCGAAGAAGGGTCTTCCTTATCAATTCGATCTCGATCATAGCCAGTGTCCCAACGACGGGCACGAACTGCAAGTCCAGAACATGACGGTGATGCCCAGCCTGCGGCTCGCTCCCGAGGATGCGGAAGATATTGCCACCTACCTGATGACGCAGAAGAAACGGGACACGTCGTCTTATGCTGAAGCCTCGTTCGTGGATGATCCGAACCTGAAGGATGAGGGTAAGAAATGGGTGCGGCACTTCGGTTGCTCCGGTTGCCACGAGATTTCTGGCTTTGAGGATGAAGGGCGTATCGGAACCGAACTTACGTTCGAAGGAAGCAAGCCCATTGAGCGGCTCGACTTCGCACTCTTCACCGAAGTGGCACAGCGCGGCGGCAAAGATGCCGAGCCGATCAAAGACAAAGAGGATCTTGCGCGTCTCCCTGACGGTCCCGCGAAAGAGCCTTGGTACGACCACAAGGGATTCTTCGAACACAAGCTAGCCGAGCCCAATGTCTACGACCAAGGCAAAGTGAAAAGTGAAACGGAAGCCTTGCGCATGCCCAACGTGCATCTCACTAAGGATCAGGTGCTCGACCTCACCACCTTCCTGATGGGGAGCGAGGAAACGTCCCTACCCGCGAGTTATCAGTACAAACCGGGGGACGCGAGGCACGACATTCAGGAAGGCTGGTGGATCGTCAAGAAATACAACTGCATGGGTTGCCACCAGTTCATCCCCGGCCAGCAAACGATTCTCATGGGATTACCGCAGTATCAGGACGCGCAGGAGCAATTGCCTCCGAAGCTTTTAACCGAAGGCGCGCGTGTGGATCCGGAGTGGCTACGCAAGTTCTTGTCGAATCCGTCGCTGAGCACAGCTGACACGAATCGCAACGGCGTGCGGCCTTACTTGAAGGTACGCATGCCGACGTTCTCCTTTTCTGATAACGAACTGCGGAAACTGGTGCGCTTCTTCCAGGC
>Ga0074046_10000557_pt1 | contig 34162 bp, 26 predicted proteins | sample BogForMeECP23OM3_FD_94441 | JGI IMG/M metagenome (GOLD analysis project Ga0074046, IMG submission 94441) | Bog forest soil microbial communities from Calvert Island, British Columbia, Canada - Bog Forest MetaG ECP23OM3 | ecosystem: Environmental > Terrestrial > Soil > Wetlands ... | reverse complement strand
GAATACCAGTCGAAGGTGTCGAGCATGCGAGCTTCAGGATCCTTCTGCCGGTTCACCGGAAACACGTGGTGAACAATGCCCGAGGCTGGACGGCCTACCAGGGGTATGTGCTTCAACCCAGCTTGCAAATTGTAGAAGAACGGGACCGCAACTTTCAGAATGCCGTGCAGAGTCTCGGGCTTCATCTTATGGGTGTATCGGCGCCAGAAATCGCTGAAGCGATACCACTTGTTGTATCCGCTGTAGAGCCAGACGACGAGCAGTCCACCGGGCTTCAAGTATTTATCCAACGCTTTGACGGCGGCTTCACAATCCGGGGTGTGGTGAAGCACACCGATGCTGTAGATGACATCGAAGCTTTCGGGAGCGAAAGGCAGGGCGAAAACATCGGCCTGGAATGCGACGAAGTCGCGATCGGCAAGATTCTTGGCGGCAACTTCGGCGGCGGCGCTCAGGTCAACGCCGACCACACGCGCCCCCCAGCGGGTAGCGACTTCGGCGAAGCGTCCCATGCCGCATCCGACGTCGAGGACCAGCTTGCCTTTGAGATCTTCGGGGCGGAGAGCGGTTTTCATCAGGAAATGGCGTTCGGATTCGCGGGTCTCGTCGTTATCCGTATCGAGTTGGGTCTTCTGATAACGATGCCACTGATAACCGAAACTGGCAGCGTAGTGTTGGGCCTCCACAAAACGCGCAATGCCCTCCACGTTGGGATACGCTCGCTTGCAGGCCGGACACACGAACCCATGGGATGGATCGCCTGCGAGTTTCCCGCCGCAGTTCAGGCAACGTAAAATTACATCAGCGGACTGGGGCAATTGTGCCGGGTGTTCCGTGGTCGGCATAAACCTCCAGGAAATGTCGCGGCTTCGTCGGGGCCGGGGGCTCCGTCTGCAGTTCCGCGTCCCTCTCTCTTAGGGTCGCCAGCAAGGTCGAACTAAACGCTACCGCAAAGAACGGGAAGAACTGGGTGGCTTCGGGCGCGAACAAGGCGCCCACGGCGAAGCCAATCAGCGAACTGTGCAGCGCCCCCACGAACAAAACTGTGTGCTGGTCCAGACCTTTGGCCTTTCGCATAATTTTCAGGTTCTTAAAACCACAGCGAAAGAACATGAGGTAAAGAATCAAGGCCGGGATGCCGCCTTCGACCCCAACCTGCAAATACGTCATGTGCACTTGGTGCCAGATCCCCGAGTAAGTGATGAAATTGTTATCGCCGATGCCGAAGAGCGGATAATGCTCGATGCCTTCCACCGCCCGTCTCATCAAGTACATGCGGTCTTCGTACGATTGATAGGCCGACGCCTCGGTTTTGCTGCCACCGTTGAGGGCGGCAAAGCGGGCATATAGTTTTTGGCCCGCTGTTCCCCCCAGTAAGGCGACTGCAAGCAAGACTGCCACGATCAGACCAGGACGTTTGCCCCTGACGCCAAAATGCCACAGGGTCACCGCGCCCGAGATGACGAGGTCGACAAAGCCCGCTCGCGAGGCGGTCATAAATATCGCCGTCAGCATGGGAATCATTCCCAGTCCCCACAATACCTTCTTGAATGCGTTACTGCTGGTTAACAGGAAGGCGAGTGTGAAGGGCAGCGTCAGCACAATCGCGAACGCGAGATCGTTCGAGTTCCCGTAGATGCCACCCAGCACACCCTCCAGACGCGGCTGGTCATGACCCTTGATGATAGAGATCGCGCTAATCACCACCACCGAAACAGCTTGAATATAAATAATCCGGCGTAAACGACTGAAGGATGTGATCAGCAGGAAGGTGAGGACCCAAGCCACATACGCCTTGGAAAAATCTATGGTGTGAAGGATGGCGCCCGCTTTCCAGATCGGTGACAGAAAGGCGCCTACCCAATAAAGCCCGATTACGGTCAAAAGCAGCTTGCCTTCCTTGGGTATATCCTTGAAGGTGCGTTTGGTTCTACCCAGGACATTGAACAGGGCCCACATGCAGAGGATGCCGGTGATCTTGGCGCAGGGTACATAGTTCAGGCCGGGAACCCAGTCTTCGGGGCGAGCGCAATAAACCAGGAAGAATGCACTCAGCCAGAAAAACGCAGGCTTCGTCAGGTCCCCGACGGGGGCAACCTTTTGCCTGAATGGATTCTCCATTACTTCCGTTGTGTTATCGCCGATGGCCACCATGCCTTCTTTCTCTAACTCTGATCCCTGTGCACGCGCTGTAGAATGTCGCCGAACCGCGCGCACTTAAGGCCGCGGTGCACACGATTTTCCCGACAGTTCAGCGAATCCAGATTGCTTTTCTCCCCGTCACGAAGTTGACAAAAGCCACCACCGCAGCCGAATTCAGCACGACGAACGTGCGCGCCGCATCCGCCACGCGCGACAGCGGGCCGATCTTGAACCCCGCCATAGCCGCCAGGCTCAGGCCGTAAAATGCCAATTGCGCGGCCAGCGCGGCGCGATAGAAAGGCTGGCGCAGGAACAGTGAAGCCAGCAATACCCCCAGCAACGCAAATGGCACCGCCAGCCGAAGCAGCTTGTGGCTGACAAATTCAAATCGAATCGGGTTCTTCGACGTCAGAAGCCAGGGCGCAAGCTGCAGGAGTTGATAGTTGCCGCTAAGGGTTCGCACTTTGCGAGCAAACTCGCGGCTCTGACCGAGGTTCGGGGAATCCCAGGCGCGGGCCTGAGAGTCGAAGACCACGCGCGATTTTTTCTGCACGACCTGCATAGGCAACAACACGTCATCGAGGATGGTGCCCTCGGGTAGAGACTGAAGCAGAGCGTGCCGTGCACAGTAGATCGCTCCGGTCGCGCCCACAACTGATCCGGAGGCTGACTCCAACTCGCGAATCTTCTTTTCGATGCGCCAGTACAGGCCCATTCCCTTTCCTGCTTCTCCGGTCTCCGGGTTGCCAAGCATCAGCTCGCCGCTCACACAGCCGACCTCGGCATCGGCGAAATTCTCCATCAGGCGCCGCAGCGCGCACGACTCGATTTTCTGCCGCGCATCGGTGAACAGCACGATTTCACCGCTGGCAAGCCTCATGGCATCGTTCAGACCTTCCGCCTTGCCCCCCGATGAAGCCTTCAGCACAATCCGGAGGCGCGAATTGCTTGCCAACTTCTGCAAGATTGCCGCCGTGCCATCGGTCGAACCATCGGCCACGACCACAATCTCCAGTTTCTCGGCCGGGTAATCGAGAGCCAGCAGGTTCTCGATCTTCCGCGCAATTTCTGCCTCTTCATTTCTTACAACCACGACTGCAGTTACAGTCGGCTCCACCACTCCCCGCCGAACTGGCCGGGGCGACCACCGGCTGCGGAACCATAACCAGAGCGGATATCCCAGATAGGCATAGCCGACGACCGCAGCCGCGATCCAGAAAACCCATTTCATTGCTCGCCCCGATGCATTTTCATTGCGCGCCCCGGCGCAACAACACCGTCTTAATGGTCTGAAACATGATCAGCAAATCCAGGCCGATGGAGGCGTTCTTGATGTAGAACAGGTCGTACTGGAGCTTCTCGCGGGCGTCTTCAACTGTGCTGCCGTACTGGTACTTGATCTGCGCCCATCCGGTCACGCCGGGCCGCACCATGTGGCGCACGCCATAGTAGTTGATCTCTTTGGAGAGCAGCTCGATGAACTCCGGACGCTCGGGACGCGGGCCGACAAATGCCATATCGCCTTTGAGCACACACCACAATTGCGGAATTTCATCCAGGCGCGAGGTGCGCAAAAACTTGCCCACGCGCGTGACGCGCGGGTCATTGATTTCGGCCCACTGCGCACCGTTGACGGCCTCAGCATCGTGGCGCATGGTGCGGAACTTCACCACCTTGAAGAGGCGTCCGCCCTTGCCCATGCGCGTCTGGGTATAGAACACAGGTCCCTCGGAATCGAGGCGGATGGCGAGCATGATCAAGGGAAGCAAAGGCAGAGTAAGCATGAGACCAAGCAGCGAGAAGGTCACGGAAAGCAAGCGCCGAATCACGACGAAGGTGGTGCTGCGGCGAAAACCCTCGTTAAACACAAGCCAGCTCGGGTTGAGGTTTTCGACCTCGATTTTGCCGGAAATCTTTTCCAGCCAGGAAGTTGCTTCTTCGATCTTGACGCCCTGCAAGCGCAGTTGGAGCAGTTCATCCACGGGCATGTTGCCGCGACGATCTTTCATGGCGACGATGACACGATGGACTCTCTGTTTGCTGACCACTTCCATCAAGTGAGCCGCGACGGATTGGCGCGTCACCTCACCGTCGAGTTTGCCCGTCCAACTGGCGATCTCCACGCCAATCTCAGGATTCTGGCACAAGCCCTGCACCAGGCGCTGTGCCCGCTCGTCGGCGCCGAGAACATAGACGCGCTCCACCAGCATCGGCAACTGCACCAGCCAGCCGTAACCGAGACGCCATCCGAAAAGGGCGAAGGCCACGATGAACAGGCCCAGAGCCGTGGAACCGCCGCCGAGCAGGAAATCGGGGCGCACATAGCTGATGCCAGCCGTCACAAAGGCCAGCAGGCCGGGCACCATCAGCAAGCGGAAATAGAGCTCCCCTCGGGTGTTCAACCGGGCGGTGTCGTAGAGGTCGAACCAATGCGAGCACAATAAAACGACAGCGGTAAATACGAAGAGCTTGATGTATCCGCCCTCATAGTTGAGCACCAGGTAACTGTCTTCCCGAAGCACGACCACAGCCGCCACCAGGAACGAGGTCCAAACGATCAGGGCCTCTCCTAACAGCAGGATGAGTGTTCGAATCGGGTAGTAGACATGAAAGAGCCGAATCAATTTGACCTCGGTTCATCTCAGGCGGGGCTGCTCACGGCCTCACCATAGTAGTACCTGGAATGATGCCCCTTTTCGGGTGGGGCTCCGTTAAGCACAACTCCAAGCAGCAGCTTGTCGGGGAATTCTTCGCGGGCACGCCTGGCCAAATCGGAAGGCGTCACCGCGGAGCGCACGACCATCAGAACGCCATCGCAGGCACCAGCGACCAGTGTGGCATCCGATACGGGGATGACGGGCGAGGTATCCATAATGATCCAGTCAAACAGCGGCTCGACACGCTGCAGGAAAAGCTTCAGACGGCCGTTGGCAAGCAGTTCGGGAGCGCTCGCAACGCTCCGGCCCGCGGGCATGAAGAAAAGGTTTTCCATGGGGCCGCGTTGCAACGGAGCGTACTCATCGCATTCCCCCAACAGGTATTCGGCCAACCCGGGCGACTGGGCTGCTCCGAAGTGGCGGTGCATGCCCGGATTGCGCAGATCGGCGTCGATCACGAGAGCGCGGCGTCCGTGCTGCCGCACCATAACTTGGGCCAGATTGGCAGCCACGAAAGTCTTCCCTTCTTTCGGAAGCGCGCTGGTTACGAGCAGGCGCTTCAGCGGCATCTTCTCGCGGATCTGGTAGAGGCGGGAGCGCAGGGTGCGGAACGCTTCCGCGCCGAGGCGACCGTCGTCTTCCCCGAAGAAGAGCATGGTGCGCAGATCCGGGCTCCACTGGGTCTGCGGGCAGCGGGCCAGCAGCGATTCGTAATTCAACCCGGAGGCCATGCTGGGCATGGCGGTGGGTCCCGAGGGTTGCAGCGAAGGCATGCTTTCGCGTGGCGCTTCGTTGCGCGATTCGGGTTGGTCTAGAGTGGGTTCGACGTGCGTCCCCGTGGAGGTTGCTCTTTCCTGCTCGGCGCGTTTTAAGGCGTCATGGATACGGCTCATAGTTTCCTTTCCTTGGGGAGATCCTGTTGTTCTGATTGGCGCAGCCGGTCGGCCAGGGTTGCCAAGGTGCGCAAGGCTTCGACCAGATCAAACTTTTCGGAGGACGGAACCGGCGCCGTCATGGCGGCGGCAGCATTGCCATCGGTCAAATCGAAATCGCGGGCAACGGAATCGACGACCTCGCCGGAGACCGTCTTCTTCTGATCGACGAACGCGCTGACCAGGCAGTGCTCGCAGAGCAGATTGATGATGCGCGGAATACCCAGCGAATAACGGAACAAGCCGGCGGTCGCGTCCGGTTCGAAAATCATCTCGCCATTCGACCCCGCGATGCGGAGACGCTGCGTGATATACGACTTGGTTTCCTCAAGATTGAAAGCATGGGTCTTGGCGCGCAGCGTCAGGCGCTGACGCAATTGGCGTAACTGAGGCTGCTTCAAACGCTGTTCGAGTTCCGGCTGTCCGACGAGGACGATCTGCAGCAGCTTCTCGGTGAACGTCTCGAGGTTGGTGAGCATGCGGACCTCCTCGAGCACCTCGTCAGTGAGGTTCTGGGCCTCGTCGATGACCAGCACCGCAGTTTCACCGGCACGATAGCGATCGAGCAGCCAGTTATAGAGGCGCTGCAGTAGCTGGCTCTTCGACTGCCCGTCGCAGGGGATGCCGAAATCGGCCATCATGAAATCGAGGAACTGGGGCACGTCCATACGCGAGTTGAAAATGAAGGCAGTAGCTACCTGCTGCAGGCGGAGCCATTCCATCAATTTATTGATCAGCGTGGTTTTGCCCGTGCCGACCTCGCCGGTGAGCAACACGAAGCCCTTGCGGCTCTGGATGCCATAGGTCAGGCAGGCCAACGCCTCTTCCGTATGCCGCGTGAGAAACAGGTAGCGCGGGTCCGGATTCACATTGAACGGGTTGGCACGCAGTCCAAAAAACTCTTTGTACATAGGCTTACGCTAAACCTCTACGTGCTCGTGATCTTTTGGCGGGGCGGAATCACTTCTGCCCCAGAAACGGCGCCGCGCTGTGCCATTGCCATTGCCATTGGCAGCCGCGTCGCCGTAGCCATCCTCACCCAGCCACGGCACGGAAATCAGCGCCGGCAGATCCAGGACGCTGGAAGCATCTTTTTCGGTGCGGATCGACTTATCACTCACCTCCAGAATCATGGCGATGAGGGCGCCGAACGCCAGACCGACGCCAAATCCGCCGGCGGCAAGAAGCGGGCGGACAGGGAAACTGGGTTCCTTGGGCAGGGCGCCAAGGACCGCAATTTTCATCTGCTCGCCTTCCTGAGCGGTCTCCATGCCAAGTCCTAGTCCGGCGGAGCTTTTCTTGGCCAGCAAATCTTTGTAGAAGGCTTGGGCAGTATCGTTGTCGCGGGTGAGCACCTTGTATTGCTCCTCGATGCCCGGGCTCATGCTAGTGCGGGCCTGGTAGACGGTGATCGCGTTTTGCAGCCTCTTCTGATCAAGCGTGGCTTGTTCGATCACGGTTTGGTACTGGTGAACCTGCAGGCGAAGTTGGCGAATTTCAATCGGTTCAGAGCTGGCGCTGCTGTTGACGCTGGCGTCGCTCGCGGTGGGGTTCGCGGCTGCGACATTGATCTCTTTCAGCTTCTTTTCGACTTCGGCGATATCCGCCTTGGTCTTGCTTACGTCGGGATAATCGTCGGTATAGCGTGCCTGCAGTTGCATCAATTGCGCCTGCAGTTGGGTCAATTCTTGTTGCAGGGTCTGCGGATTGGTGCTGGAAAGCGAGCTCTTCCAGGCGGCAATTTGCTGCGCCAGCATGCTTTCGGCATAGGTCTTATCCTGCTGGGCGCGGCTCAGGGTCTGAGTCGTAGCGTCGAGTTGCGAGTTCAGCGACAGCAGCATGTGCATGTTGTTGTCGACGTCAGAGGGCAACTCACCCATGTGCTTTTGTTTGAAGTCGGCTAGATCTTTGTCATGCCGGTCGACGTCGGCCTTCGCGTCGTCGAGCTGGCGGCTGAGAAATTCAGTGGTGCTCGTGGCCACCTCGGAACGGGAGCGCAGGTTCTCGTCCACAATCAGCGAGGTCAAGGCGTTGCAGATTTCCTGGGCGCGGGCTGCGTTGCTGTCGACGTAAATGACATTGAAGCCAGGCACCGGTTCAGCAGTGGGTTTCCTAACCTTGGCGGCGGGAGAGTTTGCCACGGCCTCGGCCATTGAGGTGATGACCGGCTCGACCTTCATATTCTGCTGGACATCATTGACGACCTTCCCTACCTCGTCGGGCTTGACCGATTTGAGGCTGGCAATCACGGGACGCAGGCGGCTGGGGTTCAAGATCTCCTGGCTCAGGGTTTGAACCCTCTGGGCAAAATCGGAAGTGATGACCGGCGCGACGTAGGCGTCGGGCACCTTCTGACTCTCCACCAGAACCGTGGACGTCGAGCTATATCTCGGCGGCAGGGCATAGGAAGCCATGAAGCCTGACAGAGGGGCAATCAGGGCAGGGACCAAAATGACTTTCAGGCGCCGCCGTAGCATTGCCACATAATCGTCCATCGTCAGTTCACGATTTTCACTCATACGATTCACCAATCCGGCCGCTCGCGGCGGCCCAGAAATTATTCAATACGGGTCGGCCTCGGGTGCCATTGCAACCCAATACCACCGACTTGTCGCTGACCAATCCGGCCGGTCGAGCCACCCTGCGTAACCGGAACACTGAACTCACTCTCGCCGAAGCGATACACAGCAAAAAACTCGAAAAAACGTCCCAGATGTTTGTGGAGAACGGCACCCGCAGAACCATTGTTGTTGCTCGATATTGGTACGCCAAGACCCGGCGCAACCTGGAGCGGCGTGTCATGGGTATAGCCCAGATCGCCAAACAACTCCCAGGTGCGTCCCAGGGGACGCGAAAATCCGGCCCACACCCCCTGGACCTGGTTACCGGCGTAGAAACCTGATCCTGACGAGATAAACCTTTCGTAAGAGACAAACACCGACGCACGGGCAAATCTATAGCGCAGCACAGCTTTCACGCTCGGCGACCAATGCGAATAGTTGCCACCCTGTTCGAGGTCGACGTACTCCGGACCGCCTCCGACCAGGAGGCTCAACCGGCCAGTAATAGTGTGGCTGTAGCGCACATTGAGAACATGCACATAAATTTCGCCACCGGTAAATTGCGGAAATTGATAAAGCTGAAAAGCGTAGATTAAGCCGATCTGATCGTGGCGGTTGATGAGATGGCTGTACCCGCCCTCAACGGTGACCTCATCGCTGTCGATCAGGCATAGATTTCCCAGAATCGCACAACTCGCATTGTCGAAAAAATGAGCGTCGCTGAATCCGCCCGCCACGGTGATTGCGGAGCGCGGGGTGATGGCTTGAACCGCATCTATAATCGCCGTGTTCGCAAGCCGGGGGACGGTTCCGACCGATCCTAGATCACTGTTGGGGCTGTTCAAGCCGGGCACACTACCACCCGGCATACCGAAGCCGAAGCCGTTGTTGGCAAGACCGAACCCTGGGAGACCCCCAAAGCCGAAGGTGAACGAACCCTCGGGCAGATAACTGAAGGTGTCGCGCAGCGCCACTTGGCCGGTTCGCCAGCGCGTCACAGCCAACAGGCCGAGCGCTTGCAACTGATCCGCGTGATAAGGGTTGTCGTAGAACGCTCCGCCGCCAATGTACTCGAGAAAGAGGTCGCTCTTAGTCCAAAATTGCTGCAGATCGAGCGCCCCGATAACGTGGGTCACCGGTGCTAAAGTGGTGTTATTGCCGAGTGCGTTGTTCGCGTTCGAGTCCGCCGTTTCGCTCACTTGCAAGGCGGGCGAGATGAAGCTGCGAGTGGCCCGATGCAGATCGAGGCTGGGCTCGTCCAACCCAGTCACGGGCGGGTTCTCCGGGCTCAGGATCGGCGCGTTCTGGCCGAAGGCGGGCGCCGGAGCCGTATCTGTCGACGGCGTCGTGGTTGGCGACTGCGTCGCATCTGGCTGAGACTGTGAACTATTCTGCGCGACCGCGGCGATACTCATGCCGAAAGCCAGGAGCGCCAACCGGATTGTTCGTATTTTCCACATGCTCTTCATCCGTAGATCCCCCGCAGATCCCCTAGAGGGACGCCGATCCTCTTACGGGACGACAATCGTATCCCCCGGCTGCAATACGTAATTCTGTTCGACATTGCCTTTGACCAGCTTGCGATAGTTCACCGGCAGCTTCACTTGCTTGCCGTTCTCGTTACGCAGGACGTAAATACGCTTAGTGTTGGCAAACTGGTTCAATCCGGCGCTGGATAATGCTTGCATAACAGTCATGTTGGGTAACATCGACACGGCTCCGGTATGCAACACTTCGCCTACCAGATAAATCCGCTTGCTGTTGATCGCAGTCACCACCACGGTGACGCGCGGATCGGCGACGTATTTTCTCAGCTTCTCCGTCACCGAGTCGGCCAACTGCTGGGGCGTCAGTCCTGAGGCCTGCACATCGTTGAGCAAGGGAAGAGAGATTTTGCCATCGGGACGCACCGGCAAAGTGGCCGTCAGGTCGGCTTCTTTCCACACCGCGATGTGGAGCACATCGTCGGGGCCGATGACATACTCCGGCCCGGCTGGGCTGCTGGAAGCGGCATTCGTTGTTGTCTTCTCCGGCGCGGTCTTGTCCGAAGCCGCCTTGTCGGGAGCGGGACTGGCCAGGGCGGAACTAGAGGCGGGCTGGGCTGGCACATCCTGGGCCCACGCCAGGCTGCTCACCAGGATGAGTGCCGCAACCGCCGCTTTCCATATTGATCTCATATCTTCTGTTCCTCTTACACCCAGGTTTCAAAATTTCAAAGTTTCAAGGTCGCAATCGCTTCGATTTCGCCTTACAACTTTGAAACCTTGAAACTCTGCAACCTTGAAACCTTGCTCCTTCTCACGCCCTGTATTCCTCACATCCAATTTGCTTCAGCTTGTAGAGAAGAGCTTTGTAACTGATCTGCAACTCCTGCGCGGCCCGTCGCCGGTTCCAGCGCGTGCGAGTCAAAACCTGAAGAATAATTTCCCTCTCGGCTTCGCGGGAGGCGGCGCGCGCCGCGTCTTTCAATGAAATCTTCTCCCCGTTACCACCGCGATCGACCCGCCGCAAAAGAGAGCGCAATCCTCCCATAGCGAGGGTCTCGTTGCCCAGCGCGACTATGGCTCGAGCAGCGTCTTTCAGTTCGCGAATGTTTCCCGGCCAATTGTATTCCAGGAAGAAGTTCTGGGTCTCGGAGCTGAGCATCGGCACGGGCCGGCAAAAATCTTGGGCAGCGGCAGAGAGAAACCAGTCACGCAGAACCGGGATATCTTCTTTCCGCTGTCGTAAAGGAGGCATCCGCAGGCAGACTCCGCTGATTCCATAATAAAGATCTTCGCGGAACTTGCCGGCCTTGACCTCGGGCTCCAGTTCGCGTGAGGTTCCGCAGATGAAGCGAGGCACGCGGCGTTGCGCGTCATCATCGCCATTCAAAGCGATCTGGCGAATCAGTTCCTTCTGCGCCGCCGCCGTGAGGTCTCCCACGTCCTGGAGATAGACGCTTCCACCTTGACCGTCGCCAGCCGCCAGAACTTGTTCGTTGGCTTCACCACTCTGATAGACCTGAAACGGCTCCCCAGAGCGCCGGGAAAGAGTATGAATGCGCGCCGCCGCCGCCGCCTTGCCGGAACCGTGCTCCGCTACCACCAGCACGGGAACGTCATTCTGCGACAATTCGCGGATCACAGCTTCGACCGTGCGCATGCCCGCGCTCACGCTCTCCAGCCACATCCGACCGCTGCCATTCTTTGGCAGTGATGTTCCAGCGGTTGCCGGGATTTCGGTGTTGTCCAGGTCCATTTTATTTCTATTCCGCTTCACTGTTTCGCGGCCAAGACAAGCGGGGGGAAACGTCTTGGACAAAAGGGTTATATACCACAGAGCACACTCGCTGCCAATCCGGTCAAAAATGTCGCGACCGTTTTGAGCTCTATATACCCTATGTTTCAACGACTTGCGATTGATAACCTCGATGAAGACATGGACACAATGTTGCATACAAGGTACCACATTGCGGACAAATGGGAAAATAATTGCCCACCTCTTTGGTAATGAGTAGGGCATTACTTTCCACTTCACTTCAGAATTTAGGTCCCTCCTCTCTCCAAAAAACTCGGGAAATTGGCGGCTGATCAGCGTCCAATCAAGGTACGAAAGCTGGGAAACGGATCCGAAGTACTGGCCCGAGGTGCTGACCAGTCGCTGGTTTCACTTGGCGCGAAGGCTGACTTTCGCATATTCTCAATGGTAAGCGCGCGCTATATGAGTGACTCAGCAGAGGTAGCTCCGATCCTCCCGCGGGAGGATCGCTTGTTTTCCAGCTTGCCCCGTTGGCAGGGTGTCGCGCTGCTGTTGCTGATTGCCTGGCTTTACGCCTCGATTCTCACCCGCCTTTTCCTGCAGTGGGTCGGACCGAACCGCGATCCGAACTTTGAGCACGGCATATTCGTTCCCATCTTTGCTTTGTTTGTTCTTTGGCAGGACCGCAAGCGCTGGCAAGCCATTGCATCCGCCCCGTCTTGGACTGGTCTTCCGCTGGTGCTACTGAGTCTGGTCATGCTGGCTCTTGGAGTCTTGGGCGCTGAACTGTTTTTCTCGAGGATCTCGCTACTGGTTCTGCTGGCGGGTCTGATCATTCTGTTTGAGGGATGGACGTTCTTTCGCGCCGTCCTATTCCCTTGGGCTTTTCTAATTCTCATGATCCCGATCCCGTCCCTGATCATCAACCAGGTCACCTTTCCGCTTCAACTGCTGGCCTCGAAGCTGGCCTCGGTACTGCTCGAACTCGTCGGAGTCCCCGTGTTGCGCGAGGGGAATATGATCACGCTTGCGGCCATGCAACTGGACGTCGCGGAAGCCTGCAGTGGAATCCGGTCGCTTCTAACCCTGGTCACGCTGGCCATCATCTACGGCTACCTGATGGAGAGTCGGATCTGGGTGCGGGTTGTTCTGGCGGTCGCGGCGGTGCCGATCGCAGTAGCGGCCAACAGTTTTCGCATTTTTGGCACCGGGTTGCTGGTGCAGTACTGGGATCCTGATAAAGCAGAAGGGTTTTTCCACACCTTCGAGGGATGGCTGATCTTCGTCGTAGCATTGATCATGCTGCTCGCTGTGCATCGCCTGATCTCGATTATCTGGAAAGGCAGTGCAAAGGGGAAGCCCGCGTGAAGGTCGATTCGCTTCGCTTCGGAATTGTAGCGACGCTCATGCTGGGAACGGCCCTCGTTCTCCAGGCCCATTCGCGCGGCGAGTTCTTTCCACCACGGACGTCTCTGAGCTCCCTGCCCAATCAGATTGATGGTTGGACGGGAACCGACTTCCCTCTCAGCCAGGAGGAACGCGACATCCTCGGGCCCGGCGATTTCCTGGTGCGCGATTACGAAAACGCCAGCCAGCCCCAACCTTGGGTCAATCTCTACATGGCATATTTTCCGACGCAGCGGACGGGCGATACGATCCATTCCCCCAACCACTGCCTGCCGGGCGCGGGATGGATTCCGACTTCACGGGAGGTGGTGCGGATTGCGGGTCCCGACGGCTCCTCTTTCCCCGCCAACCGATACGTGATTTCAAAATCGTCGGACCGGCAACTGGTGTTGTACTGGTTTCAGGCGCACGGCCGCGAGGTGGCCAGCGAGTATTGGGCCAAGTACTATCTGATATCCGATTCGGTTCGCATGAATCGCAGCGACGGAGCCCTCGTACGCCTGATGACTCCGATCCTCGAGGGCGAGTCTCCCGATGCCGCCCAGGCGCGCATGATGAAGCTAGGGTCACAGTTCCTTCCCCTGCTCGACAATTACATTCCGCGCTAGTTAGGGGTGGATGCGAATCTCCTCTGATTTGCGCTTTCGCATCTCCGCGAACGCCTGCGGCAGGAAGCGAACCACGTCCGTTGCCACAAGCGAATTCTCGCCCAGCGATGCGCTGGCCAAGTCCCCGGCCAATCCATGAAGATAGACGGCGAGAGCGGTGGCTTCGAGCGCGTGCTGCGGATGTTGCGCGTCCGGCAGATGTTGCGCGATCAGGCCGGCGACCATTCCCGTCAGAACATCTCCTGTGCCTCCAGTGGCCATCCCCGGATTGCCGGTCGGATTCACCCAGACTGTGCCATCGGGCGCTGCGATCAGCGTGCGATGCCCCTTGAGTACGACGATCAACTCATGTTCGCGGGCAAAATCTCGCGCGACCTCCAGGCGGTTCGCCTGAATTTCCGGAATGCTCAAGCCGGTCAATCGCGACATCTCTCCCGGATGCGGAGTGATGACTACCGTTCGCCCGTGACCGTTCAGCTTGTCGGCCGTTCCTTCGAAGGCGTTCAGCGCGTCTGCATCCACCACTATATTGACAACTGATTTGACAACTGATCTGACAACTGACGACTGGTCGCCGCGGGTTACGATTGCGCGCACAAATTCGGCGGTCTCGGAATTACGTGAAATACCCGGTCCAATGGCGAGCGTCTTGCCTTCGAGCAATGCATCGAGCCCCGATCGGAGGGCTCGCAATGAGATCGTGCCACCTTTAGTTTCCGCCAGCGGTTCGGTCATCAGTTCGGGATGAAAACCCGCCACCGTCGCGAGCGTGGATTTTGGCGTGGCGACCGTCGAAAGCCCCGCGCCCGATCGCAGCGCGGCAAATCCAGCCATCGCCGCCGCGCCCGCTTTGCCGAGCGATCCCCCAATCACCAGCACGTGTCCGTAGCTGCCCTTGTTCGCCTCACGCGCTCGGGGCGCAAGCAGTGGAGCGAAATCGAGAGCAGTACTGAGATGAAGTCCTAGTTGCGAGACGATGGCTTCCGGAGGTGAACCAATCGGCGCAATCACCGTGGGCCCGTTGGTTAACGCCGCGAAAACGTGCGCCGGACGCGGCGCAGTGAAGGTGACGACGGCATCCGCACGGACTTCGTCATGCACTTCGTTGCCGACACCGGTAGCGGAGCCAGTCGCGCTTGCCGGACGCATGGCGTCGGCATCGGCGCCCGAGGGAATGTCGACGGCAACAATCGGAGCCGAAGCCCGATTCATCTTGCCGATCGCCGCTGCATAGAGCGGGCTGACCGGCGGACGAAAACCGGTACCGAGAATTGCGTCCACAATCACATCCGCAGCGAAGATCTCCGCCGCATCGGACGAATGGAGCGCACTCGCCTCGCGCACGACTAGCGGCGCAATCTTAAGCGGCTGCAGTTTCCGCAGCATATGCTGATACATGATGGCTGCGTCTCCGCGAAGCTCTTCGGGATCCGACAACAGCAGAACGCGCACTGCGCGGCCCGCTTCAACCAGCTTGCGGGCCACGACGAATCCATCGCCACCATTGTTGCCCCTGCCGCAGCAAACGCCGACGCGTTCCGCTTGCGGGTAGTCGGAGAGCACGAAGCGGGCGACGGCCGCGCCGGCATTCTCCATCAAGGTGATGGAAGGCACCCCGAAGCGCTCCGAGGTGGCGCGATCAATCTGGCGCATTTCTGCCGCGCTCACGATCTTCATAGATTATGTCTCGCGCGCCGCTCCTGATTTCTTGTCGAAAATCCGAGTATAGACCCGTGCGGCGTTCCGACGAAGCGACGTCCGCTCATGACCTCGGCTTGTGGCGCGCCTTCCCCTATTGTTACGATGCATCACCATGCCAACTCTGATTCCACATCCCACCCGCATCGAATCCGCCGGAAACAAGCCGAAGATCATTGAAGAATACGTGGGCCGAGTCACTACATCGACCGCCGGCGTTAGCGTTGCCCGCATGCGCAGCCCGGAAGGCTGGGAGGAACCAGGCCAGACTCCGGAATTTGACGAATACACCGTGGTTTTGCGGGGCATGCTGCGGGTGCAACATAGATCCGGAGAACTCGACGTGGCGGCCGGGCAGGCCGTCATCGCGCACCGCGGCGAATGGGTCCGCTACTCGACTCCATGCCCGGGCGGGGCCGAGTACATTGCTGTTTGCCTGCCCGCGTTTTCGCCTGAGACGGTGCATCGCGACCGCTAGGGCGCAGTGGTTCAAGATCGTGGACATCTTGGTCTTCACACAAGATGGTCTTCACACAACCGGTCGTAAACTTCGCCTGTACGGCGTACCTTTCTGCTGAAGCCCAAACCCGACCCACCGCATCCAACTTGGAAATGGAGGCTAATATGTACGTCGTTCTTGGAGCAAGCGGCAACACTGGACACGTAGTGGCGAAGAATCTTCTTGCCCGCGGGCAGAAAGTTCGTGTCGTCGGCAGAAATGCGGCTCATTTGCAACCTCTCTCAGCGGAAGGCGCAGAGATATTCATCGGCGATGTCACCGACGCATCAGCCCTGACCAAAGCTTTCCACAAAGCCGATGCAGCTTACGTCATGATTCCACCCAACCCTACCAGCGACGACTTCCGCGCTTATCAGGACCGCGGCAGCGACGCGATCGCCGCGGCAGTTCAAAACGCGGGCGTCAAACATGTTGTTTCGCTCAGCAGTTTCGGAGCCGATAAACCCAGCGGAACCGGCCCCGTGGTCGGCGTCCACGAACTCGAACAGAAGCTCAACCAGATCGACGGCGCGAACGTGCTCCACCTGCGCGCCGGCTCGTTCATGGAAAATACGCTGCCACAAGTGGGAACCATTCGCATGGCTGGCAGTATGATCGGACCGGTCAGCCCGAATCTGAAGCTCCCCATGATCGCCACCCACGACATAGGAGCAGCAGCCGCCGACGCCCTTTTGCGGCTGGCGTTCCATGGCAAGCAGACGCAAGAACTGCAAGGACAGCGCGATCTCGACTACACCGAAGCCGCCGCCATTGTCGGCAAGGCCATCGGCAAACCTGACTTACGATACATTCAGGCACCCGACGGTCAGATTCGAGCCGCGATGGTTCAGATGGGAATGTCCGACAACATGGCCGGCCTGATCCTGGAGATGTCAGGCGCCCTGAACACCGGGCACATGCGCGCACTGGAACCTCGTTCCGCGGTCAACACAACGCCAACGAAGTTCGAAACCTTTGTAGCCGAGGCCTTCGTCCCGGCCTATCAACAACAAGCGGCAGCATAAGCGCCAAGGTCAGAAACAACACAGAAGGAAAGGCCGCGCTGATTTTCGAACGCGGCCTTGTCTCAAGTGGGGCAAAGGCGAAAGCTCACCGCCGGACCCGCAACGCACCATGTCGGCATCAGCCCGTAGAAAGGTCGCGGCCCGCACAGTCGAAGCGCGGCTGCCGCAAGCGAAGAGACTATTGCAGCTTCGCATACTCCGCCTTGGCTTGCTTCAGGATGGGAACATCCGGGTCGGCCTCTTTCCAGAGCGCGAGGAAATCTTTGTAGGCGGCGAGCGCCCGGGCGCGGGCGGCATCGGCTCCCTCTGAGTTTCTCGCCTGCAAGGCATTCGCGCGAGCCACTCCCAGATGCGCTAACGCTCCCGTCCAGCAGTTCCAGACGAGGCCGCTGTGGTCGAGAATTTTCTGAAACTCGGTGGCGGCAGCGCTGCCTTGTCCGGCTGTCAAATATGCTTCTCCGCGTACATACACGTGATAGAGGCAGGAGCCATTGTTGGCGAACGGCAGGGAGCCGAGCTCAATGGTTGAAGCAGCCTGCAGAGCGGCGAGGGCGGGAGCCGGGCTTTTTCTGTCCAGCGCCAGTTGCGCCTGAATCGCAGGCAGCCAAAGCGACTGCATCTGCGTGTCCAAAGGGAAGCGTTTCTTTAAGCTTTCGACCAAGGATTCAGCTCTTCCAATATCACCTGCCATGGCGAACGCAAATGCGGCTTCGCTTTCGGCGCCTTGACTGGAGGGAGCGAGTTTCAAAGCCTCTACCGCTAACTTCCGGGCTTCCGCCGGGTTTCCGAATGCCGCTTCCCGCTGCGCGGCAATCGCCTGCGATATTGCCCCATTTTCCTTGGCATCCGCTCTGACGGCAGAGTCAACCGCCAGTTTGGTCAGTTCGCGCGCCTTACGGAGATGACCAGCGTAGGCCTCGGTGTCGGACGCAAACGCAAGTCCGATGTTGTCATATCCGGGCTTACTTGCAAACCATTGTTGCTGCTCCGCCATCGCAGCAGAGTCCATCGCAAGAAAGGCAAGACCATAGAGGGCATAGTGAAGGACCGGTTCATCCAATTTGCGAGCCTGCGCCTCGTGAATGATCTGCCGCGTCTCGTCAAAGTGTTGCAAGGCAATCGCGTCGTTCGCGAGATTGCTGTAACTACCTGCGTTATCCGGCTTCAGGCGCAGCGCGCGCGACTGATACTCCGCGGCTTTTTCATACTGACCCTGCGCCGCGTAAACCAAGCTCAAATTGCCGTAGGCCGCGCTTCCTCGCGGGTAGCTTTCAATCTCTTCCTGATATGTCTGGGCCGCTTTATCCAGTTCCCCGGTCACATTCGAATAGTAGTCGGCGGCGATGGTCAGCCTTTCTCGTTCGCTGGTATGCTCCCGCAACTGAAATGCCCTGGTGTAATATTCGCTGGCTCGCCCTAACTGGGAGAGGCCGTTGTAGTCGTTGCCCACGGAATCGTAGCCCATGGCAAAATTCGGATCGAGTTGGATGGCGCGTTGATCGTAAGGCAGGGCTGCGAGGACTCCTTTTTCCTCCAATGCCTTTCTGCCCAGGGTGAACGCTCGCAGAGCTTCGAGCGAAGACGTGGTTGCCTGGTCGAGCGGTACATCAAACTTCTGCACCGTCGCCAGCGATTCGCCCAGTTCGCCGCGCAACTTCGATGCCGCTTTGCCCAGCACGTCCAGCGCCTTTTCTTTGGACGCCGCTGTCGCCTGCTCCTCGGCCAGCGTGTCTCCGTTCTGGCAATTCACCGCCTTCAACCCCAGCACATATTCGCTACCCAGACTGCCAATCGATCCGGCGATATAAGCTTTGCTGCTCGCCCGCTGGCAAAGCTCGCGGGCCACTTCGGGTGTGAGTTTCGTGCTGGCCGGGCGGGTCATCCGTTGCAAGGTACTCGCAACTTTGCTGTCGGAGAGCACGTTCAGAAAAGGTGATTGTCGCAGGGAGACACTAAGCCCCGTCTTCAGAGTGTCGTCAAACACCCCATCGCCAGTGCTGTTGGCAAAATCTGCGAGAACGATAGTGTCTGCCTCGGTCAGGCCCTTGATCTGATGCCGCGATAGTTTATTCGTTTCCCAGGTACCTACGGCAGCCACTAAGGCAAGCACAGTAACAACCGCCGCCACCGACTCTTTATGTCGGCGCAGAACTTTGCCAGCACGGTACGTCGCAGTGGATCTACGGGCGGTGACTGGCAACCCTGCCAGATGGCGCTCGATGTCCTGAGAAAACTCCTGCACCGACGTGTAACGGCGTACCGGTTCCTTGCGCAGCGCCTTCGTTATTATTGTGTCGAGATCGCCGCGCAGCCGCCGCTGCAATTCAGCCGGCTGCAAGCCGCGCTGCTTGCTCACCGACTCCGGAGTAATTGCGGTTCGCGTATCGCCATCGTGCGACAGCTTTTCTTCTGTCCTGTTAATGACAGCGCTCGGTTTTTCGGGCTCGGTTTCCGAAACCAACCGCTCCATTTCCAAGAGAGACCGGCCAGCAGAACGATACGGCCGATGGCCGGTTAGCAATTCAAAGAGCAATACGCCCAGGGAATAGACATCGGTTGCGGTCGAAACCGCTTGACCGCGAATCTGCTCTGGGCTCGCGTATTCCGGGGTCATCGGACGCCAGTCCGTGCGAGTGACCAGTGCCGTTTGGACGCATTCCGGATTCAGCAGTTTGGCGATGCCAAAGTCCAGCAGTCTGGGCACACCGCCTTTTGCGATCAGGATATTGCCAGGCTTGAGATCGCGATGAATCACCAGCTTTTCATGCGCATACTGCACGGCGGAACAAACCTCGCGAAAAAGCCGCAGACGGTCGTCGATCGAGAGCTGGTGAAGATCGCAATACTGGTCGATGGGCAGGCCTTCCACAAATTCCATCACCAGATACGGCGAGCCATCTTCGCTGCTGCCACCGTCGAGGAGTTTCACGATGTTCGAATGATCCAGTGCCGCGAGTGTCTGTCGCTCATTGCGGAACCGTTGCAGGATTTGTTCGGTGTCGATTCCGGGCTTGACCATCTTGATCGCAACTTGCTTGCGATAGCTCTGGTCGTCGCGCTCACCCAGATAAACCACCGCCATGCCGCCATGCCCAATCTCGCGGAGGATGCGGTACGCCCCTACCCGTCTTCCCCCTATCGCATGCGACTGCACGGACGCGAGATCAGCGGCGGGACAATCCTCCAGAAAGGCGGAGGCGCCATCGAAGCTCGACAGCAGCGATTCGATTTCGCTGCGCAGCGAATCATCGCCAGCGCAGGCCTGCCGCAGGAAATCACCTCTCTCCTCGGGGTCTCGTTCCAGGGCCAATGCGAACAATTCTTTTACCTGGTCCCATTTTTCAGGCATCTTTCTTGTCGCCTCGGCGCAGCTCGCGCGCCAGCCATGCCTTGCACAGGTTCCAATTGCGCTTCACCGTCGTGCGCGAAACCCCCAGGACTCCGGCAGCCTCCTCCAGACTTAAGCCGCCGAAAAAACGCAACTCCACGAGTTGGGCTTGCTGCGGATCGAATTCGGCCAGCCGGGTTAGAGCTTCATCCAATGCAATGACGTCGGCCGCCTTGCCCTTGGCAACGACTTCCGCTTCTTCAAGAAAAACTTTCTCGAAGTCGCTGCCGCGCTTCTTGGCATCATGGCCACGGCTGTAGTCGACGAGGATGCGGCGCATCAGTTGGGCAGCGACGCCCATGAATTGTTCCCGGTTTTTCCAATGAACCTCTTTCTGATCGGCTAATCGAAGATAGGCCTCATGCACCAGGGCGGTGGTTTGTAGGGTGTGATCACTGCGCTCCCGCCGCAAATAACTGGACGCCAAACCATGCAGCTCCGAGTAGAGCAGCACCACCAACTCGGCTACTGCCTTGTCATTGCCGACATTGAGTTCACCCAGGAGGGTGGCTACATCGATTGGCGCATCCATAAGAGTCTCGAAGGCGATCCGCGGAACCAGTGGGATATAAATCGAGGCCGCACGTCGCGATCACATGAAGTCAGGAAACATGGGAAAGATATAGATATAAAGGAGGGGGAATCCGACTTGAGCTCGCGAACATTCCCAACTCACCCCAAAGATCGCGCTCTCCAAGTGCGAGAGTATATCTCAAGTCGAATGTGAAACCAACGGGGTTTACTCCTTTGTTTTCGTGAACTTCGAGCCTGGTAGCCCCAAAAAACAGAGCCGCCGCCGGCCGTTGCCAAAGAAATGTGGACCTTTTTCCGCCGCGTCTTCGCGTTACCAGATAGAGGCCGAGTTTGGATTGTGGGGACCGAAGGGAGCAAATGAGGTTCTTAAAGCCCTTATAACCCGCGTGAAAAACAGCCCACTTCAACTACGAAAAAGGAGAATTATATGAAACGGACTCTCGCGATCGTGGCTCTACTTCTGTGCTCTACTCTTGGTTTGCTGGCAGAGGACGGTGTCGTAAGCTCCAGCAACAACCCCATGCAAGTCGCTCTCCTGCACTGGTATCAGGCCAACCAGACGCAGATCGCATTCCAGGCTGGAGGCTACCCCATTGCGGCGGCTTTTGATGGACAAAACATCTGGGTTGCCAATGCCGGCAGCAACAGCAACAACATCATGAAATTCCGCTCCAGCGATGGCTTGCTTCTCGGCACTTATCCCGCTGGCTCAGTGCCCTCCGGCATAGCCTTTGACGGGTCCAACATCTGGGTGACGAACCAGGGCGGCATGTCGGTATACAAATTTCAGGCAAGTACGGGCACCCTCCTCAATACCATTGAAGTGGGATACCCCACTTACGGCATAGCCTTTGACGGCACCAACATCTGGGTGTCGGGCTCCACCTTGGGGTTCGTGGCCGGAATAGCGCCGAAGACTAACACGGTGTTCTGCAACACCGCCGTCGGATCCGACCCCATTGGCATTGCGTTTGATGGGACCGACATTTGGGTAGCGAACGCGGGTAGCAACAACGTCACGAAACTAAACCAGTCGGGTACGGTCCTCGGCACCTACGCCGTCGGAAGCACCCCTGAATATCTGGCCTTCGATGGGAAGGATATGTGGGTGACAAATACCGGCAGCAATAACGTGACGAAGTTGAGCCTGACCGGGGCGGTTCTGGGCACCTATGCCACGCAGACCGCACCCCAAGGCATCGCCTTCGACGGTGCCAACATGTGGGTGGCGAATCACACTTCGGACACCGTGACCAAGTTGCAGGTTAGTAACGGCGCGAATCTCGGCACGTTTAACGTGGGAATTAACCCCTGGGGCGTGGTTTTTGACGGAGCCAACATCTGGGTGGTGGAGCAGTATTACGGCTACGCGAACGGATTTCTCCAGAGACTGTAGTTCTTACCGTCAGTCTTGCGAAAAGGCGCCAGAAGCTAATTCTGGCGCCTTTTTCGTTTCCCTGTCATCTACGTGGAATGTCTAACCGAGATCATTAGAGAAACGCGTGCCTTTCGGGTCGCTTCATCTTACGAACGCGGCAGCGGCTCGTCAACGAATCACGGGGGCAGTGTATGGGCTCGGCACCAAAGTGCATTCCCCGCAGAAATTAATGTTGTGACGGGAAGCCAACCTCGGTACAGTAGTTGAATGTTTGCGACTCATCCCAACCTCAGCGACGACGTGAATGGAAACATCGTCCAGTCCGAAATCGAGGGAGGCGTATTCCTGGAAGGCTTGCCGCCTGACACCGTGCTGCAGATTCGAACCCAGCATCATTTCTACACGGCACTATTTCTCGGCGAGGGTGCGGCGCTAATCTCAGGGCATCCGGAGTATTGTCCGGAACCAGTGCAGGTGACTATCGCAGGCTCGACCTGGGGCGGTTCCATGCTGAAGATGCGCTTCATCGGTCGCGGTATGCACCTCGAGTTTCATCACCCGGCATACAGCACACCGATTATCACGTCTGCGATCCAGGAGATCCGCGAGCGCATTGCGTCCGCCCGGGATCGCCGCGCTGGGGTAGCGCAAAGCCGCGGCCCTGGCGTCCCATCCACCTGAAGCTACCCGCTGTGCGTTGTTGCTCCGCAGCCGCGACCTGCCGAATCAGCGATAGCCAAGCTTGCAATATCCAGCCGGGACTGTGCGATTTACAATCGTGATGGATTTTGGAGGAGTCTCGCTCTCGTCAGGCGCGCCATGAAACTTTCCGTCGTAATGCCGGTTTATAACGAACGCGCCACCCTCCGCGAAGTAGTCCTTAAGGTTCTCGCCGTTCCCATGGAGATCGAGTTGATCTGCGTGGACGACGGCTCGCGCGATGGCTCGCGAGAAATTCTGGCTGGCCTGCAATCCGAGTATCCGCCAATCCGCGTGGTGCTTCAGCCGCATAACATGGGCAAAGGAGCAGCCCTCCGCCGCGGCATTCAAGAAGCCACGGGCGATTATGTCATTATTCAGGACGCCGATCTCGAATACGATCCCGCCGAGTATCCGTTGATGCTCGCGCCTTTGATCCAGGGCAAGGCTGACGTGGTTTTTGGCTCGCGCTTTCTCGGCGGCGCGCCCCATCGCGTCTTGTACTTCTGGCATTCGGTCGGCAACCGGGCTCTCACCCTGCTCTCCAACTGCCTCACCAACATCAATCTTTCCGACATGGAAACCTGCTACAAGGTCTTCCGGCGCGAAGTGATTCAGTCCATCGCGATTGAGGAGAATCGTTTTGGATTCGAGCCCGAGATCACGGTGAAAGTGGCGCGCCGCAACTTACGCATTTATGAGGTGGGAATCAGTTACTGGGGCCGTACTTACGAAGAAGGTAAAAAGATCGGATGGAAAGATGGCGTCCGTGCCTTGTATTGCCTGTTTAAGTACTCCTTCAAAGAACCCAGAAAAACGACGAAGCCGGTTGCGCCCGAGGTCCCGGCTCCATTGAGACATTGAATCATGAGGCATTCTGGCATTGGTGAATGATGCAATGACCCCAATGTCTCAACTCTTCAGTCTTATTTGCTTTTTTCTTTGAGCCGGCCTTGGTAAGGATTCGGACCTTGGCTGATCATTCCTCTACCTCTGCCCGTAGTCTTGCCATTGAAGTTGATCGGCGGAGTGCGGCTTTCCTTTGTTTTTACCGGCTTCAGCGCGGGTGCCGGTTTCTTTGCTGCAGACGACGGGGATGCCCTCTCCGCAGATTGCAGAGCCTTGGCATTTGCAGACGCGGCCGATGACGCAGCAGTCCCTGTGGTGGCGATCGGCGCGCTTTTCTTTGTCCTTTCCGTTCCCTGTGAAGGCTTAACCTTAAACATGCCCTGTTGAGCCAAGCCGCTCACGCTAATTCCCAGCAGTACGACACCAACCGACAGCGAAAATCTCATTTTCTTGATCCTTCTTTTGATCCTTTGCTCCGGTAATCTCATGCTCCCGAACCTAAGGGGAGCCACCTATATTAGATGCACGCGCCCTGCCATCCAACGCTCACATCTCTACTATGTTAAACCCCCAGCCGCTAAAAAGCACTCGCAAGAACAGAAACAAACGGAAAGAGTTAGAGACGACAATGAATTGGCCCGCAACCCCGCGATGAGGACGAGAATCAAGAAGTGTGCAACATATTGCACATTGCACGCGTTCTTTACGGAGCGTCGAGCGTCGTTCCCGGCCCGCCGAGTCGTTGGAGTCATTGACTCAATACTTCAATGATTCAATGATTTAGTGACCCCGGCGCGCTTCTTCGCAGGCCTGTTCCGGGTCGCGTCCAGTGACTTGCTTGTACCAGGCGGGGTGGAAAGTCCAAGCCCAGGCTTCGCTGACCGCGCCGCGAATCATCGCCTGGAAGGTGCCGGGCTCGCCGATCGTGCTCAGATAAATGTGGATGAAGATTCCGCCCAGCATAATGACAGCGGAGATATCATGTAGCACGTAGCTAATAGCAACGGCCATTCTTCCGAAGGTGCTTGCCCCCGCCCACAAGATGATGCCGGTGATCACGAATACGATGCTGCCGACGACAATCTCCCAGAACTGAAGTTTTTGTCCGGCGTTGAAGAAGCCGGTGTCGGGAGGATCCATTTTCTCTTCGCCGCTGACGATCTTGTGGATCTTACCCATCCAGCGCGAGTCGGCTGCGGTCCAAAGCATGGGCGGGAGCCAGTTCACGACTTGCAATGCGAAAAAAAAGACGAAAGCGACACCGAAATAGGGGTGCATGATGCGGCTGAGTTGTCCCCCGCCAAAGATGGGAGTAAACCAGCGGAACAACCACGGGAGATAAATGCCGAAACCGCTGAACAGCGCGAGAAAGAAAAAGAGCGCGACCGCCCAGTGCAGCACGCGCGTGTACACGGGATGGCGCAGCAATTCTCCGCGATAGACGGTGGTCCTGCCCGCCGCTTCGAACCTCTCGCGGGCCTTGTCGTCGAAACGTTCCAACGCGCTAGACGTTGACACTGCTGCCCTCCTTCTTCGGCGGTTCGGGCTGTTCGACGCGCGGGCCGGCCGTTACGTAATGCAGAAGCACGCCGACAAAACCGAACAGGGCAAACGTTCCGAGCACGGGCTTGAACAGCCACTTCCACACCGTGTAGCTCCAGGGAATCTGCGGATTTTTCGGCAGGCCGCCGTAGCGCTCAGGATCGGTGGCATCGTGGAGGACATAGATTACGTGCGTTCCGCCAACCGATTGCGGATCGTAGACGCCGGCGTTCTTCCATCCGAAATTCTCACGCAGTTGCTTGGAGCGCTCCTCGGCGATGAATTTCATATCGTCTTTGGAGCCGAACTTTAGGCAGCCGGTCGGACAGGCCTTGATGCACGCAGGTTCCAGTCCCTCGCCGACGCGGTCGGAGCAGAGTGTGCACTTGTACACGCGCTTGGTCGCGGGATTGAAGCGCGGAATATTGAAGGGACAGCCGGAAACGCAAAACTCGCAGCCGATGCAGTTTTCCTGGTTGAAGTCGACGATGCCATTGGCATACTTCACGATCGCGCCCTCGGCCGGACACGCGGCTAGGCATCCGGGGTCAGCGCAATGCATACACTGGTCTTTGCGCATTAGCCACTGGATCGTGCCATCGGGATTCTGGTGCTCATTGAACTTAATGAGGTTCCAGAAATTCCAGCGCGTCTCTGGCATCGTCTGATAGGTGTTGTCGAAGGTGGTCAGACTGAACGGCATGTCATTCCACTCGACGCACGCCACCTCACACGCTTTGCAGCCGATGCAAGTGGTGGTATCGACCAGCTTGCAGACTTCGAGGTCGCGCTGCATGCCAAGACCGGGCGAGGGAGTGGAATGCCCCGAGATCATTTCGGCTTGTAATGCCTTGCGGTCTGCCATCTCCCGTCCTCGGTGTCGATTGCAAAAACGACTAAACTTTCTCAATCTTCACTAAAAAGCCTTTAAACTCCGGCGTAAACGCGTTCGGATCAATCACCGTCGGCGTCAGCTGATTGGCCAGCGTCTTCGCCGTCTTGCCCTCATCTTCCGCAATGCCGCGAAATCCCCAGTGAATCGGGATTCCGATCTGAAACGTCTCTTTGCCATCGATCTTCATGGGCCGAATGCGGCGCGTGACCATGGCTTTGGCAATGTAGTAAGCCCGCGCGCTGGTAACCTTCACTTTTTCGCCCCCGTGGATGCCCATACGGTCAGCCAGTTCGGCCGGAACTTCAATAAAAGGCTCTGGCACCAGTTCCACGTTCATCGGATTATTCTTGGTCCAGTAGTGATAGTGCTCGGTCAGACGGTAAGTGGTGCAGATGACGTTGTATTCGCCACCGGTTGTCGCATATTTATCCATGTCGGTCTTATATTTCTTCACGACTGGATTGTTGGACTGGTTCGGATGCAAAAGGTTCGCAAGCGGGCTTTCGATCGGCTCATAAAATTCAGGGAAGGGTCCGTCCTGCATCCCGCCCAGCGGCACAAACAAACGTCCGACGCCATCGGGATTCATGATGAATGGGCCCATGTGATCTTTGGGCGCGGAATCCACTTTGAAATCCGGAACGTCGACGCCCACCCAGCTCTGCTTGGCTTCGTCCCACCACACCTGGCGCCGCGAAGGATCCCAGGGCTTGCCGTCGATATCGCAAGAAGCGCGGTTGTAGAGCACTCGCCGATTCGCCGGCCATGACCATCCCCAGTTGGGATAAATGCCGAGGCCGGAGGGATCATCGGTTCCGCGGCGTTGCGTCATGGCGCCCGCTTCGGTCCATGATCCGCAATAGAGCCAGTTGCCAGAGAGCGTTGTGCCGTCGTCTTTGAGCCAGGCAAAGCCCGGGAGTTGCTGTCCAGCTTTGATGGTGATGTTCGTCTTCGGGTCGGTGATGTCGGCGGTCGCTTTGCCGTTGATTTCTTTCGCAACTTCCGCCAGCGAAGGGTTGTACGGATTCGTATATGCGAACGTCGCGTTCAGAACGGGATCGGGGAACTTGCCGCCTTCTTTTTTATAAAGCTCGCGAACTTTCAAAAAGATAGTCGCGAGGATTTCCTGGTCGAGCCGCGCCTGTCCGGGCGTCGGCACAGCTACGTTCTTCCATTGCAGCCAGCGCGCGGAGTTCACGAAGGTGCCGTCTTTTTCCGCGAAGCCCGCGCCCGGTAAGCGGTAGACGGTTGTGTTGATCTTTTTCTGATCGTCCGCGGTAATGCCCGGAGCGCGCCAGAATTCACTGGTCTCGTCGGGATAAATCTCGCAAACCACCAGCCAGTCGGCCTTTTTCAGCGCGTCGATATTCTTGTTCGAATCGGGACCGATCATGACGCCGTTCATACCAAAAGCGAAGAGGCCTTTGACCTTGCCTTCGTACATGTCGTTCCAGATATTCACCCAGGAATAGTTGCGGTCAATCTTCGGCAGATAGTTGAAGGCAAAGTCGTTTTCTTTGGTGGCCGCTGGCCCGTAAAACGCTTTCAGTAGAGAGACGGTGAATTTTGAAGTGTTCGACCAGTAATTAAACGACTCCCACGGATCGGGCTTGGACTGGGTTGGCGTGGTGCGCTTCACAAACGCGGCCGAGTCAACATCGGTTGGATTCGGCATTTTCAAGTAGCCGGGGAGGATGTCGAAGATTCCGGCCATGTCGGTGGCGCCCTGAATGTTGGAGTGGCCGCGGAGCGCATTGACTCCACCGCCGGCGCGTCCGACGTTGCCCAGCAGCAGTTGCAGGACAGCGGCGGTGCGGATGATCTGCGTGCCAAAGCTGTGCTGCGTCCATCCCACCGCGTAAATAATGGTGGCGACCTTTTTCATGTCGCCATCTTTGCGGACCGAGGTGAACAGCTCGGCGGCCTTCAAGAACTGATCCTGCGGAATGCCAGTGATGCGCTCGACCATTTCGGGCGTGTAGCGCTCGTATTGCTTCTTCAACAGTTGATAAACGCAGCGCGGATGCTGCAGCGAAAGGTCGAATGCGACCTTCGGGGGCAGCGCAGGCGCCGGCGGCGTCGCGCCGGGTGGGAGCGGGGCGGGGGCTTTTTCCGGAGGCGTCGCTGCGACCGGTTTGCCGGCTAGATCTCCGCCTTCTTCATAATTCCAGGTCTTCTTGTCGTAAACCTTTTTCTCGGGATCAAATCCGGAGTAGAGACCGTCGTCAGGCAGCTTGAATCCGTCTTTGATAACGAAGGCGGCGTTGGTGTAGTTGACGAGATAGTCTTTGGCGATGCGGCCGTTGGCGATGGCGTAGTTGATGACGCCACCAAGGAAGGCGATGTCGGCGCCGGCGCGGATCTGCAGATACAAGTCCGCGTTCGCAGCAGTGCGCGTCAGGCGCGGGTCGACAACTATAGTTTTAGCGTTACGGTGGATTTTGGCTTCAACCGCCCACTTGAAGCCACAGGGGTGGTTCTCGGCGGGATTGCCGCCCATGATCAACATCATGTCGGTGTTCTTGATGTCGATCCAACCATTGGTCATTGCGCCGCGTCCGAAGGTGGGCCCCAAACTGGAGACCGTTGGGCCGTGTCAAACGCGGGCCTGGTTTTCCAGGTAGCAGACCCCCAGGCTGCGCATACTTTTGACGGCAAGATAATTAAATTCGTTGGTGTCGGTGCAGCCGCCGGTGAAGGCGATACCTTCACAGCGATTGACGGTGCGGCCGGCGGCATCCTTCTCAACGAAAGTATCGTCGCGCGTCTTCTTCACTTTTTGCGCGATCTCGGCGTAAGCCTGATCCCAGGTAATGTCTTCCCAGTCGGTGCCTCTGGGACGCCGCACTTGCGGCTTCAACAACCGGCGGTCGTTGAGAATGTCCTGCTCGAGCGATGATCCCTTGGGGCACAGCGTGCCGCGGTTGATGGGGTGGTCGGGATCGCCTTCGACGTGGACGACCTGCGCGATCGCGTTCTTGGCCTTGTCGCCCAGGGTGTAAATGATCACACCACAACTGACCGCACAATAAGGACAGGTGCTACGAGTTTCGCTGGCGCGTGAAATCTTGAGGGATTCGGTCTGAGCGTAAACCGGAGTCAAATCAAAGCCAAGGGCAGAGAAGCCGGCGCCGCCAAGCAAGGTGCCCTTGAGAAAAGTCCTGCGAGAGAACTCCATTGTGTTGCCCCCGGTACTGCGCGTTCCAGAATTTACGGAGGTACAAGTTGCAGACGCCCACGAAGCGTCCACCATCGTGCCGCGTTAATCCGAAAAACTATACCCCCGGTCGGACTGCGGCGTCAATCAGGAAAACTCCTGATTGTCATGCCATATTAGAAATGCCCCAACCTATCCACATCCTGCATTGCGCGGCAGCGGGTGGAGCCTGATAATCGCAGCATGTCGAATGGCGCCAGGACGCAGAACGAATGGCAGCGGCGGATTGCGCGGGCGGAGGAACTTGGCGCCCAGTACAGCTTTGCCGCGGAAATCCTGCACTTTTACGTAACGGTCGCGCGTTTTCAGGAAAATTTTTACGGGGAGCTCGGCAAATCCCTCGGCAGCTCGAGCCGAAGATCGAATGCTGGCGGTGGCAGTGTCGCATCAGATTCGGATCCATTTGCGCGGCCGCTCCAACCAGACTTGGCCGGCCGTTTCGGACGGTTTCTCTCGGTGGTCGAACGGAACGGCCCGGATCCGCTTCGGGAAGCTGCGTGCGAATTGCAGGGCGGCGGCGAAGATTCCCATTTCCAATTGCTGACGGTTTTCTGGAATGGAGCCCAAACCAGAGCGCTGGCGACCGGTCCCAACGATTTTTTTGCTCGCGCGTTTCTTCAGCCGTACGCAGCATATCTTCGTTCACAGTCAACTTTGCGCTGGAGCGGGCCGGTGCCGTTTCTGTGTCCGCATTGCAAGCGGAAACCGGGCCTGGGCGTTCTGCGTCCGCTGGGGGACGGCGGCCAGCGATCGCTGGTGTGTTCATTTTGCCTGGCGGAATGGGAGTTTCGGCGGATCGTCTGTCCAGGATGCGGGGAGGAGAACCACGCCAAGCTTCCGGTCTATACCGCCGAGGAGCTCGATCATGTCCGTGTGGAAGCTTGCGACAGTTGCCGGACCTACATCAAGACGGTGGACATGACGAAAAGCGGGCGGGCCGAACCCATCGTGGATGAAATGGCGTCGATCCCGCTTGACCTGTGGGCGCAGAAGCAGGGATACGCGAAGCTGCAACCCAATCTGCTGCAGCTTTGAGTACGGGACTGTCTGAATAATTCCCGGGTGCTCAATCCCTGGACTTAGCGTCGAGCACGCATCCGAAAAGCTACGGGTTGATTTGGACGTGGGAGTCGTCGATCCCGCGCCGGCTTAGTATGAACTGCACCATCCATTGACTCGCGACCGGCTGACCGTTCTCGAGGGCCGGCTTGAACTTCCATCCGCGGGCCGCTTCGAGCGCCCGCCCTGCAAAATACTTGCTCGGCCCCGGTGACTTCAAACGCGCTTCCGCTACGTTGCCCGCTTCGTCGACATTGATCTTCACCTGTATCCGAATTTTGCCCGTGATGGTATGCAAGGCTCCCGGCGGAATTCTCGGCATAATCCGCTCCACAACCCGCCCACGGGCGTCGGCGGTGGCGGTCGAATGATCAGCCTCCGCGGAAGTGTTCGGCGTCGCGTGCGAGACATCAGCCTGGGCCGATCGAAGTGGAGCCGCACTCGAGGTGGAAGCATCCCGATTCTGCGCCGGTGTCGGAGGTGCGGTAATACCCGGTGGTTTCGGGCGAGCAATCAGAAACAATGCAATCAAGACAGCCGCGACCAACGCAATTCTATACGGCCACGGGGAGTGCGTTGACGCGGTTGACGCTGCCATGGTTGAAACCGTGGCGGGCGTCGGAGCAGGAGTGGCTATGGATTCTGGTCGGTCAAGGCAATTGGCGATCTGAATGACCGTCCATCGCTTGGCCGGCTCGATTTGCAGGCAGTTTTCAACAATCTCTCTGAACGGTTGCGGAATTCCATCCGGCAAAACGGGCTTGTTCCGCTGCGAATCAAAACGCGGCAGGCGCTGGGTGAGCGCCTCGACCAATGTCATCCCCAACTGCCAAACCTCGGCAGCCGTCGAACTCGCTGCTGTCGCCGCTTCTGGCGGATCGTATGCGCTCGCTCCCTTTGCACCACAGTTCTTCTCGCCAAGCTCGACCATAGCGTCGCTCGAGACCTTTACCTCTTCTCCAACGGCCAGAATATTCGAAGGCTGAATGCGCGTATGCACCAACCTCTTTTCGTGAACATATTGCAGAGCCCGCAGAACGGGCGAAAGCATTCCCCGCGTTTCGTCTGCCGTCAGCGCCCGCTCCGGAAGAATCTGCGAGAGAGTTTCCTCCGCATACTCCATGACCGCATAAAGCAAAGCCGTGCCATCCAGTTCGCAGCGCCCCACCTGGAAAATACGAATCAGATTCGCGTGGTTCAGTTCGCGGACCACTTCCCATCGCAGCAGTTGTTTCTCTGCGTTCGCAGGGTCGGCGGTAATTAGCTTGATGGCGGCTTTCTCGGAATCGCCCGCATCCCTTCGCATGAAGGTAAGGAACACGGAGCTGTGATCGGAGCCACCCAGGTAACTGTGTAACGGAAATCTCCCCTCGATGGAGCGCCCCTCCCACCGTTTCCAGTTCTCGCTCATATCGTGAGAAATCCTTGGCAGCACTTTACAATATCCCTATGGCATCCGTCCCCGCTGAAATCCACGGCCAGCGGTACATCAGCCTCGCTACCTTCCGAAAGAGTGGTGTGGCCGTGTACACACCCATCTGGTTCGCTGAGTATGACAACAAGCTCTACTTCATGACGAACAGCAGATTGGGCAAGTGCAAACGCATCCGCAATAACCCGCAAGTCAAGATCGCTCCCTGCACCATCCGCGGAAAAATCACCGGTCCCGAGTTCTCAGCAACCGTCCGCATGTTGCGGCCGGAAGAGTGTGCTCGCGCCCGCGAGGCGATCAAGCGGAAATACTGGCTCGCCCGTCTCCCGTTCTTATGGCGCAACACCGACACCTACTTCGAAATCACACCCACGTGAACAGAACTGGATGAATCGAACTCCGCCACTGTACTCTCAGTCCGCTACATCGGATAGTGGCTCGATTCGGGAAAATTAAGACAGCTCCGTTGGGCGCATGACGTTTACGCTGGCTCCTCCAGCCTGTTACCATCGAGTGTTGTTTTGGGCGGCTGCGCATTTTTTGTTAGGCAAGCAAAATTTCTTTCGGAGGCACCATGCCCGTAAAAGTTGGCATTAATGGATTTGGACGCATCGGACGCAACGTTCTTCGCACCGCGCTCGCCGATAAGAACCTCGACTTCGTCGCCGTCAACGATCTCACCGATCCCAAGACCCTCGCTCATCTGCTCAAGTATGACTCGATTCTCGGCAACCTCCCTAACACCATCAGCGCCGGAGCCGACAGTATTTCGATCGATGGCAAGGTAATTAAAGTATTCAAAGAAAAAGACCCTGCGGCCCTGCCCTGGGAGTCCGTTGGAGCTCAGGTCGTCATCGAGTCGACGGGCCGCTTCACCGACGCCAACGAAGCAAAAAAACACCTGCGCGGAACCGTCAAGAAGGTCATCATCTCCGCGCCTGCCAAGAATGAAGATCTCACCGTCGTGCTCGGCGTCAATGAACAGAAGTATGATCCTGCCAAGCACCACATCATTTCGAACGCATCCTGCACCACCAATTGTCTGGCTCCGGTCGCCAAGGTCGTCAACGACACCTTCAAGATCGTCAGCGGCACCATGACCACGATCCATTCTTATACCAACGATCAGGTGATCCTCGATTTCCCACACAAGGATTTGCGCCGCGCCCGTGCGGCGGCGATTAACATGATCCCGACCTCAACCGGCGCCGCCAAAGCGCTCAAACTCGTCATCCCCGATCTGGCCGGCAAACTTGACAGGTTCGCCATGCGCGTACCAACCCCCAACGTCTCGGTCGTCGACCTCGTTGTGTGGGTAGAAAAAAAGACCACCAAAGAAGAAGTTAACGCCGCCCTGAAGAAAGCCTCCGAGTCGGGGCCGCTGAAGGGTTACCTCGGCTTCGAGGAGAACGAACTGGTCTCGTCCGATTTCAAAGGCGACTCCCGCTCCTCGATTGTCGACGCACCTATGACCCTGGTAGTCGGCGGCAACTGCGTCAAGGTGATCTCGTGGTATGACAATGAATGGGGATACTCCTGCCGCGTCCGCGATCTGATCAACCTGATGTCGGCCAAAGGCTTGTAGCCGGCGTCCCGCCGGCCCGTAGCGGCGGGCGTCCGCGACCGCCATGCGGTACGCAAAATCCGCGAGACGGTAACAATAACGAACGACGGGGTTTCAATGCCTAAGCTTTCCATTCGCGATCTTCCGCTCAACGATCACCGCATCTTCATGCGCGTCGACTTCAACGTGCCGCTCGACGACGGCCGCGTCATGGATGACACCCGCATCCGCGAAACCCTGCCCAGCATCGAGTACGCACTTCGTCACGGCGCCCGCCTCATCCTCGCGTCTCACCTCGGGCGTCCCAAGGGCAAGGTCAATCCCAAGCTGAGCCTCAAGCCGGTCGCGGAGCGCCTTCGCATGTTGCTCGACAAAGAATTATCGCGCGGCGAAAACGTCGGCTTCTGTCCTGAATGTGTGGGCGAGGAAGCGGAAGAAATGGCGCTCAAACTGGAAAAGGGCCAGGCGCTGCTGTTGGAAAACCTGCGCTTCCACGCGGAAGAAGAAAAGAACGACGAGAAATTCTCCAAGCAGCTCGCCAAGCTCGCCGAGTTCTACGTAAACGACGCCTTCGGCACCGCCCATCGTGCGCATTCGTCCACGGTTGGCATCACCAAGTTTGTACAGAAATCCGCCGCCGGCTTGCTGATGGAAAGGGAGCTGCAATACCTCGGTCGCGTTCTCGAAGACCCGGAGCATCCCTTCGTTGCCATCCTCGGCGGCGCCAAAGTCGGCGACAAAATCGGAGTCATCCAGAACCTGCTCGGCAAAGTCGATGCCCTCATCGTCGGCGGAGGCATGGCGTACACCTTCCTCAAAGCGCAAGGCGAACCGGT
>Ga0074046_10000555_pt1 | contig 34224 bp, 29 predicted proteins | sample BogForMeECP23OM3_FD_94441 | JGI IMG/M metagenome (GOLD analysis project Ga0074046, IMG submission 94441) | Bog forest soil microbial communities from Calvert Island, British Columbia, Canada - Bog Forest MetaG ECP23OM3 | ecosystem: Environmental > Terrestrial > Soil > Wetlands ... | reverse complement strand
GAGCACATCGGCGTTGTGCTCGCTGGCATTGAGCGTTGGATGGAGGAGCACGAATATCAGTCCATCAAACAGATGCGCGGCAGCATGAGCATGGTGAACATCGAGAATCCTACGGCTTTCATGCGGGGCAATTATCTGAAGATGCTGGGCTCGTACAAATTTGGCGATGCGGGCTCTGCACTGCCGACGTACTAACAGTTATCCCTTCGTCTGCAATAAAATGGCCGGGTTCCCGAGGGGAGTCCGGCCATCGTTTTGTATCGGAGCGCTTCGGCGCCCTCTACTATTTCAGCACGATCACCAGCGTTCGCCCGTCGGTCTTGATCTCACCACCGGTCGCGGTCTTGGTGTCCTTCACCTGCTTGGGCCGGTCCAGGTATCCGGTGGCCTGCACGTAGCCTGCCTGCTGGAGAGTCGCTGCGATGAAGTCCCGTTCGCCATCCACCTCCGGATCGATCTTGTGAGTAACTGCGTTTTCTTTGCGCTGGTCCTTCTCGATGCCGATGTCGTGGGTGCCGGCACCGGCCCACAGGGTTTCGCCGTTCGGCCCCTTAAAGGGCGTCTGCCAGATGCGGAAGTGGTCACGTTGCCCGATGACTTTCACGGCCTCTGCGCGAGCGTAGCCAAAGTCCTGCTCACGGCCAAATAGATACAGCGTGCTCATCGGTACCGTCACGTATGCTTGTTTCTGGAGCGTCGCAACAAGCGCGCTCACCACGGCATCCTGATTGGTCTTGTCGGGCAACACCCAACCCGCTGCTTTAAAGGCGGCCGTGACCTGCTTTTCGCTTCCCACCAGGACGAAGTTCACCAAATCGCCTTCGTTCCCTCCGGGAGTCGGTTGATCGGTCACGCGGTATGGCAGTTTGGCATCCACAATGCTGAACAGCGGCTTGAAGTTGTAGTTGCTCGAGTTCGATGCAGCGTTTGTTGCCGCGGTGCGATCGATATGCGCGGCAAAACTGCCAGTCGGCTTCGAAAAGGAATCCTGGTTGACACCCAGATACAGCCGTCCCGCTACCGGAGCCACGATGGTTGCATCCGCCCCGACCAGAAACGGCGTGGCGGCGCGGTCGTTGCCGATTTGTCCCACCAGAGCACCGCGCCCGGCGTTGGGAACGGACAAAGCTCGCAGCGTGTCTGCCCAGCCGCGTTGCGCGCCTCCGGGACCGACCCCAGGCTTGTCTTTGAAATCGACCGTACCCGTGGCGGTGATGTGCAACTTGTCGCCTGCAGTCACGTCCATGCCAGTGTCGACCCACTGCTTGTCGCCAGAGACGGTGACGTCGGCAGACTTACCCGGTGCCGCATTTGCTTCAGCAGCTGGCAGCGCACCCAGGGACGAGCAACTGAGGCACAACACGATCGCTGCGACGTGAACGATTGCTTTGGTGCGAATCCGATTCATCGATGCATCAAGCTGCTGCATGAGTTTAACCTCGGGCGGAAGAGAGAGTCGCGAGGCAGACGGGCCGATTGTCGCGTCGCTTCCTCGAAGGCCATCCGCCCAAGATACTCTCCAGGCGGCGCAGGTATCTGCTGGAAATTTAGTACGTTTCAGCCGCGAGGTAAACCCCAACGCCGGCATCCTTTATCGGCTTCGACTGATCGGTCGCAATCGCCCGACATCTACCAATACCAATGAAAGCATATGCGCATTGACGAATAGCTCAAGATGAAAAGATTATTAATAACAACGCCCTTTACGAGGGTTCACTTCAGAGCGCGTTGGTTTTGCCGGAAAACTCGCGCAACCAATCCCGAATCTGGTCCCGAACTCTGCGGAAAGTTTCGAGTTGTTGTCCGTCGGGTGCGGAGGCCGGGTCTTCGAAGCTGTGATGCAGACGTGTGGTTCCACCGGGAAAAATCGGACAGGATTCCTTCGCGTTATCGCAGACGGTGATCACATAATCGAATTGCTGGCCCGCAAACTCGTCCACCGACTTCGAGCGATGATTCGAAATATCAATGCCCGCCTCGTTCATGGCGGCAACGGCATTGGGATTCAGGCCAACCGGCTTTGTTCCCGCGCTGAACACCTCAAAGTCCTCACCGTCCATGTGACGCAGCAAACCCTCGGCCATCTGACTGCGAGCCGAATTACCTGTACACAGAATTAGCACCCTTTTTTTGCTCATCGCGCACTCTTTCCGTATGGATTGCAGATGGCGATTACTGGCTCGCCGGTGACAGCATCCCCGAAATATCGTCGCTGGAAGAACAGCGAGACATTCACCAACCCGATCATTACCGGCACTTCGACGAGAGGCCCGATCACCGCTGCGAACGCAGCGCCCGAATTGATGCCGAACACAGACACAGCTACGGCAATTGCCAACTCAAAGTTGTTCGAGGCCGCGGTGAAAGAAAGAGTCGCAGTTTTCGAGTAATCCGCTCCGAGCTTCTTCCCCATGTAAAACGAGACCACGAACATTGCCACGAAGTAGATCAAGAGCGGAATGGCAATTCGCACGACATCAAGCGGCAAACGCACGATGTACGCGCCCTTGAGCGAAAACATGATAACGATGGTGAACAGCAGCGCAATCAGCGTTAACGGACTGACGCGCGGGACGAAATTGTGGTCGTACCAGTCGCGGCCCTTGGCTCGGACCAACACCGAGCGAGTCAGAAAGCCGGCCAGAAAAGGTATGCCGAGATAGATAAAGACGCTCTTTGCGATGTCGGCCATCGAGACGTTAACGACAGCGCCATGCAGGCCAAGCATTGGAGGCAGGATGGTGATGAAAAACCAGGCGTAAACCGAGTAGAGGAACACCTGGAACAGCGAGTTGAATGCCACAAGGCCGGCAGCGTACTCCGTGTCGCCCTTCGCCAACTCGTTCCACACGATAACCATGGCGATGCACCGGGCGAGCCCTATCATGATCAGGCCAGCCATGTATTCGGGATAGCCGCGGAGGAACACGATCGCCAGCACGAACATCAGGATCGGGCCGATGACCCAGTTCTGCACGAGCGAAAGCGCCAGGATGCGCTTGTTGCGAAAGACCTCGCCGAGTTCTTCGTAGCGGACCTTCGTGAACGGTGGGTACATCATTACTATCAGCCCCACGGCAATGGGGATGGACGTAGTCCCTACACTGAACTTGTCGAGAAAGGGCACGATGCCCGGCACAATCCAGCCAGCGACGACGCCGACGACCATGGCCGCGAAAATCCACGCGGTCAGATAGCGATCTAGAAAGCTCAAGCGAGAGCGTTTGGTCATTGTCTCCCCCAATCGGGACTATTCCGCTTTGAGGAAAGCGGCCGGCTCACCGTGTGGTGATGTCTCTCATTCGCGACCGATGCGGTCGATCTCTTTCTGTATAGCAAGCTTGTCGAGACTCGCCAGAGGCAGACACAGAAAAAGGCTGATGCGGCGATCAAGCATAAAGAATGCGTCGCGAAAAGCGCGAAATACCTCCTCGGGCGTCCCTGTGACGGCGGCCGGGTCGGGAATGCCCCAATGAGCAGTCAGAGGCTGCCCCGGCCAAACGGGACAGACCTCCTTCGCGGCGTTGTCGCAAACTGTGAATACAAAGTTCAGGGGCGGAGCACCCTCCTGTGCGAATTGTTCCCATCCTTTGCTGCGCAGTCCCTCGGTGGGTAGGCGAGCCCCTTCGAGCTGCTTTATCGCTTCCGGGTGCACGAATCCGGCCGGGTGGCTGCCCGCACTATATGCAATGAAATTGGGAAGGCCTTTACGCTTCAGAATGGCCTCGGCCATGATGGAGCGGGCGGAATTGCCCGTACACAAAAACAGTACGTTGTAGCGTCCTTGCATGGTTGCACCTCGCAACGACCACTCAATCAGACCTTGGCTGTCTCGCGCGAAGAGGATCGAGCAGTTCTGGGCCTGCCCAAGGCGGAATACGGTTTCCATTCACTGACTGTGCAAGAACCCGCTGCAATGGCATCTTTCAGACGTTCCGTGTCCCGCTGGATCTGTTCCTCGTCTGCGAAAACATGGCGGAGAAAATCAAACAGAGAGCGTTTGGTCACCTCTCCGGCGTCGGTGAGGCGGTAATAGATACGGTATCCGTCGCGACGATCGAGCACCATTCCGGAGTTCTTCAGGTAAGCCAAATGGCGAGAGACGTTGGGCTGCGAATTCTCCAAAACGTACTGGATGTCGCATACGCATAGCTCACCGTGCAGCAGCAAATTAATAATGCGGAGCCGATTGCTATCGCCCAGTGCTTTAAACCACTGCTCCAACGCTTTCATTGATTCAGCCCTTTCACCTTTGCTAGCAGCAACAGGACGACACTTCTACTAGCCGCTACGTTTACCGCGTTAACCATATATTCATATACAAGCATAGACACATGATACCATGTGTCGAGCCGGCAAATTGAAGCCTGTAGGAAGCAGAATGAGATTTCTGATAGTCGGTGGCAGCGATGCGGGAATCAGCGGGAGGACATCTCGTAAGTTGACTCGAACGGTGGCGATTTGCAGGGACTACTTACGATATGGCGATTTCGCGCCAACTGACAGACGGAGCTTTGCGTTATTTGCGGTTGTCCGACGATAGGCGCGGAATCGGCGGAACCGGGACGCCCTTGACGCACCTGCCCAAAACGCGAGATCATTGTGCCCCGTTTTGGGGGCACGTGGCGGTGTGTGCCAAAACGGGTTTCTGGTTGCAGCGGTCTGCTCGACGTCGCTCGAACCAGAGTCAGGAATTACCGGAGTTGGGCCCCTATTTGTACCGCGCGGCAACTTCCGGCAGATCGCCGCGTAGATATTCGTTTTGGAGAATTTCAATGGCGCGACCTTTCTGGACAGGTCAGATACAGATATCTCTCGTCTCCTTTGGTGTCAGTCTCTTTCCCGCCACCGAAACTAAGAGCGAAATTCGCTTCCATCAGCTCAGCCGCTCGACCGGCGAGCGCATCCGGCACCAGAAGGTCACCGGGGAAGGCGAGGAAGGCCCGGTCGAGAAAGACGACATCGTCAAGGGGTACGAGTATCGCAAGGGCGAATACGTGATGATCGAGCCCGACGAGATCAAGAACCTGCGCATCCCATCGAAGCATACGCTGGAAGTCACGCAGTTCGTCGACATGAAGGAGATCGATCCGGAATTCTACGAGAAGCCGTACTTCGTGGTTCCCGAGGACGACAGCCAGGCCGAGGCCTTTGCGGTGGTGCGCAAGGCCCTGCAAACCACGCATAAAGTCGCGCTGGGGAAGATCGCTTTCAGCGGACGCGAACATCTCATCGCCGTTACGGCTCCGTCCGATGACAAGCTCCCAGGCATGATCGCCTACACCATGCGCTATGCCGAAGAACTACGTAAACCCGCCAGCTACTTCGCGGAAATCAAGAAGACCACGATCGACAACGATCAGCTCTCGCTTGCCAAGGAACTCATCAAGCGCAAGACCGCGAAGTTTGACCCTGAGAAATTCACAGATCAGTACGAAGCCGCGCTGCGGGAGATGGTCGAGGCCAAGATCCAGAACCTTCCCGTGCCGCAGGATGAGCCGGCGCCAAGATCCGCCAAAGTCATCAACCTCATGGACGCGCTCCGCAAGAGCGTGCAGGGCGACAAGGCGCCCGCGCTGGGAAAGAAGACCCCGCAAAAGGCCGGAGCAGCAACCTCAAGAGAGGGAATTGCACTCGTGAAAGCAGGCAAAGGCGCAAAGCGCAAATCTGCATAGCAGATGGCAAGCAAACCCAAGGCGGCCTCGAAGTCCCGGGCCACTGCGTCAAACGCCGTCGATCGCCAGCTCGCGCGTTATCGCGAGATGCGGGACTTCAACGTCACCGCCGAACCCAGCGGCAAAGCTCCTGCTAAATCCGCTGGTAAGAAATCCCCGTCGAAGTCTAAGCAGCAGGCGCTTCCTTTTGTTATTCAGAAACATGCCGCCTCGCATCTTCACTACGATTTCCGGCTGGGATGGAACGGCGTCCTCAAGAGCTGGGCCGTTACCAAAGGTCCCAGCTACGTGACGGCAGACAAGCGGCTTGCCGTTCAGGTGGAAGACCACCCGATGGAATACGGCGGATTCGAAGGCATTATCCCCAAGGGTCAATACGGCGGTGGGACCGTCATGGTGTGGGACCAGGGAACGTGGGAGCCGCAGGCGATCAGCGCTGACGTTGACGCGGCGCTGCGTGCCGGCTCGCTGAAGTTCATCCTGCATGGCGAAAAACTAAAGGGCAAGTGGGCATTGATTCGCATGGGCGGCAAAGCAGCCAACGAACGCAAGCCCAACTGGCTGCTCATCAAAGAGCACGACGAATTCGAGCGCACGAGCGACGAGCCCAGCGTCACCGAAGCTGAACCCAATAGCGTCGTCACCGGACGCGACCTCGAGCAGATCGCCCGCAGCGAAGATCATGTCTGGAACTCAAAGGACACCGCCAAGGGCAAAGCGTGGTATCGCAACGACAAGCTTCCCGCCGCCGAAGAAAAGTCTGCCGCAAAAAAGCGCGGAACGAAGGGCAAGCCAAAGTACCCCCCTCGGCTGACGGCAGCACTCGGCGAGGCTCCGAAAGAGACATTGCCGACTTTCATCCCTCCGGAACTCGCCCTGGCGGCCTGCAATCCCCCCAGAACCGCGGGCTGGCTTCATGAGTTGAAGCTCGATGGCTACCGCGTTCAGGTCCGTAAAGACGGGGCCCGTGTTCGGCTTCTCACCCGCACTGGCCTGGACTGGACCCACCGCATGAGGCCGATCGCGCAACAGCTCAAAGACATTCCTGCCGAGAGCGCAATCCTCGATGGCGAAGTCGTCGTCCTGAACGAAGACGGCACCACCAGCTTTTCCGACCTGCAGGCTGCCTTTCAGGACGGCGCCAGAAAGCCACTTACCTACTTCGCCTTCGATCTGCTCCACCTCGATGGCCACAGCCTGCGCGGACTCCCGCTCATCGATCGCAAGGCAATCCTCGCGTCTATCGTAAAAGATGTTGATGGCGCTCTGCGTTTCAGCGAGCACCTCGAATCCGACGGCGAAGTTATCTTCCGCAAGGCCTGCGAACTGCACGCCGAGGGCATCGTCTCCAAACGCGCCGCCAGCCTATACCACTCAGGACGCGGCGGAGACTGGCTCAAGTTGAAGTGCGTGCACGAACATGAGTTCGTGGTCGGGGGCTTTACCGAACCTTCCAACGGCAGTCACGGTGTTGGCGCGCTGCTGCTGGGTTATTACGAAGACGGCAGACTCGTGTATTCCGGACGCACCGGCACAGGCTTCACCCAGAAGACGCATCGCATCCTGCGCGACCAGTTGGACAAACTCCGCCAGGCGGCCGTGCCCTTCGACAATCCACCGGCGGAAGCTCGCAAAGGCGCGATCTGGGTTAAACCCAAACTGGTAGCGCAGGTAAGTTTTGCGAATTGGACTACCGATGGTTTAGTCCGCCAAGCCGCCTTCAAAGGTCTGCGCGAAGACAAGCCCGCCCGCGACGTTCATCGCGAAGAACCAACGATGTCGCCTAAGCCAAGCGCCGCGACACGCGTTTCCCACACAGCGCCGCCGAGCGTTGCGGCCAAGACAACGCGTCCCGCTAAATCCTCGAAGTCGGCAAAGCCGGCAAGCGTTCGAACGGAACACGCTCCTGTCCGCCTGACGCATCCTGACAAAATCCTCGACGCCGAATCGCAACTCACCAAGCAGCAACTGGCTGACTACTACTGGGCCATCGCTCCGCACATGCTCCCCTACATCGCCGGTCGGCCGCTCTCGCTGGTGCGTTGCCCAGAAGGCAGCGGCCATCCCTGCTTCTTCCAGAAACATGTGACCGGCACCCTTCCTCCGGGGGTGGAATCCGTCGATGTTCCCGACAAGAAGACCGGCAAGATCGAGCCATACATCACGCTCTCCACTCCTGAGGCGCTCGCCGGACTGGCCCAGATGGGAGTGCTCGAAATTCATCCCTGGGGTTCGAAGAACGACAACCTCGAGCGCCCCGACCTCATCATCTTCGATCTCGATCCCGATGCCGCGATCTCCTGGCGGACCCTCGCCGACAGCGCCGCCGAAGTCCGCCGGCAACTCAAGTCGATGGGGCTCGAAAGTTTCCTCAAGACCACTGGCGGCAAGGGCGTGCACGTCGTCATCCCCATTGAGGCGAAGCTCGATTGGACCGCGGTCAAGCAGTTCGCACATTCCTTTGCGTTGGCGATGGAACAGCAGCGGCCCAACCTGTACCTGTCAAAGATGAGCAAGGCCGCACGGAAAGACCGCATCTTCATCGACTACCTGCGTAACGAACGCGGCGCTACAGCCATCGCGCCATACTCGCCTCGCGCCCGTGCCGGCGCGCCCGTGGCTCTGCCCTTAAGCTGGACCGATCTCAAACTGCCGGAGCGTCCTGTTTTTAGGGTTGCCGATTTCAACAAATGGAAGCATCGCCTGGCACGCGACCCGTGGAAGGACATCCTAAAGACACATCAGTGCCTCGCGATAGAAAACCTTAAGACTCCCGGATCGATTTCAAAAAAGTGAGACTTGCTGCATCCAGAGGTTCACTTGTTAGCCGCGGTACGAGCCTCAGGAACTTCAGTATTGGTCCGACGGGTTCGGCCCGGGCATGTCCTCTGTGCTTATTCTGCAAGAGTTTCAGCTAACGACAATTCAGTCGGAGCTAAAAGCCCTCGCCCACCGATGAGTGTTCAAGAATGGACGCATTCCGCAAAGCCGGACAATAGCGCTCGTGAAGACCATTGGTGAGACAGTCCAATGGGATTTGATTGCAGCGACTTACCCTTTGAGCGAAGTGGCGATGCAGTTGCGCTTAAGCTGTACGATACCGTCAAGCGTCGGGAGGCTGGAGTGAGCACCCTGCTGCAGGACCTGCGATTAGCCCTTCGCCAGATGCGCCGTTCGCCCGGATTTGCCACCACGGCTGTTCTCATCCTGGCTATCGGAATCGCCGCCAATGTAATCGTCATCGGCATCCTTCAGCTAATGATCTTGCGACCCCTGGACGTCCCCAATCCAGACCGGGTGATGACGTTCGCGCCTCACGTTGCTGACTATCCTATCTTCGCGTACCCGGAAGTGCGCGATGTGCGTGACGGCAATACCGTGTTTTCTTCCGTTGCCGCTCTCACGATAGAGACGCTTGGCCTCGAAGCCGACGGTGTCACGCGGCCAGTCTGGGCATACGTAGTGAGCGGTCAGTACTTCGAGGTCGTGGCCATCAAGCCGTACCTCGGGCGTCTGCTGGAACGCGCTGACGATGACCATCCCGGAGCTTCCGAAGCCGCCGTAATTAGCTTTGCGGCGTGGAAGAACCATTTCGCTTCCGATCCCAACATCGTGGGCAAGAGGGTCCGCATTAACAAGCGTCCGTACACGATCGTCGGCGTGACCCCGGAGGGCTTCTACGGCACGGAAAAATTCCTGCTTCCCGACATCTTTCTTCCAATGGCGAACCAGGCGTCTCTGGATGGCGCCACCTGGCTTGAGTCGCGGCGCCAGAAGATGGTCTTTCCCATTGTTCGCATCAAGGACGGAATCACGCTGGCCCAGGTGCAGGCTGAACTCGACACACTCGCTGCCCGCATTCAGAAGCAGAACCCGGCAGAAGAAGATGGGCTGCAATTCAAGTTAGCGCGTCCCGGCATGGTCGGCGACTTTCTCGGCGGAGCGGTGCGTCGCTTTATGTTCGGGGTCATGATACTGGCCGGCATTGTGCTGTTGGCCGCGTGCGCCAACCTTGGCGGCCTGTTTGCAGCCCGAACGGCAGACCGCACACGCGAGATTGCGATCCGCCTGGCCGTTGGGTCGAGCCGATGGCGCATTCTCCGCCATGTCCTGGCCGAGGCCCTGGTCGTCTCAATCGTCGGCGGCGCGGTTGCCTGCGGTCTGGCCTGGATAGCGCTCACCGGCCTGGCCAAGTGGCACCCACCCACCGAGTACCCAATGCGGTTCACTGTAGAACCGCAGCCAATGCTAGTACTGACCGCGTTGCTGGTCTCCGTGCTCGCCGGCGCTCTGTTCGGAATCATGCCGCTGCGGCAGATATTCAACGCCGATCCCAATGACGCGATCAAGGGGGGTGGATTCCAATCCGGTGCGGGGCGTCGCTGGGCGCTGCGCGACCTCCTGCTGGCGGCACAGATCGCGCTCTGCTGTGTCACCATCACGGCGGCCTTTGTCTCACTGCGTGGCTTACGCAGAACGTTGACGCTGGACTTGGGCTTTAATCCCAGAAATGCGGTACTCACGACATTCGATCTGAGCCAAGCGGGCTACTCTGGGGTAACTGCCGACCATCTCCAACGCCAGTTGCTGGAACGAGTGTCGCAACTTCCGGGGGTGGAAGCAGCAGGTTATTCGAATACCTCGAACCTCAACGGGGACAATACGGTTCCAGAGGTGTTCTCTCAACAAACTACCGACTTCAGGCCTTCCAACGCAGCGTTTAATACCTTCGAATATGACGTCTCGCCTGGATATCTGGCTGCATGCGCAACCCCATTGCTCGCCGGACGCGATGTGAGCTTCAGCGACACCGCCACGACGCCCCCCGTTGCGATCGTGAATCAGGAATTCGCCCGGCGTCTTTTTCACACGGAGAATGCGGTAGGCCGTTACTTCAAGAACAGCTCCGGTGTGTCGATCCAGATTGTGGGCATTGCAGGCGACGGCAAACAATTCCTGCCCAGCGAAACCCCTAGAGCTGCAGCGTACTTCCCTGTGTCTCAGAGGCCAACCACCCGGACCTCGCTGATCGTTCGCGTCAAGCCCGATCCAACGGAAGCGGCCATTGGCGATACGGTAGCCAGCATTCGTAGAGTGCTTCACGAACTGGACCCCGCCATTCCCATCCTGACATCGGGTGAGTGGAGAAGCCTGCTGGCGATGAGTTTCTTTCCGGCGCAGGTAGCTACAGTCGCGCTCGGCCTGTTTGGCGGTTTTGGATTGCTGCTCTCCATCACCGGAACCTTCGGCCTTGCGTCTTATACAGTGAGCAAGCGGATACGCGAGCTGAGTATTCGTGTCGCGCTTGGCGCTCAGGCGAGGCAGGTTCTCGCGGCGGCGCTCGGACGAATGTTCGTCCTGCTGGCTGGCGGGTCCGCTGTCGGCCTGTTGCTCGGCGTGGCAGCCAGTCGCGTGCTTTCGCACATCGTGTTTCAGGCGACGGCCCAAGATCCATTTGTAATTTTGGCTGTTGCATTCACCATATTGCTCACCGGCTCGCTGTCTGTAGCTGGCCCGGTGCGCAGGGCCCTGCGTATCGATCCGGCAAACGTGCTTCGCGAACAGTAGAGTTGTTTCGCCGCGGTTGACTTCAAAGCAATGCCGCGAACCTGGCAGCTGACGAAGTGATGCCGTAGGCGCCAGGAAGATACGTCCCCAGAAGTCGGCTCATCCCGCATGACGACAATCTGGAGTTGAACGTCAATTGGCGAGAACGGGGCGTCTCGCAAACTATTGTTGTGGGCGCTTAGAACAAAACCAGCGTTGCAGTATCCGCGGGAGCCGGAAGTGCCGCCGGGTTGAAACCCGGCTCCAATCCAAAAAAGCGTACCGCTAACGCGGCGCTGAAGCGCCGCACTACCATTTCAATCCTCGGGCTACAGCAACTCTGTGCTCGCTCTAAAGGGCACGCGCTCGCGGTCAGCCTCGCCGGGGAAACAGGAACTTCAGCATCGGCGCGACGCGTTCGGCCCAGGCGTATTCGGTGTGTTTGCCGCCGTCGATCTCGCGATACTCCAGGTCTTTCCCGATCCTCCAGCCTTTCTTCATGAGTAGACGCTTTAGCGCGCGAACATCGACCTGTGCCCGCTTGCCCTCTTTGGTGCCGATGTCGAGCCAGATGCGCTGGCCTGTCCTTTGGCGCAACTGCTCCACCGTTCGCAGGATCGCGCGATTGTGCCACCACACCGACGGGGAAAGGATGGCCAACTTTCCGAAGACGTCGGGATGGCGCATCCCGAGGTAGAGGGACACCAGGCCTCCGAGCGACGACCCGCCCATGCCGCAATTTTCCGGCCCAGCCAGGGTCCGGTACTGGTGGGCGACAAATGGCCGCAACTCCTCCACGATCATCTGACCGTACGCATCGGCACGGCCGCCGCCTAACCGACCATCCTCGACGGGAGTGTACTCGTCAATCCGCTTTACCCCGGTGTTATAGATTCCGACAATCACCAGCGGCTCGACTTCACCCGATTCGATCACAGCGTCCGCCGTTTCGCCGACGCGCCAGTAGTTGCCTTTAATGAATGAGGTTTCGGGATCAAACAGGTTTTGGCCGTCATGCAGATAGAGGACTGGAAAGAAGCGGTTCGGGTCCGCGTGGAAGGCCTGCGGAACGTAAACGATGAAGTCGTGCTCCTCATCGATCAACCGCGAGGCAAATTGCGTGTGCTTGTGCAGCCGCGATTGCAGGCTGTTTGTCCCGGAGGACTGCTCGGTTGGCGGGGCCGGGATGTGCGAATCGGAGGTGATGATCGGCTCGGTCGACAATCTTGTAATATTGAGTTACCGCACACGGCCTGGGAAGCGATCCATTGCCATCTCCCTGTCTGCGATGCGGGCGGTTCTTCAGCGGCTCACGGGAAAAGTACCTCAGGGGCTAAAGCCCAATCAATTGCTGGCGCTGTACGGCACGGCTAAAGCCGTGCCCTTTCAAATCAGTGCACACGAGGGATTTTCCCGCGAGCTGTTAGAGTAGCAATTCGGTTTTCGTTCCAGCAACTTCTTTTACACGAGGGGCACACTATCGTGCATCGCGAATATCACAAGTGGTGGTCGAAAGACCTGAATCGGGACATGTCACTACTCGTCTTCGGCTGGGGCGGCCGCAAGATCCTCGTCTTTCCAACCTCCCGCGGGCGCTTCTTCGAGTACGAAGACAATAAGATGATCGCCGCCGTCGGCGACAAGCTCGACAGCGGAGAACTGCAGATTTACTGCGTGGACAGCGTGGACGAGGAGAGCTGGTACAACCGTTGGGCGCATCCCTATTGGCGCCTGAAGCGGCATCTGCAATATGAGCGCTACATCATCAACGATGTGTTTCCGTTGATGTGGAACAAGAACTGGACGCCCTACACCGCGGTCACGGGATGCAGCTTCGGAGCCTATCATGCCGTCAACTTCGCGTTCCGCCACCCGGACATGGTGAACGCGTGCGTCTGTATGGGCGGCGACTTCGAGATCAGGAAGTTCCTCGATGGCTGGTCCAGCGACGAGGTCTATTTCAATAATCCGCCCGAGTACCTGGCCAACTGCACGGATGGCTGGAAGTACAACCACATCCGGACAGTGCTCGCCACCGGCGAGTGGGATATGTGCTGGGAGCGGAACGAGGAGTTTGCCGCCATTCTGCGCGCGCGTGGAATTCGTCATGAGCTCTATGTGTGGGGAGACCACAGCTACCACGATTGGCCTTGGTGGCGGCCGATGGCACGGACGTATTTGTGATGAGGCTGCCTAAATGAAATGACAGTGTAGCGCTGGCATATCAATATTGTGGAATCTCAAGGTTTAAGCCTTCAATCATCCCAAAGTGCCTACGGTTCTTGGTCACCAACGTGAGGTCTTCTTCGATCGCGGCGGCCGCAACCAGCGAATCGAAAACGTGTAGGCCGTGAGATTTCGCGTACCGCTTGAGGAGTTCGTACGCTCGCGAGCCTGCGGAGCCGCGAAGCGGCACGATCACGTAAGCTGACAGAAACGCATCGATGTCTGCCAAGTCTCGATGATTCCGCGCGCCGACGATGAGTTCCAGGGCCGAGATCTGCGAAATCGCCCATCCTTCCGGCAGCGCATCTGTATATTCTCCTGCGGCCTGGTTGCCACGGGAAATGTCAATCAGGACATCGCTGTCAATCAGATAAGGCATACAAGGCGCTTATTCGGCTTCGTGGATGAGGCGTTCAACCCCGAATATCGCGGCGAAGATTATTGATGTATTCGACACCATCGCCGATATCGGTGCGATCCTTCCACATGCCGTAGAAGGCTAATTCCCGGACAGAGCGGGATTTCGCTTTGAGGCGGTCAGCACAAGAAGGCACGCGCACTTCGACGATCGTTCCCTCGTCGATGGCCACGTTTTCAAGGGGTTTGAAGACGCCGTCCTCGTACCTGGCGGCGATGGTCATACATTTCCGGTCGAACCCTGTAGCCAACCCGTCTTTGGCCGGCACCGGGTTCCTGCCTTCATGGTATCACCATGGTAAGTGTGGGCTCACCCCAGCTTGGCTCGTCCCAACAGCCAGCCATGGCACCCGCCCCTGCACGGAAGCTCGTGAGGGCGAAGCGTGGCCCTCGTGTTCAGGTCGATGGGGTCGGCCGACAGCGACTTCGTTTCTCCAGCCGTCGCGACCTTCAAAACGGCACAGACGGCACATCTCTTCAGAACGGTGCCGGAACCCGATTTTTTCCGCAGCCTGTTAAAATGTGAAGATTATTGTTGAGCGCACCGAGCGCTGATCCCCCTCGGTTAATTCCACAGCTATTTGCGGCGGAGACGGCGGATCGATTTTGTCGTAGCCAAAGGAGCAGGTGTGAAGAAGATCGGCATCATTTTCGGAATGGAGACCACGTTTCCGCCCGCCCTGGTCGACAAGATCAATTTTATGAACATGCCGGGTATCGAGGCTGAACTCGCCACGGTCGGCGAAGTCCGCATGGCCGAATCCTCTCCCTACCATGTCATCGTAGACCGCATTTCGCACGACATCCCCTTTTACCGCGGATACCTCAAGAATGCCGTACTTTCGGGCACAACGGTCATCAACAATCCGTTCTGGTGGAGCGCCGACGACAAGTTCTTCAACTTCGCGTTGGGCGAAAAGCTCGGCGTGGCGATTCCTAAGACCGTCCTACTCCCCCACAAGCAGCATCCCCCCGGAACCACTGATCGCTCCATGCGGAACCTGCAGTTTCCGATGCCGTGGGAGAGCATCTTTGGCTACGTGGGCTTTCCGGCGTTTCTCAAGCCTTTCGACGGCGGCGGCTGGAAGGACGTGTACAAGGTTAACAATCCCGAAGAATTCTTTCGCGCCTACGACCAGAGCCGCGATCTCTGCATGACCCTGCAGCGCGGGGTGAAGTTCAAGGAATACTTCAGATGTTACGTGGTTGGCCAGGAAAAGGCGCACATTATGCACTACGATCCGTCGGCGCCATTCCACGAGCGATATGTCAAGAATCCGCCGCCCGTCGATCCCAAGCTACTGCAACGAGTCGAGCGCGATGCGATTACGCTTTGCCGGGCCTTGGGCTACGATCTGAATACCGTTGAATTTGCCTGCGAGGATGGCATTCCATACGCCATCGACTTTATGAACCCCGCACCCGATGCCGACATTCACTCCGTAGGCGAGGACAACTTCCACTGGATCGTCGACGCAGTTGCCGAGCTGGCGGTCCGAAAGGCCAAGGAACATACCGGCAAGGTATCGGAATACCGCTGGAGCACGTTCCTGGGCGGCGTGCCCCCAGCGGACGAGGCGGACGCGACACAGAAGGCGGCGAAGGCCGTCAGAGTTCCCAAGAGCGCCACCAAGGGGTAAAGGACATGAAGCGGCCGAGCCTCAGCATCGGAATCGAAGAGGAATACCAGACGATCGACCCGGAGACACGGGACCTCCGCTCGCACATCCAGATGGAGATCCTCCCCAAGGCCAAGCTGAAGATAGCGGAGCACGTCAAGCCGGAGATGCACCAGGCGGTGGTGGAAGTCGGCTCCAAGGTCTGCCGCGACATCAAGGAAGCCCGCGAAGACATGCGTAACCTGCGGCGCGAGATGATCACGCTGGCTGAGCAGAACGGCCTGCTGCTCGGGGCCGCGAGCACCCATCCGTTTGCCGACTGGAAAGTGCAGGAGATTTATCCCGACGAGCGCTATCGCCAGGTGGTGGAGGACATGCAGCTGGTGGCGCGCGCCAACCTGGTGTTTGGACTGCACGTTCACGTCGGCATCGAGGACCGCGACACCTCGATTCACATCATGAATTCGTTGCGGTATTTCCTGCCGCACATCCTCGCCCTCTCGACCAATTCGCCGTTCTGGATGGGCATGGAAACCGGATTCAAGTCGTATCGCTGCAAGGTATTTGAGCGCTTCCCCCGTACCGGCATTCCTGATGTGTTCGCCAACTGGGCCGATTACGAAACATTTATCAATCTGCTGGTAAAGACAAACTGCATCGACAACGGCAAGAAGATCTGGTGGGACATCCGGCCACATCCGTTCTTCGAAACTATCGAAGTGCGAGTGTGCGATCTTCCCATGCGGCTGGACGAGACCCTGGCACTCGCCGCGTTGATTCAGGCCACCGCGGCCATGCTGTGGAAGCTACATGCCTCCAACAAGAGCTATCGCATTTACAGCCGCGCGCTCATCAGCGAAAACAAGTTTCGCGCGTGCCGTTACGGGCTGGAAGGCAAGCTCATCGACTTCGGCAAAGAGGAAGAAGTACCGATCAAGAAACTGATGCTCGAGTATCTCCATCTGATCGACGACGTTGTCGATGAGTTGGGGTCGCGAGACGAGATCGACTACATCCACGAAATGCTTAAAATGGGCAGCGGCGCCGACCGCCAGCTCAAGGTCTACCACGAGACAGGAGACCTGAAGAAAGTCGTGGACTACATCGTGGAAGAAACGCGGGTGGGCGTGTTCGATACCGCTCCCGCGCATCGGTAGGAATTTTGGTAATTCACCGGAATGATTAGGACCTCTCTCATAGATGTCGGAGCGGCAAAAGAACGACGTCCCTGCGAGGCTAAAGCCCGATTCTCAGACAGCGCTTACTTTGCTCAGGGCAGGCTCTGAAGCCGTGCCCTTTCAAAGCGGAGTTATGAGATGACTTGTAGAAAGGATGCTCTTGACACCTCCATTGCTCACTGACCTGACCACGACTTCATTCGATCCCGAGCTCTCGCCCGGCGCACATAACGCAGTGAATACCTGCCTGCGGATTCAGCCCAACGAGAAGGTCACCGTCATTACCGACCTCGCCAGCCGGGAAATCGCTGCCAGCATCGCCGCGGAGTTGGTCAAACTCGGCTCGCCATTCAAAGCCTTCGTGCTGGAAGAAATTGCGGAGCGTCCGCTTACCGGGCTACCCCGCGAAATCGCTGACGACATGGAGACCAGCCAGATCAGCATCTTCGCCGTACGCGTGCAGCAGAACGAGTTGAAGTCACGCATGGAGATGACCGACATCGTCACTCGCCGACGTATGCGTCATGCTCACATGGTCAACATCAGCAAGGAGATCATGTTGGAAGGCATGCGGGCTGACTACAACCGCGTCGATGCGCTCAGCAGAAAAATGATTGATATCGTCTTCCAGGCGAAGCAGGTCCGCGCAACCAATCCGGCGGGCAGCGAGCTGACCGCCGACCTCAGCCCAAACTACAAGTGGATCAAGACGAGCGGCATCATCAGCCCGGACAAATGGGGAAATCTCCCCGGAGGCGAGATCTTCACCACACCCGGCGAGGTGAACGGAACGTATGTGGTCGATGGCGTCGTGGGGGACTATCTTTGCGAAAAGTATCCTGACCTGCAGCGCCAACCGCTGACTATCCACATGAAGGGTAACCGCATCACCGAAGTTTTGAGCGACAACAAGGCGCTAGAGCAGGAATTCTGGGCATACACCCACACCGACGAGAACAGCGACCTGGTGGGTGAATTCGCCATCGGCACCAATCTTGAGCTGAAGCGGGTGATTGGCAACATTCTGCAGGACGAGAAATTCCCCGGCCTGCACATCGCCTTCGGCAATCCTTACGGACACCACACCGGGGCGAAGTGGTACTCCAGCACGCACATCGACGTGGTGGGCACGCGGTTCGACATCTGGGTTGACGGCCGGCAGATCATGGAGAAAGGCCGCTTCCTGATCGAGGCATAAGCATGGTCCCCGCATTGCGCGAGGAGTTCAACCGCAACTTCACTCCCCAGAAGTACCAGGCATTCCTGGACTCTCTGGCGACGGTCTGCGGTACGCCTATCTCCTTTCGCGTCTCAGAAACTCCCTGCTTCATGCCCAAGGCACTGCTCGACCAGATGGCGCAGTACGGCTGCGAGTTGGTCACGCAACTGCTGACCAGTCCCAAATATCTGCGCGTCTCCGACAAAACCGTTCCGCCGGAGTACAACGTTCCGAACGAGACACCACGCCCAATGTTTGTGCAGGTGGACTTCGGGTTAGTGCGCAACGCCAAGGGCGGTCTCGATCCTAAGCTGGTCGAGCTGCAAGCGTTCCCTTCCCTGTACGGATACCAGGGCGTCTCAGCGCAGCAGTACATTGACAGCTACGGCCTGCGCTCTGATCTCGGCATCTATCTCAGCGGATACGATCACAGTTCCTATCGCGGGCTCATGCGGGAGTTGATCGTTGATGGGCACGATCCCGACAACGTCATCCTGATGGAGATCGACCCCCAGCATCAGAAAACTCTGCCCGACTTCCTTGTCACCCAGGAGGAGTTGGGGATCGCCATTGTCGACATCCTCTCGCTGAAGAAACGGGGCAAGAAGCTCTACTACAGTAAGGACGACCGCGAGATCGAAGTGAAGCGCATTTACAACCGTTGCATCGTGGACGAGCTGGAGCAGAAAGGTGCCACGCTGCCGTTCGATTTGCGCGAAGAACTCGACGTCGAGTGGGCGGGACATCCGAACTGGTATTTCCGCATCAGCAAATTCTCCATCCCGTACTTGAACCATCGCTGCGTTCCTAACACGTGGTTCCTCGACGAAAACCCAACTGTGCCTGAGAACAACCAAAACTACATCCTCAAGCCGCTCTACTCATTCGCCGGATCGGGCATCAAGTTCGCTCCCACCGAGGCCGACATCGACGCCATTCCCGCAGGCGAGCGGCACAACTACATCCTGCAGGAGCGCATGCGCTTCGAGCCGGTGATCGCGACGCCCCATGGCCCCACACAAATGGAAACCCGCATCATGTATGTCTGGCCCGAGGGCGGCGAGTTGACGCCGGTCTTGCCGCTGATTCGCATGGGCCGCGGCATGATGATGGGAGTCGATCACAATCGCGACCTGGAGTGGGTGGGCGGGTCGGCGGCGTTGTGGGTGTGAGCTGCCCCGGCAGTGCGACGCCCAACGGCCTGAATCTCTGTTTTGCGCGGTTCTAAATTTCCCAGGGATTGAAGATAACGACGCCTAGACCGGCGAAGTCCCTGACGTTGCGCGTGACGAGCGAGAGGTCATGTTCGATGGCGGTTACGGCAATCATGCCGTCCGCCGTGTTGAGGGGCGTTCCTCTTAACTGGCATTGCCCATCCAAGGCGCCCCACCGATCAGCGACTGTATGTGTTACAGGCAAAATGCGGTTATGAAACCATTCGAGCAGGTCAGTGCGAAACCACGTCTCAAGCTCGGAACGGCGACGGCTATGGGGAAGAAGGGTGAGTCCCTTGCGGATTTCCCCGATCGTGACGGCGCTGAGAAACAGAGCCGTCGAAGGTTGTGTTCTTAGCCACTGCACGACGCGCGAGGCTCGGGCCGATCCCGGCTGAATTCCGACGGGACGTTCGTGTCGAGAAGATATCCGTCACAAATCTACCGGGCGTCCGGTCGATGGGTTGCGGCCGAAATCCAGATTAAGGCCTCGCAATGGAGCGAAAAGCTCGTCAATGTCTTTCGCGGGCGGCGCATTGGGTTGCAGCGTGGTCGGTGGCAAAGACTGAAGTGCCTGGTATACAACATCTTCAGCGTCCTTAAAGCCGCCTGTCTGGAGATGCTCATTGACGAGCGCCTCGACTTCGGGCTTGGTGATTTGAATAGTCATCAGAGCCGCCTCCTTGATCATTATGCCCCAGACACGGGAAACCTGAGATGGAGCTTTAGGCGTCTCGCTTTGACCCCGGCGTCGCGCAATGGAGAAGCGGCAAAGAACTCCGCCAGATTGCCTTTCCGATTGGCCTTCCGCTCCCACTCGTTAGCGGCAACCACAATGGCGGTGGTGCGCCCGTGGCGGGTAATCCTCTGCGGACCCTCGGATTGCGCCCTGTCTAATAGTTCACTGAACTTCGCCTTCGCTTCTGCGACAGTCCAAGCACGTGTGCTCATGCTCCACCTACAACCTATCAATCTATTATGGTCATGCTAGTCATTCTTGGAGGTTTGGCACAAGTGGAGACTGCGCGCCAAGACTTTCGTCAGCCGCGTCCTTTGATTCTAATGTTGCTAGGTACTCGTTGATCGACTTGGCGGCCTTGCGTCCTGCGCCCATGGCCAGAATCACGGTAGCGCCGCCGGTCACTATATCGCCTCCAGCGAACACACCCGGCTTCGATGTCGCCAGAGTATCGTCGTTGGCCGCGATGTAGCCACGCTTGGTGACCGCCAAGCCGGGAGTCGTCGACTGGATCAGAGGATTCGCGGAGGTGCCGGCAGCAATAATCGCCACCTGGCACGAGGTAACAAATTCCGAGCCTTTGATCGGCACGGGGCTGCGACGTCCTGACTCGTCCGGCTCGCCCAATTCCTGTCGAATGCACTTCACGGCAGTGAGGTTTCCCTTCTCGTCGCCAAGGAACTCGACAGGGTTCACCAGCATCTCGAAGTGAACGCCTTCGTCCTTGGCGTGGTGCACTTCCTCCACACGGGCGGGCATCTCCTTTTCAGTGCGGCGATAGTAGATGCTGGCGGTCCTGGCTCCCAGGCGCAGCGCGCTGCGCACCGCGTCCATGGCGGTGTTGCCGCCGCCCACAACGATGACGTCACGGTCCTTGCATGGATACAGTGGCTCGTCGTACTCAGGGAACCGGTAGGCGCGCATCAGGTTCACGCGGGTTAGAAACTCGTTGGCGGAGTAAACGCCGTTGAAGTGCTCGCCCGGAACGTTGAGGAAGCGTGGCAGTCCCGCACCGGTTGCGATGAAGACGGCGTCGAAGCCTTCGTCGTGCATCAGTTCGTCGATGGTCACGGTTTTGCCGACGACCACATTGGTCTCAAAGACCACACCGCGGCGGCGCAGCACGTTAATCTCGTGGTGGACAATGTCCTTGGGCAGACGGAACTCGGGAATGCCATACACCAGCACCCCACCGAGTTCATGCAGCGCTTCGAAGACGTGCACCTGGTGTCCCATCTGGATGAGATCCCCGGCACAGGCGAGGCTGGCCGGGCCGCTGCCAATGAGGCCAACTTTCCTGCCGGTTGGAGGCGCCGATACCGGCGACCCGAACTGCCCTGTCTCGCGCTCCCAGTCCGCGACAAAACGCTCCAAGTATGCAATTCCGACGGGCTCGCCTTTCTTGCCCAGGACACAGCCCGACTCACACTGGTCCTCAACCGGACACACGCGGCCGGTGATGGCGGGCAGCGCGTTGTCCTCGCGCACCTTCGACGCTGCGCCGAGATAGTCACCCGCCAATATGAGGTCGATCACAGCCCGAACGTTCACCGACACCGGGCACTTCTCGACGCAGCCCGGCTTCGGACACTCGATGCAACGCAGCGACTCCTGCCGTGCCTGCTCGGCAGGAAAACCCAGGTTGACTTCCTGAAAGTTGTGGGCGCGCACCTGCGCCTCTTGCTCAGGCACCCGCTGACGCGGCAACTTGATGCGCTCTTTGTTGGGTAGCGGATTGCGACTCAGGGGCTTGTCCGTCATTTCGCGACCTCCGACAGTGTGACCGCCAGCGCGCAGGCGTGCTGCAGGTTGCTCTCACGGAGTTTCTTGAGCTCAGCTTCCGGATCGGACTGCAATCGTTCAATGCTCATCTTTTCCTGCTCGCGATACATGTTGTTACGCTGCGTCAGCACGTCGAAGTTCACCTGGCTGGCATCGAACTCGGGGCCATCGACGCAGGCAAACTGGCTGGTGTTATTGACCAGCACCCGGCAGCCGCCGCACATCCCCGTGCCATCCACCATGATGGAGTTCAAGCTCACTATGGTTTTAATGTGTTGCGGACCTGTGAGATTGGCCACTGCTCGCATCATGGGGATTGGCCCGACGGCCAGCACGTAATCCACCTTTCCGGCGTCGACCAGCTCTTTCAGCTTCTCCGTGACCAGGCCCTTCTCGCCCGCGGTGCCATCGTCCGTCATGACATACGTTTCATCACTGACCTCGCGCACCGCATCTTCCAGCACCAGCAGGTCTTTGCTGCGCGCGCCGACGATGGAGATCACCTTGTTTCCCGCGCGCTTCAGTTCCCGGGCTGTGGGATACGCCATTGCGGTTCCCACGCTGCCGCTGACCACGACGGTCGTGCCGAACTTTTCGATTTCCGAGGGCTTGCCGAGCGGGCCGACGATGTCGAGGATGGAGTCTCCTGCCTCGAGCATGTTCAGCAGCATGGTGGTCTTGCCGATCGCCTGCACCACGATGGTCACGGTCCCGGCGTCGGGATTGGCGTCGGCAATGGTGAGTGGAACGCGTTCGCCGGTGTCGTCCAGCCGGACGATGACGAACTGGCCGGGACGCTGCTTCCTGGCGATGCGCGGCGCCTTGATCTCAAACAGTTTGATGCCTCGCGCTAAAGGGCGAGCTGCCACAATCGGGAACACGAGAAAATCCTCCACCATCGATTCTGCTAAGCTTCGACCCGGCAGTCTGTGGCATACGTCACAGCCGCCCGGTTACAGCGCACAAATGGCGAAACTGGCAATACACGCGCCTTTCAGGCTAATCTCAAGGTTGAAGACCGGAGCCGAGTGGAACAGCCGTGTCTGGTGTTAACAGCGGATGTTACCTGGGGGAAGCGGCCATGGAAAGACGGGGTTTTGCGACTTCAATCCGATGGAGCATACCGGTTAAGCGATGGATTGGCGAGACCCGCGGGGCAAACTGCGCAGCAGTATTGTTGATCATCCTCGTATGCGCCGCGGCAGGTGAGCAAGCGCCAACCGCGCAGGCGCCGCCACAATCGCCACCTGCCACCCAGATTCCAGATGCTCCCTCTGCCGCCGGACAGGCTCAACGCAGGTCCTTCGGCCATGGTGTGTCGACTGTCGTCAAAACCATCGGCCAGGACCAGTGGAATCTTATTAAGGCGCCGTTTCAGACAGACTCCCTTGGATTCGCCAACGGAACCCCTTTCCGTAACAAAACACTTTTCTGGGACACGGTAGTGCTTAGCGCGACCGGCGTGCTGATTGCCAACGACGAATCAGTCGCGCAACAGGTTCCCGCCAGTTGGCACCAAACAGGCATTAATATCTCCGATGCCTGTACCTATGGGACGGCTGCCGCGGCGGGCGGCATCTATCTGACCGGGCTGTTTACCGACGACGAACATGCGAAGCGCACGGGTGTGCTCGCCGCCAGAGCCACAATTAACAGCGCACTGCTGTACGGCGCGATGAAGTTAATCTTCGCAAGGCAACGTCCTTACACGTATCCCGGTGATGGGAAGTTCTTTGCCGGCAACTTTAGCAGTGGATCGTTCCCTTCCGGGCACGCAGCGTTCACCTGGACCATCGCTTCCGTGGTTGCCCACGAGTATCCAAAGTGGCCGGTGCAGCTACTGATGTATGGAGTGGCAACGACCGTAGCGACGACTCGCGTCACCGGCGGGCAGCACTTCCCTTCCGACGTGTTCGTGGGATCGACGCTGGGCTACCTGGTCGGCAGGTATGTGGCCAACAAGGACAAGCACGCCCAAGTCCACACTTCACACGCTGGCGGCCGGGTCAAACGCCTGCCTGACGCCGTTCTGGGGCATGTCGTGATTCAGTAGGCGTCGATCGCGCCACGCACAGCCGGACAACGCAGTATGCACGATGATTGGCGAGGCTCTCAATTCGCTGGCGCGGCGTCACTGGATTGCATGCTGCACAGCGATCCTCGTCATTGCTGCCTATTCGTCCGTCTCGGCACAGTCACGTTCCAGCCGCATCCATGGCGTCGTCTCCGGTTCCGGTGCGCCGCTGCGCGCGGTGAAGGTTCGCGTGCTGAGCAAAAGTACTTCACAAGCCATTAAAGAGACGGAAACCGATACGGACGGGCGCTTCCAGGTTGCCAGTCTCACTTGGGGAACCTACGTTGTTGAGTTTTCTGCCGACGGCTGGCGCAGCCGGAAACTTGAGGTCGAGCTTCGGCCCGACACGACGCTGCAGGTAAGCGTCGCGCTGACAGCCGTCAGCAGCGAACTGGCTCCGTCTCCCTTCCAAGTCGTCAATGAGGACATCTGGTTCGGAACCAACTTCACAGACTTCGGTATTGATCGATTGCCCAACGGACGCAACATCTGGTCGCTGCTTCAAGGCCAGGAGCCCTCTACCGTTACCAATCGCCTGGAGATCGGAGGTACGGAAACGGCTGTGCCGGCACTATTCTCTGCGTTTGGCGCTTCGTGGACGGAGAACCAATATCGTTTGAACGGTCTTGACGTGACTGACCCTTATCAACCCGGACTGCCGGACATGAATCCCGACATCGACGCACTTTCCGAATTCCAAGCGATCACCGCCTCAAAGCCTGCGGTATCGCAGGCGTCCGGTGAGTCGCTCGGGCTGGCATCTCCCGAACCAGGCAATGCTTTGCACGGTGCTGCCCAGATGTATGTGTCAGGTAGCGGGCTGCAGAGCAACAACGTGAACGCGCGTCTGCTGGGCTTTAACTTCCCTGGCCCCGAGCAACTGAACTCACTGCTCGACGGGAGCGTTCAACTTGGCGGCAAGCTGCCAATTCCAGCGGCGCCGCTGCCCTTTTATGTCTCTTTTTCCTCCCAACAAGTCTCGCAAAATCTTGGCGGATTTGCAGCGCCTATCGCTACCGGCGTTAATCGCGCCCTGGTCGACTTCACTCTCTGGTCCGACCGATTGCAGCGGATCGATTTGCTGTACAGCGGGCAGCATGTGTTCAATTCACGACAGGGTGCGATGCCGACTGTGTCGCCCGAATCCACTACCCGCGGCAACGACAATTTCAATCAGTTTCAGGTGCGATGGAGCCGCTCACTCAATTCAGTATCGTTGCTCACAGCAAGCTTCGGCGTGGACAATGCGATTGTCTCGTCGAGCTTCCAAAGTGATGCGCAGGGCGTCAGCACAGTAGATTTGCCGCTTCTGGTCTTCACCGGTCCAGCCCCTTTAGCGACTTCGGGCCTGCGCACGCGCTACGAGGCACAGAGCACATTACAGTTCATGCGTAATGGCCCGGCGGGTAGCCACAGTGTCACGGTCGGCTTTGACTGGAGCCGCGGCGACATCACGCAGCGTTGGTACGCGATGGGCAACGCCCAGCAGGTCCTGGTGAATGGCGCTGCCAGCGAATTCGTGCGTTGGAACACTCCAACCCAAACCCAGCAGTACGTACAGAACGTCGCTGAGTATGTCCAGGACGCGTGGCGGCCATGGAAATGGCTAAGTTTGCCAGTTGGCCTCCGCATCGACACTTCAACCGGACAAGCCACCGGCGCTAACAATGGGATCAGTTGGACTACGGTACAGCCGCGCCTGGGTTTCGTGGTTCCAGTGTGGCCACGGGGAATGGTCCTGCAAGGCAGTTGGTCGCGCTATGGTCACGTTCTGCAGGGGCGTTACCTGGACTACGGAAATCCGCTTGCCCTGGGAGAACAGGTCTATGCATGGCAAGACTCTAACGGGGACGGAGTTGCCCAACCTCAGGAAATCGGGCCACTCTTGCGGGTCGGGGGCGGCCCTTACTCGGCCGTCGCTCCCAACCTTACACGGCCCTACACTGACGAGATCAGCATCGGTGTGGAGCAGAACATCGCCAATCGTATTACGGCCTATGTTCGTTTCTTCCGGCGAGACGACCATCGTCTCATCGCACTGCAGAACATTGGTGTGCCGTTCTCGCAGTACACTCCGGTTTCGTACCCCGACCCCGGCAACGATGGCATCTTCGGAACTGCCGACGATCAGGTTCTAACGCTCTACAACGAGAACCCGTCCGCCCTCGGCCACGATTTCCTGTTGCTCACGAATCCCGGGTTGAATGCCAGCTACAAAGGCTTTCAAGCTCTCGTAATGCTGCGGCTGAAGAGTTCGTGGCAGTTTTCTGCTAACTTCACGGCGGGACAGACCCTGGCCCACACAAGTCCCGGCAATTCGCCCTTGCAAAACGACACCGGAGTTGTGGACACGCTCGCCATCGACCCCAACACGCTGGTCATGTCGCAAGGCAGGACGTACTTCGATCGCGGCTACATGGGCAAGATCACGGCTTACTACGCCGCCCCGCATGGTTTCTACCTGGCGGCGGTCGCCACTTATTTCGACGGTGCACCGTTCGGGCGGCTGTTGTTCGTGAACGGCTTCAACCAGGGCCCGTTCTTCGTGAGGGCAACTCCGGTTGGACATCCCGGTGGTTTCCAGACTCAACTCAATGCAACGATTGATACCCGCCTTGCCCACGACTTTCGCCTGCCGAAAGGCATGCTCTCCGCATATCTCGACGTGTTTAACATCATGAACTGGAACAGCAATACACAGGAGTCCGCGTTAACAGGTCCGAGTTTTTTGCTACGCGTACCGCTGGCGGTGGAAGCGCCCCGCACCTTTCGCTTTGGCGCGGCCTGGCGGTTTTAGGGCGGGGGAAGGTACAGCGTCGGCATATCGTCGCTATGGATCACAAGAGGTCAGTTAATTCGACTCAGTTCACGTGTTCCGGCGTACGCTGCCTAAAGTGGTTTGGCTCGGCAACTGAACTTGTCTGTCTTCTGATGCTCCTCACGGCTCAGCTGGCAGCTCAAACTCCCGATAGCGCTACGGTCGATGCTCTACGCCACCCGGGCTGGAATTACGGAGGTCAGATTTCTGGCGGCTTCACAGCAGTACAGGTCTCGAGTCCGAACTTTCTTACTGCGAATCGCAATATTACGAACCTCGCCCTGGCGTTTCGCCTTTCCCGTGTGCTCACCCACGAACATGGGTCCGGCTGGACTCGCGGCACCTTTGAGTGGGACTTCAACGTCATTCCGGTTGAGATCTTCTGGGTGCTGGGTTCGCACTATGCCGGAGGCTTCGAGGCCTTCGGGCCGCGCTGGAACTTCACGGGAAATCGCCGCCGCGTGGTGCCCTTCGCTGGACTGTCAGGTGGAATGCTCTTCAGCCCGCAGAACTTTCCTCCGGGAGACACCTACCAAGCCAACTTCACCATCGCGATCGATGCGGGTGCACACGTGTTCGTCCGCCCCCGCCGGTCAGTCGACGTTAGCGGACGCGTGTACCACCTCTCCAACGCGTTTCTGGGAGCGTCAAATCCGGGCATCCCGGTGGGGGTGCAGTTCACGCTGGGATATACGTGGTACTGATGCGGGCTGGGTTGGCGAGACTGCAAGCCACCAGTCAACAAATGGCCACCTACACCACGAAATACTTCGCGTCCGGATGATGCACCACGATGGCGGACGTACTCTGCTCGGGGTCAAGCAGAAAGCCCGTCGTCAGTTGCACGCCGATTGTCTCGTCGGGATGCAGCAGCGCAAACAGCTTGGTCTGGTCTTCGAGGTTCGGACACGCCGGATAACCGAACGAATACCGCGATCCACGATATTTCTGGTGGAACAAGTCGCGAATGTGGGGCGAGTCGTCGCCGGCAATGCCAAGTTCCTCGCGCACTCGCTTGTGCGTGAGTTCGGCCAGCGCTTCGGCGGTTTCGACACTTAGGCCGTGCAGATACAGGTACTTCGTGTACTCTCCGCCTTCGAAAAGCTTCTGCGTTTCGTGTGACGCCCGCGCGCCGATGGTTACGCAAGTCATGCCCAGCACGTCCATCTTTCCGCTGGCTTTGGACAGGAAGTAGTCAGAGATGCTCAGGTGGCGTCCTTCTTTCTGACGCGGGAAGGTAAACCGCAGTGCCTCAGCCGGAACCGGACCACCTTGCTTCCAGCCCGCGGGCAGCGCGTACACTATGGTGTCATTCCCTTCGCCCTGGGCGCCGAAATACCCGTAAACCACCTTGGGCTCGAACCAGCCTGAAGCGATGACTTCCTCCTCCAGGTCTTGCAGGATCGGCCGGTACTTGCTCTCCACCAGCCGCGGGTATTCTTCCTGGGACGCCGTCTTGAGCTGCCACTGATTCTTGAACAGCGCGGTCTCATTGATGTATTGGAAGATCTCGCGCAGGTCAAAGTCCTCCGGTTTGAGCACCCGCGTGCCCCAGAACGGCGGCTGCGGAATATTCGGCGCAGGCGGTATCTCGATGCTCGGTGCTGTCGCAGCTCCGCCATCGCCGGAAGTCGTCGCAGGCTTCTTGAACTCTTTGATGACCTGCGCTTCCCTGATACAAGCTTCTCGCTCGCCGTTCGGCGAAGCCAGCCGCTCCATGTAGTGCAGACCGGAAAAGGCATCGTCCGCATACATCACGCCGCCGCTGTATTCGCGGCGCAAGTCATCCTCAACATACTTGCGTGTGAGCGCAGCCCCGCCGCAGATCACCGGAAACTCCAGCTTCTGGTGATGCAGGTCCTGCACAACGTACTTCATCTCCAGCGTGGACTTCACCAGCAAACCGCTCAGACCAATGGCGTCCGCCTTATGCTCGAGGGCAGCGTTGATGATGGCGTCCGACGGCTGCTTGATGCCGAGGTTCACCACGCGATAGCCGTTGTTGGTGAGGATGATGTCCACCAGGTTTTTGCCAATATCGTGGACGTCGCCCTTCACCGTGGCGAGCACAATAGTCGCCTTCTGGCTGCCCTCTTTCTTCTCCATCCTGGGCTCGAGGTAGGCAACCGCCGCTTTCATTACGCCCGCCGAATCGAGCACCGACGGCAACTGCATCTTGCGGGCGCCGAACAACTCACCCACGGTCTTCATCCCGTCGAGCAGGATGTTGTTGATGACGTCGAGCGGCGAATAGTTGACCAGCGCCTCGTCGAGCACTTCGTCGAGCGACTTCTTTGTGGTGATGCCGATGGTCTTCTCGCCATTGATAATCGCCCACTTCAGCTTGTCTTCCACCGACAACGTATCGACGTGCGCGGTGGTGGTCTCGTCTTTGCCCTTCGATCCCTCGAAGTGCTTCATGTAGAACTGCAGCGGGTCGCCGTTGACGAGATCGCGGAAGATCAGGTTTCGCGCCAATAAAACTTCTTCCTCGGGAATCTTGAACAGCGGATAAATCTTGCTGTAATTGACGATCGCCATGTCGAGGCCGTTGGCCACCGCTTCGTGCAGGAACACGCTGTTCAGCACACGCCGCGCATAGGTGTTCAATCCGAACGAGATGTTGCTGACACCCAGCACAGTCTTGGCTAGCGGCAACTCGGTCTTGATCGCCTTTACGGCCTTCAGCGTTTCAATCCCAGCGGTGCGATAGTCTTCCTGCCCCGTCGAAATCGGCAGCGTCAGCGCGTCGAAGATCAGGTCCACCGGGCGAATGCCGTACTTATTCACCGCAAGGTCGTAGATGCGTTTGGCAATCGCCAGCTTCTTCTCGGCCGTCAGCGCCATGCCGTCTTCATCGATGGTCAGCGCGATAACCGCTGCGCCGTAGCGCTTGGCCATCGGCAGTACTTTCGACGTACGCTTTTCGCCATCCTCCAGGTTGATGGAGTTGATAATCGCCTTGCCGGGAATGCGCTTCAGCGCCTCCTCCACCACATCGGCTTCAGTCGAATCGACGAGGATCGGTGCTGGCACACGCGTCGCAATCTTTTCCAGAATCGCGCTGATGTAGCCTTTCTCGTCCTCGCCCACGATTGCGCAGCACAGGTCGAGCATGTGCGAGCCTTCGTTCACCAGCCTCTTGGCCAGCGTCAGGATCCCGTCATAGTCCTGCGCGCGCACCATGTTCTTGAAGTGCTCGACGCGCGTCGTGGTGTTCATCTCCTCGGCAATCACCAGCGGCTTGGGATCAAGCTCCAGCGGAATCATCGAGTACGCACTTGCGGCCGCACCGATGATCTTGACATCGTGGCGCGCCGGCTCCAGGTTGCGCACGTATCCACAACCGCCTTCAAGTGTCGCGGTTCGGTGCCGCAGCAGCCACCGACGATGCGCACGCCGTACTCGGTGATGAACTGCTTATGAAACTCGGCGAGCTCCTGCGGCTGCAACTTGTAAACTGCGTGTCCGCCTTCATTTTGCGGGAGCCCGGCATTCGGCAGCACCGAGACAGGCCTCGGCGCATTCAGCCCCAGGTAACGAACGCCGTCATTCATCTCCTTCGGACCGGTGGCGCAGTTCATGCCGATCACCGAGACATCGAACATCTCGAGCGTGGTCAGCGCCGCCCCGATCTCGGTTCCGAGAAGCATCGTGCCCGTCGCCTCGAGCGTTACCTGCACCTGCACAGGAATGTTCTTCCCTGATTTTTTCAGCGCGTCAAAAATGCCGACCAGGCCGGCCTTGGCTTGCAATATGTCCTGGCATGTTTCGAGAAGCAGCACATCGACGCCGCCCTCGATCAAACCGAGAGCCTGCTCGGTGTATGCAGCAGCCATCGCGTCAAAGCCGATATGTCCCAACGACGGCAGCTTAGTCGTTGGGCCCATCGATCCCGCCACGAACCGCCTGCGGCCCTTGGACGAGTAGTCGTCGGCCACTGAGCGCGCCAGTTTGGCCGCGGCCAGGTTGATCTCGTGGACCTTGTCGGGCATGTCGTACTCGGCCATGACGATGCGGGTGGAGTTGAACGTATTCGTCTCCACCACGTCGCAGCCGGCGTCAAAGAACGCCGCATGGATGTCCTTAATCAGGTCGGGCCGGCTCTGCACCAGGATGTCGTTGTAACCTTCTTTACCCCAGAAATCGTCCACAGTGGGGTTGCGGAACTGGATATTCGTTCCCATCGCGCCGTCAAAGATGACGACGCGTTCCTGCACGGCTTTGAGGTATTCGCTCATGTGCCTGTTTCGCGAGTTAGATGAGCCTAGGCCCTCAAGGTTTCCCCATCTCGATGTTGATATACGAAGGGAGCGGCTGGGACTCGCGGCTATCTTGTAAGTATCGCAGTTTCTTGGGGATTACGGTAGCTGACGACAGCCAACGGCAGTATCCAAAAGCGACTGGCGAAATGCTCGTGCCGAAGCGCTACGGCAATTCAGGATAGCGTCTCGCCCGAATGTGAAATCGCTATAGTGATAGGTGTTATGTACCGGGAGGAACGTCGGCCCCTGAACTGAATTGTGCGGGCTTGGGCACCAGCCTGCCGGTACCTTCGATGTTGTAGATAGCGTTTGCGCCAACGTGTGCGGGAGTTCCGGCCAGCAACTGCTCTTTGCGGTACACAAGGTTACTGGCATTGAAGCTAGCCAACTCGAAGCCGTGCCCGTGGGTGATGGCGTCGGTGGGGCAAGCCTCCACGCAATAACCGCAAAAGATGCACCGGTTATAATCAATGTTATAAACCTTAGCGTAGCGCTCAGCGCCGCTTACCCGGCTGGTCTCGGTGTTCTCCTCCGCCTCGATGTAAATGCAGTTCGACGGGCACGCCGCAGCGCACAGGAAGCACGCCACGCACTTCTCCAGGCCGTTTTCGTCGCGCTGCAGAACATGCATGCCGCGGAAACGCTCCTGGAACATGGCTCCGCGGTTCGGACCCGGGCCGTCGGGATAGTTCTCCACCTCGGTCGGCTTGAACATCTCGCCGAAGGTGATGCTCATGCCTTTGGCGATGGCAGCGATGTTTTTGACGATTCCCATACGAGGAAACAGTATATCAATCCCGACAGGCGCTACTCTTATGCCGCTGGGGAATTCCCAGCGAACTGCTTTCGGAGTAATTCCAAGTGGTGCTGCGCGTGACCGGCGATGACGTAGGCCATCGCGCGCACGGAAATTGATTTGCCGTTGGCAGTGCCCGACCGCGTAGTGTCCTCGCTGGTGAGACTTTCCAGCAGTGACAAGGTCGCCTTCCGGACGGACTTCAGCTCCGCCAGCAATTCGGTTGTGCTGCGGCTGTTGGAATGCGCTGCCGCCACATAATCGTCCTGTTCGAATCCTTGCAGTTCCGTCTTGTCGCCGCGGGCGAAGCGCAGAATGCGGTAACTGTGAATGCGTTCCGTATCGCAGAGGTGGCCGAGCACCTGTTTGACACTCCACTTGCCGGGAGCGGGCGGCTGGCTCGCCAGTGCGTCGCTCACGTTGTTTGCCAGTCCGTCAAACTCGGCTGGCTGAAGGTCGAGAAAGTTCAGCAGGTCGCCATCGGGTACTTTGCTGATGTAGTTGGTGTAGAAATCCGCGTATTCATTGCGGTCGGGACGGGAAATCATAAGAGTAGTTTCCAGTTTCGAGTTTCGAGTTTCAAGTCGAAAACGACGTATTGCGCGAATAGTGCCGCCGCTACGCGGCTCAGGGTCCTTAAATTACAGCCCACCCAGGGCTCACGCCCTGGGCTACGATTGTTCGGCCATGCGGGCTTCGACCTCACTCCAACGAATGATCTCGCGGTCCGCGCGCACCACAGTTGGCGCAGGCAAAATTCGCTGAGTGGCCCCCGCCTCCATCTCACTCCAACCCAAATTCCTTCCACCGCTCTGTCACTCGCCGCTTCGTCTCCGCGTCCATGGTGATCTCTTCCGGCCAGGGGCGGGTGAAGCCTTCGCTGGGCCACTTGCGGGTTGCGTCCACACCCATCTTTGATCCGTAATCCGGCAGCCGGGATGCATGATCCAGCGAGTCAACCGGTCCTAGCGTGAACTGAATATCGCGTTGGGGATCGATGTTGTTCAGCACCTTCAGCGTGACCTCGCCGAGGTCCTGCACGTTCACGTCTTCATCGACCACGAGAATGCACTTCGTGGACATGGCTTGTCCCAGCGCCCAGATGCCGTTCATCACCTTGCGCGCCTGGCCGGGATAAGACTTCTTGATGGAGACAATCATCAGGTTGTGGAACACGCCCTCGATCGGCAGGTTCACATCAACGATCTCCGGGATCGACAGCCGCATCAACGGCAGAAAAATGCGCTCCACCGTCTTGCCCATCCATGCGTCCTCCATGGGCGGCTTGCCCACGATGGTGGTCGAGTAGATCGGATCTTTGCGATGCGTGATGCAGGTGACATGAAACACCGGGTAGAGGTCTTCCATGGTGTAGAAGCCGGTGTGATCGCCGAAGGGGCCTTCCATCTTCAGCTCGTCCAGCTCGACGTAGCCTTCGAGGACGATCTCCGACGTGGCAGGAACTTCGAGGTCCACCGTCTCGCACTTCACCAGCTCGACCGGCTTCTGCCGCAAGAACCCCGCAATAATGAACTCTTCGACATCCGGGGGCGCGGGCACGATGGACGAGAACATCATTGCCGGATCGGTGCCAATCGCTACCGCGACTTCCATTCGTCCCGACACCTGTTGTCCGTCGGCGACACGCGAGCCTCCGCCAGAACGAGCCATCATGTCGAGCGCGGCGGTTAGCGGATGTTCCGCTCGCTCCGCCGCCTTGCGCCGCATCTGCTCGCGATAGTGTTCGGCTCCCTGCTTCTGGCGCTGCCAGTGCATGCCGGTGCTGCGTTCGTCATACACGTGCAGGCGATACGTGCCGACGTTTCGCTTGCCTGTGCGAGGGTCACGGGTAATCACCGACGGCAACGTGATGAACCGGCCGCCGTCTTTCGGCCAGCACTGCAGAATGGGAAAATCGAGCAGCGAGAAGTCGCCTTTCTTGATGACTTCCTTGCACGGGCCGGTCGCGACTTCCTTGGGAAAGAACTTCCCCACCTCGGTCAGCATGGGCAGCATCTTGATCTTGTCGAGCCATCCTTGGGGTGACTTTACGTCCATGAACATCTTGATGCGGGCGGGAATCTCATCCAGAGAGTCGACCTCGAGCGCCAGCTTCATGCGCCGTTCGGAGCCGAACTGATTGATCAGTACCTTGGCGCCGGGGTATCCCTTGAGGTTTTCAAACAGCAGCGCCGGACCACCGGCACCATGACTTCCGCGCGGCCCCCACTTTGATACGCGGTCGGTAATCTCGGAAATTTCCAGGATGGGATCGACTTCTGCCTTGACTCGCTTTAACTCTCCGGCCTTGTCGAGCGCGGAGATCCAGTCCCTCAGGTCGCTATAGGCCAACGGTTGATCTCTCCTCGGCAGCTCACGCCGCTAGTTGCTTCGTGCTTGTGGAGACAAAACACGATTATAGAGGGCGCATTGATTTTCACCACGGAGGACACGGAGAGCACGGAGGAAGAAAGGCGGAATGGCAAGAGCACCCGCGGATTTCGCGGACAAACGCGGATTGAAGGGTGTCTCCAGCTCTCAGGGCTAGGAGTCTGTCGGGAATACGGAATCACAATCTCTTGACCTTGCCGTTCGAGGTGCATTGAGCAGCGACAAAATCGGAAGTTGAAACCGGTTACCTCATTGGTTGCCTTC
>Ga0074046_10000552_pt1 | contig 34335 bp, 36 predicted proteins | sample BogForMeECP23OM3_FD_94441 | JGI IMG/M metagenome (GOLD analysis project Ga0074046, IMG submission 94441) | Bog forest soil microbial communities from Calvert Island, British Columbia, Canada - Bog Forest MetaG ECP23OM3 | ecosystem: Environmental > Terrestrial > Soil > Wetlands ... | reverse complement strand
CCGGGAGGCATTCACGCTCCAAACGTTGGGCCCCAGGCGGGGGTCGGAAGCGAGCGGATTGTGCACTATCGCGTGCCCCTTGGGGGTCCGGAACGGTCGCTCTGGCTTGCGCGCAAATGCGAGTAGCGGCGGATGGACGCGGACCCAGCCGATGTGATACCTACCCAGTGACCCCCACCGCTTCTCCCCCCGGGGAAGAGAGCACTATGGCGCGTGGCCGCGTATTCGCCGTCGTGAACCAGAAGGGCGGTGTCGGGAAGACCACCACCGCAGTGAACCTCTCCGCCTCTCTTGCTGCCTCTGAGCGCTCGACCTTGCTCATCGATCTCGACCCGCAAGCCAACGCTAGCAGCGCCTTCGGACTCACCAGCCCAGCGCGTCAGGTCTATGACGCGCTCATTGGTGGATGCGTCATGAAGGATGTCGCGGTTCCCACCGAGCTCGGCTTCTTGAAGGTGGTTCCGTCTGGACGGGATCTCGTCGGCGCGGAGATCGAGCTCGTCTCCATCGCCAACCGTGAGCGCCGCCTCGAGCAGGCGATGTCGGACCTGCGAGAAGCGTTTCTCTACATTGTGATCGATTGCCCGCCGTCTCTGGGACTCCTCACCCTGAACGCTCTCACCGCGGCGGACGAGGTCCTGATCCCTCTGCAGTGTGAATACTACGCGCTCGAGGGCCTGGCACGTCTGCTCGAGACAGTGGAACTGGTGCGCCGCAGTCTGAACCCGAACCTTGTGCTGGGCGGGATTGTCCCGACCATGGTGGATCTTCGAAATAGCCTGAGCCGCCAAGTCCTGAAGGACGTCCGGGCGCACTTCGGCGAGCTGGTTTTCGAGACGCTGATCCCCCGGAACGTGCGGCTCAGCGAGGCACCGAGTCACGGCATGCCCATTCTCCTGTATGACGTCCACTCGAAGGGCGCCATCAGCTACTTGAAACTGACGAATGAACTCCTCCGACGGACCGAGGGGCTCATCGGAGGTGCGAGCGGTGTGCCGGACTCTTCCGGCGCGTCATCGGACTAATCCCATGAACAAAGGTCGCAACGCGCTCGGTCGCGGTCTTGGGGCGCTGATCCCGGGGGCCAGCTCGGGCTCGGCTGTTCAGGTCGAGGCGGGTCCGGCGGGAGGCGGTCCCGCGGAGATCGAGGTCGAGCGGATCGATCCGAATCCCGAGCAGCCCCGACGCATCTTTGACGCCGAGCAGCTCGAACGTCTGGCGGAGTCGATCCGGCGTCACGGCGTCCTCCAACCCGTGGTCGTGCGAGCGGCGGGGGAGCGCTACGAGCTCGTGGTGGGAGAGCGGCGCTGGCGCGCCGCGCAGGTGGCGGGTCGGAAGACGATTCCCGCAGTGATTGCGGAGATCGCCCCGAAGGATCGCCTCGAGCTAGCGCTCGTTGAGAACGTGCAGCGCCACGATCTCAATCCCATCGAGCTCGCACTGGCCTTCCGGGCTCTGGCCGAGGGAGGCGCGACACAGGAAGAGATTGGCGAACGGGTCGCCCTCGATCGCTCTACCGTCGCGAACCACCTGCGCCTCTTGGAGCTCGGCCGCGACCTCCAGGCCGACGTGGAGCATGGCCGTCTCTCCGTGGGCCACGCGAAAGCCATCCTGCAGATCCAAAGCCCGGAGCAGCGTCGCCAGCTGCGCGACCGCATTGTGGCGCAACAGCTCTCTGTGCGGGCCGCCGAGGAGGCGGCGCGGAACCTGGGCGGTACGGCGGAGCGGAAGACGAGAGTCGCCCCCTCCCAGACCGATCCAAATCTCGGACACCTGGTCGACGCCTTGCGCGAACGGCTCAAGGCCCGCGTGCGCGTTGCGGGGGCCGCGAGCGGGCGGGGCCAGATCGAGATCGAGTTCTATGGCGCGGGGGAGCTTGACCGGATTGCGCGGATCATCCTGGAGGGCATGTGAGCGAGCCCGTGCAGTCGAGTCCCTCCCGAGCGCCGAGCGTGCTTGCGGCCGGGGCCCATTTTGACGGTGTCTTGTCGTTCCGCGGCACCGTTCATCTCGAGGGGGAGCTCCGGGGCGATGTGATCGCCCAGGGCTCCCTCAGGATCGAGCCCCAGGGACGGGTCGAGGGACGAATCGAGGTCGACGAGCTCGTGGTGGCTGGGGTGATCGAGGGGGACGTGTACGCCCGACGCCGGGTCGAGCTCTTGGCCACGGCGCGGGTGTATGGGGAGGTGCGGACTCCGGCCCTCGCCCTCGCGGAGGGCTCCGTGCTTGACGGGCGCTGCCACGCCGGCGCCGCCTTGCCGGCGCGAGGCTCGCACAGCGACGACACCGCAGCGTCTTGAAGTTCGCCTAATCTATGCAAACATGCCGCCGCTTCGGAAGCGGCCGGAATGCCGACGGTTTGGTTCGGCGCGCGCTTCCAAGCTCTTTCGGAATTGCCTTCCATCGTCGGGATGTCGGCTGCAGTTTGGCGCAAGCCGGCCCGGCGGGCGGGACGGGCTGGACGAAAAGGGCCAGCCGCTGCGGTTCCGCGCGCGACACTCGGGAGAGGCCCGCGAGCGATGAGTCTGGGTTGGTCTCGCAAGGCGCTCGTCGTTTGCCTCGCGACGGGATCGAGCATCCTCGCGCGACCGGCATCCGCATCTGAAGGCACCCTCGAGATCATCCCCGACCTGCGTCTCGTGGCGCTTTTGATCGTGCTCTTCCTGATCCTCGTGCCGGTGCTGCAGCGCTTGCTCTTCGCACCTCTGCTCGGTGTGCTCGACGAGCGCGACCAGAAGATCGAAGGAACGCAGGCCCGCGCCGCAGAGCTAAACCAAGCGGCGGAGGCCGAACTTGCACGCCACGAAGCGGCGGTGCGCGCGGCGCGCGCGGAAGCTGAACGTGCGCACAAGGCAACACTCACATCCGCCCAGACCCATCACGCCGAATCGGTCGCGGCCGCGCGCGGCGAATCCCAGCAGATCGTCGAGTCTGCCCGCCGGGAAATCAGCGCGGCCCTCGGTGAGGCACGACGCGTGCTCCAAACCCAGACCCGGGAGCTCGCACGAGAGGCTGCGGCTCGCATCCTCGGACGAACCCTTTCATGAGGGGACCGGCTCGCGGTCTCGTCGTGGGGGTGGCGGCGCTTCTGGCCCCTGCCTCGGCGTTGGCCGAGGGCGCGGCTTCCGCCGAAGGTCACCCCCTCGTCTGGCACGCGATGAATCTCATCGCTCTTCTCGGCGTACTGGTCTACTTCCTGCGCGCGCCCATCCGGGGCTTCTTTGCAACGCGCCGGCATGACATCGAGCAAAAGCTTGAGCGCGCGGCCGCGGTGCTGCGCGAGGCCGAGGAGCGCCTCGCCGACTGGAAGGGACGGATGGCGCGGCTCGATGCGGAGATCCAGGAACTCCGGCGCCTTGCCCAGGAGCGCGCGGAGACGGAGCGTCGGCAGATCCTCGCCGATGCGGAGGCCGCCGCGGCACGCATCCGACGTGACGGCGCTGCGGCCGTCAAACAGGAGGAGCGCAGGGCACGCGACGCCCTGCGCAAGGAGGCCGCCGACCTCGCAATCGAGCTCGCAGGGGAGCTCCTTCGGCAGCAGGTGACAGACGCCGATCGCACGCGTCTTGCCGACGAGTTCATCGAGCGCATCGAAACTCCAGCACGCCCTCCCGCGGCGCGGAGCTAGCGCGCGTGCCGAGTTCAGCAGCGGCGCGTCGATACGCGCGTGCGCTCTTCGGTCTTGCCCGGGACGAGGGTCGCGTGGAAGAGGTGCGCGGCGAAATGGCGCAGCTCGCGCGGCTCTTCGAGCAGAGCACGGAGCTGCGCGCCGTGGCATTCCATCCGCTCCATCCCGTGGCCGAGCGGCGCGCCGTGCTCGACCAATTGACGGCTCGACTGGGCTTGAGCCCCACCGTGCGACAGCTCTGCGCGATCCTTGTCGAGCACGGGCGGATGGCCAACTTCTATATGATCCGCGCGGAGTTCGAGCACCTCGCGGACGAGGCAGCAGGCCATGTCGAAGCGCAGGTCTTCGCGGCAAGCCCCTTGCCGGCCGCCCAGCTCGAACGTCTGCGTCGTGCTCTCACAGCCCGCACGGAGCGAGAAGTTCAGCTCCGCGTCGAGGTGGACCCTGCTCTGCTTGGCGGCGTGATCGCCAAGGTGGGTGACCTCGTATTCGACGGCAGCCTCCGCACGCAGCTCGTCCAGCTGCGCGCCAATCTCATGAAGGGACGCTAAGCGATGGACATCAAGCCCGGTGAAATCACCGACATCTTAAAGCGCGAGATCAAGGAGTACGGCCGCGAGATCGACATCGCGGAAACAGGCACCGTGCTTTCGGTGGGCGATGGCATCGCCCGGGTTTACGGGCTCGAGAAAGCGATGGCCAGCGAGCTCGTGCTCTTTCCCGGGGATGTCGCAGGAGTGGTCCTGAATCTCGAGGAGGACAACGTCGGCATCGCCCTCATGGGTGAGGCTGGCCACCTGCGCGAGGGCGACCTCGTGCGCCGCACCGGACGCATCCTCGAGGTGGGCGTTGGCGAGGCCCTGCTCGGTCGGGTGGTGGATGCCCTCGGGAATCCGATTGACGGCAAGGGACCGATCGAGACTCCTCACCAGCGGCGCGTCGAGTTGAAGGCTCCGGGGATCGTGGCACGCCAGCCGGTGCATGAGCCGCTGCAGACCGGACTCAAGGCGATTGATGCGATGACTCCGATCGGCCGCGGCCAGCGCGAACTCATCATCGGCGACCGCCAGACCGGGAAAACGGCGGTGGCGATCGACACGATCATCAATCAGAAGGGGGCCGACGTCTTCTGCATCTACGTGGCGATCGGCCAGAAGCAGTCCACCGTGGCGCAGGTGGTCGAGAGACTGACGCAGTTTGGCGCGATGGAGTATTCGATCGTGGTGGCGGCGACCGCGAGCGAGCCTGCTCCGCTGCAGTACATCGCGCCCTATACCGGTGTCACCATGGGAGAGTACTTCCGCGACAGTGGCCGCCATGCGCTGCTTGTGTACGACGATCTCTCGAAGCAGGCGGTGGCCTACCGCCAGCTCTCGCTCCTGTTGCGGCGCCCGCCGGGCCGCGAGGCCTTCCCGGGAGACGTGTTCTACCTCCACTCTCGATTGCTCGAGCGCGCCGCCAAGATGAGCGACGAGCTTGGGGGCGGAAGTCTCACGGCCCTGCCGATCATCGAGACCCAGGCCGGCGACGTGTCGGCCTACATTCCGACCAACGTCATCTCCATCACCGACGGCCAGATCTTCCTCGAGACCGATCTCTTCAACTCCGGGGTACGCCCGGCGATCAATGTCGGGATTTCGGTTTCGCGCGTGGGAGGTGCTGCGCAAGTCCGGGCCATGCGATCGGTCGCGGGCCAGCTCAAGCTCAATCTCGCGCAGTACCGAGAGATGGCAGCCTTCGCACAGTTCGGCGGGGATCTCGACAAGGCCACCCAGGAGCAGCTCGCCAACGGCGAGCGCCTGACCGAGACGCTGAAGCAAAGTCAGTATCAGCCGATGCCCGTCGAGCACCAGGTGCTTTCGATCTTTGCGGCGACACCGCAGGAGTCGCGACCTTCCTGGGTGCGTGGCTACCCGGTGGAGGACGTGAGGCGGTACGAGCGTGAGATGCTGGCCTTCATGAAATCGCAGCATCCCGAGATCCTGGAGGCGATCCGCAGCAGCGGAAAACTCGAGGACGCCACGAAGGCGAAGTTGAGCGCAGCGCTCGATGAGTTCGCGAAGATCTTCCAGCCCACCGCGGCCCAGAGCGGGGCATAGCGCGTGCCGAGCCTGCGCGATCTAAGGCGCCGGATCCAGAGCGTCAAGAAGACGCAGCAGATTACGCGCGCCATGCGCATGGTTTCCGCAGCGAAGCTGAGACGGGCGCAGGAGCGAATCCTTGCCGCGCGCCCGTATTCGGATCGGATGTTCCGTATGCTCCAGGACGTCTTGGCATCAAACCCGGAGCTCGATCACCCACTCCTTCAACCCCCGAAGACGACGACGCGGCTTGAGCTCATCGTGGTGACTTCGGACCGTGGCCTTGCGGGTGCCTTCAACGTGAACGTGCTCAAGCTCGCACAGCGGGAGATCCTGGAGCACGCCAAGGAGTTCGAGGCCATCTCGCTCTACTTGATCGGCCGCAAGGCGGTGGAGTTCTTCCGCCGGCGCCGCCCCCATGACATCGACGTCGCGAAGCTTTTCGGCGTCGCAAGCTACGACACGGCGGTGGAGGTGGCCGGGCACGTGGCGAAGCGGTATCTCGCCGGGGAAATCGACGCGGCACGGATCGTGTACAGCGAGTTCGCCTCCGCCCTCTCCCAGGCGCCCCGCGTGGTGAGGCTCTTGCCGCGGATCCACGAGAAGGCAGAGGACGCGATCCCCTTTAGCGCGGAGCCTGACCTTCGTAAGCTGCTCACACTCCTCGTCCCGAAGACCTTCGAGGTGGCGATCTACCGGGCGCTTCTGGAAAGCGAGGCCGGGGAGCACGCGGCGCGCATGACGGCGATGGAGGCAGCGACGCGCAACGGCGAGGAGATGATCGGGAACCTGACGTTGCGCTTTAACCGCGCTCGCCAGGCCGCAATTACCCGTGAGCTCGTGGAAATCATTACCGGCGCGGAGGCGCTCTAGAGATTCCCGAAGGGCCGGAGAGAGGTGCGAAGAGATGGCACAAGCAACGGAAAAGGCACGCAAGGCGGGCAAAGTCATCCAGGTCATGGGCCCCGTCGTCGACGTCGAGTTCCCGCCCGGGGAGCTTCCGGAGATCTACTATGCGCTGCGCCTCAGCAACCCGTCGATCGACGACCGCCCCGACAACCTCGTGATCGAGGTTGCTCAGCACTTGGGCGAGAACACCGTGCGCTGCGTCGCCATGGATACAACGGACGGCCTCGTGCGCGGACAGCCGGCCAAGAACACGGGGAGCGAAATCCGAGTCCCCGTCGGCGCAAAGACGCTCGGCCGCATCATGAACGTGATCGGAGACCCGGTCGACGAGCGCGGACCGATCGGCGCCACCGAGAGCTACCCCATCCACCGGCCCGCACCGCTCTTCGTGGACCAGGCCACCTCGGTTGAGTCCTTCGAGACCGGGATCAAGGTGGTGGATCTCATCGCTCCCTACCCGAAGGGCGGGAAGATCGGACTGTTTGGTGGCGCTGGCGTCGGCAAAACGGTCGTCATCCTCGAGCTCATCAACAACATCGCCAAGCAGCACGGAGGCTACTCGGTCTTCGGCGGCGTCGGGGAGCGAACCCGCGAGGGCAACGATCTCTGGCACGAGATGGCCGACGCCAAGCTCGCCGACGGCACGACCGTGCTCCAGAAGTGCGCCCTCGTGTACGGCCAGATGAACGAGCCCCCCGGCGCCCGCGCGCGCGTCGGCCTCTCTGCACTCACGGTCGCCGAGTACTTCCGCGACGACGAGGGCAAGGACGTGCTGCTCTTCATCGACAACATCTTCCGCTTCACGCAAGCCGGCTCAGAAGTTTCCGCTCTGCTCGGCCGGATTCCGTCGGCCGTGGGCTACCAACCGACCCTTGCAACGGACATGGGCGAGCTCCAGGAGCGCATCACGTCGACCAAACGTGGCTCCATCACCTCGGTGCAGGCGATCTACGTGCCCGCGGACGACTTGACGGACCCGGCACCGGCGACGGCGTTCTCACACCTGGATGCCACGACTGTGCTCTCGCGGCAGATTGCGGAGCTTGGCATCTACCCCGCGGTGGATCCCCTTGACTCCACGAGCCGAATCCTCGACCCGCAGGTCGTGGGCGAGGAACACTACCGGGTGGCCCGCTCCGTTCAGCAGCAGCTCCAGAAGTACAAAGACCTCCAGGACATCATTGCCATCCTCGGCATGGACGAGCTCTCGGAGGACGACAAGCTCACCGTGGCGCGGGCGCGAAAGCTGCGGAACTTCCTTTCGCAGCCCTTCCATGTGGCGGAGCAATTCACGGGGACTCCGGGCAAGTACCTGAAGCTCGAGGACACCATCCGAGGTTTCCGGGAGATCCTCGAGGGCAAGCACGATGAGCTTCCCGAGCAAGCCTTCTACATGGTGGGCACGATCGAAGAAGCGGTGGAGAAGGCCAAGCGCCTGGCCTAGCGAGGTATTGTGTCGCTCGAGCTCGTGATCGTGAAGCCTGACGGCGAAGTATTCCGCGGGCCGGTCGAATCGGTACTGCTTCCCGGTACGGAGGGCGACTTCATGGTGCTCGAGGGGCACGAGCGCTTTCTCTCCCCGCTGCGGATCGGCGAGGTGGAGATCCGACGCCACGGGGAACCCGCCCTTTTTGCCGCGCTCTCTGGCGGCTTCGCAGAGGTGAACAGCAACGAGATCGTGGTGACAGCAGACGCCTGTGAACTCGCCTCAAACATCGACGTCGCGCGGGCCGAGGCCGCCCGTGAGCGCGCGGAGCGGGAGCTTGCTGCCGCCGAGCGCGTGCACCATGAAGAGGCAGTCGTGCGGGTCGCGGGAGCCTCCCTCCAGCGTGCCATTGTTCGAATCGCCGTGGCAAAGCGCACGTAGGCATTGGGGAGGGAGCGGCGAGGTTACGCGGAGGAGCGCCGCCCGCCGACCGGGGTGGCCTTCAAGCGCGCCTTGCCGCCTTCGACCACCACCCGAAAGCGCACGTCTTCGCAGCCATACTGTTTGCGGATCGCGTCGGCCTGTCCTGTGAGGACCTTGTCCATGCGCTCCCGGGTGAGGCTGCGCGTGTCCTCCCCCGTGTTTCGACACGCGGCCAGGTACTCTTCGTAGACCCCTTTGAAGTTCGGCATGACGTCGGCGGCGGGGGGCGGAGGCGCGGCGGAGCGAGCTCCTCCCTTCCCCGAGCGAATTTTGTCATGCAGATTGGCCTTGAAGATGTGGCGGCTGTAGGTGCCTTCCTCAATCTGACGCAGCACCTGATCCCACTGGCGACGCAGTGCAAAGTATCGTGCGCACAGGCTGTTGAAGCGGAAGCGCAGCGCGGTGTTCTGAATCGGGGTGTTCTGGTAGATCGTGAAGAGCTTCTGCACCTCACTGCGCCCCTGGGCCGGCTCCCGCGGCCGAGAGCCGAGGAAGTACTGCTCGTAGTCGAGCTTCAGCTGCTTGAGCTTAGTTTCCAGGGCCTGGAGATCGTCCTCAAAGGGCACGCGGTGTCCGCCTCCTCACCGCTCCGTTAAATCGGTGCCCCAGGGCGCTCTCTTGAGGCCAGGGTTCTGGCGTCTGCCTCCGGTAGACTGGGTGCGTATGACGCGCCTTTTGCTGATGAATGCGCGCCTCTTCGATCCGGAGCTGCGCACTCCTTGCGAGGGCGCGCTTCTCGTGGAAGAGGACCGGATCGTCGGTCGCCCGAGCCCACAGGAGACCGCGTCAATCGACGCGGAGCGCATCGACCTGGGGGGCGCCTCGCTTGCTCCCGGGCTCCTGGACCTGCATTTCCACGGCGCGCTCCCGTTCGCGGGAGGCCATGACGCACTCTCCTGCCTCGAGCGGGCGAGCGCGTCCCTCGTGCGTCATGGCACCACGGGCTTTCTCCCGACCACCGTGGCGCTACCCGGCGCTGAGCTCCAGAGCCTGCTCTCCACCCTCGCGCCGGCGGTTGCCCAGGGTTCGTGGCCCGGGGCGGAGCCCGTCGGGATCCATCTCGAAGGTCCGTGGATCGCGCGAGGCGCAGCCGGAGCGCAACCCGTCGGAGCCATCCGGCCCGCGGATCCGAGAGAGGTGGACGAGGTGATTGGGCAAAGCGCGGGCACGATCCGCATGGTGACGCTCGCTCCCGAGGTGCCGGGCGCAGGAGCGCTGCTGGCCGCGCTCTCACGCGCCAGGATCGTCGCGGCGCTGGGTCACTCCCTGGCGAGCCAAGAGGAGATTGTGGCCGCAATCGACGCAGGCCTTTGTCACGTGACGCATCTTTTTAACGCGATGGGGCCCGTGCACCACCGAGATCTCGGAGTTGCGGGGGTTGCCCTCACGGAGGACCGTCTCTCCTGCGATTTGATCTGCGATGGTGTGCATGTCCACCCGGCGATGGTGCGGCTTGCGGTGCGAGCGAAGGGCGAGCGCCTCATGCTGATTACCGATCAGATCGATCCGCCGCTGGGAAGCCTCTCTTCCTTTGGCTCGGGGGAGATTCGCGACGACGGGAGCGCCCTCCGGCTGCCCTGCGGTCGCCTCGCCGGAAGCCGCCTCTTCCTCGACCAAGCCTTGGAGAACGCACAGGCGTTCGGTGCCCTCTCGCTCCATGAGGCGATTGCGGCGACAACCCTTCGACCGGCGCGTCTTCTCGGGATCGAATCGGAGCGGGGAACACTCCGTGTTGGCGCTCGCGCAGACTTCTTTGTGTTTGGGCCCGGCGCCAAGGTGCGTGAAACCTGGATCGGGGGCCGCTGTATCTATGCCGTGGTCTAGCCTGAGCTCAAATCCCCGGCGCAAGATGGGGCCACGCCATCCAACACGGCGACCTGGAGCTACCTTCCACGAGATGCGTAAGGTGGGGATCAAGGTCCTAAAGCAAAAGCTAAGCGAGTACCTCCGTCTCGCCAGCGCCGGCGAGACGATTCTCATCACCGACCGGGGTCGGGCGGTTGCCGAGCTCATAGCCCCAACGAGAGCCCGCGCGGACCGAATCCCCCACCCGCTGCTTGCCGACGCCGTGCGTCGAGGGCTCATGACCTCCGCCTCGCTCCCACCGGGTCCGCCGCCCGCGTCGCCGGGTGTGGCGCCTTTGGACGAGATCCTGCATGGGGTGGACCGGGATCGCGCCGACCGCTGAGCCGAAGATCGCGGGACTTCGTGCCTAGAACGCGAGCTGGAAGCGGGTCAGGAACGCGTCCTCGGACCCCATGTCTCCCCCTTTGGGGGCACCTCCCTGGAAGAGGGTGCGCTCGTAGTTGAACTGCATCTTCAGGTTGCGGTTGATGTACCAGTTGAGCCCGACGGTCGCGCTCCGCGCACGCCTCGCGGAGCTGCTGGGATTCGCAAACAAGGGGAAGAGATCGCTGTCGAGGGTGATCTCGTGGTAGCGCGCGGCGATCTCCCACGCACCGAATCCGTCTCCGTGGAGGGTGAGGGGCGAGCGCGGGATGACGCCATCGTAGGAGGCGTTCTCTCCCGTGAGCACCCAGCTCGTAGACACCTGCCACGCCCAGTCCACTTCGTCGACATCCAACGTGGGCCCGCGGGTCAGCCTCTCGTATTGCTCGACGTACTCGGCCATGAGTCCAAACGGTCCGTAGTAGAAGTAGGCCTGGGGCGTGATTCGATCCTGCGGACCATCTCCCATCACGGTCGAGGGGAGGCCCTTCACCACAGTTGGGGTGTAGGTAAAGAAGGTGTCCATGGCGGAGGTCGTAAACTTCAGGTTGGCGAGCGACTGGTCTTGCCGTCCGTAGGTTCCGGCAACTCCCAAGCCGAAGCCTCTGAGGAACGTGGGACCCCACTCGAGGAAGGGCTGGGCAAAGACGCGCCCTACGATCTCCTTGGAGTTCGAGGTGGCGGTATCCCCGTTGTTGACCGAAGTGTTGTCCGGAGCTCCGTTGAAGACACCGAACTGATATGTCAGGTACCCTCCCCCCGCCGGAGCGGACACGTTCTTGGCCTCACCGAGGATCCCCCAGAGTTGGACGCCCAGATCGCGGTTCGGGAGGAGCTGCGTCGGGTATGCTCGTTCGAGGAACATGAGGTTCCGCGGCGATTGCAAGCGCTCGAGGCCAGTGGGCGGCTTAAACTTTCCGAGCTCGACCATGGCCTCCTGGAAATAGTGGACGTTGGTAAAGGCATCGAAGAGCGTGGCAGTCCCTCCCGCGAAGTCGGGCATGATCTTGAAGTCGATGAAGTTTAGGAGCGTGCCCTCGAAGACGGGACGGATGCGCCGGAAGGCGAAGGTATTGGAATTTGTGTCGCTTTCCTTTCCGGCAACGGCGCGGAAGTCAAACTGCGTGTAGCCACGGATGAAGAGGATATTCTCTCGGTCCGGGGACATGATGAAGAAGCCCTCTGACCCCCCGCCATAGACCGGGGCATGCTTCGCCTTCTCCTCCTCCTCCTTCGCCTTCTCTTCCTCGGCCTTGTTCTTGACAGCCATCTGGCTCTTGAGCTCCGAGAGCTCCTGTTCAAGGGCGTCGATGCGCTGTTTCACTTCCGAGTCGTCCGCAGGCGCCGGAGTGGTCCAGAGACCGGCGAGAAGCGCTCCCGCCACGAGAGCGTGCCGCAGCCGCACTCCTCCCCCTCGCTTATGGTGCATACACATTCCTTCGTCGCCGGTCACTCGGCGCGGGGCTCGCGTGAGCAAGCGCCGTACCAACCCGAAGGAAACTCTCCGGAAGGCCTCGCGCGCGGCCTCGAAGGAGCGAGCGCGAAATCCCGTGGCCGGCCACGGGAGAGGTCGTGAGATTTCCTGGGTCGGTGGGGACGGAAGACGGCTCAGCGGGAGGATTTCACGGGCGAGACGACGGCACTTGCTCGAGCATTCGCTGCAAGGAAATCGCGTCGAGGGGTGCGCTCGTCCCAGGAGGAAGGGGGGAGAGCTCTCCCAGGAGGCGGTCCCCGAGCCACGCGCGGAGAGCGCCTAGATTCTTTGCATCGGCGGCGGAGAGAGGGCCATCGGCGTGGGAGACGATGACACCGGCGAGCGGGAGGCCCCGCACCCTAGCCGCCTCGAGCGTGAGCCGCGTGTGATTGATCGTACCCAGGCGTCCACGGGCGACAACCACAAGGGGAAGGCCAAGCGCAGCCGCGAGATCCGCCATGGTTGCTGCGGAGGACAGGGGAACGAGGAGGCCGCCTGCGCCCTCGACGATCATCCAGGCGTGTCGCGCTGCGAGTGCTTTGAACTTCTCGCAAAGCCAAGATGGCTCGATGCAAATGCCAGCCTCCGCGGCGGCGACGCTGGGTGCCGCCGCGAGAGGGAGCGCCACGGGGCAGATCTCGCCGAGCGTGTCCCCACATCCCGCAGCGGCCTGAAGGGCCCTGGCGTCGAGCGGACCGTCGCTTCCAACCCCGGTTTCCACCGGCTTCATCACGCCCACGTCGAGTCCGCGTCTGCGCAGCCCGCGGGCAAGGGCGCACGCGACGACGGTCTTCCCGACACCCGTGTCCGTACCGGTGACAAAGAAGCCGGGCACGGGGAGCTACGTGTGGCTCGGGAGCCGTGCGAGTTCCGCCGCGACGGCGGAGGCCAAGGCGTCGATTTCGGCTGCGCCATGGGTGGCCATGGGCGTGATGCGCAGCCGTGCGGTGCCTTCCGCGATCGAGGGGTGGCGGATTCCCTGTGCGTAGAAGCCTCGCGCGAGAAGCCCCGCGCACACCTCCATCGTCGCTTGACTCTCGCCGATTACAACGGGAACGATGTGGGTCGTGCTCGGTGCGGTCGAGACGCCGCACGCGGCAAGCCGGGCCCGCAGCCGCGCGGCGTTGGACGCGAGCTGCTCGCGCCGCCATGGCTCGGCCTGTACAAGTTGGAGCGCGACCCGAGCTGCGGCGACTTGGGGCGGCGGCAATGCACAGGTGAAAATAAAGCTGCGCGCGGCATTCACGAGAAGTTCCCGCAGCACCCTCGGTCCGGCTACGAAGGCTCCAAAGGAACCGAGGGCCTTGCCAAGCGTTCCGACGAAGACGTCGATGCCCTGCTCGACCCGGAGCTCCTCCGCCGTACCGCGGCCCTTTGGACCGAGCGTCCCGAAGCCGTGCGCGTCATCGAGCATCACCATCGCTCCGTAGCGCTTAGCCGAGCGGACGATCTCGGCGAGGGGCGCAAGATCCCCGTCCATGCTGTAGACGCCGTCGACCACCACGAGAATGCGCCGCGCGAAGCCTGCGACCTCGTGCAAAGCGGCGGCGAGTCCATCGAGGTCCGCGTGGGGGAAGACGCGGAGCGAGGCGCGCGAGAGGCGACAGCCATCCACGATCGAGGCGTGATTGAGCGCGTCGGATACGACGGCGTCGCCAGCTCCGACAAGAGTCGGGATGACACCGAGATTCGCCATGTAGCCCGTGCTGAAGGTGAGCGCGGACTCGGTCTCAAGAAACTCGGCGATCTCCAACTCCAAGGCCTCGTGGAGCTCGAGGTTCCCGTTAATGAGGCGCGAGCCCGCCGCAGCGCAGCCGAGGTCGCAGGCGGCCCGGGCGGCGGCGTCGACGACGGCAGGATGATGGGCGAGGTCGAGGTAGTTACTGCCTGCGAAGAGCAACACCTCTTTTCCTTCGACTTCCATGCGCGGGGCCTGCGCGCCTCGAAGGATGCGCATGCGCCGGTAGGTTCCGCGTTCCTGGATTGAGCCCAAGGTCTGGGCGGCGACCTCCTGAAGGCCCCCGCGCGGAGGGCACCGCTCGCCCTCGAGAGGTGCTCTCCTTCCGTGACCTCTAGCCGCCGCGCTAGCTGCGTCCCACACCGCGCACCTCTCGCGCAACCTCGGCCCGAAAGACGGGGGTATCGGCGCCAGGCAGGCGAAAGCCACCGGGTGCCGGACCTTCAAAGGCGGCCCGGTCATAGGCGGGGTTCCCGTCGACCTCGAAGCCAGCGTCTCGGATCATGCGGTAGGTCTCTCCGACAGCGTCGCCCCGCGTCGTCAGATAGCCGTCGACAAAGAGAGAGTTGGCAGGCCAAAGGCAGAGCGGACCGAGCGCCCGAAGGTGACCCTCGCGCCCTCCCGCCGCGCGGATTTCGGCGCCCGGGTTCACGAGACGCATGAGGGCAAGGGCGCGCAGGCAGCGCTCGGGGGAAAGCGAGCCGTCACTCGTGACTTGGTTGCCCTCGATCGGGATCAGAAAGTTCACGGGAATCGACGGCACTTCGAGCGCGCGCAGCGTGAACGCCACTTCCACGACGTCCGCCGTTTTTTCCCCCATGCCCAGGATGAGTCCGCTGCAGGTCTCGATTCCGCACTTTTTCGCCGCGACCAATGTCTCCACGCGATCGGCGTAGCTGTGGGTCGAACAGATCTCGCTGTAGTGCGAGGCGCTCGTATTTAGGTTGTGGTTGAGACGATCGAGACCCGCCTCGGCGAGGACCCGCGCCTTTTCCTCGTCCAAGAGCCCGACGGACAGGCAGACTTCGATGGGGAAGCGTTCCTTCACGCCGCGCACAAGCTCCGCGAGCTTGCGCGTGCGCTCGAGCGTCGGTCCGCGACCGGAGAACACCATGCAATAGCGCGTCGCTCCGGCGTGCGCGGCCCGCTCTGCTTCCGCGAAAATCTCCTCGTCGCTCTTCATTGCGTACTTGCGGATCGCGGCCTTCGAGTCCTTGTTCTGTGCGCAGTAGCCGCAGTCCTCAGGGCAAAGTCCGTTTTGGACGTTGTTCAGGATATGGACCATGACCTTCCGGCCGAAGTGACGGCGCCGGGGCACGAACGCAGCGTGGAGGAGCGGCAAGAGCTCGACGTCCTCGCCATCCAAGATCCAGCGCGCATCGGCGTCGCTCGGGGGGTCATTGCGCAGTGAGCGCTCGGCGAAATCGGCGTAGCGATCGAGCATGGAGCCTCCTTAGGGGTCCCCGAGGCTACGGGGGGCTCAGTCAGGCTGTCAACCGTGGCCTCGAGATCTGGTTGACAGTAAAAGGCGGGTAAGATCCCGGCGTGGCTCGCTCGCGATCTGTCTTTGCGTGTACGGAATGTGGCGCCCAGCAGCCGCGCTGGCTCGGACGATGTCCGGGCTGCGGCGCCTGGTCGACCTTGGTGGAAGAGCCCGTCGGGCCGGAGCGCACGCCGGAGCGCGATCTCCTTGGCGGTGCCCTCTCGGGAGACAAGCCCTCGCCCATTGCTCTGCGCGACGTGGACGCGGGGAATGCTCCGCGCATCACTACGGGAATTGGCGAACTTGATCGCGTACTCGGTGGGGGTCTCGTACCCGGGAGCGTTGTTCTCCTCGGCGGCGAGCCTGGCATTGGCAAGTCGACCTTGGCGCTCCAGTTGGCTGCTCAGCTGAGCGGCCGCGGCGAGGGTTTCGCCGTCCTCTATGTGACTGGGGAGGAGAGCTCTGAGCAGGTGCGCCTGCGCGCCGCGCGTCTTCACGCCGATGCCGGCGACGTCCTTCTCCTGCCCGAGACGCACCTCGAAGCCCTGGCCGAGCCCTGGCGCAAGCTCCGCCCAGGACTCGTTCTCGTGGATTCGATCCAGACCCTCCGCACCGACCGCATCGATTCCGCGGCGGGTTCGGTGGGCCAGGTCCGAGAGTGCGCGGCTCTCCTCGCCGCCGCCGCGAAGAGCGAAGGCACGGCTCTTCTACTGATCGGCCACGTCACCAAGGAAGGCAGCCTCGCCGGCCCGCGTGTCCTCGAGCACTTGGTGGACGTGGTCTTAAGTTTCGAGGGGGATCGTGCCCATCCCTTTCGCATTCTGCGCGCCACCAAGAACCGGTTTGGCGCGACCTCCGAAATCGGGGTCTTCACCATGGGTGAGGGCGGGCTCGAGGCCGTCCCGAATCCAAGCGAACTTTTCCTGGCCGAACGCCGTCCGGGCGCACCCGGCTCCAGCATCGTGCCGGTGCTCGAGGGCTCGCGGCCCATGCTCGTCGAAGTACAGGCCCTGGTTGCGCCAGCGGGATATGGCACCGCGCGCCGCACCTGCCTTGGCATCGACGACGGACGCGTGGCGCTCCTGCTCGCTGTGCTCGACCGGCGAACCAGCGTCGACCTCTGCTCCCGCGACGTGTACGTGAACGTGACGGGCGGCGTGCGTGTGATCGAGCCCGGGGCCGACCTTGGTGTGGCCCTGGCACTCGCCTCCAGCCGCCTCGATCTCGCCCTTCCGCCGGATGTCGCAGCTTGTGGAGAGATCGGTCTCGGCGGTGAGGTTCGCCGCGTTTCGCGGATCGATCTGCGGATTCGAGAGGCGGCGCGTCTGGGCTTCCGACGCGTGCTCTTGCCCGAGCTGCGAGAGGCGGCTCCGAAAGGCGGCGACGCCGAACCGATCGCGCTGCGCGACCTCGCCGATGCGGTCGATTGGCTGCGCCGCTCCGGGCGCCCTTGCGCCCGTGCGAACGGGCCTTAACACACGGATTTAACGGCGCTTTTCGTCAATTTCTTTTGACAGCGGGAAAGCCCGCGGCTAGCTTCGTCGAGATGCCGAACCCTCCCGGCGCATTCTCTCCGGACACCGCCCTCTTCACTTCTCCTCCCGGCTCCTCCCGCTTCGCCCTCGACCGCATCGCCGATCCCCTCGAGCAGGTCGAGCGTGCCATGCGGGAGCAGCTCGCCTCCGAGGGTGAGCTTGTCGCGGCGATCGGCGAACACGTCCTCTCCTCGGGAGGAAAGCGCGTGCGGCCCGCGCTTCTGCTCTTGTGCGCAGAGCTCTGCGGCTACACGGGGCCACGTCGCGTGCAGGTGGCTGCCGCCGTGGAGCTCCTGCACAGCGCGACACTCCTGCACGACGATGTGGTGGACCTCTCTCAGCTACGGCGCGGGCGCCCTTCCGCGAATGCCGTCTGGGGCAACCGGCGAGCGGTCCTGGTCGGTGACTTCTGCTACGCCCGCGCCTCGTCGATGATCGTCGAAGATGGCGACCTCGAGGTACTCTTCGTCTTTTCGAACACGATCCGCCGGATGGCCGAGGGCGAGCTCCTCCAGCTCCAGCGCAGCTTCGATCCCTCGGTGACCGAATCCCACTACTATGGCGTGATCGAGCGAAAGAGCGCCTCGCTCTTGTCGGCGGCTTGTGAGGCGGGTGCGATTCTCGGGGGGGTGACCCGAGCGGAACGCCGCCGCATCGCGGAGTTCGGTCGCGAGCTCGGCCTCGCCTTCCAGCTGCGCGACGATGCCCTCGACTATGTGGCGCGAGAGGCGGAGCTTGGAAAGCACCCCTACACCGACGTGCGGGAGGGCAAGGTGACGCTCCCGCTCCTTCTCGCCCTGAAGCGGTGCACGGCGGCAGAACGCGAAGAGATCGAGAAGGCGCTGAAGTCTGCGGCGCAGACCGCCGCCCGGAGCTTGGCCGACGCTACCGGGGAGGCTCTCCCGCTCGAGCCCGTGGAGCTTGAACCCGTTCTCCGCTTGGTGGCGCAGTACCGCGGCGTTTCCGATACCGCCCGGCGCGCCGAAGAGCACGTGTCGCGCGCCGAGGCGGCGATTGCGCCCTTCCCAGCCTGCGCGGCAAAAGAGGCCCTCCTCGGAGCCGCCGAGTTCGCCGCGGCACGGGATCGGTAGGCTCAAGCGGCCTGTGCTCCGATCGAGCGGCGCAAGCGGACTTCTCGCCGCCCTTGGCCTGCTCGCCGCCGCGGAGCCTTGCCGCGCACAGGACGAGAGCCCTCCCCCGGAGATCCAGTCTTCCTCTTCGCCGATCGTCGACTATTTCCGGAACTGGTTCACGCGCGTCTCGAAGACACAGGCGAAGCAGCCGCACTGGATCACGCCGCTCGTGACGGTCACACCTCGTCTTGAGCAAGAACTCCGTTACGACCAGATTTGGCAAAACCGTCCGAATGGGCAGACGCTGAACAGCTTCGGGGGCGGCAAGGGGTTGGAGCTCATTCCGACGGAAAATACCGAGGTGATCCTCGGGATCCCTGCCTGGCAATCACGCAACTTTCCATCCGATACGGACGGCTTTGCGGACCAGAACCTGCTGTTGAAGTACCGCCTGCTCTCGGCCAACGAGGAACAAGGGAACTACATCGTTACGCTCTTTGCGGGCTTCACCCTCCCCACCGGGAGCAAACACAATACGGATGACCATGCCATTTACACGCCCACCATCGCCTTTGGAAAAGGATGGGGCGATTTTGATGTGCAGGCGACACTCGGTGCGTCGGTGCCCGACAATGCGGTCGGCAATCTCGGGACACCAATCTTGGCGAATGCCGCATTTCAGTATCAGATCGCGAAGGTTTTCTGGCCCGAGGTGGAGGTCAACTACACCTACTGGCCCAACGGGGAGCGCCAAGGGATCCATCAGGTCTTCATTACCAGTGGGCTTGTGATCGGCAGAATTCCGCTCTGGGAGCGCCTCGGTGTCACCGTCGGCGCGGGCTTTCAGATCGCCGCTACCGAACGTCCGGTCTACCACAATGCCTCGATCCTCTCCGTTCGGCTTCCCTTCTAGGAAAGGCGCGGATCGCCGAAGATCGCTGCGTGTCGCGACGCCCCGGATCGGTTAGGCGCTTCGCAGGGCGAACTACGGTTTCTTGTCCTTTGGCACGAAGAGCACCAGATACGCCTCATAACCCTCTTGGCGAAGTTGCTGCGCGGGAACAAAGCGCAACGCGGCCGAGTTCATGCAGTAGCGCAGGCCCGTCGGAGCCGGACCATCATCGAAGACGTGCCCGAGGTGGGAGTCCGCGTGGGCCGAGCGCACCTCTGTCCGGACGGAGAAGAGACGCTCGTCCTTTCTTTCGGTGAGGTTCTTGGGCTCCAAGGGTCGAGTAAAGCTCGGCCAGCCCGTGCCTGAGTCGTACTTGTCGACGGAGGAGAAGAGAGGCTCTCCCGAGACCACGTCCACGTAGATGCCCGGTGCATGGTTGTCCCAGTAGGCATTGTGAAACGGGGGTTCCGTGGCCTCTTCCTGGGTGACCTGGTACTGGAGCGGAGTGAGGGATCGGCGCAGCTCCGCATCGCTCGGCTTGTGGAAGCTCGCGGGATCCCATCCCTTCGCCGGCGTCTGTGCCGCGCTGGGGAGTGCGAAGAGGACGAAGGCAAGGAAGAGCGTCCAGCGGTACACGTGATTCATCGGTTCTTCCCCCAAAGCTCCTCGAGGCGTTTATCTCGCCCGCAGTTCCAACGGTAAAACTCGTATCGCGCCGGGTTTTTCTCGTGATACTTCTGATGGTACTCCTCGGCAGGATAGAACTCGGTTGCGGGCACGATTTCGGTCACGATGGGCGAGGGGAAGCGCTTCGACTCCTCGAGCTTTTGCTTCGATGCCACGGCGAGGCGATGCTGCTCGTCGCCCTGCGTGAAGATGGCGCTTCGGTACTGGTGACCGTGATCGCAGAACTGGGCCTCCGGTGTCAGGGGATCGATGTTGTGCCAGAAGACGCTGAGGAGATCCTCGTAATGGATTTGCTGCGGGTCGAAGACGATCAGGACCGACTCCGCGTGCCCGGTGCCGCCGGCCGAAACCTCTTCGTAGGTGGGGTTCTTGGTGTGTCCCCCGGTGTAGCCGACCGTGGTGGAGACAACGCCCTTTAGCTGCTCAAAAGGGGGCTGCATGCACCAAAAGCAGCCCCCGGCAAAGATGGCGGTTTCCGTCTTCGCGGGATCGCCTGCCCATGCCGCGCTCTGCAGCGCGGTGAGCGCGAGAAGCGCGATCCAGATTCGAACCATGGACTTCACCCCAGACTCCCTTCGGGTAGCTGCGGGGAGTTCGATGCCGAAGCCGCGAAGCGGTTTCCCCTTTTCTGATGCCACGAGACCCTCTCGCAGCGGCACCGGCTAAGCTCCGGGTCCTCACACGCGGGCGCTGGGGGCCTCTCCCCCCCGCCCACTCGTTGGGTCTAGGGGCGGGGGGCGGTCCCATGGGGCTTACGCCGAGCCGAGCTTGGCGGCAACTCCGGTGTCGAGGAGTCCTCAGCGGACTCCTCACGCTGGGGTCACTCGCCTTCGCTGCCGCGTCCTTCGCGAAATCCGACGCCACGGTCGTGGCTTCCCGGATCGTGTCCCTCAATCCTTCGCTCACGGCCATCCTTGTAGCGCTCGGCGCGGGCAATCTTCTGGTGGGGATCGACGACTTCTCCGCCCAGCAGCAGCCCGCTCTTGGAGGGCTTCCCAGCGTGGGCGGGCTTTACGATCCGAGCCTAGAAGCTGTGGTGGCGCTGCGACCCGATCTCGTGGTCCTCGTGACGAGCGCAGCGCAGCGCGATTTTCGCGCGCGCCTCGAAACCCTCGGCGTGTCGGTGCTCGCCCTTTCACCCCTTAGCTTCGGGGAAGTGCTCGAGTCGATCGAGACGCTGGGTGCGCGCACGGGTCACGCCGCAGCCGCCCATGCGCGAGTGGCTGCGATCCAAACCGCACGCGCCGAGGTCGAACAAAAGGCTCTCGGGCGCCCCCGCCCTCGCGCGGTCCTCGTGCTTCAACGCGAGCCTCTGTTTGTGGTGGGCGCCGGGAGCTTCATCGACGAGATGATGCGGTCTGCTGGGGCGCGCAACATCGGCGCGGAGTTTTCCGAGCCTTATCCACGCACCTCACTCGAATGGCTGGTGGCAGCTCGCCCCGATGTCATTTTGGATGCCTCCTCCGAGCCCGGAACGCCACAGGAGTTCTGGTCGCGCTGGCCGTCGATTCCCGCGGTGGAACGAGGGCAGGTCGTCCCCCTTGCACCGGGTGTCGTGACGCTGCCCGGCCCGGAGCTCGATCGGGCGCTCCGCGTGCTGGGAGAAGCGCTCGCTCCGCCCGAGACCGAGCGGGCGGCCCGGTCCGCACCGTGACCGGCGCGTCCCCGCTCTCACCCCGCCGGCTGGTACTCGTTCTCCTTGTCCTCCTGACCTTCCTTTTCTTGGGCAGCACGCTGGCGCTGATGGCCGGTCCGGCCTGGCTCCCCCCGCGCGAGGTTCTCCGCATTCTCCTTGGATTCCCGACCTCTTCGGAGATGAGCCTTCCGGCCGGGGACATCGTGCTTCGGATCCGACTCCCGCGGCTCCTGCTCGGCGGAATCGTGGGTGCGTCACTTTCCGTCTCGGGCGTCCTCTTTCAGGCCTTGCTTCGCAATCCGCTGGCTGATCCCTTCGTGCTCGGGGTCTCCGGAGGCGCCGCACTCGGCGGAATCCTGGTCCTTGGTTTTGGAGGGGTCCTGGGCATGGGCTACGCCGCCGTTCCGCCCGCCGCCTTCCTGGGATCGATCGCGACAGCGCTTCTCCTTTTCGCAGTCGCCGGCGCGCGCGGGCGTCTCTCTTCCACGAGCCTCTTGCTGACCGGCGTTGTCTTCAACGCGATTGCGTCGGCGGCCATCGTCTTTGTGGCCTCGCTCTCGGGACTCTCCGAGGGCACCAGCATCTTCCTCTGGCTGATCGGGAGTCTCTCGGCTGCGCGGGAAAGTTCGACCCTTCTGTGTGGGCTTTTTCTGCTTGCGGGGCTCGTCATCGTTTGGCCGCAGGCACGCCGCCTCGATCTCCTGGCGCTCGGGGAGGAGTCTGCGGCACAGCTCGGTGTCGACGTCGAGCGCGTGAAACGCATTCTTCTCGCGGCGACCTCCCTCATGGTGGGGGCGGCGGTTTCGGTCTCGGGGCTGATCGGTTTCGTCGGCCTGATCATTCCCCACTTTCTCCGGCTCCTCTTGGGCCCCGATCATCGCCTCCTGGTGCCCGCATCGGCCCTCGGGGGTGCCCTCTTCCTCATTCTCTGCGACACGGCTGCGCGTACGGTGCTCGCAGGAGGTGAGCTCCCCGTCGGCGCGATCACCGCGCTCGCGGGGGGACCCCTCTTTCTTTTCCTGTTGCGGCGGCAGCAGGGGAAAGGCCTCCTGCCGTGAGCGAGATCGTCCTCAGCTTCGAGGGGGTGTCGTTGCGGCTTGGGGGCCGCTCGATCCTTCACGGCATCGACCTCGCGCTCTTGCGCGGGGAGGTGCTGGGCCTTCTCGGCGCAAACGGCGCGGGCAAGACCTCGCTCCTGCGGATCGCGACGCGGGTGCTGGCTCCGGATGCCGGCGGGGTCCGCCTCTCCGGCCGGCCCCTCGAGGAGTTCTCGCGCGCTGAGCTCGCACGGCGCATCGCCCTTGTGCCTCAGCGTTCAGAGGTCCCGTTCCCATTCCCCGCGGCGGAGATTGTGCGGATGGGGCGCGCACCGCACCTCGGTCTTCTCGGCTTCGAGTCTCGCGAGGACGTGGCGCTCGCGGACCGCGCGATGGAAGAGGTTGGGATTCGCGAACTCGCGCGACGCTCGATCCTTGAGCTCTCAGGGGGAGAGCAACAGCTCGTGGCCATTGCGCGCGGCCTCGTCCAAGGGACGCCCATCCTTCTGCTCGACGAGCCCACGGCGTTTCTCGACCTGCGTCATCGCGTGCACGTGCTCCGCCTGGTGCGCGGGCTTGCCCGTGCCGGGCGAGCGGTGCTCGTGGTCTCCCACGACCTGGGTCTTGCCGCGCGCTTTTGCGACCGACTGGCACTCCTCTCCGCCGGAGAGGTCCTCTCCGCTGGAGCTCCCGCCGATGTGCTGACCCCCGCCCACCTGCGAAGGGCGTTTGGGATCGAGGCGACGGTCTTTCGTGCCCCCGACGGAACGCCTGTTGTGCTGCCGGAGGGAGATGCCAGGGGACCCGGATCACCGGGTTGGACCTCAAAGTAAAAATCAGTCTTGACTGTTTTTTATTCTGCCGGTAGCATTCGTCCCCGAATGCAAGAGGTCAGCTCCAAGCCGCGGCGCCGCACCCAGGACGAAAGAACTGCGGAGACCCGAGTCCGGGTGCTGGATGCTGTCCTCGCCTGTCTCGTCGAGCGGGGGTACGCCGGCACCACGACGACCGCGGTGGCGGAGCGGGCAGGCGTCTCGCGGGGGGCTCAGCTCCATCACTTTCGAACCCGCGCTGCCCTCGTGGCTGCCGCCGTGGAGCATCTCTATGCGGGGCTCACGGCGGACTATGAGAAGGCGTTCGCGAATCTGGCCCCTGGGGCGGACCGCGTCAGCACGGCGATCGATCTCCTTTGGGACACCTTTCTGGACCCTCGCCTTGCGGCGGTGCTTGAACTCTTCGTGGCGGGGCGCACGGACGATGAGCTCCGCGAGCAGCTCGCGAAGGTGGCCGCCCGCCACCGCGCCCGGGTGGCTGAGCTCGCTCGTACCAGTTTCCCCGTGGCTCCGCCCCGGGAGCAGGAGTTCGACGGACTGCTGACCCTGGTGCTCGACGCCCTCCAAGGGATGGCGGTCGCTCAGCTCGTCGAGCCCGACGAAGAGAGCGCGCGCGCGGCTCTTCTCCAGCTAAAGGGCATCGCCAGGGCGGAGCTCACAAAGGGCGGGATTCTCCGCCGCGCCCGCGTGTAGGGGGAGCGATGCCTGATCTCTCTCTTCTCGCTGCGCCGGGCTACCTGGCCCTCCTCGCTTTGGAAGCCTTCCTCACCGGACGGCTCGGCAAAGGCTCGTACGAGGCGCGCGACACGGCGGCGAGCCTCGCCATGGGCGTGGGCAACGCGCTGATCACCCTTGCCTTAGGTGGCGTGACGCTCGGCGTCTTCTTCTTCGCCTACAACTACCGACTCTTCGAGCTGGGAACAGGGCCTTTGGCCTGGCTCCTTCTCTTCCTCGCAGAAGACCTCGTCTACTACGGGTGGCACCGCGCCTCGCACGAGGTGGGGATCCTCTGGGCGGCGCACGAGAACCACCACTCGAGCCAGCATTTCAACCTAAGCACCGCGCTCCGCCAATCGTGGACGACGCCCTTCACCACGCTCCCCTTCTGGGTGCTTTTGCCGCTTCTCGGCTTTCGTCCGTGGATGGTGCTCACGATGACTTCGATCAGCCTCATCTATCAGTTCTGGATCCATACCGAGCTGATTGACCGGATGGGGCCCTTCGAGTGGATCTTCAACACGCCTTCGCATCACCGGGTACACCACGGCGCGAATGTCGAGTATCTCGATCGAAACCACGGCGGCATCCTGATCGTGTGGGATCGCCTCTTCGGGACCTTCGAACCTGAGAGAGCGCCGGTCCGCTACGGGCTCACCAAGAACATCCACACCTTTGATCCCCTGCGGATCGCCTTCCATGAGTGGGCCAGCATGCTGCGCAAGGCGCTCCACGCCCGGTCCCTGCGCGAGGCGGCAGGCTACCTGCTAAAGCCGCCGGGCTGGAGCCCGGACGGTTCGACTCGCACGGCGCGGGAGCTGCGCCAGGAGCTCGCGCGCAGCGGTGCGGCCTCGGCCCTTTCCTAGAGTCCCGGGCGGTCGCCATCCTGCTAGCTTCGCTCTCGCCATGAGGAGGTGCAGGTCCGTATGAGCGAAGCCACGATCTCAAAGATCCATGCGCGGGAGATCCTGGACTCCCGCGGCAATCCGACGCTTGAGGTGGATGTCGTGACCTCGGGAGGAGCTCGGGGCCGAGCCGCCGTTCCTTCCGGCGCGTCGACAGGCTCGCGCGAGGCGCTTGAGCTTCGCGACCGGGACCCGAAGCGCTTCGGAGGCAAGGGCGTGCTGCGTGCCGTTGCTCACGTGAACGGAGAGATTGCGAACGCGATCGCAGGCTTTTCCTTGGGAACGATGGAACGCCAGCGGGATCTCGACCGCGCCCTTGTGGCCCTCGACGGCAGCGAGACGAAATCCCGTCTCGGTGCGAACGCCCTGCTTGGGGTATCGCTTGCGGCGGCCCACGCCGCGGCCGCGGTAGCGAACGAGCCCCTCTACCGGTTCATTGGCGGCCAAAGCGCGCACCTTCTCCCCGCCCCGATGATGAACGTCTTGAACGGCGGCGCCCACGCCGACAACAACGTGGATTTCCAAGAGTTCATGCTCTTCCCCTTGGGCGCGCCGAGCTTTGCAGAGGCGCTTCGCTGGGGCGCAGAGGTCTTTGCGGTGCTCCGCGGCGTGCTCCATGAAAAGGGACTCTCGACGGCGGTGGGCGACGAGGGCGGCTTCGCTCCGGACTTGAAGAGCAATCGCGAAGCGATCGAACTCATCTTGCGCGCGATCGAGCGAGCGGGTTACCGGCCAGGCGAAGATGTCGCCATCGCCCTCGACCCTGCCGCAAGCGAGTTCTTCGAGAAGGGCGTTTACGTCCTCGAGGGCGAAGGAGTGCGCAAGAGCGCGCAGGAGATGATCGCCTTTTGGGAGGACTGGGTGCATCGCTACCCCATCGTCTCGATCGAGGACGGTCTGGCAGAGCAGGACTGGGAGGGTTGGGGAGGGATGAGCCGTGCGCTCGGGAAGAAGCTTCAGATTGTTGGTGACGACATCTTTGTCACCAATCCCGCTATCTTGCGGCGGGGGATTGAGCTTGGCGTCGCGAACGCGATCTTGGTCAAGCTGAACCAGATCGGGACGCTCTCCGAGACCCTCGAGACCATGCGCCTCGCGCGCGAGGCGGGCTACGCCGTCGTCGTGTCGCATCGCTCGGGGGAGACCGAGGACACCACGATCGCTGATCTCGCGGTCGCTACCGCTGCGGGTCAGATCAAGACGGGGTCCCTCTGCCGCACGGACCGGGTATGTAAGTACAACCGCCTGCTCCGGATCGAAGAGGAGCTTGGCGGGCGAGCCCGCTATGCGGGCGCGGGGACACTGGCGGGAGCGGTCCGTCGCTAGAGGGGGCACGCCACGGTTCTCTGCGGGAGTGGCCTGCGCTTAAGGATCGCCAATTTCGTAGAACCGCTCTCCGAGAACCTTGCCTACACTGTCCGTTGAGCCCCCGGAAGGAGTTCGCGCCCTGCGCAGCGTGGAGGACACTCGGCCCCGCCAGGGGCTCTCGGTTCCGCTCGTCACAGCGCTCGATCCCGAAGGCGAGCTCGTCGAGACGGATCAGCGCGCCCTCGTGCGTCACGTGATCCAGGACGGCTACGGCGCAGACATCGTCTTCGCCGCCGGGACCACGGGTGAATGGGATCGGCTCCCCGCGGCCCTCTGCCGGCGGGTGGTCCAGGTCTGCGCGGAGGAGGTCGCGAAGGCAAACGCCGCCTTGAAGCACGGGGTGAGCCGCCCCGTCGAAGTGTGGGCGGGGGTGACTGCCTCGTCGCCCGAAGAGACGCTCGAGAACCTGGACTTTGCGGTCGGGAATCCGGGGGTGGATGCGGCTGTGCTCGCCCCGCTGTCGATCCGTGGTCTCGCTGATCCGGTGCGCTTCGTGGCGCGCGACGTGGCGGACCTTCTCGACGCACGCTCGCACCGCATTCCCATCTATCTCTATGACAATGCGGACATCGCAGTGAACCCACGGATTCCCCACATCCGCACGCGGCAGGTAAAGGCGCTCTCGCGCCTCGACTTCGTACGCGGCATCAAGGTCTCAGCGCCGCGCAAGGTGCTCGGCAACTACACCAAGGCGGCGGCACATTTTCGGGAACGCGGGGAGTTTGGGATCTACGTGGGCGATGCGATGCTGATCTTCGAGCTCTTTCGCCCGGCGCGGGGTGCGCTGGACCGGCTCGTCGAGGGCTGGAATCGCTGGCGCATGCGCGGTGGCGTGCCGAGCGGTGTGGTGGCGGGTCCCGCGAATGCGCTCCCCCGCGAGTGGGCCCGGGCCTGGCAGGTCTGCCGCGCCGGCGATCTCGAGCGCATGGAGGACGTGCGCGAGGTGCTCGAAGCGTTTCGTGTGGGAACACGCGCCGCCGGCGGCCGGCGCAGCATCGCGTGCCTGAAGCGCGCGCTCCAGACGCTCGGCGTCATTGGCTCCGATGCCGTGGCATCCGGCACGCCGAGCCTCGCACGGCCCGACGCAGAGCGCTTCGATGAGGCCTTCGCGCGCGTGCGTACGCTGGCGCGTGAGCGCATCGGCCCGCCCTGGGTGACGCACGCGCCCGCCGACGAGAGTGGGCGGAGCCTCGCGTGAGTCGCGGCGCCCGGCTCGATCTCGCCGGCATCGGGAGCATGGTTGTCGACGAGCTCTATAGGAGCCCGCGTATTCTTGGCCCGGATGAGAAGGCCATCTTGCGCCCCTTCGAGAACGGTGCGCGCTCTCATGCCTTTGTGGGTGGCGTCGTCCTAAACCACCTCGGCTGGGCTGCCGTGCTCGGTCTGCGCGTGGGCATCTTTGGCAAGCAGGCCGACGATCCCCAGGGCCGCTTCTTGCGCGCCGCGATGGATCGCACAGGCATCGAGCACGAGCTCGTGCTCGACGGATCCGCGAGTAGCGTGGCGGAGATCTTCGTCGATGATGCCGGTGGACGCGCGATCTACATGGCGCCCGGTGCGACGGCGGAGACCAGCGCGGAGCACGTGCGCGTGCATCACGCTGCGTTCATCCAGCGCGCCCGCTGGCTCACGACGGAGATTTCGCAGCTTCCCCTCGCGGCGGCGCTCGAGGCGGTGACCATCGCCCAAAAGGCGGGCGTCTCCGTGGCCCTCGACTTCGACGTTCCGCCGCGGGACGCGGTGCCCGGGCTGGGAGACGAGTCGCAGCTCTACGCACTCTTGCGCAGCGCGGCGCTCGTCAAGCCCTCCAAGGCGGCGGCCCGGGAGCTCGCTCCGGAGGCCGGCGACGACGCGTTGAAACTCGCGCGGGCACTGCGCCAACGCTTCGGCCCGGGAATCGTCGTCGTGACCGACGGCGAGGCTGGCTGTGCCATCGCTTCCGACGGCTATGAGGGCTGGGTCGCAGCGCGACGGGTCAAGACCGTGGACACGACCGGCGCAGGCGATGCCTTCTTGGGCGGCCTGCTCGCCGGGCTGCGCTACGGCCTCCCCTTGGCCCATGCGGGTCGGCTCGCCAACGCGTGCGGCGCGGCATGCGTGACAAAGCTCGGCGCATTCCCCGACGAACCCGCGGCGGCGCGCGCGCACGTTCTTGAGCTCTGGGACGGACCGCCGCTCGCGCTAGAGCCCCTGCCGCGACCGAAGACGGTGTCAGCCGCCGACACTGCACGGCGATCTCCGGTTGGATCCGGGGACGGCCAAGCAGCGCTCGAAATCCTCGAAGCCGCTGCGCAGGAGCTCTCCCTGCTGCACCTACGCAGCAAGGGTGCGGCCTATCAGCAAGCCGCGCAGATCGTGCGGGAGTCCGAGGCTCTCGGGGGACGAGTGCACGTGACGGGCGTCGGCAAGGCCGGGCACGTGGCGCGCTATGGCGCGGCGCTTCTCGCGTCGACGGGAACCCCCGCCAACTTCTACGACGCGAATGAGTCCGTCCACGGCTCCTCGGGTCAGATTGTGCGGGGCGACATCGTGATTGCGGTGAGCGCGAGCGGCGAAACAGAAGAGCTGCACGCGGCGATCGACGTCGCCCGCGCGCTCGGCGCGCGCATTGTCGCCGTCACGGGAAACCCAAGCTCCTACCTTGCACGAGAGGCGGAGACCGTCCTCGATGCGGAAGTCGCGCGCGAGGGCGGGAGCATGGGTCTTGCACCCCGGGCGAGCGTGGCCGCCCAGGCGATGGTGCTGGCCGCGCTCGCCGCGGTGCTCGAGCAGGGTCGCGGCTTCACGCGGGCGGACTTTCATGCCCGCCATCCGGGCGGGACGCTCGGGAAGAAGTCAAAAGGGAATGCGCCCTGATCTCCGAGGGGGATCTCCTCTCCCAAACCAGCCGCGAAACCGTGCGCGGAGCGCGGCCGCGATACAGTCGGCCGCGATTCGTCGAGTGAGGAACCCCCACACGCCAGGGCTCGTTTCGCGATGGATGGCAGACCTCGTTCCGACCAAGGGAACTCCTCGCTGTGGGAAGAGGAACGATGAAGAGCTGGTGGAAGAAGCGCTTCGATTCGCGGTTCTATGCCCTCCTGGTTCGTCTCGTGGGGTCTCTCTGGTTCCTCTTCCTGGCGACCCTCTACGCGCGCGGCTGCATCGGGACGATTCGATGGATGCAAGTACATCCCAGGACGTTCGTGGCTTGGGCCGGCGCTCTGTCGGGCGGGTCGATGTTCGTGTTCTGCCTGACGGTGTCCTTCCTTCTGTGGGTACGACCTTCTCCGAGAGCCCACGCGAGCGGCATTCTTCCCGGTGCCATTGCGTTCTCGGCCACCTATCTGCCTTGGCTCCTTCTGCTGTTTCCGCGGGTCAGAGTAACGCCCCTTCTCGCGGGGATTTCGGCTCTGGCCGCACTCCTCGCGGGGGCGACGCTCGTCCTTTCGCTGCTTTATCTGGGCCGCTCCTTTAGCATCGTTCCGCAAGCGCGAAGGCTTGTCACTTCTGGACCTTACGCGATCGTTCGTCATCCACTTTATCTCGCCGAGGAACTGGCCATCGCAGGCGTCTTCCTGCAATATGCTGCGCCGCTCCTGGTGCTACCCCTTCTTCTTCTCCACCTGATCCTCCAGATCCAGCGCATTCGGTACGAAGAGGGGGTCCTACAGCGCGTCTTCCCCGAGTACGAGAGCTATGCGAAGCGTACGGCGCGTCTCCTTCCCGGCGTCTGGTAAGAGAGTTCCAGCCATTGAGGAAGGGCACTGCGAACGAGCGCGGCGCAAGAAATGCTCTCGCGATAGACTCGATTCGGCCGCGCGGACCCTGGTGCAATCGACCTACCGGGAGGGAAGAAACTGGGTGCGCTCGTCGTTCGTCCCGCGCAGGAGAGGGATCTCCCACGGCTTACCGAAATCTACAACTACTACATCCGTGAGACCGCCATCACGTTTGAAATCGAGCCCTACACCGTGGAAGGGCGGAGACCCTGGCTCACACAGTTCGCCGCGACGGGTCGCTACCGAATTCTCGTGGCGGAGCGAGACGGCAGCACGTTGGGATGGGCGAACAGCCGCCGCTTTCACGAGCGCGCTGCCTACGATCCGACGATCGAGACCTCGATCTATCTCGATCCGGCAGCGAGGGGTCAGCGGGTGGGGACAGCGCTCTACGGAGCGCTCTTTGATCTCTTGCAGGGGGAAGACATTCATCGCGCGATCGGAGGCATCACCCTTCCGAACGATGCTTCGGTAGCGCTCCACCAGAAGTTTGGATTCACATCTGTCGGTGTAATGCGAGAGGTCGGGCGAAAGTTTGGCCGCTGGTGGGACGTGGGCTGGTTTCAAAAAGAGCTGGCCTAGGGGAACGCTGCCCCGGCGCTCTCACTCCGCGCACGCCGTCCACATTCTCTAAACACCGTTGGTTCCCGGTCCCCCGCGGAGGTAGGCTATCAGCAGGAGCCAGCCGCTGGCGGGCGAGCGGCGACGCTCACCGCGAACCCGAAAGCGCTTGCCTTGCTCTTGCTCCTGACCGCGACGCTGCTGCTGCCCTTCCTCGACAAGCCCCTACATCTCGACGATCCGATGTTCGTCTGGACGGCAAAACCCATCTCGAGCATCCGGCCGACTTCTACGGGATGAACGTGAACTGGTGTTACAAGGTAGAGCCCATGGCGGGCGCCAATGAAAACCCGCCCTTGGTGTCGTATTGGCTCGCCGGGGTCGGGGCCCTCTTTGGCTGGAACGAATCCGTTCTCCACGCGGCGATGCTCGTGCCTGCGCTCCTTGCCGTCGCGGGCGTCTGGCTGCTCGCGCGCGTCCTCGGGGCGCCTCCCCGGCTTGCCGGTCTTGCTCTTCTCGCGATGCCGGGCTTTCTCGTGTCGAGCACGACGCTCATGGCCGACGTCCTGGCGATGGCACTTTGGACTTGGGCGGTTCTCGCCTGGGTCCGAGGGCTGCAAAGGGAGCGGATGGGCTGGCTTGCGGCGGGCGCGGTCCTCGCGGGCTTATGCCTCCTCACGAAGTACGTGGGCCTGGCCGTGGTGCCGCTGCTTTTCGCGTACACCGTGCTGAAGAGCCGGCGCCTCGATCCAAGGATCCTCCTGCTCGGAGTCCCCCTCGTCTTGGCCTTCGTCTATCGCGCTCAAATGCTCGCACGCTATGGCGTGGACCCGTTCACGGCCGTCGGCTCCTACTCGCTCAAGGTGCGCGAAGCCGCCAAGGCAAGCGCACTCGAGCTCCCATGGCTCGGCCTCGCCTACCTCGGAGGGGCCTGCCTTCCGATCTCGCGTACCCGCGATCCGCGCGCGAAGCCGCACTTGCGGTCGTGGAGCACGGAAGCGGCGGGCGGCGTCTTTGGTTCGAGGGGAGCTGGGGCTTTCAGTACTACATGGATCTTGAGGGTGCGAGAAAGGTCGACTGGGATCACCTGGAGGTGTCAGCGGGAGATCGGATCGTACTGCCTTCTTCCAACTGCTGCCTCCTCGTCCCTCCGCCCGATGTGATGCACCCGGTCAAAGACCACAGCTTTGCCGTGCACGCCGTCGCGTCCACCGTTACCGGGGGCACGGGCTTCTACTCTCACCTCTTGGGAGTGGCTCCCTACGTCTTCGGACTCCCGCCGGATGAAGTCTACTCCGTCTCCGACCTGCTCCTAACCGTCGAGTACCGGTAGTCCGCCCATCCTTCTCGCGACCTGAGATCGCTTGTGCGACCGGGACGTGGACTCTTGAGCGGAATTAGACTGGCGGGCGCGATCCGGTGGGCGCAAGGAAGCCCTCTGCGGCTGCATGCGGCGGCCTCGGCTTGGAGGGTTGGGCCGCAGCGTTCGCTTCGTGTGCGCTCTCCGCGATGGGTGCAAGGGCTCGCAGGTTCGGGTCTTCGGCCGTGAGGTCGGCGAAGCGGTAGCCGACACCACGCAGGGTCTCGATGAATTCTTTCGACGGACCGAGCTTGCGGCGAATCCACTTGACGTGGGTATCGACGACGCGCACGGTCTTTCCGGATTGGCCGCCCCAGACTTCCTCGAGGATCTGCTTGCGCCCAAGCACTCGGCCGGCGTGGCGCATCAGGGTTGCGAGCACGTCAAACTCCTTGGCGGTGAGGGCGACAGGTTTGCTCTCCACATACGCACTGCGCTGTTGCGGGTCTAAGGAGAGCCCCCGGAAGCGCAGCAGGCTCGGCGCGTTGGCCTCGCCTGCCGACCGCAGGGTCCTGCGCAGAATGGCTTGAACGCGAAGCGCGAGCTCTCGGGGATGGAAGGGTTTCGCGACGAAATCATCCACGCCCACCTCGAACGCGACCACGCGATCCATCTCCGCGTTGGCCGCCGTGACCATCACGATGGGGAGGCGTGCAAGACGGGGCTCCTCACGGATCGTGCGACAGAGACCGAGTCCGGAGAGATCCGGAAGGAGCATCTCCACGATCAGGAGATCGGGGAGCTGCCGCCCCAGGAGCTCGAAGGCTTCGCGGCTGCTTCCCGCCGTCTGCACTTCGAGGCCCGCGGTTTCAAGGGCCCGCCGCGTCGCCTCAAGCGAGGAAGAGTCGGGATCCACGACCAGAACGCGCAGAGTCGGTTACCTCTCCAAGGAAGCCGCGATTCCACCACCAACCCGCGACGAATGCGTGGGGTCGCCGTGTCGTACAAGCGAATAATCCGTGAAGTCTGCTCACGCAATTGACACTTCATCCTCAAAGCTGCGTCACCCGGGGGCAGACCAACGACGCTATGAAGGGGGCAAGGCGGCCCTGGGAAGTCCCCCCAGCCGGTCCTCCGCGAACGGGGCATGCCCGCGCCGAAAGAAAAGTCGCTGAACAAAGTCCTCCCCCGCTCGCCTTCGTCGGAGAGCAGAGGGGATGCTAAGCTTTTGAACGAGCTCCGGCGTGGGAACCCGAGCGCCTTCGACGCGTTCTATAGCGCCTACTTCCCTCGCGTTTACCGCTACTTCCAGCGCCGCGTCGCGGGTGTCGCGGAGATCGAAGAGGCGACGGAAGCGGCACTCGGGGCGATCTTTGAGGGAGTCTGCCGCGGCAGGTCTCGACTACCCCTCGAACGCTGGATCTTCAGCCAAGTGCAGGAAGTGGCACGCTTGAGCCCAATTGTCACGCGTGGACGAGCTCCTGCGCGTCGCGAAGATCTCCATCCCGTACAGGGAGAAAAGGATAGGTCCGCTCCCACGTAACCCTTTTTACCAAAAAGGCTTTCTGTGCCAGAAAGCGGGGAGAAATTTCGCCGCCAAGACCATCTCGCAGAGGACGCTCGTCAAAGCGACACCGGAGCCACACAGAATCGTCGCTTTCTCGCCACCGAATCCCCCTATGGCGAGGCTAGCATGCGTCGGCGCAAAAATGCCCCCGGCCGCCGCAAAGGAGCTCCCCGTTGGAAGGTCATGAATCGGCAGTCACGTTCGCGCTGAAACACATGACCCACGAGGGGATGGTCACCATGACCATCCTCGTTCTGATGTCCTTGGCTTCTTGGACGGTGATCGTCGGCAAGCTCTTTGCCCTCCGGAAGGCCAAGCGCCTTTCCGAGGGCTTCTACGAAAGCTTTGGCAAGACGTCCGATCCCTTCGAGCTCGTGGGAAAGGACAAGGAATTCGAGGGCGCACCTCCGTACTCGGTGTACGACTACGCCTGTCGCGAGATGCAAAAGCAGCTCGAACGATTCGCACCCAAAGCGGAAACGAACGGCTCGCGCAGGGCACCCGGGCGGGTGCTCTCCGCCATCCGCGCCGCCATGGAGCGCGGCATCGGGGATGAGAACATCCGGCTTCACGCGGGCATGGTGATTCTCGCCCTTTGCATCTCGGGCGGACCCTTCGTCGGGCTCACAGGAACCGTATTCGGTGTGATGGAGGTGTTCGGCGGGGTCGCGCAGGCCGGCCAGGCGAATCTCTCGGCGATGGCGCCCGGTGTGGCCGGTGCACTTGTCAACACGGTTTTCGGTCTCATTGTCGCGATCCCCGCGCTCTTCGCCTACAACATGTTGAACACCGGAATCGATGCGCTTCAGCTCGACATGACGAACTTCGCGTCGGAACTCGAAGCCACCTTCGTGATTGACTACGTCGAGCAGGGGGGCGCCGTGGCCGAAAGCGGCGGCCGGCGTGACGTGGCCTTGGGCGAAGCGGCGACGACCCACTGATGCAGGCACCGGGCAAGAAGAGCGGTCCGATTGCGGACATCAACATCACGCCGCTCCTCGACCTGGCGTGG
>Ga0074046_10000551_pt1 | contig 34346 bp, 30 predicted proteins | sample BogForMeECP23OM3_FD_94441 | JGI IMG/M metagenome (GOLD analysis project Ga0074046, IMG submission 94441) | Bog forest soil microbial communities from Calvert Island, British Columbia, Canada - Bog Forest MetaG ECP23OM3 | ecosystem: Environmental > Terrestrial > Soil > Wetlands ... | reverse complement strand
AGGTACCAGGCTCTCGCCGATCGCGACAGGAGGCAACGGGATGACCGCCCAGCCAGACACGCCCCGGCCCGGATACCGGTTCGTATGAGGTGATCCACCTGGGCGGCCAGGCTGCGGTCGTGGTGCCGGTGACCGACTTCCTACGGCTGCGGGCTCTGGAGCAGGCCGCCACCCCGCACGAGCTCGAGGACGCCGAGGACACCGCGGCGGCGCTGGAGTGGAAGGCCCGGGATGCCGCCGGGCAGACGACGTTCGTGTCCGCCGGCGAAGCAAGGCGCCGGCTGGCATGCCCCGGTGAGCCTGCGGGTCGACTATGACGAACGGGCGGTCAGCCAGGCGGCCGCGTTCCTCGACGATCCGGAGGGCATCCGTGCGGTGCTGGACGCGATCGACCGGCTGACCGAGGATCCCCGCCCGGCTCGGGATCGTCGGAGGGGATGGTCTGGCTCTGCCGGTCGGCGAGCCTGCCGGCGAAGATGCGGTGCCCGGCGGCCAGGTCGTGGATCCACTGGCCCATCTTACTGGGCCCTCTCCCGCGGTCAGGGTGAGCTCGGCGCGCTGGGCGTCGGTGGCGGGCTCGGGTTCGGCCGACCGCAACTGGGGAAAATGCTGGCCAGGGTGGCGGCGGCGTAGTTCGGCGTCGGCGGCGACAGCCAGGTGGCGTTGGACGCGGGTGGCTGCCTCCCAGTCGGCGCGGTCGGCCATGACAGCGGTGAGCACGGTCTCGCGATGCCGGTAGGCCTCGTGCAGGGACTGATAGCTGGTGGCCAGTGCGTGCTTCTTCGCGGCTTGGTCGTGGTCGCCGTGCTGCTGGGCGGCGTGGGCGTCGGCGGTGGCGCGCAGGTCGGCCAGGCGAGCGTCCCAGGCCGCGGCGCGGACCTGGCGCAGCTCATCACCAACATTTTGCGGCGCCCAGGCCGTCTCGATCGGATAGGTGTCGCGCAGGTGCAGCAGTCTCCCGTCGGGCATGCCGCGGACGTCGGGCCCGTCGGCCGGGCCGAGGGCGGCGAAGGCCTCATGCCAGGCGGCCCGCGCCTCCGAGGCGGCCGCGACCGGTTCGGGACCGATCGGGTCGACCGGATGAGCGTAGCCGGACAGTTCCCGCCAGGCCCCGAAGGAACTGGCCCGGCGCTGCCAATCCAGCCGGTCCACCGGGTGATCGGGGACTGGGCCAAGGGCGGCTGTCGCCCAGGGCAAGGCGTTCTCGGCGGCGTGCTCGCCGATGCGGTCCTTGCGGGCATCCATCATCGCGGCGATCTGGGTTACGTACGCACGGCGGTCAGGATCGGCGATAGCAGGGACTCGCGCGGACCACGGCCCAGACGGGAGCGGGACCAGGGAACCGGTCCGGTGGCGCAGGCGCGCGTCGAGGACGGCGGGAATGTCACGGGCGCCGGCCAGGTCCCGTTCGCCGATCGCGTCAGCCAGCGCCTGGGCGGGGTCCAGTCCGGCGAGTTCCAGGGCGCGCAGGGTGCGCCACAGCCGCCGGGCCTGGTGGCCGGGTTCGGCGCGGTACCCGGGCGGGAGGGCGGCCGCGAGCAGGTCCCGGTGGTGCTGCTCGCGGGCCGGGGTGGTCTCGGCAGCCCAGATCGCGTGCATGATGGCCAGGTGGTCGGCGTCGGCTAGGGCCTGGTTCTGTGCCTGGGTGGCGGAGACCTGCTGAACGTCGCGGCCCAGCACGCCGGACAGGACGGCGAGTGCCTCCCCCGGTGTGCGGGCGAGTGCGGGCTGGCCGCCGGGCCTGGCGGTGCGGCGGTCATAGCGGGAGAGCTCAGGTGCTGGCCGCGGGCCTGGTGCCGGGTCGGCGAGCTTCGGGAACGCGGTGAACACGTAGGCGGTGTTGACGTCGGTGCCGCGGGTCAGGGCGACGTAGGCGTGCTGGCGGTCCTCGCTGCCGGTGATCACCGCCAGGCCAGTGTGCACGGTGCGGCCCTGGGCCGCGTGGTCGGTGACTGCGTAGCCCAGTTCGGAATTCTTGCAATCCGCGAACAGGAAACGGCGGCCGGTCCACCGCCGCTGACCCGTTTTCGGGTCGGCTAGGGCGCGGCGGACGAGCAGCCCTTGGGAGGTGATGGCGTCGATGCGGAGCAGGTCCCCGTTGGCCAGCATGCGGCCGGGCTCACCTGCTTCCACGCAGTGATCGTTGCGGGTGCACACGATCAGGTCACCAGCGCTCGCCTGGATGCCGTCCGCGATGCTCACCGCGGGCCGTCGGAGACGATGCCCAAGGCGATGAGGGTCGTCGCGGATGCGGCGGGACAGTTCACGGCGCAGCGCGTGGTCCGCGGCCATCAGCAGCGTGTCGGTGCCGTCGGCGGTCAGCGCGACGTAGGCGGCCGCGGCGGCATCGATCATCTCCTCCGGATCGCCGCCGAGGATCCGGCCGTGCTGGTCGTAGTCGGCAAGAACGGTGGTGTCGCCGTCGCGCAGGCGCAGGCTGGCTGCTTGTTCCCAGTCAACGCCGAACCGGACGGGTTCGGCCAGCCGGGCGTAGCCGAGAGCGGCTGCGAGCAGGGCCATGCCGCCGCCGTTTTCCACCGCCTGCAGCTGGCTGATGTCTCCGGGCAGGATGATCTTGACGCCGCGGGCCTGGGCGTAGGCGATCAGGTCGGCCAGATCCGGGGCGGACAGCATGGAGGCCTCGTCGATGAGAAGGAGGGTGCCCGGGTGATGGGATGGGGCCGCGGGCGCCTCGGCGGCCGGGCAGCTGGCCCAGGAACTGGGCGGCGTTGTAGGATACCGGGACGCCGCCGCGCGAGCCAATTCGACCTCGGTGAGCACCGCGCCGTCCGCTCCGCGCGTGCGCCGACGCGACCCGCGCCGCCGTGCCACACCGACGGCGCGACCGACGCCAGGCTCACGCCGAGGGTAGGCGCGAGCTTGTCCGCCCACCCCGCGTGCAACGGTGCGGAATCCAGCGTACCGTGCTTAGCTGCGCGCGTTTTGAAGTTGGACGCTTGCGCGAGCTGCGCCAGCTCACGCTGGGAGGGCTTGCGGCCATAGGCTTGCTCGAAACGCTGATGGCCGGTGGTTACCTGCGCCGGGTCGTTGCGGGTATCTGGCGGGCTGGCGGCCGGCTGCGTACCGATTGTCCGGTTTTGATCACCCGGAGGAGTCCCGTGAGGGCGGAGAGCCCGCCGATCCCGGCAAGCGCGCAGCTCATGTCAGGGCCGTAGAGGAACAGCCCCTTCCAGTTCACCTTGAACAGTGCGGTCGGCATGACGGCTACGCCTGCCGGGATACCGAACTCCCACAGCAGCGGCAGGGCCCGGCGGCGGCCCTGCGCCGAGCCGCCGGGCCGCCGGGCCAGCCGCGCCAGCGACCAGCCCTCGGCAGCCAGGGCGGCTGCCACGGCGGCGTCGAACCCGGCGTAGAAGGCGCCGATACCGGTGTCTCTCACGGTCCCGCCGGCCACCATCCCGGTCACGCTTTGCTCGATCGCCAGCAGTCCCGGCAACGCGCCGCCATGGGTACCGACGTTGAACAGCACGACGACGCCCCAGTTCCCTTGCGGGACCAGGGCCATGCCCGCATGAGCGCCGGGTTCGTCGCCGGGATGGTAGGACGCGTCCACCCCGCCCCATGGGCCGGTAAACCAGCCCATGCCGTAGCCCGCGCCGGCGAATGCACCCCGTTTCTGCGGCGGGCCCGGCTGCATCATCTCGGCGATGCCGGCCGGGGAGAGCACCACCTGGCCGTGATAGCGGCCCCCGCCCTGGTACATGGCCAGATAGCGGCTCATGTCCTCGGCGGTGGAGATGATGCCGCCGGCCGGGACGGTGCCGCCGTGCCCGGGCGCGTCGAAGGCGACCGGGAACCCGAACCAGTACCGGTAGCCGGACGCGAGCCCGTCGCGCCTGGCGTCCTGGATGGCGGTGTAGGTGCGGTGCATGTTCAGCGGCTCGAAGATGTGCGTCTTCAGGTAGGCCTCGAATGGCTCTCCGGCCGCCATCTCCACGACCAGCCCCAGCGTGGTGTAGTTGAGGTTGGAGTACTCAAACGCGGCGCCGGGGGACCGGGCCAGCCCGGTCGCGGCAAGCGCCCGGACGGCGGGTTCCAGCGGGTGCATCCCGGCCGCCAGCGTGGCGCCGCGGCCAGCGCGCTCGGTCAGGCCGCTGGTCTGATTCAGCAGGTGACGGACGGTGATCTGCGCGGACGCCTCCGGATCAGCCACCCGGAACCACGGTATGCAGCGCTGGACCGGCGCATCGAGATCGACCTTCCCGGCCTCGGCTAGCTGCATGACCGCCAGGGCGGTGAAGGACTTGGAGTCCGACCCGATGAAGAACGGTGTCTGCGGCGTGAACGCCCGCCCGCAGTCATCAGCCCTGCCGAAGCCCCGCAGGTGCACAAGGTGGCCGTCGTGGACGATACCGAGCGCCAGGCCCGGGATGCGAGCATCTCTCATCTGCCTGCGGATATACGCGTCGACCGCGGTGAAGCCGGGCGCGGGCGCTTCACTGGCGGGAAGACCGGCCGCCGCTCCACGCCGCCCCAGCCGCGCCCGCAGGCCTTTCCCGGCGCGATGATGACTCGTGCTCTGCATCGTTATCGCCTCCACGGATACGTGCTGACCAGGGTGCGCCGAGATGACGGCCGCCCGGCAGGGCCTAAGGGTCTTGCCACGCGGTCATTAGTCCCTCATCCCCTCCGGCGAACACCCTGCGTCACGACTATCGCGTCTCCTGGCTGGTCATCGGGGGACAGATCGCAGCGGTCGCCGCTCCAGCGGTTGAGGGGGACTTGACCGGTGACTGCGACCTGGCGCGGCTGGTGAGCTCGGCCACCGAGCGGCTGCAGGACCTCGTCATGACGGTCGGCCCGGTGGCCGACGGCATCATTCTGAGCTCGCGCCGCAGGCTGCTGCGCGAGTTGAGAGCCTGGGACGCCGACGGCGCGGCCCGGGAGGTGGAGCGCCACCTCGGAGTCCTGCACTTCATAGGGCGCGTGGTGGCCTGCGGAGCCGATTCCGGCAAGATTAGCCGGGCCAGCTAGCGACACCGCCGACGTGCGGGAGACTTCCCGCGGGATCCACCCGGCCATCCTGTCCGAGCGAGGCCGGGCGGCTCGGGGCACCTTGCGCGCATCGCGTCCGTCAGCGGCCCTCGAAGAGCGCGACCAGTTAGGTACCGTCAGCTACATCGGGCGATTGCAAGAGCCTCGTTCGCATCGAGGTGCTGACCCGCCCGGATCCAAACTGCGCACGCGAGTACGGGGTGTGATACGGAAGAGTCGACTGTGCAGTCAGATCGGCTGAATAGCTGATCCATGACTTCGGCGCCTTACCATAGCGTGATCACTGCTCGTTGGCGAAGATCTTGTCCATCGCTTCGGCGCCAACGGTGATAACCGGCCGGATCTGGCGGCGATAGACCGTCTCAGTAACGTTTGACGAACTGTGGCCCACGAGGCGGCTGATCTCCTCGATCGCCATCCCGTTGTCGGACAGTAGGGAGACAAATGTGTGTCGCAGCTCGCGCGGCGTCCACTCATCGCCGAGGTCCGCTCTCCTGCAGATCGTCCGGAGCGACCGGCGCACATCCGCCGCATCGAGCTGCGTCCCGAGCGCTGTAGTGAAAACGAGCCCGTTATCCTGCCACAGAACGCCTGCCCGCTGCCGCGCGGCCGCCTGCCGCTGTAGGTGCTCACGGAGCACTTCCACGCCATCTTGGGCAGTCCCAAAGAGCGCCGGGACTTCTTCGTCTTGGTGTCTGCGTGGGCACGTACGGAGCGCCACACGTCGACATGGGGAGGTACAGGCGGGTCGGCGGCCGGGTTGCCCTCCAGGTCGACGTGATCCCACCGCAGTGCACGCGCCTCTTCGGTTCGGACGCCGACCAGGAGGCTCAAGACGCTGGCCGTCAGGGCCGGGCTTGAGACTGACCACGCCACGCCAGCGGCCCATACAATGCCGATGGGTCTCAGGGTCGCGGCACTCCCTTGAGTGATCGAAGTAGATGCTGTCTTCGCCCCACCCGCGCCTGCCCATCATGGCCGGCGGCGTACCGGCCCGCTGGCCGCTTGGCTACAGGAATGGCTCCCACAGTGATCTCGACGGAGATTGACATAGCCGCTGACCTGGTGGGCGATACTGGGATCGAACCAGTGACCTCCTCGGTGTGAACGAGGCGCTCTCCCGCTGAGCCAATCGCCCGTCGCCGGGCCCGGCCCCCGAGGACCAGCGGCCCCCGGGACAGCCGTGTCCCGGCGCTCCCATAGGGTAGCGCATCCGCACGGCGTGTCGCACGTCCGGCACGGCGGAGGGACCGCATCCGACCCTCCGTCACCCAGTGTAATGACCAAATCTTGCAAACGTGGGCATCTGATCTTATCTAATTACACTCAGTATTGTTACTAAAACGTATCGTAGATAAATTCTTGAGATGAACGTCACAGGCTATGCAATCGACGTGCCGAAACACTAAACTTCATCAACGTCTCGCCTTGAGCCGAACGGCATTTGTCCAGGTCAAGGCGGTGATGAGGGCCTGTCTTCCGGCTGGGAACGAAAGTCGCCCAACGGAGTGGTTACTACCTGGTAAACTTCACCCTCCGTATGCGCGTCATAGTAGTGGGCCGGTCGCGTCGGATTGGCAGAGCCCGGTTGTCCGGGACCCGGCTAGGTAGGGGTTGGTAGGCGATGAACCGAAGCAGCAGCACCACGATCTCGGCCGAGCTCGGTCTTAGGCTTGTTGTCCCGCAGCAAACGATTGTTCCGCTTGTGGCCAGTATGTACTACAGCGGCAAAGACCCGTACGCGGTGCGCATGGCGTTCCATGTCGGCACCGACGAGCCGGTCGAGTGGATCTTCGCCAGGGACCTGCTGGCCGCGGGGATCGAGTCGCGCCAGGGCGAGGGAGACGTCCAGGTATGGCCCTCGCCGACCTCGTGCGCGGAAACCGATGATCTTGACGTGATCGGAGCGGTGGACCCAGGCGGCAAGGTCCTGAATATCGAGCTGTCGTCGCCCTTCGGCCAGGCCCACTTTGAGGCTCCGGCTCAGGCGATGTCGGCGTTCCTGGCGCGGACTTATCAAATCGTTCCGGCCGGTAAGGAAAGCCGCTACATCGACATCGAGGCGGAGCTGAATGACCTGCTCCGCAACGCCCAGTAAAGCATCTCCGGCACGCCGCCCTTCGGGCCCGAGCACCCTTGGTCCACTCCCTGTGGTTGCCCAGGGTTACTTTTCGTGACTACCAGCCCCCGGCCCGGGAAGTCGGTGGCGCACAGGGTACGCAAGAAGGTACCCAGGGGCCCACCGGCTACTTTGGGGGCATCTCGTAGGGGGACGGGGCAGTTGGCGCCTTACTGGAAGGACGGGGAGCTTTCCGCGGCTACCCGGCAGATCTCCGGGAGCAGGTCGTTGACCGCGGCAAGCTGGGCGGCTACCTCGCGGTCGACGTCCATCCGGGGCACCGACGAACGCACCAGGTCGTGCACGGCCCGCAGGGGGACGCTCGGCTCGGCTACGGAGGCCCGCAGGTCGATCCCCTGGGCGGCGCAGCAGATCTCCACCGCCAGGCAGGCACGGACGTTGCCGATGACCTCGCGCAGCTTGCGGACCGCGGTCCAGCCCATCGACACGTGGTCTTCCTGCTTGCCCGAGGTCGGGATGGTGTCCACGCTGGCCGGATGGGCCAGCACCTTGTTCTCGCTGACCAGCGAGGCTGCGGTGTACTGGGCCAGCATGAAGCCGGAGTTGGTGCCGGCCGCGGGGGCCAGGAACGGCGGCAGGCCGCGGGAGAACGCGGGGTCGAGCATCCGGTCCACCCGCCGCTCGCTGATCGAGGCCAGTTCGGCCACGGCCATGGCGAGCATGTCGGCGGCGAACGCGAGCGGCTCGCCGTGGAAGTTCCCGGTGGTCATGACCTCGCCGTCGGGCACGATGACCGGGTTGTCGACCACCGCGCCCAGCTCGGTCGTGAGCACCTGGCGGGCGAAGGTGAGCACGTCCCGCACCGCGCCGTGCACCTGCGGGGCGCAGCGCAGGCAGTAGGCGTCCTGCACCGCGTGCCTGCTGTGCCGGTGGCTGGCCAGCAGCGGCGACCCGGCCAGCAGCGCGCGCAGGTTGGCCGCGCTGACCAGTTGCCCCGGATGCGGCCTGATCACCTGGACCCGCTCGTCGTACGGCCGGTCGGTGCCCAGCAGCGCCTCGACGGACAGCGCGCAGGCCACGTCGGCCGCCTGCACCAGCATGGTGGCGTCGTGCACCGAGAAGGCGAGCAGGGCCTGCATCGGTTCGGTGCCGTTGACCAGGGACAGACCTTCCTTCGGGGCCAGCGTCAGCGGCTCGAGCCCATGCTCGCGCAGCACCTCGGCGGCCGGGCGCCCGGTCGCCGGATCGCCCGCCGTCCGCAGCCGTCCCTCCCCGATCAGCGGCTGGGCCAGGTGCGCGAGCTGGGCCAGGTCACCCGAGGCGCCCACTGAGCCCTTGCCCGGGATGACCGGCAGCAGGTCGCGCGAGAGCAGTTCGAGCAGCCGGGCGGGCAGTTCCACGCGGACCCCGGAATAGCCGGCCGCGAGCGTCCGGGCCCGCAGCAGGAGCAGCGCCCGCACGGTCTCATCGTCCAGCGGCTCGCCGATGGCCGCCGCGTGCGACCGCACGATCGCGCCCTGCAGCGTGGTCAGGTCGGCCTCGCCCACCGGCGTGTCGGCCAGCGCGCCGAACCCGGTGTTCACCCCGTACACGGGCGCGCCGCCGGTGAGCGCCTTGATCACCACCGACCGGCTCACGTCCATCTGCCTGGGCACGTCCGCGCCCAGCGTGACCCGCGCCTGCCCGTGCGCCACCGCCACGACGTCGTCCACGGTCAGCGCGCTTCCATCTACCACGATCTCTCGCATGATCGACAGCTTCCCACGCCCGGGGCCAGGCAGCTACGCCAGGTCCAGCCCGAAGGTGCAGGCCAGCCCCTCGGCGCCGGCCGGGGTGACGCGCGCGCGAGCGCCGTATCTCGCCGACATTGAGACCGAACGAGCCCAGGACCTTCGCTCCGGCCCCGGTGACGTCGAAGCGAAGGGCGGGCGTATCACTGCGGCCCGTTCGGCCTGATGATGACGGTTTGAGTTTGCGTACGCGGCAGGATCGGCTACAGTTCTGAACGCACCCCACGGGTGCCACGCGGACGTGGCTCAGTTGGTAGAGCATCACCTTGCCAAGGTGAGGGTCGCGGGTTCGAATCCCGTCGTCCGCTCTCGAGGGGACCGTATGCCTTTGCGGCATGCCCTTTGTGGCGGAGTGGCCGAGTGGCTTAGGCAAGGGCCTGCAAAGCCCTGTACACGGGTTCGATTCCCGTCTCCGCCTCTCAGTTCGCTCAGCGCGCGGCGGCGCCCACGCCCCTCAGGGGATGACGATGACCGGGAAATGGTCGTGCCGCTCCAGCGCCTGCGGGACCAAGGGCGCGCAGCGCTGACGCTGATCCGTCGAAGCCGACGACGGCGTAGGTAGGCGCGTCCGGTGACCCGGGAAGAGTGCCCGCGGTCTGGCCCAGGGTGGTGGCGAGCATGGTCGTGGCTAGCTCCTTCACCTGGCGCGCCATGGCCGCCCCCGAGACCCTGGGCGCCATATAGAGTTGGTATCTACAACCTAACCCTTAGAGTTGTAGTTTACAACCCTAGATGGGGGGATACTTGAGCCGCGAAGCTGCCCTCGAGGACCTGTACCAGGGCCTGTCCACGCTGGTCCGGCGGGCCCGTGACCTGGGCGACGACCTGCATCCCGGGTTGTCCCTGGTCGCGTACACGCTGCTGGCCCAGATCGACGTCACGCCCGATGCGCGCGCCGCCGACCTGGCGGCCCACTTCGGCCTGGACAAGTCCACCGTGTCCCGGCAGCTCGAGCAGCTGATCTCGGCCGGGCTGCTGCGGCGGGAGGGAGAGCGGCCGGGCCGGCGAGGCTGCGGGCTCGCGCTGACCGACGCCGGGCATCGGCACCTGGCCGCCGCCGCCCAGGCCGTCCGGTGCCGACTGGCCGAGTGGCTGACCGACTGGGACGACCGCGACGTCGCCGCCTTCGGTCAGCTGGTCGGCCGGTTCAACCGGAGCACCAGCCGGACCTTCCTGGCTGGATGAGGCCGGCCTCGTAGGCGAGCACCACGACCTGGACCCGGTCGCGCAGGCCGAGCTTGGACAAGATCCGCCCGATGTGAGACTTCACGGTGGCCTCGGAGACGAACAGCGAAGCCGCGATCTCGGTGTTGGACAGGCCGCGGGCCACCGCGATGAGCACCTCGCGCTCGCGTTCGGTCAGCGCGGTGAGCTGCGGGAAGCGCTGTTCCCGCTGTCCCCGGGAAAGCGGCAGAACCTGGGCGTACTCCTCGAGCAGGCGGCGCGTCACCCGGGGCGAGATGACCGCGTCCCCGGCCGCGACCGTCCTGATGGCCGCGACGAGCTCGGCCGGGCGCACGTCCTTGAGCAGGAAGCCGCTGGCGCCGGCCCGCAGCGCGCCGAAGGCGTATTCGTCCAGGTCGAAGGTGGTCAGGACCAGGACCTTGGGCAGCGGCCCGGCCGCGGTGATCTGCTCGGTCGCCTCGATGCCGTCGGTGCCCGGCATCCGGATGTCCATCAGCACCATGTCCGGCGCGTGCCGTCGGGCGAGGTCGACGGCTTCCTCGCCGTCGCCCGCCTCGGCCACCACGGTCAGGTCATCCTCGGCCTCGAGGATCATGCGGAAGCCGCGGCGCAGCAGCGGCTGGTCGTCCGCCAGCAAGACGGAGATGCTCACGCGGGCCTCCCGAGGGTGGCTTCGACCAGCCAGCCCTGTTCGGACGGCCCGGCCCGCAGGGTGCCGCCGTGCAGCGCGGCCCGTTCGCGCATGCCGTCGATGCCGTGCCCCCGGCGCCCGTCGGCGGCGGTGCCGTCCTGCGCCTTCGCGGTGCCGTCCTGCGCCTTCGCGGTGCCGTCATCGGCGACCCGCACCTGGAACTGGGGTTCGTCGTAGACGATGGTGACCGACGCACGCTGGGCCGCAGCATGACGCAGCGTGTTGGTCAGCGCCTCCTGGACGATGCGGTACGCGGTTAGCTCGGCGGCAGCGCCGAGCGGGAAGGGAGTGCCCTCGACGGTCAGGTCCACCCGCAGGCCGATGGCCCGGACCCGCTCCACGAGCGCGCCGAGGTCGCCGATGCCGGGCTGCGGCGCCAGCCCGGCGGCCGGCTCGTCGGTGCGCAGCACGCCGAGCATCGCCCGCATATCGGTCAGGGCCTGGCGGCCGACCTCGGAGACTTCGGTCATCGCCTCCACGCCGCGGGCGGGATCGGCCCGGGTGACGACGGCGGCGGCATCGGCCAGCGTGATCACGACCGACAGGCTGTGCGAGACGATGTCGTGCAGTTCCCTGGCGATCCGGGTCCGCTCGGCGGCGGCCGCGATCACCGCCTGCTGGTCCCGCTCGACCTCGAGCCGGTGGGCGCGCTCGTCCATCCAGGCCAAGTACCTGCTGCCCGAGGCGACCGTCAGCCCGGCGAACAACGCGGCCACCACCGTGGCGGACAGGAACAGCAGCGAGCGTTGCAGCGTGCCGGCCGGCTCCCACCTGACCGCGGCCATGACGGCGCCGGCCTCGAGCAGTCCGGTGGCGAGCAAGGCCCGCAGGCGTGACTCGTGAGCCGCCACCGTGTACAGCGCGACCAGCAGCGCCGCGTCGCCGAGCAGCGGGAAGCCGAGCAGCCACTGGGAGAACGCGATGGCGCTGGTGACCGCGAAGACCGCGGATGGGTAGAGGCGGCGGACCGTGAGCGGCGCGATCAGCGCGGTCTGCACCACGGCCGCCCGGAGGCTGGCGAACCCGGACCCGGCCAGCCACACCGAGGACAGGGCCAGCAGCACCGCGGCCAGCAGCGTGTCGGTGGCCAGCGGATGGGTGCGCATCAGCCCGCGGCCCCGGCTGAACAGGCCACGGGTGATCTCGTCAGGCGGCTGCTCTCGCGGCCGCGCTGACACGGTGGCCAGGGGCGGGGCGGCGAGCCTGGTCGTGGTGCCCAATATGCGCCCTTCGTGGTGACTTACCCGCAGCGTACCCGCACCGCTTCCGGCCATCGCCAGAAAGGGCGGCATCACCGCTGGTAGAAGCGGGTACACGGGTCCCGTATCCGACCTGAGGATGACGCGGGCGGCCCCGAATTCGTCCTCCGGGATATCCCCCCGGCCGGCGGCCGGGGCATACCTTGGCTTGTCATCATTTGCCGTTGGAGGGGTCTTGCCCGCTCAGCTACCGCCCTGGCTGGATCGTGCCCTGGGCTTGGCGCGGGTGGATTTCGTCGTGACCCGAATCAGCTCCGCGCCGCGCTGGTTGTTCTTCCGGCTGGCGGTATTGGTCACGCTGGTGCTCTGGCTCCCGGACCTCTACCTCCTGGACCTGGGCCAGCCGGGCCGCGCGGTCGCGGTGCTCATGGCCATGCACCTGGCCATCGCCCTGGTTACCTACAACAGCCTGGTGCATATCGCCACGGTGAGGCCGACGGTCCGGCCGGCCGCTCACGCCCGGGTGGCGGCGGTCGGCCCGGATCGCTACGTGGAGCCCAGAAGGTGAGTTCTGCGCCCGGCCGGAGGTGGGTAGATGCCATCTGGCCCGAGCCGCTCGCGGCGAAGGTGCCGGAGATCACCTTCTTGTTCTGGGTGATCAAGATCCTCACCACCTGTGGCGGCGAGGCCGTATCGGACTACCTGGCCGAGGGCAACCGACTGGTCGGCGGGGCCGTGGAAGTCGGTCTGCTGGCCATCGGCCTGGTCTGGCAGTTCAGGACCCGCCGTTACACCGCGGCCGCCTACTGGTTCCTGGCCTACGCCATCGCGATCTTCGGCACGGGGGTGTCGGACGCCCTGCACCTGTTCGTCGGCATCCCCTACGCGGGTACGACGCTGCTGTGGGCCGTGGTGCTCGCGCTGGTCTTCTGGCTCTGGTACCGCAGCGAGGGTACGCTGTCGATCCACAGCATCGTCACCCGGCGGCGGGAGGCCTACTACTGGGCCGTGGTGTTCGCCACCTTCGCACTCGGCACCGCCCTGGGCGACTTCACGGCCACCGTCCTCGGACTGGGGTACCTCGCGTCGGGCATCATGTTCTTCCTCATCATCCTGATTCCCGCCGTGGCCTGGTCGCGGTTCGGGCTCAACGCGGTCGCCGCCTTCTGGTTCGCCTACGTGGTGACCCGTCCCCTGGGCGCCTCGTTCGCCGACTACCTCGGCCGGCCGCAGTCGCTGAGCGGACTCGGTCTCGGCTCCGGCCGGATCGCGGTGATCGTGACGGTGCTGGTCGCCATCGGCGTCGGCTACCTGGCCGTCACCCGCCGCGACATCCAACCGCCGCAGGCCCTCACGGCGGACCCCCGGATGAATCCGCAAATAGCCCCAGGTAGGTCCCCGCACCGCGGTTATTGATGATGTTGCGGGTAAATAGAAGGCATGGTTACGCTTAAACAATGGGTCACTAGCATGCGCAAGAAGGTCGCCTGGTCCAAACCGCAACTGCCGCCCTTCATCAAGATCAACCCGGACAGCCCGCCCGGTCTCGGGGAACAAGGGCTGCAGCCCGGTGACCTGTCGATGGGCCTGGCCGCTCAGGAGCTCCTGCTGGCGGAAGAGGGCGAGGGCGAGCCCGTCTGACGAAGCGCAGCCTAACTCAGCAGCGCCCTGATGGCCTCTAGGGCGAACCGGATGTTCTCGACCGAATTCGCGTAGGAGAACCGCAGGAAACCCTCCCCGCACGGGCCGAAAGCGGTACCGGACAGGGCCGCCACCCCCGCGTCCGTCAGCAACCTGGCCTGCAAATCCGCCGAGGTCCGCCCGGTCTCGGTGATGTTCGGGAAGACGTAGAACGCGCCCTGCGGCTCGAGGCAGCTGATGCCGGGAAGGTCGTTAAGGCCGGCCACGATGATGTCCCGGCGGCGGCGGAACTCGGCCACCATCGCCTCGACCGGATCCCACGGGCCCTCCAGGGCGGCGATCGCGGCGTACTGGCTGAACGCGGACGTGCACGACACCGAGTTGATGGCCAGCCTGGTGACCGGCTCGACCAGGGCGGGCGGGAGACGCCGAAGCCGAGCCGCCAGCCGGTCATCGCGAAGGTCTTCGACCACCCGTCGAGCAGGATCGTCCGGTCGGCCATCCCGTCGACGTCGAGCACGCTGGCGCCGCGGGGGGTTCCGGGCCATGGGGTCCGGGGCGTCCCCGGGGGAGCAGGGTGTCCCCCCGGGGAATCACTGCCGTGTCCGTACCTGATGGCCCAGTACACCTCGTCGGTCAGCACCGTCAGGTCGTGGCGCTGGGCGATGGCGGCGATCGTCTCGCAGTCCTGGCGGGTGAGCGCGCTGCCGCACGGATTATGCGGCGAGTTGATAATGAGCAGCTTGCTCCGGTCCGTGATTAGCCGCTCGAGCTCATCGGTGTCGACGCGGAACCCGTTGCGCTCGCGCAACGGGACGGGAACCGGGACCGCCCCGGCGAACGAGGTGATCGATTCGTACATCGGAAACCCGGGATCGGGATACAGCACTTCGTCGCCCTCGTTGGCCAGGGCGAGGATGGTGAAGAACATGATCGGCTTGGCTCCCGGGGTCACCACGACGCGGTCCGGGGTCACCCGCATCCGGCCGGTGCGCTCGAGGAAGGCCGCCACCGCCTGGCGCAGCGGCAGGATGCCGGGCGCGGGCACGTAGTGGGTCGCGCCCGCCCGCAGGGCCTCGACCGCGGCCTCGACGATGTGCGGGGCGGTCGGGAAGTCCGGCTCGCCGATCTCCAGGTGGATGATTTTCCCGCCGGCCTCCTCGATGGCCCGGGCGCGAGCGAGCACCTCGAAGGCGGACTCGGTGCCGAGCCGGGCCATACGGTCTGCGAGCCGGATACCTGTCATGGGCCCGATGATAAGGCTGTAATGGTTTGCTGATAAGAGTGTCGTGATCTTGGGAGGTGCGGGAATGCCCGGTAACCCGGAGCAGCTGTTCGCCGCGGCCGAGGCGGACTTCGCCCGCTACGAGGTGATCAAGGATCTCGTGGACGAGTACATCGACCTGTCTCTCAACTACCGGCAGAGCGGGCACCCCGGCGGGTCACGATCCAAGGTGCACATGATGCTGGCCCTGCTGTTGTCCGGCGCCATGCGCTGGGACGTGCTTCGGCCGTGGCGACGGTTCGGCGACCGTTTCGTGCTCTCGGCCGGCCACACGGTGCCGCTCGTCTACGCCACCCTCGCGGTGCTCAACGAGGCTGTCCGGGCCAGGTACGAGCGCACCGGAGCGGCCGAGTACGCCTTCCCCGACGACGGCCGGTGGGCGCTGACCTGGGAGTGGCTCCTCCGCCTCCGCAGGCGCGGCGGCCTGCCCGGGCACGCCGAGATGGAGGGCAGGACGCTCTTCCTGAAGTTCAACACCGGACCGTCCGGGCACGGCATGCCGCCGGCCGCGGGCGAGGCGCTCGCCCTGAAGCTGGCCGGCGCGGGCGAGGTGAAGGTCTTCGTATTCGAGGGCGAAGGCGGCCTCACCCCGGGTTCGGCCCACGAGACCAAGAACACCGCCTGGGGCCTGGGCCTGGACAACCTGGTCTTCATGGTCGACTGGAACGACTTCGGCATCGACCCGCGGCCGGCCTCAAGCGTGGTGGCCGGCACCCCGGCGGACTGGTTCGGGCCGTACGGCTGGCGAGTCACCGGCACCGAGCACGGCATGGAGTGGGGGCCGGTCACCCGGACGGTCCTGGGGGCTTCGCGCGGCGCTAACGCCGATCAGGTGCCGACCGTGGCGTGGTTCGTCACGCAGAAGGGTCGCGGCTACGGCAAGGTCGACGCGGCCAGCCACGGCACGCCGTTCCCGATGAACGCCCCGCAGTTCTGGGCCGTCCGCAAGCAGTTCATGGACCGCTACGGGGTGGCCTATGACGGCGTTGACTCCCCCGCCCCGGCTGATCCGGATGCCGTGCAGGCCCAGGCGGAGGCGAACCTGCGGGTGGCGATGAGCGTGCTGCGGCGTGACGACGACCTGGTTACCTGGCTGTCGGACCGGCTGCTGGCGATCGCGGGGACGGTGCCCGAGTCGGTCGACGGGTTCCGGCTCGGCTCGCCGGGGGTTTTCACCGACCGGCGCCTCTTCGACGTGGCAAGCTACCCCGAGAGCATGTGGAAGAAGCCGGGCGAGAAGGCGCCGAACCGGGCCGGGCTGGCCGCCTGGGGCGCGTACGTGAACTCGGTCGCGCTGCGCGAGCACGGCAGGCCGCTGTTCATCGCGGCTTCCGCCGACCTGGCCGAGTCCACCAACATCGCGGGGTTCGGCCACGACTTCGACGGCTCGCCGGGGACTGGCTGGTATGACCGGCTTTCGAACCCCACAGGTGCGCTGCTGCCGACGGAGATCACCGAGTTCACCAACGCCGGGATGATGGCCGGGCTGGCCACGGTCAACCTGGCTCCGGATCCCTTCCGTGACTTTGACGGCTTCTGGGGGGCGTGCTCGACGTACGGCTCGTTCTCCTACCTGAAGTACGGGCCGATGCGGCTGTTCAGCCAGCTGGCCCAGGACAGCGAGCTCAAGGTCGGCAAGGTGCTGTGGATCGCGGGCCACTCCGGGCCCGAGACGGCCGAGGACTCCCGCACCCACTTCGGCATCTTCTCCATCGGGGTCACCCAGCTGTTCCCGGAAGGGCACGTCATCGACCTGCATCCGTGGGAGTACAACGAGGTGCCGGTGCTGCTCGGCACCGCGTTCGGGCTCGACGTCCCCATCGTGGCGCTGCACCTGACCCGCCCGCCGGTGGAGATCCCCGACCGGGAGGCGCTGGGCATCCCGTCCCACCTGACCGCCGCGCGCGGCGCCTACGTGCTCCGCGACTACCAGCCGGGACTGCCGCGCGGCGGCACCGTTTTCGTCCGCGGGACGATGCCGACGCGAAACCTGGTGAACGTGCTGCCTGAGCTATCCGCGCTCGGCATCAACGTGAAGATCGTCGCGGCGGTCAGCCCGCAGCTGTTCGCCCGCCAGCCCCTTGATTACCGGCAGTCGGTGGCCGGTCCGGCGGACCGGCTCGATGCCATGATCATCACCAACGGCGCGTTCAAGCTGATGCGCGAATGGGCCGACGGCCCGCTGGTCAGGGAGTACTCGCTGTCATCGGACTGGGACGACCGGTGGCGCACCGGCGGCTCGGTGGCCGAGGTCATCGAGGAGGCGCACCTGGACGAGGCGCACATCCTGGCCGCGCTCGAGCGGTTCGCGGCCGAGCGCCCCGACCGGCGGCGGCGCCTCAGGGACCTCCTCGAGGCGGGCGAGTAGCGCCGCGCCGCCGACGGCCGCGTCCCGAACGGAGCCGGGGGCACATTGGGTACCTTCTTAGGTACCCGGGGGCCCACCGACTCCTGGGAGAGCGCTCGCCGGGGCTGGATTACTGGGGCAGGAGTGGCTCAACGCGGGCCAGGGTCTCCCTGAGGTTGGGCTCGGAGGTCAGGTCGCGCGCCTCGGGCAGGGACAGCCAGCGGAGCGGGGCGTGAGGGCTCTCCGGGCGCACCGCTTCGGGGGCGTGGGTGGCCATGAAGTACCGGACGTCGGCGTGCTGGTGGGCGGGTTCTCCCTTGCCGGCCGGGACGTCGACGATGACCACGTGCGGACCTCGGCGTCGGGCCACGGGTCTAGGTCGGGCAGGCCGGTCTCCTCCTCGGCCTCCCGCCGCACGACGGTGAGCGGGTCGGTCTCGCCCGGGTCACCGTGGCCGCCGACCTGGAGCCAGGCCTGCTGACGCTGGTGCCAGCGCAGCAGCACCCGGGCGGTGGGCGGGTGCACGATCAGCGCGGACGCGGTGACGTGCAGCGGGAGGTCGCGCCGGTACGGGTCGGCGGCGGTCTGGGTCAGCGCCCGCACCCGCTGGATGTCGGCCGTCTCGGTGTCGTCCCGCGGGCGGTAGCGGTCCAGGAGCGTGACCAGATCAGGCACCGAACAAGTATGGCAGCCGTCCGATTGCTAGCCGACCAAGAAGCGGTAGGAACCTATCTCGGTGAAGGCTTGCTGGGTCGGGGGCTGGTCGCAGCGGTCCATGATGCCGGCCTGGAACTCACCGAAGGCCTTGACGGCCAGGATGGGGCTGGGATCGTGTTCGGACTGGACGATGTGGACGAACGTCACCTGGTCGTCCAGCATGAGGGTGGCGTACGGTCGGTCGCGGGCGTGATCTTGTATGGGTAGTACGGCGGCGGGCCGGCCGTGGGTGAGCCGTGGGGCGTCGAAGGCACCGTCGGGGTGAACGGTGGCCAGCCAGTACAGGCGGTTGTCTGCGAGGGCGCCGCGGACGAGTTCCCAGGGCAGGACCGTGGTGGTTTCGGCGGCGATCAGGTCGGCAGACCTCCGTTCGGCACCGGTCATGGGTACCCTCCTTGCCTGTCTGGGAAGTATGACGGCTGGGCGGGGGTGGAATCATCGGTCGCGCGTCGTGCCGTGACCGGGGTGGCCTTGGCGGCGCGCAGAGGGGCTCCGGCTCTGGTAGCATCTCGGCGAGGCATTTGGGGCCGTTAGCTCAGCGGGAGAGCGCTTCCCTGACACGGAAGAGGTCACTGGTTCAAATCCAGTACGGCCCACGATTTTTCGAATATATGTCTTGCCGGGGGAGCCAAAAGGGGAGCCCAAGGGGGAGCCAGAAGTCAGGCAGACCCGGTGTTCTTCTGGCGGTTCAAGATCGAGTTCATGGCGGTCGCGCCGGTCTCGATGACGGGCCGGAGCTGGTGGCGGTAAACGGTCTGGGTGACGATCGTCGTTCGGTGTCCGACCAGGTCGGCGATCGTCTCGATGGGCACGTCGTTGTCGCTCATGATCGAGACGAAGGTGTGCCGTAGTTCTCTTGGTGTCCAGTCCTCCCCTATGCCAGCCGCCTCGGTGATTGAGCGGAACGCTCGGCGGACGTTGCCTGCGGCCAGTGGTTTGCCGTTCCGGGTACAGAAGACAAGGTCGTTGTCCTGCCAGGTCTCCCCCGCTCTCAGTCGCCTGGTGGCCTGCTTGGTGTGGTGCTGCCTCAACGCCCGTGCTACCTCGTCGGGGACCTCGAGAGTCCGGCGGGACTTCTGAGTCTTGGTGTCGCCGCCAGCGCGGACGGAGCGCCATACATACTTGGCGCTCTACTCCAGCTCGATCTCTCCGTCGGCCTCACTCTCAGGGGAGCGCCATGCTCCGGTGGGCTCGGGCCTGAGGACGGTGTCGCGCTCGGCCGTCGTTCGGTAGGCCTGCTCGACGGCTCGCAGCAGGGCGGCTGTCCGGGTCTCGCGGGCGGCGATGGCCTGACGGTTGCGGAGGCCAAGTTCCCCGTCACGGATGTCTTCACCCGAATCGAAATCGCCGACGGACGCGTCTGGATGCTCCCGTCAGGCATCGGGTGCTTCGCCGGCGACCTGCCCGAAGAAGAGCAGCAAATAGTCTGGGCGACCGCCTACCCGCCCGCCGCCGAGTTGTTCGCCAGCAACGCTCCGGGTGTCGCGTGGCGGACCAAGCCGAGCTGGTACATCGTGGCCAGCAACGACCGCTCCGTCCACCCCGAACTAGAGCGCGCCGCGGCCAAGCGCATGGGCGCCACCACCTATGAGCTCGACAGCAACCACGTCCCCATGCTGTCCCAGCCCGACCGCGTCCTCGACGTCATCCGTACCGCCGCCAGCGCCGTCTAGGGAATCCGTACCGGAACGCAGCACGTCGCGCTGGCCTGACGCGAAGAGGCGTCAGGCCAGCGGGTTTCTGCACTCCAGTGCCTACTGAAGAAACGGGTGCCAGTGCCGCTAGGCGATGGTTTCCCGGTGCAGCTTGCTAGCTAGCTGGACGCGTGACTGGACGCCCAGCCTCGCGAACACGGCGGCCAGGTCGCCTGTGGGGTGCCAATAGTCGGCCTGACCTGTGAGCTGCGGCGATGTCCAGGGTCCAGCCGTAGGGCATCATGATCATCCGTGTCCTTGCGCCTGCTCTATCTAATCTTCGTCCGGGTTTGCGGCTGGCTGGTCCTGCTCGGCCGGTCATCGGCCTCCAAGAACGCCGAGCTGCTCGTCCTGCGGCACGAGGTCGCCGTGCTGCGCCGCACACATCCGCGGCCCCGACTGGACTGGGCCGACCGCGCCGTCCTCACCGCACTGATCCGGCTCCTGCCAGCAAGGCTGCGAGCGCACCGGCTGGTCACCCCTGGCACCGTCCTGCGGTGGCACCGCCGCCTGATCACCTCGAAGTGGACCTACCCGAACCGGACAGGACGACCGCCGGTCAGCGCCGAGATCGCCACCCTCATCGAGCGGCTCGCCACCGAGAACAACGCCTGGGGATACAAGAGGATCCAAGGCGAGCTGCTCAAGCTCGGCCACCTGGTCAGCGCATCCACCATCCGCCGGGTCCTCAAAGCCCTGAAGATCTCCCGGCACCCGAGCGGCACACTGACACGACCTGGCGGAAGTTCCTGCACGCGCAAGCCGCGACGATGCTCGCCACCGACTTCTTCCACGTTGACTGCGCAGTGACCCTGCAGCGGCTGTACTGCCTGTTCGTCATGGAGGTCGGCAGCCGTTACGTGCACATCCTCGGAATCACCGCCAACCCGGACGGGCCGTGGACCGTGCAGCAGATCCGCAACCTGCTGATGGACCTGGGTGATCGCGCCGCAGAGTTTCGGTTCCTGGTCCGCGACCGGGCCGGGCAATTCACCGCATCGTTCGACGCAGTCCTGGCTGATGCCGGTATCGAGGCCGCGAAGATCCCGCCCCGGAGCCCGCGCGCGAACGCTTACTCGGAAAGGTTCGTGCTCACCGCCCGGACCGAAGTCACTGACCGGATGCTGATCGTCGGCCAGCGGCATCTGCGGGCGATCCTGGCCCAGTACGAGCCCACTACAACGGGCGGCGACCCCACCGCAGCCGCCAGCTCCGCCCGCCCCGGCCCGACCACCCTCTCGCCGACCGCTCCTATGAGCGGATCAGGCGCCGTCCCGTCCTCGGCGGCCTCATCAACGAGTACGAGCGGGCCGCATAGAAGCCGAGGTCAGGACCAGTGGCTGAGTTCTGGAACCCCACAGGTTTCGTCTGAGGGCGTACCGTCAGGTCGAATTAGCGGAGGTAAGAAGAATACCGCTGTCTGGGTACGTCGTGCTGCGTCTGCTGTTGCCTGGCGCCGTTGTCACTTGATTTGTCACTGCTTCATAACATTCCTCAAACTAACACCTCCAGAAGGCTGGGCAGTTCCTTATCGGTCTCGACCCGAGTTCGGCCACGTTAGTGCACAAGTCAGCGGGCGTGGGTGATGGTTTCGAGGGCTTTACGGAGGTCGTCGGGCAGGGGGCGGCTGCGGTGATGGTGTGGGACCGACCTGGATCTCGATGGTGCGGTAGCGGCGGGCGGTGCGAACGAACTTCCCGACCGAACAGCCGGTACGGTCTTCGATCCAGCGGCTGATGGCGAGGTCAAATCGTGGCCGAAGTCGGGTTACAGCGAGGGCGGAAGCTGTGGGCGGCTGCTTTCCACGAGGACTGCGGCGAGTGCCACGGTCGCCCGCACGAGTCCCTCGTCTCCCGCCGCGATCGCGGTCACTCGGGCCCTGACCAGGCCGAGCCAGGCCTCAGCGGCGACCGCGGCGGCCTGGATATCGGCGTGCTCCGTCTCGACCGCCTCCTCGTAGGCGGTCCGGGCCCGGTGCCAGCGCCGCCGCACTACGAGCAGGCTGGCCGGCTCCATGTAAGCCATGAGCGCACCGGCACCGGCAGCGAGTACGAGGATGAAGGTGCCAGTAAGGGCACCGAAGACGGCGCTTGCTGAAGCGTACTCATGGATCGTCGGCCAGCCCGTGTGCGGGCCGAGACCGTGCAAGGCGACCAGCAGCAGCCCGAGCAGGAGGGCGGCGCTAATGATGGCAACCACTAGAGCCCAGCGCCGCTGACGGACGACGACCGCACCGAGCCCGGCCACAGTCAGCCAGACCGCGGTGGCCGCCATCGCGGGCAGCACGGACCTCAGCTCACCGAGCAGCCCGCTGAGCTCGATGAGGTTGAGCATGACCAACCCGCCGCTCAGCGTAAGGACAAGCAGCAACCCCACGCCGAAATCGATCGGATGACGCCAACGCGGCTCGAGCCGGTGCCGCAGCTCCTCGTAGGCAAGCCGGGCTGCCTGGACAGCGGCGAGTTTCGAGCGGGTGATCGCCGCCGAGCACACCGCCAGCGCCCGCCAGTGACTGGCCTCGGCCAGCAAGCTCGCTGCCTCCAGGTGGTTGGCCAACAGCTCGCCGATGATCCGGGCCGGCGTCAGCCGGTGTTCTGGCTGCACTGTCGTGTCCCCTCTCTCGCTCAGGCCGTTCCTGCTTGAGAAGAGGGGCGGATTCTCAACGCCTGACACTGACGGCCCCTGTCAGGTTCGGGCCGGACGGTGCTCTTGCTTTCCATACATCAGATGTCCTGCGCACCGCCACAGGAGGTCCTGCGGCGGTGGCCGACAGGACGAGGCGAAGGAGAACACGGTGCGGAACCTCATCCACCGGGTCGGCCGTATCGGCGCCGCCGTCGGCGCGGCCACCCTGCTGGCCGGCTGCGGCCTGTCCAGCGTCGCCGGTCCGCCGGGTGGTCCGGCGACCGGTCCCTCGGTCACGATCACGCAGGACGTGCCCCCCTCGGCCCTGCTGACGGTAATGACCGGATCCGCCTCGGACCCGGCGCTGTCCGGTCTGGTGGCCAGCACCGCCCGGCCGAACGAGGACGTGAGGATCTTGCAGGCTGGGACGCCGCCCAGGACGATCGCCGCGTCCGACTCTCCGGCGCCGTCGGCGATCACCATGCCGGGCCAGCCGCTGGCTCCGGGGGGCGGCCAGACGGACTATCAGACAGCTCAGTACGCCAAGCGGCTGCAGGCCTGGCGGACCAGGCACGCCGCTGAGGTGCAGGCCGAGGCGGCAAGGACCCGCGAGAACGTCTCGGTCTGGCTGACCGGGCTTGGGATCCCGCAGAAGATTAGCCGCCTCGCCGATCCGCCCGGCGACGAGGGTACGCTGGCCGCCGAGAGCGGCGTCGCGGCCAGCGCGCTGGCGGAACTGCAGGCGGAGGCCGGGAACATCTTCGGCGGCCGCCGGGTGATCGTCCTGTTCTGCCATGAGCTGAGCGGCGGCCTTCCGGTCGGCGAGCTGACCGGGGTCGACGTCATCGTCGTTACCAGCTATCTCCCGACGGCAGCGGCGGCCAGCGCGGCTCAGGCCGACCTGCTGGGGGCCGGGGCGGCCCAGGCCGCCGTGGTCGGGCCGGAGGTGACCGCCGTCCAGCTCGCCGGGCTGGTCTCGGCCGACCTAAGCCGGGGCGCGGGGGGCGATTCGGTCTCGGCGCCGGTGCTGTTCGCCAACGACAGCTTCGCGCTCGGCCCGGTGGCCATCCGGGAACTCGCGGGGTTGCTGCCGCGGCTGCGGGAGCGGGGAGCGACTGCGGTGATCAGCGGTTTTGCCTCGACCCCCGGTACGGCCGAGGCCAACTACGTCTTGTCTTATGAGAGAGCGACAGTCGTCGCCAATTTTTTCGAATCAAATGGAATCCCGACATTCGCGCTCATCATCGTGGGGCACGGCGCGAGTGACGTGGTGGGTTCGGGAGCCTCGGGCGCGAACCGGCGAGTGCTCGTGGTGATCGAGGAGTCAGCCGACGAATCCTGAGGTGTGATGGGTCCCGGGGCGGCGCTGAGGTCGGTGCCCCGGGACCCGTGTTCTGCCTTGCTTCTTGTTTAGCGGCCGAGGATTTCAGCCAGGTAGGCGGGACCGGCGATCGGCGCCTGGCCGGCGATATCGGCTGCCGTGACCGAGGGCGCTTGCGGGACGCAGACCCTCGGGTCGAAGACGGCCTGCCGTCGGGCGGCCAGGTAGACACGGTCGCTGTCGCCGGCCGCTTCCCAGTCGCGGCGGCACCGCTCCCAGGCCGCGACCGCTAGTGCGGCCCAGTCCTCCTTATTCGATTGTGAGGCCAGGCCCGCCGGAGCCCGTTCGGCACGGAGGGCCGCATCGGCCCACCGCAAGGCGCGCCTGATCCGGTGTCCCTTGGCGCTGCGAACCGGCCACATCTTGTCCTGCACCACCTCGATCCAGCTCTCCTGGAGTTCGTCCAGAGGAAACGGGAGCTGCAGCTCGGCCCGGACCCGGTCCGGCGTGACTGTTGTGAAGGCGGCCTGGGCTAGGACACGGCGGACGGACGGGTCCACCAGCCTGGCCAGGCAGCGGGCGAGCGCACCGCAATCCGTGCCCGGCGCCAGCAGCGCCTCGACCATCGCCTGTCCCTTCGCGCCTTCATACCGGACGAACAGGTCGGAGTAGGGTGACAGCCCGGGCTGGAAGAGCCAATCGGGCACTAGGTCGGGATCAAGCATCCACTGCAGGCCGCCCAGGCGCACCCGATCCTTCTCGAGGCTCTCGACCTCGGCGGTCACGTCGAATTCGGGTATCGGTGGCGGGGCGACGGGCCGCAGCCCGGATCGCCCGCCGATTGCTTCCCGCAGCCGTGTGGCGGCCACTGGGTCGTCCGCCGCCGAGATGGCGGCGACGGCTAGAGCGGCCTGGGCTGCTTGTTCGGGAAGCACTGATGTGTTGATGCTGTCCAGCTGTTCGATCAGCTTGGCCAGCGCTTGATGTCCTTCGGCGCGAGCCCGCGCGTGCAGGCCGACGTGTTCGGCGAGTTCGGCGGCCTCGGCCGCCCACCAGGGCGAGCCGGGCGCAACCGGGCTGGTGGCCCGCGCCGCGTCGAGGCGGGCCAGGTTCGACAACATTCCGGCGAGCCTCGGCTCGGGCGAGAACAGGTGTGCTCCCGCTGACGCTCCGACTGGCTCGGTTGCAATATCGGACACCACGCTCGGCGCTTCCGCACCGAACAAGCGGATAAGCATCACTGCTGCCTGCTCACCGATCGCGATGGAACCGTCTGTCCCGGCGGCATCCACTACCACCCGGCATAGGCGACCATCGGCACGGTCGAAGGCGAGGTCCAGACCCGGCACAGGAATCAAAGGCGCTTCTCCCGCCACCCCCGCGGGGAGGCCCTCGAAGATCACCTGGCCGATCTCGCGCTCAAAACTCGGCGTGAGGTTCATAACTACAACTTCGCACCGTAAAGCCGCCATGGCCAGCATCTTCTGCTGGAACTTCGGTTCGTGTCCGCTGGGGACAGACGGCGGCACGCTTTGGATGAGCTACGTCTGGGGGGTCACTGTGTGCAGGGAGCGGCGAACCGCGCCCGGTCACGTCGTCGTCGAGAACAGAGAACGGATGGCCTGGTCGAGCGCGGCGTCCCACTTGGCGTGATCGACACCCTCCGGGGCGGCCGAGCGAAGCGCCCACGGGAGGAGCATGTGGTGCAGGCTGCCGATGTGACGCTGGAGCTTCTCGGCGGCCCGGCGTTCGGCTCCACGGGCGTCCTCGGCGACCTGAGCCGCGCGGCGGGTAGCGCCGCGCGCGCGGGAGTGGCTAAGGAACCGGGTCCGGGCCAGCACCGCGGAGCCACACAGGACCAGGCCGGCCGAGATGGCGGTCAGCAGGGCGGACTGCAGGACGGCGACCGGCAGCGAGTCGCCGGACACCGTGATTAGGAACTCGGTGCGGAGCCCCAGCAACGCGAGGTACCCCATGGTGACCACCGCCGCGAGCACGCCTCGTCGCCTCGGGTGGCCCCGGGTGATCTCGAAACCCAGCATCGCCCCGATGGACGCGACCACGAGGATGAACGTGACGAGCCAGGTCCCCGCCAAGTTGAGGCCGAACGCCTGGGCGGCCCAGTTCAACGGGACGGCATCCAGGATGACGAGAGCGACGACGGTCGCAAGGCCCAGCCCGAAGCCCAGGATCCGGTGATCGCCGGGATCGAGCTTGACGGCGAGGTTCGACTCTTGCTGTTCGGTATCTGCCTCGATCTTCTCGGCCCGGTTGGTGCGCTCGGCCAGTTCCCGCAGATGGACGCGGGTGCGCAGGGTGTCCCTGATCTCCTTGGCAACCCTGGGGTGTTCCTGCAGCAGCCGCGTGATCGTAGCGGTCGCTTGGGCCTGCAAGGCGACGTCGGCCGACGTCGTCGATTCGGCGTCGGCCTCCGCGGGCAGGATCGAGTCGTCGTGTTCGGGATCCGGGTTGGGATCGCCATGCTCGGTGATGGTTTCGATGGTCATGTCTGCCTCCTCAGCTCACGGCCTGAAAGAGACGAGCCGGGCGGACGGCGAACCTGACACACGCCGCGTATGTCAGGTGGATTCAGGTCAGTTCGTCACGCTGGACGACAGCCTGCAGCAGTGCCTTAACGTCCTCGCGGGCCCGACGGAAGCGCTGGTGAAGCAGGTTCGCCGAGGCGCCCGACTGAGCGAAGTACTCGGGATAGGCAGCGCGGAGGGCCTCGTTTGAGTCGGCGTCGCTGGGCTCTGCGTTGATCCCGTCGCGGAGGACTCCTTCAGCGGAGGTGTAGATCACCGCACGGTAGAAGGCGGGATCGTCCGAGCGGGCGGGCGCCGCCGCCTCGAGGCAGGCACGTTGGGCGTGGATCCGGTCGAGCCAGGACTCGGCCTGCACCGCGGTGCAGGCCGTATCGGCCACCGGCCTGGCCGAGGCCTGACCGCACACCAGGGCGCCGTGCTGGTCCGGGCTCTCCATCGGAATGGCCCGGGACAGTGCGTAGAGGCGGTACGCCTCATGCTTCAGCACCGTGCTGAAGTAGGCGCGCCGATCGTCGATATGCTCTGGGTGCTTCACTGTGCCGACTGCACACAAGGCCGCCTGCCAGAGATCCTCGATCAGGTCACGGTCGCCCGCCAACTTCCGGACAAAGCTTCTGACCTGCGGATCCTGCCAGAGGGCCAGCAACTCTTGCTGGAAGTCCGACGATCCGCCGGGGGCATCCAGGTTGTCCACGATGCGAACCCCCGTTCGGGAAGGCCTCTGCTAAGTCTAGCTTCACCTCCTTGGGCCCGACAATACCCCGACTAGGTCAATACTACCTAGAAAAGAGTTTACAATCTAATATCTAGTAGAGTCTACCGATGTTGGGGAGAATCTGCTGTCGATTTGAGATTGTGACCAAGCTCGGGTAATAGTTGTTATCGTTAAGTCCTAGCACTCTCAGTCGGCATGCTCTATGTTTGGGAGATCCGTTGAGCGATCGCTGCTCGCTGGCCACGGCGTACTCAGCATCAGAGCTAGCTGTGCTTCCCGGGAGGTGACCGTATGCAACCCGCACCCCCGGCCCTACAGCTGGCTCAACGGCTTCGCCAGCTCCGTCAGCAATGGTCTGACGTGCGCTTGACCCAGGAGAAGCTGGCTACCGCGTTCAGCGTCGAGGAGAAACTGGCCGCGGCCACCGTGTCCTCATGGGAAAGCCTCAGCACGCCGAAGCTCCCTCCGCGCCACCGGCTTCTCGCCTATGCGCGGTTCTTTGCGACGCAGCGGTCGGTCGAGGCGGCGCCCCCCACGCTGCTGGCGCTTGAGGAACTTACCGCGGACGAGCATGCCGTCTACGAGACCCTCGAATCGGAGCTACTCACGCTCAGGGGCGCGGCGGCGGGGGATTCTGCCGAAGAAGAGATAGCGTTCAGCAGATCCTGGCATTTTGCCGACACGGGCCGTGTTACCTTTGTCTGCGCGGAGTTGCCTAGCGAGGAGACCGGACCGCTAACAGATCCGACAAATCCAAACTATACGGAACTACAGGCATTTGCGGACGTAGATGCCCTGATGGAGCTGCATGGGCATGTACGGGCAGAAAACCCGAAGATGCTCGTGCACTATAAGATCCCCGCCGAGATAGACCGTGACGATCTTACTGGACACCTTATCCTTCTCGGCGGCTTCGTCTGGAACGAGATAACAGAGCGGTTGTCCGAGATGGCTAGGCTGCCTATAAGGCAGTTCGAGCATCCCGAGCTCCTTACTGGAGAAATCTTCATCGCCGACGTGAATGGCAACGAGAAGGAATTCTGGCCGAAATGGACCGACCGCGAGCGCAAGGTGCTCGAAGAGGATGTAGGCCTGCTCGCCCGGGTGCCGAATCCGCTTAACTCGAACCGTACACTTACCATATGTAACGGCATTCATAGCAGGGGGGTGTATGGCGCCGTGAGCAGCCTTACCGACGCGTCGCTCCGCGATGCCAATGAACGGTATATTTCCACCCACTTTGGAACTTCTGAATCGTTCGCAATACTGATGTCGGTTAAAGTTATCAACAATAAGGCGATGACTCCCGACTTGGGCGGGCGCGGAGTGGTGCTCTACCAATGGTCACAGCGCAGAGCCGCATGAGGATCCCCGGCCACGGCCACGAGGCACCGTCCGAGATGAGCGAGCACGCCGAGCCCATCCGGCAGCTTGGCACGCACTGCAAGCTCGTCAGCCAGACGGAACAGCTGGCCCTAGATGCCACGCTAGCTCTCGACGCCATCATCGTGCCTGCGTCAAGGCCTGCTCGAAACCTTGAGCAGGCCATCACATTGGCCCGAGCAGCCGACTGCCCGCTGCTCATCCTGTGCAGTCACAAACTTGAACCTGCCGAGGTACATCAGCTGCTCGGCGAGCGGTCGTTCAACGATGCGATTGTGGTCAAGTTGCCCAAAGAGTACCGTCATGAGCTTCTCGAGTTCCGGGCCCTAGAGTCAATTAGAGGTGACCTGCCGAAGGCCTGCTCCAGCTACGTGACAGACCTCAGCACGAAACGAAACGTAGGCCTCCTCCTAGCCCGAATGGTGGGGTGGCGGCGCATATTCTTCCTTGACGATGACATCAGGGATATCAGCTATCCGGACCTACAGAGCACGGTATCCATGCTCGAGGCCTTTCCCGCGGCTGGCATACGAGTTAACAGCTTTCCCGATAATTCGGTCGCCTGCCACGCCCACCGGGCGACTCGGGGGTTGCAGGATGTCTTCGTTACCGGAGCGGCATTGGCCGTGGACTGCCAGAAGAACAGCGGATTCTTCCCCGATATATACAACGAGGACTGGCTATTTTTCTACGACGATGTGCGCACCGGGCGGCTGGGTAGCTCAGGACTTAAGGCAACCCAGCTTCGCTACGATCCCTTCGCCGATGCGCAGCGCGCTGCTTGGCAGGAATTCGGCGACGTCCTAGCAGAGGGTCTGTATGCACTGCTCGATAACGGTCAAGGTTTTGAGTACGCCACGCGCGAGTATTGGGTTGACTTCCTCTACGCCAGGCGGAGATTTCTCGAAGCAATCATCGACCGTTCTGGCACAGCAAGGCCAGAAATAAGAGAGCAGCTGCTGCACTCAGTAGAGGCTGCGCTGAAATGCTCGATCACGATAGAGCCAAAAACGCTCGAGCGTTATGTCCGGCTGTGGCGACGGGATCTTCGTGGCTGGGAGCGGCGGGTAATTGGGATAGGCCAGACGCGATCCCTTGAGGTGGCGCTGAAGGAGTTGGAGCTCGAACTGCCGACTGGCGGATGGATCTCTGACATGGCTCACCCCACTCCCGAGGGCCTCACCGAGGAGCCTCCTACCGTACCCTTTACGGCGCCCGATTACTTCAACCTCTTCAGGCCCAGTGCGGACGATGACGGCCGCACGGTTCCAGACCGGGGAAGGCGTGGCGGACGTAACAGGCGGGCCGGCCTTCTTCCGCATCACGGGTCACCCAGCATCCAAGAGGGCGGGTTCTTCGCCTCAGCTCGGCGAGCCCTGCGGATAACCGGGCGCGAGGGTGCGCAGTCGGAGGCCAGCCCGTCGCTGGACGTCCAGCCGACAGCGGAGACCGTGTGTAGCTGAGGAGCCGCGTCTGATTTAAACCAAGCCCTACCACTTGAATACCGGCATGCAAATGCCAGACTGCTGTAGTGCTGCATATTTCGGCTGAGAAGGCGCAACGCTTCCCAGACCTGGTCGACAGGGACGTTTCTCGCATTCTGACCAGCGCCGATATGTGCGAAGCCGGGCCACCGACCGCCGACGGCACCGCCAGGTGACGGAGGAAGGCAGAACGCGGCTGACCCGCCCGGTACATGCGCTTCTTCTATTTGTGTGTGCGCTCGTATTGGTTGATACCATCTTTTTTACGGCGCTGACGCCGCTGCTGCCCCACTACTCACGCGCGGCCCATCTGTCCAAGTCGGGAGCGGGCATCCTGGTCGCTGGCTACGCCTTGGGCACCCTGGCCGGCGCGCTGCCCGGCGGATTGCTCGCCGCCCGCCTGGGCTGCCGGAAGATCGTGCTGCTCGGGCTTACCCTCATGAGCGTTTCGACGCTGGTCTTCGGTTTGGCGTCCGTTGCCGGGATCCTCGATGCGGCCCGCTTCGTCCAGGGTCTGGGCGGGGCGTGTACCTGGGCCGCTGGCCTGGCCTGGCTGGCCACGGCGGCGCCGGAGGACCGGCGGGGAGAACTGCTCGGCGTGGCTCTCGGCGCCGCCGTGGCCGGAGCACTGCTCGGTCCCGTGGTCGGGGCCGCGGCCTACGAGGTGGGGACCGGGCCCGTGTTTGCCATGGCAGCGGTGGCTGGAGCGGTGCTCGTGGTGATGGCCTTTCTAGTGCGCGATCCGCATAAACCGATGCCGCAGGGTTTGCGGGAAGCCCTGAGGGCAGTGGGCGATCGGCGGGTCAGCACGGGACTATGGCTGACCATGCTGGCCGGGATGGCCTTTGGCGTCCTGGACGTGCTCGCGCCGCTGCGACTGGCCGACCTGGGGGCCAGCGCCCTGCTCATCGCAGGCACGTTCCTGGCGGCCTCCGCAATCGAGGGCTCGCTCTCACCGCTGGCGGGTCGGCAGGCGGATCGCCGGGGCACCATCGTCCCCGTCACGATCTCGCTGGTCGCCGCCGTCGCCGTCAGCCTGCTGGCTCCCACGCTGGGGTCAAAGCGTTTGCTCATTCCGGTCCTGGTCGTGGGGATGCCTGCCTTCGGCGCCCTCTTCGCCCCGGCTATGGCCCTGCTTAGCAAGGGCGCGCACCGACTCCGGCTCGACCAGGGCCTGGCGTTCGGCCTGGGCAACCTGGCCTGGGCCAGCGGCCAGGCCATCGCGGCAGCGGGCAGTGGCGCGCTAGCCCAGGCGACATCCGATCTGGTTCCCTACTGCTTGCTTGCCGGGGCCTGCCTCGCGACCCTGGGCATGGTTCATTTCCGGCGGAGGCGCAAGGAGCGGGCGCCGAACTGACGCCTGGTCCGCTACCGCTTCCTGGGGTCCAGCGGACTACGGAATGCGGCGACCGTGTGGAATTCGCGGTAATCATCCGTGTTCCAGATGCGCCCGCGCTTAGTGTCGTTGGCCTCGCGCACGCGCCGGTAGTTAGCCTGCTCGTGCTCTGGGGAGGCGAACTCCTCATCCGGGTAGCGGATCCCCGCCACCCACCAGTACTGGCCTGGGGTAGTTATCGCCCTCATGTGGTCATTGAGCTCGGCGCCGAACACATGATAGAAATTCGACTGCCCCAGCTCGGTCTCGTATACGACATCGCCTGGCGCTTGAATGGGGAAGCCGCCGGTAATCCCCTTCGCGAGCCGCTCGGAGAATTCCGGCTGCAACTCGGCTAGATCCCCGGTCGCGGATACGGATATGACCATTTCTCCGTGCCGGGACGTAAGCCTGCCTAGCTGGTGAAAGTACTCGCGCCGAAGCCCTTCCCCCGGAATGTGGCCTAGGCCGCTATACCAGGACGTAGTGAGCAGGTACTTTTCCCTGCCGCTGGCCCGCAGGGCCAGCCGGCGCATCACGTCAGGATCCTTGCCCTCATGTCCATGGACGAAGACCACTGTGATCGTGATACCGGCTTCGGTTCTGGATATACGGCCCGCGATGTAACCTGCGGTCTTTCCCGGTATCCAGAACATGGGCCCGACCGGTTTGAAGCCGTTCGAACACAAGGCCTCTTTTGCCTTCTTGAGGCCTGCCGATGAGACGTCATAGGCAACGACTCGCAGATCCTTCTTCGCGGCGGCGTAGTTATGGACGTACGATCCGATGAATTCGTTGGTCACGCGCCCGGTGCCGTAGCCAAAGTCGAACAGGTTAATTCTCCGGACGGTCCGGTTCGACTTGAGGGCACGGTCCATGGCATCGCTCAGCGCGTCCCGTTCGGCCGTGAGCACCCGCACCGCAGAGCGGTGGTCGTAGTGGCCGACCTGGTATCGCTCGTCGTAGATCGACCGTTGCGATGCGTAAGCATTCTTAAAGGTAAGCTCAGTTACCATTGAGGTCCCCCGTGGATGGCTGCCGAGGGGTTCTTGTTCAGGGCAGTGGTTGAGTTGCCTGGAGTCAATTTAACCGGGTCAGCCTTCTGCCGGAATGCTACCGCGATCCGGCCTCAGCTAAGGCCGCCAGTCGTATTTCGCGCCCTGGCGTGCCGAATACTGGGTAGTCATCCGACCGACCTGTGAGGCTCCGAAATAAGATTCGAGTGGATGCGCCTTTCCGTAGCAGCGTGGGGTAGTAAGGCGGCGATGTAGTTCGTAGGTGAGTCCCCGGAGGATTGGTTTCCGGCGGATCCGGTGGTCGGCGAGGTCGATCGGTTCGGGTGGCCGGGTGCTGGCTTTGGGCTGGGATGAGCTGTCCGAGGGCACGGTGCGGCCGGGCGGCGCTGTAGTGCTACAGGTACTCGGTCAGGGCCCGGCGCAGACGGTGCTCATTGACCATCAGCAACTGGTCGAGAAGCTCCCGCCGCAGGGTCCTGCTCATCCTTCGCAGAGCGCGTTCGCTCTGGGACTTCGCGACGGAATCTTCACCACCTCGTTTCCGGCACCGGACAGCACCGCGTCGAATGCATCGGTGAACTGGGCGGCCCGGTCGCGGACCAAGAACCGGAACCGGGCAGCATGCTCTCCCAGAACCATCACCAGATTCTGGACCTGCTGCAGAGTCCACGCCCCGTCTGGGTGGGTGGGCCGTCACGCCCAGGAGATGGACATGACGGGCGCTCACCTCGATGACGAAGATACGTTCAGGCGACGCAAGCTGACTGCGCGGTCGATATGGAAGAAATCGCACGCCAGCATCGTCGATGCCTGATTGCTCAGGAACTGCCGCCATGTCGAGCAGCTGCGCTCCGGCGCGGGCGGTATCCGGAGCCGTTTAAGTACTCGCCGCACCGTGGAGGCTCGGACGCGGATCTCGAGACCGAACAGCTCACCTTGGATCCGCCATCCACCCGGCCAGGCGGACGAAGATCAGGTACAGCATCCCTGCTGTCACAGGCCTGCGATTCTGCCAGCTCAGCGACCACTACATCCACCAAACCTTCAGTTCAGCCCCATGTACCCGTTTTGGAACCTACTGGGTCCTCGCCCAAGCGAGATCGGACCTCGTCCCGCCCTCGCTACTGGCCGGAGCCTGCCAGAGCACGATGATGATCGTGCTCTGGCTGAGGAAAGCGCAATGGGGCCTGGTTCAGTTGGCCGAGCAGCCAAAATGATATCTATCGATGCCATCCGGAGTCGGGAGCAACTAGTGCAAGCCTTGCAAAAGCTTAAGCAAGCCGTATACGGCTAGGGCTACGAAGCCGATCATCGCAAGCTTGATGGCCGTACGCCAGAAGATCATCGTTACCACCACTATCATTACGATGATCGCCATAAGGGATCCAGGGTCTTTAGGCACAAACATGCCTTTCCTTCGCGACTCTTTCCTGAGTTTGAATCAGTACGTTGAGCAGGCCAGTGATTCGCCTGAATCCGATGTAGCCCGTCAGGCTAGGCTAGGTGTCCGGTAGGGCAGCGGACGGATTTGTTCTATCGACTGACAAATCGGGACTGGAACGGACGGATGCTTCCTGGGCAACGTGTCCGACGTACAATGTGGGACAAGCGAGGACACCGGCGGGCAGGGTGACCATGACCGATGTGGTAGATACCAGTGACTTGAACTTGGGTGCTGTGAACACTGCAGACCAGCTGGCCGACAAGCTACGTGAGGTTCATATCCGCGCGGACAAGCCATCCATGCGTGTCTTGGAGGCGAGGACGCGCCACCGTGGGACTCCACTGTCGAAGACCGCTGTTGCCGAGATGCTGAGAGGCGCCCGGTTTCCTACTAGGGCCTTGATGTTCGCCTTTCTCCGGGCGTGCGGTGTGCAGGAAGACGGGATGGAATCCTGGCAGCGTGCCTGGGAGCGACTCGCTGCGGAGAAAAGAGGGCAGAATCCCCGGCGTGTGATAAATCTGTGGCACTTCTCCGATCCTGGGCCCGTCACGCTGATCTGTGCGCAACTGCCTTCCGACCAGACAAGCCCGCTAGCAGAACAAGCCAACCCGAACTACACAGAACTGCAGTCCTTTGCCGACCTTGACGCGCTGATTGAACTATACGGACACGGGTGCGTCTTTTTAAGAGGCAGGTTATTTGGGGTTGTTTCGGTCATGCGGCGAGGTTGAGGCGGTCGATGGTGTCCTCGTCGTAGCGGGCGAGGTGGTGCTCGTCGCGGTAGCGGTTCTT
>Ga0074046_10000550_pt1 | contig 34372 bp, 37 predicted proteins | sample BogForMeECP23OM3_FD_94441 | JGI IMG/M metagenome (GOLD analysis project Ga0074046, IMG submission 94441) | Bog forest soil microbial communities from Calvert Island, British Columbia, Canada - Bog Forest MetaG ECP23OM3 | ecosystem: Environmental > Terrestrial > Soil > Wetlands ... | reverse complement strand
TGCGCTTGAAAACTATTATGGTTTGGGCGACAAGCCCGGCGCTCTGAACAGACGCAACCGCGCCTTCACCATGTGGAACACGGATGCATACGGATTTCAAGAATCGACTGACCCAATCTACAAGACCATACCCTTTTTCCTCGGGGTACTGGGCGGAAAAGCGTACGGCATATTTTTTGATAACACCTATCGTAGCAACTTCGATTTTGGGATCGCTTCACCGGACTATTATTCCTTTGGCTCGGAGGGCGGCGAAATCAACTATTACTACATCGCTGGGCCTGACCCCGGCAAAGTTGTGCGGACCTACGTCGATCTGACCGGTCATACCGAACTTCCGCCCTATTGGACGTTAGGATTTCAGCAAAGCCGCTATTCCTATTATCCGGAGGCGCGCGTGCTCGAAGTTGCCAAAACATTTCGAGACAAGAACATTCCGGCAGACGCCCTCTATCTAGATATCGACTATCAGCAGGGCTACGCACCGTTTACGATCAATCGGGAGTATTTCCCCACCTTCGAAAAAATGGTCCAGGAACTAAGCGCAGAAGGATTTCACACCGTGCTGATCACCGATTTGCACATCAAGCACGACCCGAATCATGCCTACAAACCATACGACACGGGAATAAAGAACGACGTATTTGTGAAAAAGGCCGATGGTTCGCTCTATATCGGAGAGGTCTGGCCGGGACCGAGCGTGTTTCCGGATTTCACCCTGACGCGTGTACGCGATTGGTGGGGAGAACAATACAAAGATTTTGTAGCGATGGGCATCGCCGGATTCTGGAATGACATGAACGAGCCGGCTCTGTTTGAAACGCCGACGAAGACCATGCCGCTCGACAACCGTCACAGGATGGATGACGGAACTAGCCTCGAACATCGGGCAATTCATAACGTGTTCGGAATGCAAAATGTGCGCGGCACCTACGACGGCTTGCGAAAATTGCGCCCAAACGAGAGACCATTTGTGCTGACGCGCGCTGCCTATGCAGGTACGCAAAGGTATGCGGCAACCTGGTCGGGGGACAATTCGAGTACCTGGAATCACATACGGATGAGCACACCGCTGATGCTCAACATGGGATTGTCGGGCTATCCATTCGTGGGCTCAGACATCGGCGGATTTGCAGGCTCCCCACCGATGGATTTGTTGACGCGATGGATTGAATTAGGCGCGTTCAATCCAATTTACCGTGACCACACGGGAAAGGGTACAAACGATCAGGAACCCTGGGCTGGCGGACCGGAACAAGAAGCAATTCGCCGCAGGTATATCGAATTGCGATACCGGTTGCTGCCCTATACCTACACGGCTGTTGAGGAAACAACTCGAACTGGCCTGCCGATTATGCGACCTTTATTCCTCGAGTATCCCCAGACGGCCGCATTCTACGACGACGATCGCGACTTTTTGTTTGGCAACGATCTACTGGTCGAACCTGTCGTGACCGAGTTGCTCGATCCGCTGGATCTGAATTTGCCGCCGGGCATTTGGTACGACTTCTGGAGCGCGAAACAAGTGACGGACAAAGACACGTTGGCATTGCGTCCCAAGCTCGATGAATTGCCGCTCTACGTTAGGGCCGGAGCGATTGTGCCAATGCAAAGCGTAATCCAATTCACCGGCGAGACGCCCTCCGGGCCGCTGGAGTTGCGCGTGTATGCGGGCGAGAACTGCCATGGTGCGCTCTATCAGGATGATGGCCATTCCTACGACTACCAGAAAGGCATGTTTTTACGAATCGCGTATTCTTGTGCAGTTGCGCGCGGCGGTGTGTCGGTAACCAGCCATATCGAGAAGAGCGGATTTAAACCGTGGTGGAATGAGACAATGGTGAAAATTTATGGAGTTGCTACATCACCCAAAGAGGTGCGGCTTGGCGATACGTCTGTGAGTGGATGGAAATATGACAGTACGGAACACTTCGTGCAATTCACGGTGCCGGATGCGGTGAGTGATTGGGCAGCCCGAGTCGTGAACTAGCCGTTAGAGTGCCGAGTTTTCAGTGAAGTTGCAGGATGGAAAGGCTTTGCGGTGGCAAGGTCAGGCGCAAGTCCCTACCCGTCAGCTGACCGCTGGCGCTTCCGGAAAGCGTGGAAACTCCGCCGGCATTTTCCGCAGGAGTATCCCGAAGCAGAATCCTCTCTGAAATTTCCTTCGTGGAATTATTGAAGGCCACTACCAACCGCTCGACTTCCGTCTCCCGCAAAAACACGTAAGACGAATCGTCCGCCTGAAGGTGCCAAAGCCTTCCAAATCGAAGCGCTTCGTGCTCCTGCCGCAAATGGAGTAATTCACGTACGTATTGAAACACCTCTTGCTGTGCAGGCGTGCGCCCCTCGCTCGTGAAAGCATTCTTCGGATCGTCATGCCAACCACCCGGAAAATCGTGGCGATTCTCCGGGTCAGCGCCGCCCGTCATGGCGATTTCGTCGCCGTAATAAATTTCAGGAATCCCACGCAAGGTAAGTATTAAGCCAAAGGCGAGCTTCTGCTTTGCAATGGATGAGCCGGGCATGCCCGCGAAGCGGGTGGTGTCGTGATTCGCAAAAAACGGGAGGAGATAGTCGGGGTAAGAATAGAGAGAATCCTGGCGGAGTATATTCGGGATTTTTCCGGCCGAGGTACCCTCCAGTAAGACGGAGCGCAAGGTGAAGTACATCGGAAAATCGAATAGTGTGGTGAGCTGCGTGTCGATGCCGTCCCAACCTTTGCGTCCCCCCTGATAGAAGGAAGTCACTGTCGGATCGGGATGAAAAACTTCACCGACGGTCGAGAGGCGGGGATAAAGGTGGCGCAAACTGGTGTGCCATTCTGACCAGAATTTGCGCGGGACGTAGGGGAACGTGTCGATGCGGTAGCCGTCAAGGCCGGAGACCTCCGCCCACCAGATGGCGTTCTCGATCAGGTATTGCCGGGCAGTGGGATTTTCCGTGTTGAGATCCGGGAGTTGATTAAAGAACCAGCCTTCCGTCAGATTCGCTCGCATCCGAGGCGGCGTATGGGGGTCTTCAAGTGACTCAAACAAATCATTGGTAGTTTCCTTCTTCTGCGACTGGCCGTAAAACGTGCCTTTCAACGGGGAAGATGATTCGATGTGCTGTTCTGCACTGCCGTGGAACCAATCGGGGAGAGGAGGATTCCTGACCCAAGGATGGAGCGGGCCAACATGGTTCGGAACGATGTCAAAAAAGACTTTCATGTGCAGTTTATGGGCATCCTCCACCAGTTGCTGGTAATCCTGCAAACTGCCCAGGTGCGGATCCACAGCGTAAAGATCAATTGCACCATAACCGTGATAATCCGCGGCGGCACCATTCTTCAGGATGGGAGTGAGCCAAATTGTGGTGACTCCCAAGTCCTTCAAATAAGGCAGATGCTCCCGAATGCCCTGCAAATCTCCGCCATGGTAAGCGCGCGGTTTCGAGCGATCATAGGAGCCAGGAAATTCCCCAGGCTCGTCGTTGGTAGGATCCCCATTCGCAAAGCGATCTGGCATGATGAGGTACATCACGTCGTCCGGAGTGAGTCCCTGATTACGCCCAAGTATTTGTTTCCGAGCGGCCAGTGGCAATTCAAAATTGACTTGACCATGAAGCGTCGTGACGCGACAGATGGCCGTTCCCGATTTCAGATTTGGCGCGAACTTCAACCAAACAAATAGATACTTTCCGCCTGCGGCCGATTCGCTACGGCTGACGATAAGTTCGGGTATGTTGCAACTGACATGATTTGCCAGCAAATAATTGCCGGTGACCATGACCATTAACTCTGGCGTAAGGTTCACCCACCAACTAGGAGGGTCAACTCGAGTAACGGTGGGAACTTCACTGGTAGCCTTCTCTTGAGCCAGAGCAACAGGTTCTTTGGTCGAAGGAAGCAGGCTCGCTAACAGAAGAAGGAAACTAAGCTCGACGCAACGGAAAACCAGCCGAAAATTCGTCATATCAGTCTATTCGCGAGCTTACCAGAAAGAACTCCGATCGGCATCTAAGCTCCCCGAGCGGCTTTTGAAATTGGGGTCTCTCTATCGTCGTCGCCGGTGATCAGGCGAGCACCTCGACTGAATGTCAGATACTGGAATCCCCACTGGATAAAGACCAAGACGCGGCTTTGGAACTCAACGATATACATCAAATGGATAAACAACCAAACTATCCACGCGATCAAACCAGATACGTGAAAACCAAAAATATCGGCAACCGCAGCGGCGCGGCCGATGACAGCCATGTCACCCTTGTTGAAATAGTGAAATGGCTTGCGTTCGTTGTTCCCCTTTAATCTTTCGAGGACGGCTTGGCCCGCATAGTGCCCACTCTGAATGGCCACCTGTGCCACTCCCGGCAATTGCTTGTCCCGCTCATCCTTCATTAGCGCCAAATCTCCGACGATAAAAATATTGGGGTAATTGGGAATCGTCAGATCTGGATTCACCCTTATCCTTCCGGCGCGATCCGATTCAGATCTGGTTCGGTCGGCCACTCGTCGACCGAACGCGTTTGTGGTAACTCCACCTGCCCACAAAACAGTTTTCGCATCGAGCGAAATCTCTTGGCCAGCATGCTTGTACACCACACCTTCCTCGTTGATGGTGTCGACCATCGCATCCTTGATGACGTGCACGCCGAGGTTGCTGACCAGTTTTTCGGCCTTGAGCGACAGGTCTTCTGGATAGGCGGGGAGAACTCGACTGCCTCCCTCAAGCAAGAAAATCCGTGCTTCCTGCGGCCGGATGTTGCGAAAATCGTGGCGAAGCGTCTCTCGGGCGATCTCCCCAAGGGCACCGGCAAGTTCCATGCCCGTAGCGCCTGCCCCCACGATCACAAACGTCAGCCAGGCGCGAGCCTGAGCTTCGTCTCGGGCGCGCTCAGCCATTTCAAACGCAGATAAAAGCTTTCGGCGAATTGCCGTGGCTTCCTCAACCGTCTTCAAACTGGGCGCCTGTGCCTTCCATTCGTCTCGCCCGTAGTAGGAAGTTTCTGAACCGGTGGCAAGGATTAAGGTGTCGTATGGAAATCTGCCGCCATCGAGCAAAGTAACTATTTGCGAGTCGGGATCGAGATCGGCCGCTTCGCCGAGTAACACTTCCACATTCTTCTGTTTGCTGAGCACGGAGCGAAGTGGCGCGGCAATGTCTGCCGGAGAGAGCGAGCCGGTGGCGACTTGATAGAGCAGCGGTTGAAAAAGATGAAAATTGCGCTTGTCCAACAGGGTGATTGCAGCGTCGGCGCGTTTCAGGGTTTGTGCGGCGACAAGTCCGCCAAAACCGCCGCCAAGAATGAGCACTCGATGTTTCTCGGGCATAGGACCAGTTTTGACCTCCCGTGTTCGGTGCCGAATCTCCATCCATGGCTGCCAGTGCTACCATGGGGGGGATAAGAACATGGTACCTAATCGAGCTGGCTCGAACGAACAATTAGAGCGCGATACATTGCGATTCTTGTGTTCTATTCTGATCAAACCGGCAACGCGAATGGAATTACTGGGTTTGCTCGATAGCTCGCAATTTTCTGATATGGTGTGCCGGATCATTTTTGAAGAGATTCGCGCCGTGGGGCCTGTACCTTCCCGAACTTTGCGTGAGCTGCTCCCGGCCAGAATTGCCAATCGCGGCTTCCCTGATTTTGACTTGAAGGAATTTCTGGGGAATTCCGATGCTTCTGAGAGCGAAGTGGAGGAGCTGTACATGAGCGTTCTCGAGATGATTGAAGTGCGGCACCGGGAAGACGGCCCTCATCTAAAGAACTGAACTCTGGCGGATTTGCGATTGGACGCGACTCCAAACGCCAGGAATGGCCAGATCGCACTTTGGACAATGCCCCTCTTTCAAGCGATTCTTGGTAATTTTATGCCAGGAGCGTTCGACGAGCAGCATCCCGCAGGATGGACAGAAGGTGCTGGCCGCTTCGCTGAAAATATTCCCTTCATAAACGTAATGCAGCCCGGCCTCTAGAGCAATCCTGCGGGCTCGGTGGAGCGTTTCGGGCGGGGTGGCAGGCTTATCTTGAAGCTTAAAATCAGGGTGAAATGCGGTGAAGTGCAATGGGACGTCAGGCCCCAGGTTTTCTAGAATCCAATCACACAACTTCCGCGTTTCCTCCGGGTCGTCGTTGAGCGTCGGGATCATCAGGTTGGTTATCTCAAACCAGACGGAAGTTTCGTTTTTGAGCCAACGGAGCGTGTCTAGTACCGGTTCTAGGTGCGTAAGCGTAATTTTGCCGTAGAAGTTTTCTGTGAATGCTTTCAGGTCGACGTTTGCGGCGTCTATATGATCATAAACCTCATGAAACGCATCGTAGGTGATATAGCCGTTGGTGACCATCACGGTCTTCAAGCCCAAAGGCCTGGCCGCTTTGCAGATGTCGATCACATATTCGCCCCAGATCGTTGGTTCGTTATAGGTGAAGGCGATGGCATCGCAACCATGACGGATGGCCAGCAAAGGCACTTGTTCGGGAGCCACAGGCTGGGAGTTGACCTGGTCTTGATGTGATTTGGAAATGTCCCAATTCTGGCAGAAAAAGCAGCCCATGTTGCACCCGGCTGTGCCCATGCTGAAAATGCGCGTGCCAGGCAGAAAATGGTTGAGCGGTTTTTTTTCGATGGGATCGACTTGTAAGGCAGCCGGCGAGCCATAGCCCAGAGTAAAAAGCCGTCCATCACGATTCACGCGAATAAAGCAAAATCCACCTTGGCCCGGGTGGATGTGGCAATGCCGTGGGCAGAGGTAACAATGAACACGTCCGTTGGCTTCTGGCTCCCACCATCTCGCTTCGTGAAGCGCGAGGGTCTTCTGGAGGACGTTCAAGTCGCTCATGAGACACCTCCTGAAGGAAAGTATAGCGCTCCCTGAGGCACACCGCCTGCTCGGGCGGGATGTCACGGATTTTGAGGGCCGGCGGTAAACGCTACGAGTGCTGCCGCTGAACTCGGCGGCGTTCAGCAGCCCAATCGGCGAAACTATGCAATTGTTTCCGGTACTTCCAGCTTAGTTCGAAGAATTTGCGGGCATCGAGGTTGGCGGCTTCTTTGCCGAGGAAGGTTTCAAAACGCCATTGCAGGTAGGGACTGTTCCAGGGATTGAACCGATAGCCGCGCGAAACGGTCCAGTAGTAACGAAGCATATTCCACATGTCTTACTTATCGTACCTGGTGGCCGCTTCAAATCCCACTAGCCCAAAGGTGTGGAAATGTGTTCGTGGATCAATAACCAGGTCTTGCCGTGGTGTTCCCAAATGCCGGTGTAGCGCAGCTCGAGCTCGACATCTTTGCCGTCCTTCGTTTTCTCAGAAAGATGCATCGGAACGGTCGTCCAGGCAATGTTGCCGCGTCGAGTGACTTTCAACTCTTTCCCCGCAGTCAATGTTACGCTCACGGCGCTATCCAAAAACTCCTTCTGAACACCGGTTTGGTATTCTTTCCAACCATTGTAGGAGAAAGGCGCAACATCGTAGAAAATCAGTCCGTCAGTCTTGGCGTAAAACTTGGCCGCATTTTCAGTTTTGCCGGAACTCCAGGCGGCGCAATAGGCGTCGGTCAATTTGCGAAACGTGGCATCATCGGTTGCTTTCTGTTCGGCCATCGCGCCAACGAAGGTCAACAGGCCTCCCAAAAAAGCCAGCGCTACGTAAATGACCCAGTTGTATCGGAGACCTGCTAAACGTCTGACAGTGGCAGTTTCAGTAGACATTCAGACCCCTCGACCATTCAAGTTGACTTGCATGCTGTTTGGACAATGCCGTCGTTTGTGCCCCTACGTTAGTCATCTTTCGTAAAATTTTCAACAAGGATTTTGCAAGACCATTGGCCGGGCAAAGCCCGTCATTCGCCGACTCCGAGGCGCCACTCGCCGATTTGCGCGAGCCTCTCAGAGGAGTAACACCTACTCTGGCTGTGGGCAGCCGAGGTCGGCAGCCTGGAGGCAGAAATGGCGTGGAAGCAGGAACAAATTGCAGCTCGAAACGGAAAGCTGATTGGCATGATTTGCTTTACTGGCGTGGCGTTGTTTGTGGTGGAATTGGGGGCTGGCCTGGACTATGTTCAGGCACGGCTTGGAGGCCTAATGCCCGGCTTCCTGGGCTTTCTGCCCGCGGTAGGGATCGCCACGTCGAAACTGTTAGGGACGGCGTTTTGGAACTACGCGCAGTGGGAAAGAACGTTCTGGATTGTACCATTTATCACACTACCCTTTTTATTGGTGGGATTAGCGCTGTGCTTGAGATACAAAAGGGTGTTTCAAGGACAACCGGATAGAGAGAGCGAGCAACACTAAGCAAGCGCAACAACACCGTTTTACTTTTTGAGGAGCTACATGGGCGGCGAGAACCAATTTGACGGGAAGAAACATGGCGAGGATCTTCGCGACCGGATCCATCAGGCGATAAATTCAGGCATTCGTTCAGAGAATCGCCGCGTCCGACGCTCCAACGGACTTGTGCCTGGTGTAATTCTGGTGCTCATTGGGACGATATTCCTGCTGGACCACATGGGCCTGGTCAGCGCTGACAATGTGTGGAGGTTCTGGCCGCTGGCAATAGTGGCAGTAGGCATTTTGAAACTATCTCAGCCCGGCGAGAAAGCCCTCGGAGTTGGGTTTATCGTGGTAGGCGCCTTGGTGCAACTCCATCAATTGGGATTTCTTCGGTTTTCTTGGGGAACCATCTGGCCACTCATTCTCATTCTGGCGGGTATCTCGCTGATCTGGAGCAGGTTCGAGGCCCGAAGAGCGCCAGGAATGCAAGGGACGCTCTCCAGTGGGACCACCGGTCGCGACACAGTGAATGAGTACGCCTTGTTTGGAGGAGTCGAACGCCGCGTAACCGTTAGTAATTTTCATGGCGGAAACGTTACCGCCATTTTTGGCGGCGTTGAGCTGGACTTCCGTGGCGCGGATATCGAAGGCGAAGAAGCGGTCATTTATGTGGAAGCTGTGTTTGGCGGGATCGAAATCGTCGTTCCAGAACGATGGAATGTTGCCTTTCAGGTACAAAGCCTTTTTGCTGGGTACTCCGATGAAACCCGACAGCCGTTGCCGGATGCAGTTGGTGCACCACCGAGAAAAACACTGCTGTTGCATGGCCGGGCAACGTTTGGCGGCATCACCGTGAAGAACTGAACTACCCATGGACCAATTCAATCTTCGCAAAACACTAGTCCTCTCGCTATGGATGGCTTGGCTTGTTTTTGCGGCGCTCCTTTCGACTCTTATGATTTATGCCTGGGGAATGAGCTGGCCCAGCGCGCTCGCTCTGTCTCTGCCACTCTCCGCCTTGGCGCAAGCAGTGGCCTGGTCCGCGCGCTATTCGTGCCGAAGCAATCCAATCGGGCGAACCGCCTTCGGTCAACTCTTTCTGACCCATACGACTGCCGCGCTCATACTCAGTTTTCTGTGGGTGGGCGTCGCGAGACTACTGGCGAAATGGTTGGACGGTGGGTTGGGCTGGAGTGGCACGTATCAGCAATTAACGAAATTTCAAACGCAACTGTATGCGTTGGGGTTTGCCTACTATCTTCTGGCAGTGGCGTTCCATTACGCTCTGATCGCGCAAGAGGCTTCTCAGGAGGCGCAGCAACGCGCGCTTGAATCGAGTGTCCGGGCAAGAGATGCCGAACTGAGCGCTTTGAAGGCGCAGATCAATCCCCATTTTTTGTATAACAGCTTGAACTCGATCAGTGCGCTTACCACCATCGATCCAGCGCGGGCACGCGAGATGTGCGTTCTCCTGGCGGACTTCTTGCGGATGACCCTGGGGCTTGGTGAAAAGCCCTTGATCCCCTTAGGTGAGGAGTTGGATCTTCTGGACCGCTATTGCGCGATAGAAAAAGTTCGCTTCGGAGAGCGGCTGCAGGTGCAAAAGAATATCGACGACGGCACCATCACTTGCCTTCTACCGCCGCTTTTACTCCAGCCGCTATTTGAAAACGCGGTCGTGCATGGTATATCGCAACTGCCAGACGGAGGATTTGTTTCGCTCGAGGCCCACCGCCTCGAAAACCGGGTTAGCCTGGTCGTCGAGAACAGTTGGGATCCGGAACTGGTTTCCGCGCGAAAGAAAAATGGAGTTGGCTTGAAGAACGTGCAGCGACGCCTAGAAGCGCGCTATGGAAAAGATGCTCACATGGATGTGCGGACCGAAGAGCATTTGTTTCGCATAAGCATAAGCATCCCCGCGGAGAGTGTGGAGGCGGTATGAGCGGCTCGATTCGAAAATGGAAAGCCGTGATTGTCGACGACGAGGAGCTTGCGCGCAAGATTCTGGTAGAGATGCTTACGAGTCATCCCGAAATCGAAATTGTAGCCGAATGCGCGAATGGCATGGAAGCGGTCAAGGCGGTCGCCGAATTTTTACCCGATTTGCTTTTTTTAGATGTGCAAATGCCCAAATTGACGGGATTCGATGTATTGGAACTGGTGGATGCCAGCAAGCTGGCGGTAATTTTTGTGACCGCTTACGACCAGTACGCCATGAAGGCCTTTGATGTTCATGCCGTGGATTACTTGCTGAAACCGTTCGGACGGGACCGGTTTGAAAACGCTCTCGCGCGAGCTAAAACGCAGCAGCCAGCAAAACGCGCGGAGGCCTCTTCGCTGGCTGCGAGTGCTCGTCCCGCGGGACAATTTCTGGAGCGCATTGTGGTAAAAGACGGCACAAAAGTGACGCTGATCCCGGTAAACAAATTAGATTATGTGGAGGCCTTGGACGATTACGTTTCAGTCGTAAGCGAGGGCAAGAAACAACTGAAGCAGCAAACAATTTCGGGACTGGAGACTGCTCTCGATCCGAAGCTCTTTGTGCGCATTCACCGCTCATACCTTGTGAACATTGAGCGCGTGGTGCGGATCGAACCGTACGCGAAAGACAGCAAAGTTGCCGTTCTGTCTAATGGGGTGAAGCTGCCCGTAAGCCGCGCGGGATTCGCGCGGCTCAAAAAACTTCTTGATGATAAGACCTGAGAGGGTCGGACTAGGCGGCCGAGCGACGCACCCAGATGCGTGACGTCGCGGGCTTGCCAAGATGAATCGTATGGCCCGCCGCGCGCAAAGTCATGGTCTCGTCGTACTCGCGCTTGATCACTTCCACCTTAGACGCGGGGCGTAGATGTAAGCCGTCAAGAAATTCCAGAAAGCCTTCATCTTTTTCGTAAACGCAAAGAATTTCGGCGCTGTCTTTGGTATCTAGTTCCGAGAGCAGCACGGCGCCTTGCTTGCGAAGTTCGGCGACACCGCCTTTCATCGGCACTCCGTGGGGGCAGGTGCGATGGCCTCTGAAGCGCTTCATCAAAAGTGCCTCCACTTGCGGGGATATCGCGTGCTCCATCCGTTCGGCTTCGGCATGCGCCTTAGCCCAAGAGAGCCCGATGACTTCGGTAAGAAGCATTTCCGCAAGTTGGTGCCTCAGCATCAGATGCTGAGCTACTTTGCGGCCTTTTGCGGAAAGCGAGATGCGCCCGCCGCGTTCTACTTTTACGTGGCCATCGCGCGCCATTCGTTTCAGCGCCGCGGTAACCGCGGGTGGTGTGACTTCCAGTTCTTCCGCGAGCCGTGCGCTGATGGGAACCTGGTTCTCTTCCAGCATTTCCCAAATTGCTTTGAGGTAATCTTCCCGCGATACGCTGGTGTTGTTGCGCGGCAAAATGTCTCCTTACCGATCTACCTACACTTAAGACCGCTCTCTTTGCAGCCGAGCAAGCAAATCTCCGACCCGGCCCTGAATCTCTTCCAAAGTCTTCTGATAAACGGCCCCGTCCTCACCGAAGGGATCTGCTACCGGCCACTCTTCGATCCTCACCGCCCCACGCAGAGCAACATCATTATTATCATATCCGCTGAGATTGAGTACCAAATCCATCTTCGACAATAGATTGTTGTCGATAGGTTTCGAACGAAGACCTTCCGTCGAATAACCATTGCGCTTCAGAGTTTCCAGCGTCATCTCTGGCACAAATCCCAACGGAAAAAGTCCCGCGCTCGAGGCTTCGATCTGGTCGCCGGCGTCCTGCCTCAGAATCGCTTCTGCCATTGGACTGCGGCAAGCATTTCCAATGCACACGAAAAGGACCCAAAGCTTTTTCGTTTCGTTCATTTGTTATTTTTTGCTGCCGGAGCAAATCCAAGTTTATCGCGCTTCTGCCAGCTTCTGCATTTCGGCTGCAGCCATTTCGAGGAAGTGCTCGTGGACAGTTGTGTCGTCGGTCAATTCCGGATGAAACGTGGCCGCAAGAAGATTGTCTTTCTGTACGAGCGCAGGCTTTCCAGCATGTTCGGCGAGTACGTGTACTCCCGGCGCGACGGACTCAATGATCGGCGCTCGAATGAAAACCATTTCGAGCGGCTCCTTTTTTAGCTCACTCGGGCCGAAGAAAACATCGCTTGCTAACTGACGTCCATAGCCGTTGCGCAACACGGTCATCTCCAGCAGCCCAAGCGAAGGTTGAGGGGGATTTTTTACGTGCGTGGCAAGCAAGATCGCCCCCGCACAAGTGCCAAACACGGCGCGATGATCGGCGGAAAATTTACGAATCGCGTCGTACAGCCCCTCTTCTCGGAGGAATTGCAACTGGGTGGTGCTCTCGCCGCCCGGCAAAATAATCCCGTCGCAGCCTTTAAGATCGGCCACCGTGCGTACCTCTACCGTTTCCGCGCCGAGGCCCTTCAACATCGCTGCGTGCGCTTCGAAATCGCCCTGCACCGCCAGTATGCCGATCTTCATGCCGAGCGCGTCTCCAAAACTTTACCAACCGCGCGTGGACAGCATGTCTTTTTCGTCCATTTGCCGCACATCAAGCCCAGGCATCGCTTCGCCGAGTTCTTCGCATGCCTCGAGAATTGCCTTGGGATCTTCAAAATGCGTGTTGGCCTTCACGATGGCCTTTGCGCGCACTTCGGGATCGCTGCTCTTGAAAATACCAGAGCCAACGAACACCGCTTCGGCGCCAAGCTTGCGAACAAGAGCGGCATCGGCCGGAGTGGCAATTCCCCCCGCCGAGAAATTCGGGACGGGCAACTTGCCGGTCTTGGCAACCTGGCGAATCAGTTCCAGTGGCGCATCGAGCTCTTTTGCCTGGCGCATCAATTCGTCATCGCGCATGGTGGTGAGTTGGCGCATCTGGCTGACGATGGTGCGCATGTGGCGCACCGCTTCGACAACATTTCCCGAGCCAGCTTCGCCCTTGGTGCGAATCATCGCTGCGCCTTCGGCAACACGCCGCAACGCTTCTCCGAGGTTGCGAGCGCCGCAGACGAACGGCACGCGGAAATCGTGTTTCCAGATGTGATTCTCTTCGTCGGCCGGAGTTAGAACTTCGCTCTCATCGATGAAATCCACTTCGAGCGCTTGCAACACTTCAGCCTCGGTAACATGGCCTATGCGAACCTTGGCCATCACCGGGATCGTGACCGTCTTCATGATTTCGCGAATCACTTTGATCGAGGCCATCCGCGCAACGCCGCCTTCTTTGCGAATGTCGCTAGGCACGCGTTCCAGGGCCATCACCGCACAAGCGCCGGCTTTCTCTGCGATCCGTGCTTGATCGGCGGTGGTGACGTCCATGATCACCCCGCCCTTGAGCATTTCTGCCAGGCCAACTTTTACCCGCCAGTCGTTCGATCCCTTTGTTCCCTGTCCGTTCCCGCTAAGATTCTTCGTGTCCATGACTCTTTCTCCTCTCAATCTTTCCCCAATCTCACTGAATCATCCGCGCTCGGTCGGGGCTGAATGCGGTGGTCCCACAACGACAAATCGCCCTTTGCCACGCGCCAGCAGATTTCCTTGCGCATCGCGAATCTCCGCTTCGCGAAATCTGTTTCTCCCCTTTTCCCTTTCTTGCCAACCTTCGACGACGATTTCCAGATCGACCGGAACGGGCTTCCTGTACTCGACCGAGATCTCGGCGGTCACCGCACGCTCATCGGTCAATTTCGAAAGCTTGCCCATGGCTTCATCGAGCACCACGGCGATGATTCCACCGTGGGCGAACCCGGCGCCACCGGCGTAATTCGGGCCCAGAGTAAAACGCCCACGTGTGCGGCGATCATCGAGATCAAGCTCAAAATGAAGCTTCATGCCGGCTTCATTCGCTCCACCGCAGCCGAAGCAACGATTTGCGTCCTTGGGCTCGAGTTGCAGAGTGCGCCCCATGCTATACCAGCGCCACGTGTGCTCGCTCAGCCCGGCGCGTTCCCCGCTGGCGCTTCCGCATTTCCACGCGAAGCAAATCGGCAAGCACGGCGACTCCTCGGGAGATCTGTTTTTCGTTCAAACTGGCAAATCCCAGGCGCAACGTATTTGGCAACGGCGCTTGCACGTAGAAATAACGGCCAGGCGCAAACATTACCCCGCGCTCTTTGGCATGAATCATTAACTCACTGGCATCGAAGCCCAGCGGCAACTCCAGCCATAAACACATCCCACCTTCTGGCCGCGTCCAACGCGTCCCTGGTGGCATATGTTTGTGCAACGCTTCGTCGAGCGCATCGAGGCGGCTCGCGTAAATCTTGCGCATTTTGGTGAGGTGCTTTTGAAATAGTCCGCGCTTCAGGAATTCGGCCAAAGTGGCCTGTGCCAATTGGTCGGTATGTAGATCGGTCATTTGCTTAACGATGCGCAACCGCTCTATCGCTGCGGCCGGAGCTACGATCCAACCAACGCGCAATCCCGGAAAGGCAACCTTCGCGAAGCTGTCAATGTGAATGACAAGATTCGAGCGGTCCAATTGCTTCAAGGAAGGAATGCGCTCTTCGCGCGCATTCAAGCGCGCATAAATATGATCTTCGACAATGGGCACCTGGTGGCGAGTGGCCAGTTCCAACACCCTGCGTCGAGACGCCAGCGGCATCGAAACTCCCGTAGGATTCTGGAAATCCGGAGTGAGTACCAGCAACTTTACGCGATTGGCGGCCAGTGTCGCTTCCAGTGCGTCAAGATCAATCCCCAGTGCGCTGCCCGGCTCCGGAACCGTACGCACACCAATTCCCAGGCAACGAGCGCGGACACCGTTGAAAACAGCCGCAGCACCCGGATAGGTAGGATTTTCGAGAAGAACTGTGTCCCCGGAGCGAATGAATGCCTTCGCGATTAGATCAAGAGCCTGCTGACAGCCGTCTGTGACCAACAACGTTTCATCTTTCGCCGGAATGTCGTCTTGGCGAAGCAGTTCAAGAAGGGCTTCCTTTAACGGAGCAAAACCATCGGAGGCGCCGAGATTCAGAATCTCTTGCCCTTCGCGCCGCAGGGCCGCGTGTGCGCAGGCTTGCAGTTCCACGATAGGGAAAAACTCCTCGGCCGGGCGCGCCATCACAAAGGACATGGCATCCTCAGGAGCTTCGGCGGTTAAGCGGCTCAAAATCTGTTCGCTGCGCTCGTCCGCGAACAGCAATTCCCAACGCAGACCGTCACGACCATTCAAAGAGGGCGGCGCCGGCGGGGTAATCGCGAGTCCATTGCCGTTGCTCTTGATAAACGTGCCACGGCCAACGTGCCCTTGAATCAAACCCTCCGATTCAAGTTCTGCGTACGCGTTGGCGACTGTAGTGCGGTGGACACCCAAGATATGCGCCAATTCACGGCTGGCAGGAATGCGATCGCCGGGACGCAGATCGCCGGCGTGGACGAGGGAGCGCAACTGATCGCGAAGTTGAATGTAGAGCGGGATATGACTTTCTGGCTGAAGGTGCAATGGCAGCATTGTCTCTCCCTCAAGGGCCATTCTACCAGAAATTGGCCTGATGAAAGAGCCATAATGTCTCTCGTAAAAACCGCTGGGCAGGGTCACGGGTGGTAGCCCAAGCGCCCGTTCTTCTCCCCCGATTCCAGATCCCGAATGCATAGCTTTGTCAGGTCCGCGGGATCACATTGGTAGATCTGCTTCATGGGCAGATCGTCGTCCTCCACATCGTAATTTCCGAATTGCAGATCCTCGGCGTCATCCACATCGGACGCCACCAGTGGACTTCCCTGTTTTCGAACTCGAACGCGAAACTTCAATGTGGACGGCTCGTAATTCGAGTAGAGAAAGCAGCGCTCGATGCAAGCTCGATCAACAATGTGTTCATAGTGGGGTCGAAAATCGGCAGGAGAAAAAACTGTGCTGGCTACCCGGGTACCAAAGGGCAATTGAGCAGTAATCGATTCTGCATTCCGTTCCATGCGGTCGAGCATTCCCGTGTCGCGATGGACCATGAAGAAAAAGACCACTGCGCACCCACCAAATCCGAGCAAATGGATAATTTGCGGCCGCAAGGAAGCTAGAAAGCACACGGCAAAAATCGTGCAGAGTAACGTGAGCCGCGTTGCCAAACTCCCAATCCAGCTTCCCCCCGGATCCGGCCGCAAATCCTCCGGGAGGAACACAACGGCACAAAACGAAATCAAATAAAGCTCAACGAGCAATCGCCGTTCCTTCCAAAAACCGGCATCCCGTTTGCGCTGCCACAATTCCATTGCGATGAATGCCAAGCCAAGCACAACAATGACCCACGACAGGTAAGAATATGCGTTACCAAAAATCCGAAACTGGTCCGAGCCGTTCCACTGATAGAAGGGTAGCTCGGCCCAGTCTGCCCGGTACTGCGGGTGCAATTTCAAATATCCGCGCACCACCCAGAGAGACACTCCAACGACGATCGGGAGCGAGAGCCGCAGAATCCCCGTTGTGGCGAGCCAAGCGAAGCGATAGATCGCTACTCCGATAAGCCACAGAATTCCCAACGGATGCGCCAAAATGATAAAAGGCGATAGCAGGATAGCACCCCCTATTCCACGCCACGTTCCGTTCCATATGGCGGCCAAACCGAAACATGCCAAACCAATCGACAGATAGAAGTTCATAAAGCCCATATGGAATACGTAGGAGTAACAAAGCATGGCAATGAGTGGAAAGAGCAGCCATGGCGCGCGGTGGGTCGTCCGGCGAAGGAAGGCAAAAACGCCCCAGAAAAAAATCAGCACGCAGAGCGAAACCGCGAGTTTTTCACCCAGTGTGAAACCGACCAGCTTCACCAAGTAGAACAACAACAAATCGAAGAGCACGTTTTGCCATTGCAGCGCTAGGTAAAGCCCAGGCGCCTTCCCTTTCTGGATTAATTGCGCGAGCCAGGCATTGTACGTGTGGCTCCCCAAATCTCCCGCCTGGATATGGGAGTGCCAGAAACAAGGAATAAGCAGACAGAGGGAAATCGCCAGGCCCAGCAAAATATCCTTTGTCAACCAGAACGAATTGCCAAAACGGCTCGGAGTGTCGGATTCAGTTGCGTTTGGAGAGCCGGAGGGTTCCGGTGTGGGCGCAGCCATGCTCAATATTGTAGCGTTCAAGATTCATCTGTACACAGAAAGGTGGCTCGCTCAGCTGAGTGAAAGGCTTACCGCGAGATTTGGCTATCGCCGAGCCGCTTCAAACGATCCCGCAATTTTCGCTGCAGCGGAGACGGTGTATTGGGATTAAACGCCACCAGATACCACAGCGGCTGCGACTTGTCCTTGCTGAGGTAGGTGAGCGTAGCCGCATCGGAATGAGGGTGGCGGGCTACATTCTCCCGAATCGCACCGTAGGGATGCTTTCCCAAACGACCGAGCGTTTTCGCATTCGCTCGAGGATGCTCACTGATCAAACGCAACAGATAGAAATCTTCTTCGGGAGCCTGCTTGGTCAGCTTCTCAAGCATCTCCGGCTTGGCTTCGGCGCTCAGCACCAGTCCGATCTTTTCATCCCAAGCAGTATTGATCTGGTTCAACTCGCGGGTGCGAGCGTGAATCAATTCCTCAAGTATTCGCCGCTCCTGTTGCATGCGGGCGATGGGAAGGTGGGTGCCTTCAAGCGAATCCAGTACGCGCAACAAGTGCTGTCGTTCACCAAAAACGATCTGCGACGTACGTCCAATACGTCCATTCTCTTTTTCTTTGTATTGTACTAAGTCGGAACGTCGCATGTTCGGGTGCTCCCAATTGCCCCTCGCGCCTTTATCGAAGGGTACGTACTCGTAAACGGTCTGCTCTAAATGGTTCATCGTTTGCCGGCTGCGCTTTTTGTGGCTGAATGAGATTATGGAATGTCACTAGGGCAGCGTAAAGTTGAGCGGCACCGGCGTGTGCCCGATGTGGCACCACCCTCGATACGTGCCGTGAGTCAGATCCATGGAGAAATTCACACATGTCGGCTTTCAGCGAACATAAAGAAGAACTAGATCGTTTCGAGCAAATGTATGGCATCGAACGCGGGCGTCTTGCCGTTTCACTGGACCGCATCACCAACGCAATGGTTCTCGTAGGTCAACACGGCGTTTACTGCACGAGCCAGCGCAACCCGGCAGTGCCCGCAATGGACATTCGCCTAATCACGCTCGAACTGGCCCATGCCAAAGAACTGCTGCAATCGGTAATGGAGGAGTTGCGACGCCGGCGAGAAGCTACTTTGCCGGCCTCCGGCGGCATCGACGTTTAACGCTTCCTCTCGGGAAGAACAAATTTTAGTGCGGTATGTGTCTCGCTGAAACTGACCACTTTTACGTCCTTTAATCCTCGCTTTAGGCCTGCCTCTCGCACATCGCCTTCGGTGATCGTTTTTGTGCCTTTCGGATAAACCAGCCACAGCGCTGTCGAGCCTTTTACCGTATTCGCGACGGTCTTTAGCCTGGCCAAGTCTCCTCGTGATTGCGCCTGAAAAAAGATCCAGGGTACATTGCCACCCGTTCGAATTTTTGCGCCGCGCTGCTTGAGTGTTTCCTGAAACTCGCCATCAAAACTGCCGTGCAGTGTCACGGTGTCTCCTGGTTTCACGCCCAATTTGTCGACGACAGACTTGGGATTCAGAATTTTATCCCGCCACTTCTCTGCCCTGTCCCCCAATTCAAAGACGGCAATACCATCTGAGGTCTTTACCTGCAATCGACCATCGGCCGCGCTAATCGATTTTATCGACGCAAACGGGACGAGGAGACGAAAATCTCCGCGAAATAGGATTTCCTTGGATTCAAGCAGCACTTTGCCTCGGGAGGACTTCCCGTCAAACTGAACTCGACAGGCGATTTCCTGGCCCATAGCGCACCTCCCCGAATCAAGGTTTCGAACCTCCGCTGAAACCCTATGCGCCAACTAAAAATGGATTCGTCGCGCGCTCCCGTCCGATCGTAGTGATTTCTCCGTGTCCGGGATAGACGATGGTCTCGTCGGGCAAGTACATCAATTTCTGCGTTAACGATTCCATGATTTGATCGAGCGAGCCGCCCCACAAATCTGTCCTGCCAATGCTGCCGGCAAACAGGGTGTCACCCGCATAGAGCTGCGGCTGGGACAGAGTCACTTTGCCCGATTCTTTTGGCAAATATAAACACAAGCTCCCTGGAGTATGTCCCGGCGTATGGATCACGGTGGCCTGATAGCCTCCCCATTGCAGTGCGTCGCCGTCTTTCAGCAAGTGATCTACGTCGGTCAGCTCAGGAGTTTTTGTGCCCATGAAGGCAGCCTGCATGTCCATTGCGTTGTAGAGAGGAAGATCTTCGCGATGCATCATGACCGGAGCGCCAGTGTATTGATGCAGTTTCGCCAGCCCGCCGACATGATCGATATGGGCGTGGGTACTGATGATGGCTTTGACGGTGAGCTTATAGCGGCCGAGCAGACCCAGGATGCGCTCCACTTCATCACCGGGATCGACCACAATGGCTTCCCGAGTCTTCGGATCGCCCAAAATGGAACAGTTGCACTGCAGCATTCCTACCGGAATCTTGATGTAAATGATTTCCCGGTTCGCTGCGTCCGCAGTTTGAATCGGCACACTCATGGCCAGCAGTATACCATTCCGTCTTCTGGCACAGGGCTCCTCTGCCTCTAAACTACGATGAAAACCTCTCCTCCCCCTATTTCGATTTTGCAAAATGCTAGACTAGGTAAGAGGCGCTCCTTTGGACTCATCCATTCCTATCATCGCCACCCCGCTGGCCGAATTCCATCAGAACCAGGGTGCGAAAATCGGCACCTGGTTCGGCTGCGCCTTGCCCACTGATTTTGGAGACTGGCAGAAAGAGTATGGGTTTGCCCGCGAGACCGTGGCGTTGCTCGATAAGAACTATCGCGCCTATCTGGATTTCACTGGGCCAGATCGTGTTCGGTATTTGAACGCCATCCTGACCAACAACATCAAGGTTCTCGCCGATCACCAAGGCACTGTCTCGCTATTTTTGAACCCGCAAGGCCATATCCAGGCGGAGATCGAAACGTACGCTTTCCCCGACAGACTCTTTTGCATTTCATTTGCGATGATCCGTACCCGGCTGATTGATGGGCTGGAAAAATACATCATCATGGACGACGTCACGCTCACCGACCTTACCGAGAAGTTCGGCACGCTAGCCCTCGAAGGGCCGAGTGCAGTGCCTTTGGCGGCAAAACGCACGGGGCTAGAAATCGAGAACCTCGCTCCTCTGGAGATTCGCGAATGCACGGTCGACACAATTCCCTGTTTCATCGGCAAACGCGTAGTCGCGGGTGTCGCTAGCGTCGAATTCTTGACCGAGCGAGCGCAGCTCGAGCCCCTTTGGACATTGCTGCTAGCCACGGCAAAGGAAAATAACGGTGGCGCAACCGGCTACACCGCACTGAATGCGCTACGACTGGAGCAAGGTATTCCCTGGTTTGGCTACGATTTCGGCGAGAAGCAAATTCCCCACGAAGCCGGCCTGCAAAATTCGCACATTAGTTATACAAAGGGATGCTACACAGGACAGGAAATCGTCGAACGCGTTCGCTCTCGAGGCCAGGTAAATCGAGCACGCGTGTCACTGAAATTTGATGCAAAGGAGCAGCCTGCGCCAGGCACACCGTTGCTGTTCGACGGCAAGGAGTTTGGTTACGTTACCCGCGCTGCCTTTTCGCCCGCCGCGAACTGCTTCATCGGGATGGGCTATGCGCGCAGGGAAAAATCTGCGCCAGAATCCGTTCTCGACTTATATGGCGGGGGCACTGCTACGGTGTATGCGGCACCCAGCGGCTCACTGGAATAAACACTACGTCGCTTCTAGCGCTTTTAATTGACGAAATAGCCTGGCGCGATCTTCCTGCTCCATGGCAACGATCTCGCAAACCCATCCCGTGTTGCTCGCTGACCCAGCGCACCACGGCCCGCCCTTGCACTTGCCCCAAAGGCATATCCAAGAGGAGCTGGACCAAACTTCGCAATGCTACTTTCTTTTTGGTTCGAAGATACAAGCCGCTCAGCCCCAGACTCTCGACATAGGAAACGTCGCGTTGCACGCCAGATTGCCAGGCCGCTACTACGGTTTGGGGAGGTTTCAAACGCGGATATTTGCGCTGTTCTTGCGAAACGCTCATAGAGTCCTCTTCAGGGTGCGCAAATATTAATTAGATTTTGCGGGGGAGTCTACCAGCTATTTATTAAAATTCCTGCTTGGGGGCGACCTGATCGAGACTCACTCGACCAGAGGCGATTTCTGCCTGGTAATAATTCTCAGCGCGAATGGGAACCTGAGCCATGCGGCGCAACATTGCTAATTGCCCGATGTGGCTCGCGGCATCGGCCACGGGCCCTTGGAACAATTTTTCTACCGAGGTGTGCAGAACTTCCTTTCCTGACAGATAATCGTCGAATTTTTTCAGCGAATCGAAAAATCGTGCTACTTCCTGTTTCCATGGCAGTGGCGAAGAATCATGCCAGACCTGTTTGCCCTTGGCGATACTCAAAGCCCAATCAAACAAATCACCCATGTGCGCCAGAATTTGAACCGGAGTTCGTATCGTTTCCGCAGCTTTGAAATCCGCGAAAGATTCCGGAGCATCGCGCAGAACCTTTCCGGCGCGATACGCAGTCGAAGCTACGCAATGTCTTAGCAGTTCCCGAGCGTTAACGGTCGTCTCCATGATTTGCTTCGATCCTGCTTGAGGGCTCTAGCCATGCCAAGCCGTCTTGCTCCTACGCGATATTTAGAGCCCTTTTGAACGAGCCCTTCTCGCCTTCAATCTTCTTCTGCAGTTGTAAGATCGCGTAAAGCACCGCTTCTGGTCGCGGCGGACATCCCGGCACATACACATCGACGGGAATCACCTGATTGCAGCCCTGCACGATCGCGTAATTATTGAACACTCCACCAGAGGTGGCGCAAGCACCCATCGAAATCACCCACTTGGGTTCCGGCATTTGATCGTAGAGATGCTTGATGACCGGAGCCATCTTCTGCGATAGCCGGCCAGCCACAATCATCAAATCCGCCTGACGCGGCGACGGGCGGAACACTTCTGCCCCGAAGCGCGCCAAGTCAAACCGGGAGGCGGCCATCGACATCATCTCAATCGCGCAGCATGCCAGACCAAACCCCAGAGGCCAAATAGAGCTGCTGCGGGCCCAGTTTACGGCTTTATCGAGTTGCGTGAAAATAATTCCCTCATCCTGGAGCAACTTGCCGAAATCTTCCGGTTTGGTGAGAGTAATGCTCTTGCCTAGGGTCGTTTCCATGTGTGCCTCGAACTACAGCTCCATTCTGTCATAGGCTCCTAGAAGAGACAATCCGCTGCCTATTTCACCTCCAATACGACTTTCCCAAACTGCCTTCCCTGCTCTAGATACTCATGGGCTGCTGCGCATTCAGCAAGCGGAAACACTTTGTCGACGACGGGCTTTAAGCGCCCCTGGGCTATTAGCTTCAGCACTGTCCGCAGTTCATCTTTTGTTCCCATATAGCATCCCAGCAACGAAAGCTGTCGCGAAAACAAAAATCTCAAATCAATCTTTGCGTCATAGCCGGTTGTGGCTCCACAAGTAACCAGCCGACCGGCCAAAGCTAAACTTCTGAGGCTGCTATCCCAGGTTGCCGTACCAACATGCTCCACCGCTACATCCACACCGCGATTGTCTGTGAGTCTTCGCACTTCTCTATCGATCTCCATGGTTCGGTGGTTGATCAGCTCATCGGCACCAAGTAGCTTCGCCTTTTGCAGTTTTTCCTCCGAGCCCGCCGTCGCAATGACTCGTGCGCCAAAAAATTTGGCAATCTGAATTGCCGCCATACCGACGCCGCTCCCTCCGGCCAGCACAAGGACGTATTCTCCTGGCTGCAATTCCGCACGATGAACGAGCATGTGCCAGGCAGTTTGGAACACCAGAGGCACAGCTGCCGCCTCGACCCAATCGAGATTCTCAGGGTACGGCATACAGTTAACCTCTGGAGAGCGCACCAACTCGGCGCAACCTCCATCGACCTTGTAACCGAGATTCGTAAACTGTCTGCAGCGGTTATCCTGTCCAGCAATGCAAGCCGGGCAGTGGCCACAGGTCACCCCGGGCGCCAACACGACTTTTTGCCCTACCTTTACGGTACTCACACTGGTACCGATCTTGGCAACTTCTCCGGCCACGTCGCTGCCGGGGATATGCGGCAGCGGAATGACTACTCCTGGCAATCCTCGGCGGACCCAAAGATCGAGATGATTGAGCGCACAAGCCCGCACTCGGACCAAAACCTCGTTCGCACCGATCTGCGGCTCAGGGTAGTCCTGATATTGTAGGACCGATGGATCGCCGTGCTGGTGCATGACAATGGCTTTCATAGACGCCTCCAAAGCCCGGACGCGAGTCGCGTTGGTTCTATAAAATACATCGAATCGGCCACTTCCACCCAATTGACACGCGCCGCAGCGCCTCGTACGCTTTGGGGTATGGACATGTTTGAAGAGATTGTGCGCATGCGTCGCGCCGGGCAAAGAGGCGCCCTGGCTACCATCGTCCATACCAACGGCTCGATTCCTAGCTATGAAAGTTCACGGATGTTGGTGCGCGAAGATGGCTCGATCTTGGGCACGATCGGCGGAGGATGCGTCGAAGCCGATGTATGGGCTGCGGCAAAAGAAGTGATGACGAAGGAAATGCCGCGCAAACTGGTCTTTCAACTCAATCATGAAGCCAATTACGACAACGGTTTGATTTGCGGTGGCACCGTCGAGATCTTCGTCGAGCCCATTCTTCCCCAGCCAGTCGTGTACCTTTTTGGCGGCGGCCACGTCGCGATGGCGGTTGCAAAAGCCGCACACGCGGCAGGCTTCGGTGTGGGTGTCACGGACGATCGCGAAGCATTCGCAAATTTACAACGGTTTCCGATGGCGCAGGAAATCTTCACCAGCTACAACGAGGCGTTTGAGAAACTCCGGCCGAACGCCTCTTCGTATCTGGTCATTGTTACCCGCGGACATAAAGAAGACATGCGCGTGCTCGCCTGGGCCGTGCGTACTCCCGCACGCTATGTCGGCATGATCGGCAGCAAGCGGAAAGTGTTAAGCGTTTACAAGGCGTTGGAACGGGAAGGCTATCGCACCGAGGAGTTCCAGCGCGTTTTCGCTCCCATGGGCTTGGATATTGGGGCATTGTCGCCGGAAGAAATTGCGGTGAGCATCGTGGGTGAACTGGTAGCCGTTCGCCGCAACGGCTCGGCCGCGGCTCACAAAAAACTCAATTTGGAAGTGCGCGACGCCGTAGAAACACGGTAGAGGTCACTATGCTCGCGGCTGTAATTCTATCCGGGGGCTCTTCCAGCCGAATGGGCTCGCCGAAAGCCCTTCTACCCTACCAGGGCCGCCCGTTTCTCGACCACTTGCTCGGAATCACCCGTCATCCAAAAATCGGCGTGCGTCGAGTTGTACTGGGCGTCCACGCGGAACAAATCGCCAAAGCCATCGATCTCGCCGCGGATGAAATCGTGATTAACGAGAACTGGGAGGAGGGACAACTGAGCTCCGTTCATGCGGCCCTGCGCAGCCTGCCTCCGGGAACGGACGGAATCATACTTTGCCTGATCGATCATCCCCTGGTTAGCGCGGATCTGCTAGGCCACTTGATTTCCGACTTTTACACCTCGCAAGCCTTGATTGTCTTGCCAGTATTCGAAGGCCAGCGTGGCCATCCGGTGATTTTCTCCTCCAAGCTTTATGGGGAATTACTCGCTGCCCCGATTGGTACAGGAGCACGAGCAGTCGTTTGGGCCAATCAAACAAATATTCATGAATACCAGACAACAGAAGAGGGCTGTGTGCTCAATTTGAACGATCCAGCCACCTTCGCCCGCGTAACCAACGCCTCGGAATAAACTCAACAACAAAATATTGATCGTCAAATTATGTCACTGCCTACCAACTGAGGAATCTGCTTTTTGCAGGGCCGCAACAAGCTTTTTCACAGCATCCCCTGCCAATTGCGCTGCGTGATAGGTTGCTTCTGACAATCCGCCGAGGGCTCGCGCCAACTCTTCTGCCGTAATTTCTCCGAGTACGGCCACTTCCCTGCGCTCTAATTGCTCCGTCAACAGCGACCCGCAGGCGATCGCCGCAGTGCATCCCCGGCAAAGAAATCGGACCGCATTAATTTTTTTGCTCTCGATCGTCACAGCCAACTGCAGCACATCGCCACAAACAGGATTGCTCACCTCGACCACAGCATCCGCGCCGGGCAATTTCCCGGTATTCCTCGGATTCTCGAAATGGTCGAGTACGGTTTGGCTGAACATCCTATCTCGCTTTCGATTGGTTCCCCATTCAGTGTTTGGGTGGCAAATATTTCTTGTCGATCGAAGCAACTACAACATAGTTAGGATCAACCATTTCCGTCAGATGTAGTTTTCCAACCTTCGAAAACAATTCGTAGGCGTCGAGCTCCGAAAGCCCGTAATCGCGGTGAACCCAATCGATTATTTCGGTCACGGCGATCCGCACCGCGTCGTCCACAGGGCGGTAAATTCCTGTGGTCATGATCTCCTTCTCGTTTTCCAAGCGAGGCCAGCCCGTGCTTTTCCCCTTCACCAAGTCAAACTGGAAGCGCGCACGCATCGGCACTTCCACGGCGCTGCCCGCCACTTCTCCATCACCCATCGCGGCATGGCCATCGCCAAAATAAAAGAGCGCACCGTTCACGTTTACCGGTAGGTACAGCGTATTGCCGGGAGAGACTTCCGGCGCATCCATGTTCCCGCCAAATTCAGCAGGCACGATCGAACTACGCACCTCCCCATGAGCGGGGGCGACACCGATGCAGCCAAGAAACGGTTTCAATGGAAATTGCACCTTGAAGTCCGAATCGACCGCCTGAAACGTGATCAATTTCTTTTCCCGGTCGATCGGGTAATACCAGGCACGTTCAGGCAGCGGCGACTTCTCAAGCATGGGAGTGTAATGGGTCGAATTCGCCGCACCAAATCCCGGCCCAAACTGGCCCACGCCTTGATTGCTATCCACCTGCAAATCCAAAATGCGTACGACCAGCGTGTCACCCGGCTCCGCTCCGTCAATATAAAATGGACCAGTCAGCGGATTGTCAATCTTGATCAGCGAAAACGGGTCGCCGAGCTTTTGCAGTGCATTGCCAAAACAATCGAGCGAGCTCGCTTCGAGAATCCCGCCGGGCTTTACGTGGGCCACCGGCTCGGCAGGTCCAAACGTGGCTTTGACGTTCTCCATCGTGCCTTTGAATCGCACAACTTCATCCCTGCCCGCTGATTGTGCCTGGGTCCATCCAGGCACAGCCAACATTGCAACGAAGATTCCTACACGACAAATCGACACAGTTTCCTCCGCAAAAGCAAAAACGAAGTGCAACACAGTTTTGCCGGTCCAGTCAATCTTATCCACCCAGAGATTCGCGCCACGCGCCTTCTCTGTTATGCTTTTGCCGACGTGAATCGAGAATGATTGTCGTAGCCGCGGTCATCGAACGAGCTGATAGGCGCATCCTGATTGGACAGCGCCGCCACAATGACACTTCCGCGCTCAAATGGGAATTTCCCGGTGGCAAAGTGCACGATGGGGAAACTCTGGACGAAGCCCTGGCACGCGAGCTGCGCGAAGAACTGGGCGTCACGCTAACCAAAAGTCGCGAAATTGCGGAAGTGCAGCACCAATACGCAAATTTTCCCCAACAACTAGAGATCCACTTTTTTGCCGCGCAATTTCTTGAGCCTGACATCACTCCCATTGTGTACGAACACATCGTCTGGGCTCTGCCGAAAGAACTCGCTAGCTATGATTTCCTGCCGGCAAATCGCCAACTGATCGCTCATCTCGCTACCGGCAAAATCAAGCCCGGTGAATTTTTGGAAGCCGCTGCTCCATAGCCCAGACGTGAGGAAATAGGTTCGTTGAAGAATTCCGGGGGCAAACTCTGACCCTCTTAGGAAATGACCGGGTTGGACTTCTCCGGATCGATACCCAAGTCTTCGATGGCCTTCAGGACCACGTCTTTGCCGACCAGTCCGTCTTGATATAACTCGTGGAGCGTCGCTAGAGTGATGAAGCGTGAGTCCACTTCGAAGAATTCGCGCAAAGATGTGCGCCCGTCGCTTCGTCCGAATCCGTCCGTGCCGAGCGAGGCCAACCGTCTCGGCATCCACTTGCTGATCATGTTCGGTAACGTCTTGAGATAATCGGTCGCGGCCACCAGCACGCCTTGCGAGCCGTCCAGACATTCGGTAACGTAGGGGACGCGTGGCCTCTGCCCGGGGTGCAAACGGTTCCAGCGTTCGGTTTCAATGCCATCGGTATACAAGCTCTTGTAACTCGTTACGCTCCATACGTCAGCCGCAACGCCATATTTCTGTTCGAGAATTTCCTGCGCCCGAACGACTTCATTTAGAATCGCGCCATTGCCAAACAATTGGGCACGCAACTTGGCCTTCTTATTTACGGCCGCGCGGAATTTATACAATCCCTTCAGAATTCCTGCCTCCACTCCGGGTGGCATGGCGGGCATGGCATAGGGTTCGTTCATTACCGTAATGTAATAGAAAATGCTTTCGCCATCTTTGTACATCCGGCGAATTCCGTCCTGAATGATGACCGAAATTTCGTATGCGTACGCCGGATCATAAGCCAGCAGATTCGGCACGGGCAGAGCCAGTACGTGGCTATTGCCATCCTGATGCTGCAAACCTTCACCGGCGAGCGTTGTGCGACCCGCTGTTCCGCCAAGCAAGAATCCGCGAGTGCGCATGTCAGCCGCGGCCCAGATAAAGTCCGCAATCCGCTGAAAACCAAACATCGAATAATAAATAAAAAATGGAATGGTATTGATGCCGTGAGTGGCGTAGGCAGAACCGGCCGCGATAAATGAGGCCACTGAACCAGCCTCGGTGATTCCTTCTTCTAGGATCTGTCCGTCCTTTGCTTCTTTATAGTAGAGCAACGTGTTCACGTCGACCGGCTCATACTTCTGTCCAACACTCGAGTAAATTCCCACCGTGCGGAACAGCGATTCCATGCCGAAGGTTCGCGCTTCATCGGGCACGATTGGCACGATTAGTTTTCCAATCTCGTGATCTTTCAACATCTTCCGCAGCATCGCGACAAAGGCCATGGTGGTCGAGACTTCGCGCCCATCGCTGCCGTCATGGAATTCACGAAACAGTTCGTCGTGGTCAGCGACAAGGGGCTTGGACCGTACTCTTCTTTGCGGCGTATATCCGCCGAGCGATTCCCGCTTCGCCCGCAAATAGCGTATTTCTTCGCTCTCTTCTGTGGGGCGATAGAACGGCACTTCGCTCAAGTCCTCATCACTCATGGGAATTCCAAATCGTGAGCGGAACTCCCGCAACTCTTCTTCATTCAGTTTTTTCTGCTGGTGCGTAACGTTCTTCCCCTCGCCGGCCTCGCCCAGCCCATACCCCTTAATCGTGCGCGCCAAAATGACTGTCGGGCCGCCCTTATGGTCCACAGCCGCTCTATACGCCGCATAAACTTTTCGCGGATCATGTCCGCCAAGCCGCAAACGCCGCAAAGCTTCATCCGGCAGGGGTTCGACGAGCTTCAGTAAGCGCGGGTCGCTGCCGAAGAAAAATTGCCGGATGTAATCACCGCTCGAGACGACCAATTTCTGGTACTCGCCATCCACCACTTCGCCCATGCGTTTTACCAGCAGTCCTTCGGTATCACGCTCCAGAATTGGATCCCATTCGCTGCCCCACAAAACTTTAATCACGTTCCAGCGGGCTCCGCGAAATGCCGACTCCAACTCCTGAATGATTTGCCCGTTGCCACGCACCGGACCATCCAGACGCTGCAAATTGCAATTAATCACAAAAATCAAATTGTCAAGCTTCTCGCGGGAAGCCAAAGTAATTGCGCCGAGCGATTCCGGTTCATCGGTTTCTCCGTCGCCGAGGAACGCCCATACCTTGGCATCGGTTACCGGCTTCAATCCCCGGTTTTCGAGGTAGCGATTGAACCGCGCTTGATAAATCGCCATGAGCGGGCCGAGGCCCATGGAAACTGTTGGATATTCCCAGAAATCCGGCATTAACCAAGGATGCGGATAGGAAGAGAGTCCACCCCCCGGTTTCAGTTCGCGCCGGAAATTCTCCAACTGCTCGATGCTGATGCGGCCCTCAAGAAACGCGCGCGAATACACCCCTGGAGCGGCATGGCCTTGAAAATAAATCGTGTCCCCTTCGAAATTCTCGCTGCGGGCACGGAAGAAATGGTTGAACCCCACTTCGTACAAAGTTGCCGCCGACGCATAGGTCGAAATATGCCCACCGATGTTGTGCTCCATGCGGTTGGCGCGGACAACCATCGCCAAGGCGTTCCAGCGGATGAGCGACTTGATCCGACGCTCAAGCTGTTGGTCTCCGGGGAAGAGCGGTTCAAGTCTTGCAGGAATGGTATTCGCATACGGGGTATTGGCAGTAAAGGGCAGGTCAATCCCGCTAACAGTAGCATGCGCTCGCAGTCGCTCCAGAATCTCTCGCGCGACGTCCGTGCCGCTCGATTCGAGCACCGAGTCGAGAGATTCGAGCCACTCCTGAATCTCCACGTCCTCAATATGTCGGGCTGCGAAAGTTTCCTGATCCATACTTGAACTGCTCCTCTGATTGCGAACTCGGGTCGCGCCTGACGCCAATTTCATCAACTACGCACAATTTATAAGAGTACACCTTGGCGCGGCTTGTCGCATCTCGCCCTACCAGAAATAATCCCGATGCCGTGCAACACTTTTTTGCATTCAACCATTGTAGAGGGCTGCTTCAAGCGACGAGGCTCGGGATTGCTCGTTCCATTCCTCAGAGGGTCCTACCCCCATCGACCACCAACAACTGCCCGGTCACAAATTCTGCCTGAACGAGGTACATCACTGCGTCGGTAATTTCTTGCGGCCGCCCGGATCTCTTTAAGGGCGCCCTCTGAATGAAATCTGCTTCCCACTCCGGCGGATCGCCCGGCATAGTGATCGTTCCAGGAGCAATCGCATTCACGCGCACCATGGGCGCCAATTCCTTTGCCAGAATCCGCGTCATCATGACGACTCCGGCCTTTGAAACCGAGTGGGGTAGAAAATTCTTCCAGCCGAGCAATCCACCGATGTCCGCAAAATTAATTACCACACCTTTGCCAGATTTCTCCAGAAATGGAGCCGCGGCTTGGGCGCAGAAAAATGGCGCCTTCAAATTCGTATCGAGCGATGAATCCCAACTCGCTTCCGTCGTTTCCGAAAACCTCGTCTCTAAAAAATTGGCCGCGCTGTTCACCAAAATATCCAACCGCCCGAAGTGCGCGCCTACTTCTCCGATGAATTTCCGGATCGCTCCCACATCCAACAAATCCGCCCCAAATGCCGCAGCGCTTCGACCGCTGTTCTCAATCTCTTGGACCACGTGCTGTGCGTCGGCTTGCGACTTGCCATAGTGCACGGCGACATCGGCGCCTTCCGAGGCCAACCGTAATGCGACTGCGCGACCGAGCCGCTTTCCCGCTCCGGTGACCAGCGCCACTCGTCCCTGTAGCGTATTCTCGAGAGCCATGGCGTAAAAGTAGCACACGATTCTTAGGCAACGGAACAAAGTTCCGCTCCCTGTAGGAATGGGGGCATTCCTGATATGCCGCGGGGCAGGTATTGCTTGGTCCGAAGGCGTCGTCACGACACACTACCGCTTCAATCCCCATCAGCTCGCGCGGTATAGTCCGTAGGACCGGAAAGATCAGCGGCTTTGCTGTGCTTATTGATCGATGCCAGTTCGCTGAATTCAATCTTCTGGCAGAGGCTTACATGAAACTCGACGTTTTAGCCATCGCCGCCCACCCCGATGACGTTGAATTAACCTGTGGGGGAACGCTTCTAAAAATGGCGCAGGCCGGCCATAGGACGGGCATACTTGATCTGACCGCAGGTGAAATGGGCACTCGCGGTACACCGGAAACTCGTGCCAAAGAAGCCGCCCGAGCCGCCCAGATTTTGAAAGTTTCCTGGCGGGGCAATCTAGGCGTTCCAGACTCTGATGTCCAACCCACTCGTCAGAACAAACTGCGTTTGGCACACATCATCCGCGAGCTTCGTCCCCGCACCGTAATTCTCCCCTACTGGGAAGCGCGGCACCCAGACCACTATCACGCCTCAACTCTCGGCTACGAAGGCTGCTTTCTTGCTGGCCTGAAGCAACTTCCTTTGGGTGGCGAGCCTTATCGACCCTTCAAAATCCTCTACGCCACCTCATTTGAAGGAATGCCGCCGAGCTTTATCGTGGACATCACCAAGCAGTACCAAACCCGTCACCGTGCCATCCTATCGTACGGTTCGCAGTTCCGGCCGGCCAAAAACGAGCGCAAGCAGCGGGTCTATCTGGCCATCGACGAGCTCGACAATCGCATGGAACTTCTAGCCCGCCATTATGGGCAATTGATTGGCGTTACCTATGGCGAGCCATTCCTGCAAAAGGAGTTACTGGTCGTTGATGATATCGTCAACCTTGGGGTTCGCTCGATTTAAACATCCATTTTGGGGAGAGTGTCTAGGCCGAATCATCGTCCACGGCGGGCACAAACCCTGGCAGGCTCTGCCCTTTATTCGTCCGCTCCGCCTTCACGCGGGTCACGTTCTCTTCCTCGGCCCCGGACTTGCGCAGCACTACGATCGTGCTAAGGGCCTCGCTATAGACGCGGGTGACCAGGAATATGTCCCCGCTATCTTCCTTCTTCCATAACTGTCCAATCTGAATTTTGCGCACGCTCATAGGCCACCTCTGACTCTAGAGACCTGGCCTAAAAGTGTCAACATTTCCTCGATTCCCTGTTTACAGCAGGAATCTCTCTAGTTTAGCTAAGGGCCGAGAAAACCTTCTTTTGAGCCCTCACATCCTAGGCAATAAGCATTACACCCGTTGGTCTCTAGCGGTGCTATACTGCTCTCGATGGAAGGATGGGGAGGTCAGAAAATGGCGAAACTCTATCAATGCAGTTCTCTCCTGTTTGCCTGGAGCCTCGTCCTGGGCACCGCGACTGCGGTTTCTGGGCAGTCGACCACAACGCAAAATCCTGCCCCGTCGACTTCCAGTCAGCCAGCTCCGCAGACGACCCAGGATCCGAAACAAACGCCGGCACCGCAAACTACCGATCAAACCGGCATCCAGCTTCCACCGAGTCAGCAGCCTGCTCCTCCTCCTGCCGACGCGGCTCCGGCAGCTCCTAAGCCTGCTCCTGGAACTCCTGGTGCCGATGCGCCCGTTCCCCAGCAGCAGACCGTTCATCCAAAGAACAGCAAAGACGATGTCGAGGCCATCGGAAATCGTAATCCTGGCAAGGGTATCAATTTCTACTCGATCGAACATGAAATCGCTCTCGGCAAGGGTTTGGCTCAGGAAGTTGAGCGCTCTTCGAAGTTGGTCGACGATCCCGTTGTGGTGGAATATGTCAACCGTGTAGGCCAAAACCTGGTCCGCAATTCGGATGCTCGGGTGCCTTTTACAATCAAAGTCATCGACTCGGACGAAGTCAACGCTTTCGCGCTTCCGGGTGGATTCTTCTACGTGAACAGCGGCCTTATCCTCCGCGCTCAGGAAGAATCTGAACTCGCTGGTGTGATGGCGCATGAAATTTCTCACGTGATTGCAAGACACGGCACCAAGCAAGCCACCAAGGGCGAGATGATGCAATTGGCGACGATTCCGCTGATGTTGCTTGGACCGGGAGGTTGGGCCGGATACGGCATCTATCAAGCGCTGCAATTAGCGATTCCTCTTTCGTACCTGAAGTTCTCGCGTGACGATGAACGGGAAGCAGATTACTTGGGCCTGCAATATATGTATAAGGCCGGATACGATCCCAACGCGTACGTGTCGTTCTTCGAACGGATTCAAGCGGACGAGAAGCGTCGCCCGGGCACAATTCCGAAGTTCTTCTCTACACACCCACCAACGCCGGAACGTATCGCCGACGCGCAAAAAGAAATTGCCCGCATCTTGCCTGAAAAAGACGAATACATCGTGACCACTTCAGAATTCGACATGGTCAAGGGCCGGTTGCGCAACATTATGTTTAGCCGGAAGGTTCAAGACAACGCCCCCGGCAAACCAACCCTGCGCACTAAGACTGAGCAATCCGATAAGACTTCTCAGACTACACAATCAACAACCGATCCAAGCAGCAGCGATGACGATCGTCCAACGTTGAAGCGCCGCCCCGATTCTCCTTGAGTTTGGCCCTGTTTCACTTTCAACAAGCTCCGAAGCGGAAGCTTCGTGAATCTACGCGAATTTCTTCACTCTGAATAGAAGAATTGCGCCGAGTGACGGGAAGCTCGTTGCACATATCGTGAAGCTTGTGGGGTGGGACTGGTACTTAGGAGTTGTGGGGCAACGAGTTTAGGGGCAGGGCGATCAATGTGTGAATTCCGAAACAGAACTACCTGTGGCCGCCGTGGCCAGCTTTTTGATGCTCTTCGGGCGCTGCAGAAATTCCCATGCGGCGCAATTCTTCACTGTAATACTTGCGGAATAGCAGGTCCCACTCTTCACTGCCTTCGATGATCTCTTTTTTCTGGGAGGTAATGCGCTTGCGGACTTCCACTTCGACCTTTTCTTCTTCTCGCAGAATATTGGTGATCGATTGCACGATTTGCTGACGGATCGTATCGCGATCTTCCACGAATTCGACGTCGTTGCTTTGTACCAGCAAATCCGTCACCTGGTGAGAAATCCTTACAATCTTTTCGCGGCTCAATCGCATGTTCTCGTGTCTGCCCCTGTTCTCTTCCTTACCGCAGTACCAGTTTGCGATCTCGGGCAATCTGACCTTTCACCTTCTTGAACATATCCTGATAGGAAATCCCGGCTCGCCGCATTTCATCTTGATGCTGGGTCAAAATGTTCCGCGCTTCCTCATTCACCCGATCTTCCACGGTGATTTCTTCCATCATGCGCACCCGCACTCGGGCAATCACCGGCTCAACATCCTTCTCTTTGATCTCAATGAAGTTACCTTCAAGCAATTTCTTAATCACTTCCGACCCCATGTGCCCTATGTAATCACGGTTCAACAGCATCTAGGCAACGTCCTTTGCATATCGCTCAAGTCTTTGAGTGTACTGGCTGGCCGCAAAATTGGCAACAAAGCAGCATATTTT
>Ga0074046_10000549_pt1 | contig 34379 bp, 19 predicted proteins | sample BogForMeECP23OM3_FD_94441 | JGI IMG/M metagenome (GOLD analysis project Ga0074046, IMG submission 94441) | Bog forest soil microbial communities from Calvert Island, British Columbia, Canada - Bog Forest MetaG ECP23OM3 | ecosystem: Environmental > Terrestrial > Soil > Wetlands ... | reverse complement strand
GCCTTGCTCGTGATTCTACGCTCGTCGCTCGTACTTCGACCGCTAGGACTCTGCGCCGTTGGATCATTGAGATGGTTCCCGGTATTCGGCGCAAAGCTTTGAACACCGCCAGCAACGAACGACGATATCGCCGAAAGTAGCGATAGTCAAAGCGTGCCATCGATAGGACCTCTCTGCAGTCTTCGCGGTTCATGTTCTTCAGCTCCTCTTTGTTGGTGTCCAACTGTGATCGAGTGACGCGTACTTGCCGAAGGGATGTCAGCGCCTCCGCAAGCTGGGTCACGGGATACCAAGTCTGCTATCGTTACTCTGAAAGTAACTCCGTGCTCGAGCCTGACCAATAAGCAGTTCATAGGGGCACGGTGAACGACGACCGCAGGTAACCAGGTCGAATCCCACACCCAGACCATAGAATCCCGTCTGACACTCATCTTCCGTCTGCTACCCATCGCACAACCTCATAACGCCCCGCTCATGCGGCATCGAGTGGGATAAGTTCAAACGTCCGAGTCCGCGTTTCCTCGCGGGTCGCCGGCAAGTCGGCCGGTTTGAGCGCGGCGGCTACAAGCAGGAATTGTTCGAAGGTCATCCCCACCTGGCGAAAGCCGCCCTGACAGAAGACGAACGCGTAAAATTCCACCATTTCGTCGCGGATGGTCATTGGAAGGGCCGGAGATGTGGACGCTTCAGGAAACGCGCGTGGTTCACGAGCGAGAACCTCGCGAGACTGTATGATAGGAAGTCGTGACGGCGATACGATCGCCTTGAGTGATGCGAAGCGCGAGGCCTTAATTTGAACTAATGCGCCCATGGTATTCACCTCCGCTTATCTCGCGGGTCTCGGACTCAGGTGTATTTTGCATGACCGCGAGTGTTGTTTTGCGTTCATTTTTGATGGCTTTGACGGCGGCCGCCGTGGGGAGGGCCGCGGCCGCCGTCTTGCCAAAGGCAACCTCGTTTTGGCTGCCCAGTAACGCTAGATTTTTTCGCGCCGGCCTATAGTCAGGTACATCGTGCACGAGCTCACGCCAGATCAGAGACGCGCGGACAGTCTTTCCCTCCTGGGCGTAGATCACACCCAGCAGGTTGCGCGCGTCTGGTTGCCCGGGATTCAACCGCAACGACACCAGCGCCTCGTGCTCCGCATCCGCTGGCATTCCACGCCGTTCATCGACGAGAGCGAGGTTGAAATGTGATTCGGAATGTTTCTCGCCGAGGAGAACTGCCCTTCGCAGACTGTCCGCCGCTGCGTCAAGGTCGCCATTTTCGAGTTGAGCCAGCCCCAAGTTCAGGAATAAGTCCCAATTTCTCAGCCCAAGCGCTGCGGCACGCTGATACTCTTTGACTTCCGCCATCCTGTCGCCAAGCATCCCCACAGCAAATCCCAGATGATAATGAGCGAGCGCGTTGTCCGGATGCTCTCGCAGGACTTCGACGTGACGACGAATCGTCTCTGAGTAATCTTCGACCCCGAGAGAATAATCCGCGCCGACATCACAGACCTGCTCCTCGGCACTGCCTGCGATTGCGTTGCGACCAATTGATAGTGAGAGCAGCAAGATAGCCGCCACAACTAGTACCCGCTGGAATCGGGAGTTTTGATTGGTGAACATAAGAACTACAATTCCGGGTGCGAGTTCCGAATGGACAAATATGCGCATCTGTTTCATTGTGGGTGACGTCTTTCGTCTAAAAACAACTCGCTACGGCCGCCCGCCTCTGGACGATGGGAATGCTGACGCAGTCTCGAAGCGATTGTGCTTGCCCTCCGCATAAGATCCCTCGTCGGCACATAAGTGCTGATCGCGAAGATAGTCGATCGCGTCTTTCGATCGAGGCGGAATTGAAAGCTCCGTGTGAACCAACGAAAAGGTGCGCATATTGGTGTTTACGTAGCAGTCAACTATCGCGGCGGGCCGTCCGTTGGGGAGTAACAGCGGAATTACGAATGGCTCCACGCGTGCTTCGTCTGGTTTCGAAGCATCGCTGGCATTCATCACTCCTTCGAGCATCCGCGACTGCATAGCCATTGAGCAGATATCCGCAACCATAAGCTCGCAGCGCGGCTGTTCGCGGCTCGCCGTAACAGTCTGGTCGGAGCATCCCGCAAGTGCGATTGCAGCGAGCGCCAGGCTTGTAAACCTAAGCTTGCTCATTTGATTGCGCTCCTTCTCGCTCGCCCAACTCAAATCTGCGCCGCTGCGAATGCGAGGTTCGGAAGCTCCGCGGCCGCGTCCGCGAGATGGAAAGCAGAAAAGCGTCTCGCCATTTCCGCAGGCCCGAACAGCGCGTCCATCTCACTGAACTGCGACGCCAATGTCGACGGCAGGCGAGCATATAGCCAGCGCATCATCGAGCGACCATGCTCGTCGAGCCGCGCCGCGATGAATCCGACGTGGCCGATTCCGTCGGACAGGATCTCGTTGTAGAGGAGCCGGATGCGCTCGGCGACCGCGGGCTCGTCGGCGAACAGCTCGACGCCCTTGTCGCGCAACGCACGGAAGAGCACGCAGCCCAGCATCTCGCTGGCTCCCACCAGTGGCAATGTCCAGCGTTCGGGCGCGCTAACCATAACGTGGATCATAAGACGCACGAATGCACGCGGCGGGCGCGCGCTCACCGGCAGGCCAAACATGGCGACGACGTCAGCAAGCATACGGGTGTGATAGGTCTCCTGGAGCGTGACGTGGACGCGCGCGGGATCGTCTCCATTGACGCGCCCGAGGAGCTCAGCAAGCCCCACTCCGAATCGTTCGGCCTGGTTGGCCTTGGCCGTAGCGAGGATCCAGAGCATGCGCGGCTCAAGGCCGTGCTCCGGGCGTCGCCGGGCCATGTTGCGGAAGTAGGTAGCGCGATCGACCGCCGCGGATGAACGCACTGGGCGGCGAGCAAGGTCGTCGAAAAACGCCTCGCGCTTCGCAAGACGGTGGCGCAGGAGGTCTGCCGCGCCGTCACGCGCGACGAGAAATTCGCGATAGCGAACTATGCCCCGGTCTTCATTCATGACGCTGCTCCTTTGACGAAAACATCAATGACCATTCTGCGTGAGGGTCTGGGCGAGTCGAATGCGTCTTGATCGTTCCGTTTCTCGCCCGATTGATGGGCGACGCCGTGGCGTGGCTCGCCGGACCGTGGTTGGGAAATGCGGCTAGCGACAGGGACTGGCGAACGCCTGATCGCAGATACTTTTTCGCCAGCGAGTCTTTTTATCTTCCAACTAGTGAGACCACGCCGGACATGATCCGGATCGATTTCCAACGCGTCGCACACCTTCCGGAGCGAGAAAGGTCCACTGTCCTCGTCATGAAAAAGCCAGCCCCGGGCTTCCGAAAATTGCTGCTTCTTCGACGCGCGGCGAGCGTCGAAATTGACCTGATAGCATCGCACTGCATCGATCAGAATTGCGTGCATAAGACGCGAGAATGGCTTGAGCGCTCCGCTGCCTTGCCGCTCGTGAAAGAACTGCGCGGGCAGAACGGCGTCGGATCGAAATGAGAGCTCGTAATCGGCCGGATCTGTCACCTTGAATTGGGGAATAGTATTCGCCATTGGCTCACCTGCCGTCATACGAATCGATGTCGTCGGGAAGGAGAACCGATTCACCGCCCGCCTGCCATCTGATTTTGATGAGCGTGCGGCCGAGATTCTCCATGGTCCGTATAATTGAGAGCGGCTCGTGTGGCATGTGCACTTCGCCGGTCCGGGGGTCGCGAATCATTCTTTGCAGAGTTGCTGTCATCTCAGTTCACCTCTTAGGTCTCTGTTGGAGTTCAGCGCTTGCGCCTCGAAAGAAGCGCGAAACTCTGGTTTTGACGGCGGCCGTCGGGGGGAGGACGACGGCCGCCGTCTCGCCTCTGACAACCTCACTTTGGCCGAGCGAGGTTCGCCAGATTCGCGCGAGCCGGTTATAGTCCGGCTCTTCGCGCATGAGTTCACGCCATACATGCAACGCCCTGAGAGTCTTTTCTTCGCGGGCGTACATCGTACCCAGAATCGACATAGCTAAGTGCTTGCACGACTGTCGTTTGCCTCCTTGCATGGTAGAGAAGTTAAGATAGTCCGGCTCAAGAGTCGTTATTTTGAGGTCCTGATTTGGTGTAAATGGGGTTCTTATTCGGTCTGCAAGCTCAACGAGGTTCCGACGACGTACAGTCGGTATTGATGCGAGCCGATTGCCTTCGATATTCAAGGCCGCCGAAGCCTGGATTCAAAGCCTGCGGTCCGAAGTGGAAGCTGCACCAGTACTGACCCGGCTGATCGAACGCGTTGGACTCAAGCAGCACGGCATCCAAGTTTCGATAAAATTGCCGATCCCGGCGGGCGAAGAGCGCGATGCTGCGATCCCGAACGAACTTGCCCTCACCCGATTCGTCCCGATGCGGATGAAGCGGCGCGGGGTCGAGATGCGGCTGATCATTGATGGTGGCGCCACACCAGCGGCCCGCGTCGATCTGCCGCTGCTCACGGCGACCGCCCGTGCCTATCGATGGTCCAACGATCTGCTGGAGGGCTCAGCAAGGTCGATCGGTGAGATCGCCAAGCGAGAACATCTTACGGCTCGTCACGTGCGGCGCGTGATGCGGCTGGCGTTTCTGGCGCCCAGGATCGTCGAGGCGATCGCCGAAGGCCGCCAGCCTGCGGACCTTACCACCGTAGCAATGACCCAAAGAATCGATCTGCCCCCGCTCTGGAGCGCGCAAGAGCGTGCTCTGGATGTTCGATAGCTCACGCCGGCCGAGCTGCCTTTACGCGCCCTGGCTGGGTGCGTCCCGGGTTCCCCCTAGATGTCGGTCGGCTCGCAGATGGAACCACCGAAATCGCGAACAGAGAATTTTGTGGGATTTTCGCGCTCAGCCACGGCCGGTGGCATTCTCTGGTTCCACCGTCGCGCGTGAATCGCGCCGCACACGCCGATTTCATCACTTCTCCAAAAAGTAGGAAAACATGCCAGACTGTGTGGCGGATGGTGCAGTCTGGTTCGAAACCCTCTCCGTAGGGAAAATTCCCTGTTACCGCGAAAAATACAGGGAATTCGGTCAACTCGGAGGGTATGGGTAGTCTGAATAGCGAGGTTTTACCGAGGGTTTCGGGTCAATTCCCTGAGAGCACGAACAGGGAATTTTAAATTCCATAACAGGGAAATTCTTTGGCGCGATCAGGGAATCTATCTAGGCTATCAGGGAATCGCTCGGCAAAGTGTCTGCTCCGTAAACCTGATGGCCAGATCGCGAGTGAGAGCGCGTTGCGCGAGCTTGAACGGAGCCCCAGGATTGCCGCCTCGAAGCACTTTGGTTTCTAAAGCGCAGTTCCCATTCGCCGGCCACTCGTTGCTCCACCGCTGATCGCCATGCTATAGATACGCCTAACGTCCGAGACCGGTCCGCGACATACTGTCCGCGTCCGCGTCTCGGGCGTTTTTTATTTTGCGGAGGTGAAGTGAAGTGGCAAAGGGAAATCATCGGAGCGCGAAGGGTCGTTGCTCGAGTCTCCAGGTGTCGATCGTCTATAGATCGGTCGACGATCTTAAATTGGATGCAAAAAACCCACGCTCACATAGTCCTCGTCAGATTCGACAAATTGGCCGCAGCATAGAGGAATTCGGGTTTATCGTTCCAATCCTGCTTGACACATCCGACAAAGTGTTAGCCGGCCACGGCCGTCTTTTGGCCTGTAGGCAGCTGGGTTGGAGGGAAGTGCCCACGATCTCATTGCACCATTTGACCGAAGCTCAAGCGCGGGCGTTTATGATTGCAGACAACAGGCTGACGGAAATTTCCGAGTGGGACGACGCTCTGCTAGCGTCCCAGCTTCGGGAACTCGCCGCGTTGGATCTCGATTTCAGTCTTGAGATCACCGGTTTTGATATAGGCGAAATCGATCTGCGCATAGAGCAGTCCAGCCTGTCGGACGATGACGATGAGCGGGCCAACCAGATTCCCGAACCCTTGGGAGGCTCTCCAGTTACCCGCACAGGCGACATTTGGGTACTGAACGAGCACAGAGTCCTCTGCGGCAGCGCGTTGGAGCGGAGTGCTTACTCGACTCTTATGGGCAGCGCCTTGGCAGAGATGGTCTTCGTCGATCCTCCGTACAACGTTGCGATCGACGGAAATGTGAGCGGCTTAGGCACGACCCGACACCGAGAATTCGCCATGGCCTCGGGAGAATTGAGTGAAGAGGAATTCCAGCAATTTCTAACAAAGGCCTTTTCGCTGCTGGCGCAGTATAGCACTCGGCATTCTCTTCACTTCGTGTGCATGGATTGGAGGCATATCGGAGAAGTGCTCGCAGCAGGAGACGATGCTTACAACGAACTGATCAATTGCTGCGTATGGGTGAAGGATAATGCTGGTATGGGGTCGTTTTATAGGAGCCAACACGAATTGGTGTTCGTGTTCAAAGCGCAAAAGGGCCCTCACCGAAACAATGTTCAACTCGGTCAGTACGGCCGCAACCGGACGAACGTGTGGTGTTACCCATGCGCAAATTCGTTTTCTCGTTCGCGAGAGGAAGGAAACCTGGTGGCTCTTCACCCAACCGTCAAACCCGCTGCTCTCGTGGGAGACGCGATCATGGACTGCACAGAGCGCGGAGGCATAGTGCTGGATAGTTTCCTAGGCAGCGGTACGACCGTTATTGCAGCTGAGCGTACCGGCAGACGTTGCTACGGTCTAGAGATCGATACTCTGTACGTAGACACCATAGTCAGACGCTGGCAAGCGTTCACGCGTAATACTGCGATTCACTCGGAGAGTGGCCGATCGTTCGCCGAAATAGAGGAAGAGGTGGGAAGATGCGGTTCACCGACGACCAAGAATCGTCCGAGTCCGATCGCAACTATAAAATAGGGTACGGCAAGCCGCCTAAGCACTCACGTTTCCAACCGGGGTATTCGGGCAATCCGCGTGGAAAACCCGCAGGTGCGCAGCACCCTGCGACCATTCTGAAGCGGACCCTGCTCGAATTCGTGGTCGTTAAACATCACGGGCGCGAGACTAAGACTTCCAAACTAAAGGTCTTCATCGCCCAAATCATCAATCAGGCTATGCGAGCCGACTATTATTCCGTTCTCCTTCTCTTCAGATATGCGGGTTTGGGTTTCAAGCTGAGTGAGGCAACCCGCGAACAGGGCGGGGGGATCTCTGGGGAAGCTGCTAATTTGATTCGTCGCGCGTTACTTGGGCAAGACATTGAAACTGAGACGCTGAGGATAGAGAAACCAAGAGGCGAACCCTCTTCGCTATCAGGACATGTGAGTGATCAGCCTCAGCTCAAGCAAAGTGCCGAAGGCCAGGTCAAACGCGTGGGATACGGCAACCCGCCCGTTCACTCGAGATTTCAAAAAGGTCATTCTGGTAACCCTCTTGGCCGCCCTCGAATTTCCAAAGACTTTGCGGCTATCACCCGGCGGATGTTGTTGGAACAGGTAGTTATTGTCGAGGGCGGTCGCAAGCAAACCCTCTCGAGGCAAGATATTATCCTCAAGCAGATCGTGAACAAAGCAGTTGGGGGTAACCGTCGTTTTCAAGCACTCCTCTTGAAATACGTACCCTTGATGGATCTAGTCCTGAGGAGAAGACCTGTCCCTCCCAGAGTTGCACTCGAAAGAATCAGAAGGTCTTTGCTCTCCGCTGACTGACTAAAATGCCGCGCCTTGGACCCCGGGGGCCGCAGGTATGCTTGAATTTCAATATCAGACGAACAATGCAGAAACCGAGCGCATCGAAAAGTGTTCAGGCAGTCACCATCCTCCGCGAAGCAACCGACTGGCTCTCGGCACGCGGTGTTCAACAATGGAAACACTGGCACTCTGAAATCGGCGAGCGTGTGTGTGGCGAATTACTGATTTTCCAAGAATCAGCAATTCGCCACACACAGGTCGTCGTCTCTCACCAGCTTGCCAAAATTAACGGGATAGTCATCCAGTCTAGTTCTAAGCAAGTTTTAAAGAGTTTACGCGTGAAAAGGCTTGGAGTGGGAACCCGCGACGCTTAGGGGGGTCGTCGATTTCTCATTTGCGCCATGGCTGGTCATTCTGTATGTAAATGTCCAAGGGTGGGGGTTGTCGTTAAAATGTAGGCGACGAAATTGGTACTTACCGCCCTAAGGGACGGTTATGTTTCCTTTTTCCATATTCGGTCGTTCGGCATAGAGTCACCGCTGACGCGGTGTACTTCAGCCAAGGCGGATATATGTCGCAACGAGTGCTTATCGTCGAAGATAAGCCTTCGCCGCTCGATGGCTGCATCGATGATCTCCGTAATGCCGCGCCTACTTGGACCTACGAGCGCATCGGATGGAGCGCGTCGGTCCCCGAACTCATACGTGAGTACAATCCCGAGCTCATCCTGTTGGTAGCCCCGTCGGGGCTTCCCTTCGTCGATGGCTTCTTCCAATGGATTAGGAAACACCCCCTCGCCAGGCCCGCTGTCGCGGTATTGCCGGCCGAGGCAACGGACGATCTTGTGAGGGCCGCGTCCGAGATTTTTGACGATTTCGTTGTCGCGCCGGTCCGGAGTATGGAATTACTCCATCGATTGTTCAGAATCCTGGGCGCGGAGCGTGACCCTGAAGGGACAGTTCATGAACAATTGATGCGGGAGATGGCGCTGGAGGGATTGGTCGGCCGCGATCCGGTTTTCTTGCGTACCCTCAGCAAGATCCCTTTGGCAGCTCGGTGTCGCGGACCGGTGCTGATCTTAGGTGAAACGGGCACTGGCAAGGGGCTCTGCGCACGAGCAATCCACAACCTTGGGCCTCGCATCAACTTCCCGTTCGTCCCAGTCGATTGTGCGAGCCTTCCTGACCATCTCTTTGAGAACGAGGTTTTTGGCCACGTTAATGGGGCGTATACCCTTACGTTCTGAGGCGCAGTCGCGAGGATTTAAGCGATGTCTGAGAACACAGGATCCGCCGCCCCGGAAGCCGCTAGAGAAGGGGCTGCGGATTTCAAAGCACCGACCATCAGTCTGCCTCAGGGCGGGGGAGCAATCCGCGGCATCGACGAAAAATTCGCTGCCAATCCGGTCACGGGCGCCGGAGCTTTGACCGTTCCCATCGCGACCAGCAAAGGGAGGTCGGGATTCGTTCCTCAGCTTAGTCTTTCCTACGATTCGAGCGGCAGCAACGGACCCTTCGGTTTCGGCTGGAACTTGTCCCTGCCCTCGATCACGCGGAGAACCGATAAAGGCCTGCCTCGTTACGCGGATTACGAAGAGTCGGACATTTTCATTTTGTCGGGCTCGGAGGATTTGGTTCCGGTTCTCGTCCGCGACGAAGATGGGCGCTGGATTGACGAGCCGATCCCGATTCCGCCACGCGAAGGGTACGCGATTAAATCCTATCGTCCGCGCACAGAGGGACTGTTCGCCCGTATCGAGCGTTGGACCCGTATCGACGATGGCGCAAAGCACTGGCGTTCGATCTCCAAAGACAACATTCTGACGGTCTATGGCTTCGATGCCAATTCGCAGATCGCTGATCCGCGCAACCCCAAGAATGTATTTAGCTGGCTGATCTGCCGCAGTTTCGACGACAAGGGCAACGCCATCGTCTATGACTATGCCGAAGAAAACGGCGAAGGCGCCGACCTCAATCTGGCCAATGAACGTCATCGCGAGCGGTCCGCGAACCGGTATTTGCAGCGAATCCGCTACGGCAATCGTGTTCCGCTCCTGTTCGATCCGGCCAAGCCGGACCTGCGCAAGCCCCACGTCGAGCAGCATGATATCTGTGCCGCGCGATGGATGTTCAGCCTGGTCTTCGATTACGGTGAAGGCCGCTACAAGGAAGAAGAGCCGGACGGCGAAGGACGGATTTTCGCGCGAGCGTCCTACGATGCGCAGCGCCCTTGGGCCGTCCGCCGCGATCCTTTCTCCTCCTTCCGCTCCTGCTTCGAGGTACGGACCTACCGCTTATGCCGGCGCGCCCTGATGTTCCATCATTTCCCGGAGGAGCTCGGCGAGGAAAATTACCTAGTCCGCTCCACGTCGTTCGAATATCGCGAAAAGCCCATCGGCTCTTTTCTCGAACAGGTCAAACAATCCGGCCACACGCTTGCGGAAGGCGGCCGTTATCTGACGCGCTCCCTGCCGACGCTGAATTTCTCTTATACGTCGAGCCCCCTGGAGGATCCGGACTGCGAAAGCTTCAAGGTCCGGGACGTCGACGAAGAGAGTCTGCGCAATCTCCCCGGTGGAATCGATGGCGGGGGCTACCGCTTTCTGGATCTGGACGGAGTCGGCATCTCCGGCGTCCTGACCGAACAGGATCAGTCGTGGTTTTATAAGCCGAATCTCGGCGGAGGACGGTTTGGCGCGACCGAGGCGGTAAGAGTGCGTCCCGCGCTCGCGACCTTGAGCGACGGGTCGCATCATCTGATGGACCTGGCCGGCGACGGCAATCTCGACCTCGTCGATTTTTCTTCGTCCTCGCCAGGCTTTTACGAACGCAACATCGAAGGCGGATGGGAAGGTTTCCGCGCGTTCCGTTCGATGCCTGTTTTGAACTGGAGCGATCCGAATTTACGCTTCGTCGACGTGACCGGCGACGGGATCGCGGACATTCTGATCACCGAGGACGACGCCTTCAAATGGCATCCATCTTTGTTGAACGAAGGTTTCGGCGAGGCGGTGCGCGTACGCATCCCTCTCGAAGAAGAGGAGTCGGGTCCGCGGGCGATTTTCACCGACGGTACGCAGTCGATCTATCTCGCCAACATGACCGGCGACGGCTTGTCCGACATCGTACGCATCCGCAACGGCGAGATTTGCTACTGGCCGAACCTCGGCTACGGACGCTTCGGTGCGAAGATCACCATGGATCGTTCTCCCTGGTTCGATACGCCCGATCTTTTCGACCAGCGGCGCATCCGTCTGGCGGATACCGACGGCTCCGGCACGTCCGACATTCTGTATTTGGGCCACGGCGGCGTCGAGGTGTTTCTTAACGAGACGGGCAACGGCTGGAGCTCCGCGCGGCGCGTCGAACCTTTTCCGCCCGCCGACAATCTCGCTACGGTCGACGTGATGGATTTTCTCGGCCGCGGCACGGCGTGTTTGTTATGGTCGTCGCCTCTGCCGGGCGAGCAGGGGCGGCAGCTCCGTTATCTCGACATGATGTGCGGACGGAAGCCCCACTTGCTCGAGCGCGTCGTGAACCATGCGGGCGCGGAAACGCGCATCGAATATGCGTCGTCGACGGAATTCTATCTGGCCGATCAAGCAGCGGGAACGCCTTGGGTGACCCGGCTGCCGTTTCCAGTCCACGTCGTGAAGCGCGTCGAGACCTACGATGAGGTCAGCCGCAACCGCTTCGTTAGCCGCTACACGTATCATCACGGATTTTATGACGGGCTCGAACGCGAGTTTCGAGGCTTCGGCCGCGTCGACCAGCTCGATACGGAAGACATCGCCAGTCTGATGGCTCCGGGGACGTTCCCCATTGGCGACAACATCGACGCGGCGTCGAGCGTACCTCCGGTGCTCACCAAAACGTGGACCCACACCGGAGTCTTTCTCGCCAGGGGACGAATCTCGCACCACATGGCGCACGAATATTTCCCGGACGACGCGCAGCTCAACGACACGATTCTGCCCACCGGGCTTACGCCGTACGAAGCGCGCGAGGCCTGCCGCGCTCTCAAAGGCTCGACGCTGCGCCAGGAAGTTTACGCGCTGGACGGCACGGCGAAAGCGCAGATCCCATATTCGGTCGCGGAAAGCAATTTTACTATCCGCCCCCTCCAGCCGCTCGCGACGAACCGCTATGCCGTCTTCTTCACCCATCCGCGCGAGACCATCACGTTTCACTACGAGCGCGATCCGGACGATCCGCGCATCGGTCACACGCTGACGCTCGCGGTCGATGACTATGGCAACGTTCTGACGTCCGCGTCCATCGGATATGGGCGGCGCAAGTCCGCGCTCGAGGAACAGGGCCAAGTCCTCGCGACGCTCACAGAAAACCAGTACACGAACGCGATCCTCCAGCCCGACGCGTATCGCACACCAATTCCTTCGCAGGTGAGCACGTACGAGCTCACCGCGCCCGAGTTGCGCGGCGCGCAGCCTCTTGAATTCGCTGCCGTCGAGTTCCTCACGGCATCAGCGAACGAGATTCCCTATGATGCAAAGGCCACTGAGGGACAGATTGAGAAGCGGGTGATCGAACGGCAGCGATCGCTGTACCGGAAAAACGATCTGGAAGGATTGCTGCCTCTGGGCCGCGTCGAGTCGATGGCCCTGCCCGGAGAGAGCTACAAGCTCGCGTTAACGTCCGGTTTGCTGGACGTTTTTCGCGCCAAGGCAGCCGCGCGAGAGATGCGGTCGATTCTCGCCGCCGCGGAATATCGCGACCTCGACGGAGACGGTCCCTTCTGGATTCCTTCTGGCCAGGCCCTTTACTCGCAGGACGCGGATGATCCCTCCGCGCTGGAGCTCGCCTACGCGCGCGCGCATTTCTTTCTGCCGCACCGATTCCGCGATCCCTTCGGCAACACGACCGTTGTCGCCTACGACGAAAAATACAATCTGTCGCTCGTCTATACGCGCAACGCGGCCGGCAACGAGACGGCCTCGGAGCCCGATTACCGGGTGCTTCAGCCACGCAAGGTGACCGATCCGAACGGCAATCGCGCGGAGGCTCGTTTCGACGCGCTGGGTATGCTGGCAGGCACGGCGTTGCTCGGCAAGGCAACCGGGCCCGTCGAAGGCGATTCATTCGATCAATTCGTCACCGACCTCACGCCAGCGCAAATTAAGGAATTCTTCGACGCGGACGACCCGTACGCGTTGGCCTCTGAACATCTTGGCACCGCGACCACGCGGATTCTTTACGATTTCAAACGGGTTCCGATGTGCGCCGCTTCCATCGCGCGCGAAACCCACGTCAGCGACCTGGCGCCAGGCGAGCGGAGCGGGGTGCAATTGCATTTCGTTTATTCCGACGGATTCGGACGCGAAGCGCAAAGCAAGATTCAGGCGGAGCCAGGCCCGCTGAATCCCGACGATCCGGGCTCGCCCGTTGTCGATCCCCGTTGGGTCGGCTCGGGCGCAAAAATCTACAACAACAAGGGCAAGCCGGTGCGCGAATACGAGCCGTTTTTCAGCCTCACGCCGCACTTCGGGATCGAGAAATGGGGTGTCAGCAATACGCTGTTCTACGATCCGCTCCTGCGCGTGGTCGCCACGCTGCATCCCAACAACACGTACGAAAAGGTGGTCTTCGATCCATGGAAGCAGATCACCTTCGACGTGAACGATACGGTGACGTTCGATCCAAAAACGGATAAGGATGTCGGCGAGTACTTTAGCCGCCTGCCCGACAGCGACTATCTGCCGACCTGGTATCAGCAAAGGATCGACGGAGCCGAAGGACCGCACGAGCGCGCGGCTGCGATCAAGGCGTCGAAGGACGCGGACACGCCGACCGTCGCTCATTTCGATAGCCTGGGGCGAACGGTTTTGAGCGTCGCAGACAATGGCACCGGCCAGTATTTCCGAACCCGCAGCGTGCTCGATATCGAGGGCAATCAACGCGCGATTATCGACCCGCTCGACCGCGTGGTGATTCGCTACGACTACGACATGCTCGGCACGCGGATTCGCCAGGCGAGCATGGAAGCGGGTGAGCGGTGGATGCTCAACGACGCCGGCGGCAAGCCGGTGCGCGCCTGGAACAGCCGCGGATTTGCCTTCCGCACCGAATACGATCATTTGCGCCGCCCTGTGAAGTCGTTTGTCAGAGGCGAGGTGCTACTTCACGAAATTCTGTTCGAGCGAACGATTTATGGCGAAAGCCCGGAAACAGAACTCTCCGAAGCCCAGCGCAAGCAAGCCAATCTGCGCGGAAAAGCGTTCCGGCACTTCGACGGCGCGGGCGTCGTTGTCACCGATCTCAACGACTTCAAGGGCAATCCGCTGCGCAGCGCACGCCGCTTCACGCGCGAGTACAAGCAGGCGCCTGACTGGTCGCAATCGCAGCCACTTGAGAGCCGGACATTTTCGAGCGCGACGAAATATGACGCGCTGAATCGCGCGATCGCCGTCACTGCGCCGGATAGGAGCGTCTACCGGCCGAGATTCAACAACGCAAATCTGCTGGAGGCGGTCGACGTCAATCTGCGCGGCGCCGAACAGAACGGCCAGCCTGTCTGGACCGCTTTCGTCACCTACATCAACTACGACGCGAAGGGCCAGCGCACGATTTGCCGCTACGGGAACGGTTTGGAGACTACGTACGAATATGACGAGAAGACCTTCCGTCTAGTTCATCTGAAGACCACGCGCTCGACGGTCGAAACCGGGCGGTCTGCGAAAATTTTCAAACATTCCACCACGATTCAGGATCTGCGCTACACATACGATCCGGTCGGCAACATCACTCGGATCGAAGACGGCGCGTTGAAGACGGTGTTTCACGCCAATCAACAGCTCGATGCGGCGTGCGAGTACCTCTACGACCCGATCTACCGGCTGATCGAGGCCAACGGCCGTGAGCATATCGGCCAATCCGCCTTCAACTTTTTCCCGGAGCATGGCGACGACCGCGATTATCCGTTCGAAGGCGCTGTGCAGTTAGCCGACTTACAGGCGCTCCAGCGTTACACCGAGTCCTACTCCTACGATCCCGCAGGCAATTTTCTGAGAATGCTGCATCGCGCTGCGAACCGGAATTGGACCCGCACCTACTCCTATTGCGAAGCGAGCCTGCTCGACCCTGGAAAGAAAAGCAACCGGCTGAGCGAGACGGCGCTCGAGACGCGCCCTGGCGCTCCTGTCGAGCGATATTCCTACGACGCGAACGGCAACATCACGCGCATGCCGCATCTGCCGGCGATGGAGTGGAATTACAAGGATCAGCTCGTTGCGACGTCGCGGCAGGTGGTGAAAGAGGGTGTGCCGGAGATGACGTATTACGTCTACGACGCAAGCGGGCAACGGGCGCGCAAGGTGACCGAGAGCGAATGCGGCAACCGAACGAGCGAGCGCTTCTACGTCGGCGGTTTCGAGGTGTTTCGCGAATTTTCGGGCCGCGAAATAGCGGTGGAGCGCGAAACGCTGCACATCATGGACGACAAGCAGCGCATCGCTCTGGTGGAAACCAGAACCATCGAGGAAGGCGACGCGATTCACACCCCAACTCCGGAGCAGCGCTATCAACTGGCGAATCATTTGGGCTCGGCCAGCGTTGAGGTCGATGAAGCGGGCGGGTTGATCACGTATGAGGAGTACAGCCCATACGGAGACACGACGTATCAAGCGGGAACCAGCGCAGCGGAGGTTCGGCGGAAACGGTATCGGTACACGTCGAAGGAGAGGGATCGGGAGAACGGGTTCACATATCACGGAGCGAGATACTACGCGCCGTGGCTGACCAGATGGACGAGTTGCGACCCGAAAGGGCTGGTAGACGGTATCAACCTATATTCCTACACGAGAAACAATCCAATTCGAATGGTCGATCCAACCGGAACAGATGGTACAGACGCTCAAAAGATTGACCAAACCCCAGCACTAAAAATCGATTTCAAAACGGGGTCAGAGTACAAGGTCACCCCGAATCCGGCGGCAGGGAAGCCGAAGGAGACATATGTTGGCGTTATAGGGCACACCCAACCGGAGGGAGCCGACCCGGCCAAACGCGATCAAAAAACTAATAAAGAAAATAGATCTACTTTGGAAATCGATACCACCACTGGCGCTGAATACAAGGTCACTCCTCCCACCACGCCTGGTGGGCCGCCAGACAAGACGTATGTAGGAGTTGTTGGAAGTACTTTACCGGCCGGAGCAGCTCCCGCGAAAGACAAAGACAAACCGAGAGCCGGTATCGACTTCTCCCTCCAATACAATCCAGTTGATCTTAGTGTCGACAAGACGGGGAAGACAAAAAATTTGCCATCGGTTGAGCTTCAAGCAGTACCGATTTATAGGAATGCTGCTGTAAAGACCTGGGATCAGGGGCTTCGATTCGGCCTGAGCGAACTGAGCGTCCTAAAAGAGCCCGCGTTGGTTTTTGATTTCAAGACAGGGGCAACCCCAACGGCCGGATTTCAAATCACGGCGCTCAATTTGGCTTGGAAGAAAGACAAAAACGGCGAAAAAGTAGATTTCATTGAATTCGGTTTACCCATCCAGCCTCTGATTGCCGATTCTGGCGGCAGTCTTAAATGGCAAGCCGCGGCGGAGCTGGATATTCACTTAGATCCACTTGCTCAGACAACTCCAAAATTTACAGGGTTTGCGACTGCCAATGTAGGAGGAACTTATACGCCAGCCGATCCGGACGGTCGACAGAGATTTGTGAATGCTGCCGGCGTCGGGTTCGGCGTCAAGGCATCGTTTTAATCGCCCGAATTGACTCGTCCAGCAGCACCAAAGGAGAATCGCAATGCCTGACAACTTTCTCGTGATTCGGATCCACCCCGACTCCCCGGTCGACGGAGGGACTTTTAGCACTTACCTGACCGACCTTCTGATCCAGGTGTTCCTGGCGGGACCGCAGCCCCAAACCCTTCTCGGCTCAACTCAGGTCAATCCGGGCAACATTAGCCTCGTGGGGGTTCCGTGGTCGCCCGGCGTCTATGTCCTTTCTGTTTCTACGTCCGTCGCGTCGCCAACGCGACAGTCCGGCAGCAGTAACTACGGGACAACACTCCAGGTCCCTCACGGAAACGGTATCGCGTTCGGCTCGGTGGTCACCTCCGCGGCGGATTCGAGCCTTTTTAACGGGAACACCGTCGTCTCCGTCATCCCGGTTACCGCGAATCCGACCAAGCTCACACTCGGCACGGCGATACCGAAGTTCGTGGCTGCGGGGACCCCCGTCACCTTTTACTTTGCGTACGGTTCGGGCGGCGATGCCCCGCCGATCACTCCGACCTGGACCGGAAGCGATCCCTCGTTCACGTTCAGCTTGAAGGCGAAGGGCGCGGTCAGCGCTTCGACCAATGTCAATGTGGCCCACACTGATGGCATTGCCGTCGGAATGACGATGTCGGGAGCGGGTGTTCCCCCGGGCACCACCGTCACCGCCGTGAACAGCGGCACTTCTATCACGCTCAGCGCCAAAGTCAGCCTCTCGAACAACGCCCCCATTGCCTTTAAGATGAGCCTGAACTCAGGGATCATTCAGCACGTGGAGCCCGTGGGGGTCGCTACCATCTTGGGCGATTTCTATGTCCCTATCCCGGCCTCGGTCGCTACCGCGATCATACCCTTCAGCACTCCCTCGGTCCCCATTCCACCGAAGAACAGCTTCCTGGACGTCACGGTGGTCGCGACGCGAAACGGCGTTTCGATTCCGATCAATAACGATTTCTACGACGTGATCGTGAGTCCTGGCCCTGCGCCCACGCCGGATCAATACCAGTCCCAGCAGAATACGAGCCTGTATCTGACGCTGCCGCCTCCTCCGAATACCGACGCGATCGATCTTGTCATCCCGACCGACGGGACTGCCCCCAACTTCGATAAATTGTATAAGGCGATGCAACAGGCGCAAGGCAACGATGCCTACTTCGCCTCCCTTGACCTCACCACCCTGTCCGCTGACGACTGCAGCAGGATGGCTTACGACATCGTTTGGAGCCAGCAGGGCAATACTCTGCCCCCGCCTCCCGATGCGCTCGAATCGCTGTACACGAATCCGCCCAACCCCGGAGGCAGCGGCGGCAGTGGAAGCACAAACAATCTGGAACAGGACCGGCAAAAATTTGAAGGTACGGTCAGCGGTTTTTATGCGTCCCGCAACGCCACGGCCGAGCGCCTGTCGAAATTCGTAGCCGCGGCATCGGCGGCACTGTTTTGCGAAGAGACCAGCCTGAACTCCAAGTCAGCGCTGTTGGAATTCCCGGTGGATCCGTCGTCAAGCTTCGCCTCCTCTGTCGAAAGCGAACTGCTGTTGCAGGGCGTAGGCCTTTATGGGACGGGCGGGCTCGTTTTCGGCGTTCCGGCCGGGTTTTTCTACGCGATTGGCGCGAGTCTCGATAAATCGACGACCGCCGCGCAACGGTTCCAACTGGCGACCGGCGACGCGATCGAGCGCCTATTTCAAGTGTTCAGCGCGGCGGAGCAAGCGGGTTCGATTTCAAATTTAGATTCGGAAGGCTTCACGACGCTGGGCGTCAGCGTGTCCGGGTCCAGCATCACGTCGTTCCAGGCCTCGCGCAGGCTGGTCGCGCTGGGAGTTTCCGCGGCGTCGAACAGTCCTTCGGTGCAGGTTTATGCTGGAACTCCACTCGCCCAGCTAATCGCTGATTGGCTCGCGCAAACGGATCCGACGCCCAGCCCGGTCCCGAATCCGCCGCCTACCTATCAGGACAACGATTTCATCATCTGGTCTCATAACTTATCCACCAGCGATCCGACGGGCTATCTTTTTCTCGACCTCGACACGTTGACGCAGGGCTACATCATTGCTCGGCTTACCGACAGCCCCAGCACTGCCGCACTCGGCGGCTCGACGACGCTACAATTCCAAGGCGTCGGACTGGGAATCGCGCCGAAGATGCCGGTGACGGGAACGAACATCGCTTCCGACACGGTGGTCACGAAGATCGAGACGGCCACGGCGGTTACGCTCAGCGCGCCTGTCACGGGTAGCGGCGTCGCCAAGACCACGGTGATTACGTTCAGCTCCGCGGGTTCTCCCCTGACCGCGTCGCCGAATGCGAACGCCCCGACGGGAACCACCACCCTGACGTTTGACGGAACGCCCGTCACCGAAGGAATCGTCGCCGGTATGAAGGTCAGCGGGACGAATATTGCCCCTGGCACAACGGTGATTTCGAGCGTCACCACCACAACGGTCACCTTGAGCGCGGCAACTACCGGAGGCGTGGCGACGACCGATGTCCTCACGTTTAATGCCCCGATTTCGAACGTCGTCCTGGCGACCAATGCCGACTGTCCGGCGGGGACCATCTTGACTTTTGCCAATACAGGCGGAGTTGTCGCTGGAATGTCGGCGTACGGCGTCAATATCACGCCCGGCACTGCCGTCGATAGTAAGAGCGCGACGACGGTCACAATCCACGACGCCGTCCAGGGCGACGTGCCGAAAGGTACCCTGATCACATTCGCGAAACTCGCGGACTTCCCCAGTTCGCTGGCGGACCAAATCGCGGCCTGGCTGCCCACGACCACCACGCCTCCGACGCCAAATCCAACCGTCGAGACCTTGAAGCGGGTCACTGCGTCGCAATGGGCCAGCTTTTTCACGTACACAGGAAACTCAAGCTGGCTGCCGCCTTTCACGCAGCCGGTCGCGCCCGGAGCCTCGCCCGGACAGGTGACGCACAAAGCCGGCTATGTCGCCATGCGCATTCGCGCGTTTATTCGCGCCGTGCAGCAATTCTTCAGCGTCTCCTCGGTGGCCACCGCCGCACAGTTGCCCGCGATCAGCGCGCCTCCGTTGTTCGATCTGCCCGTGCCGTCGAACGATCCTATTCTTGAAGCGGCCGGATATTTGTCGACCATTTCGGGGTCGACATTCTCGTTCGTTACCGCCATCTCCCCGTCGAATTTGGCCACGGCAGTGCAGGACGTCTTCCCCAACGACCCGGCCGCGCAGGCGTGGCTCACGCAGACGATGATCGCGATCAACGAGCTGTTCGAAATCGCGAACGTGGTCCCTCCGGTCGCCGGAGTTACCTTGCCGAATCTGGTGAGCCTGCCTTTCTCCATCGCGGAAGCTCTGTACGCACGTGGATTCCGCAGCGCGAGCGACATCAGCCGTCTATCGGGCGCAGACTTCCAGCAGACATTGACGGGCACGATTGCCTATGATTACGCCACTCCTCTGCTGGCGAAAGCGCAGGTGCTGGCTCCCATACCCACGCCCGGAGGATCGGGGGACGGCGGTACGTTCCGGCCCATCAATCCCGACGGCTCGTTGATGAATTGCGTCCCGCCGCCGTGTCTCTCGCCGACCGGTCCCATCGCTTATTTGCAGGAGATGCTGAACCTCTCGCAGGCCTCGACGTGCGAGAATCCGTTCGCGTCGCCGGGCGACGGGCAAACCACTTTGGGTAGCGCGGTCACGTCCCGCCGCGGACCCGTCGGCAATCTGCTGGCGAGCTGCGCCAATCTCGAAACGCCTTTGCCGACGATCGATATCGTTAACGAGTGCCTGGAGTATCTCGGCACCGCTCCCGCGACCATCGCCGGAACCGTCTACGACACCTCAGAGGACGAGCTCGCCGGATACGCGCTTTGCGACGACGACAATTGCAAGAAAAAAGATCGCGATTGCCACGATCCGGTGGCGATCTACGAGGCGTTGCCCGAATACTCGACTCCGGTCACGCCTGTTACGAAGAATCAGGGGGTCGAGCCGCTAGTCTACAACAATCTGAAAACCGACTTTTCCTCGTGCGATCTGCCTTATTCGCAGGCGCTCGACTTGTCGAGGACCTATCTGCAGCATTTCGGAAGCTGCCGTTTTGAAGAGATGCGGACCTTCCGCAAGTGTATCACCGAATTCGCTCTCGATCCGACGAATCCGCCTTCGGGCTTCCAGTCGTTTCTCTGGCGCTATCCGGTGCGAATCGATACGGCGATCGAGTATCTGGGCATTACTCCGGAAGAGTACACCATGCTTTTCCAGGGGAGCGTGCCGCAAGCGTGCGGGCAGCAGACCGGCGATACGCGCCCGCAGCTGACGGGGCAAGGGTCGGTTACGCAGATCTTCGGATTCTCACCGACCCAGGCGAGAGAAATCTCCGATAGCGGTGTGGTCGCTCTGCCCCAGTTTTTGGGCGCCACATGCCTGAGCTACTGCGAGTTCGTGGAGTTATCGAAATCCGGCGTGCCGATCACCTTAATCGGCACGCAAGGAGACCGGAATACTGGCGACCGGAAAGATGCGAGCGTTCCGGAATGCGAGCCTTGTTGCCTGAGCGATTATCAGCTCCAGCTCCCCGGCGAAGGGCGCCAAACGGCTCTACTGCAACTGGTGGTGTTCATCCGCCTGTGGAGAAAACTCAAAGGCCTGTGCGACGCAGGATACACGTTCGCGCAGCTCTACGACATTTGCAAGGTATTGAACCTGTTCAACGGCTCGGCGATCAACCCCGAGTTTATCCGCCAGCTCGCCGCGTTCCAGATGCTGCGCGACCAGTTCCATCTGCCGCTGTACGATCCGAAGCAGGAGACCGCGGGCGCGACCGGAGCCGATCGCACGCACTTGCTCTCTCTCTGGGTTCCGGGCGCGAAGATGTGGGGTTGGGCTAAGCATCACTTGCTCGAAGGGGTCGAGGCGCACGCGCGTTCGCGCTACGGCTGCCCGCGTGAGCGGGAGGAGCAGATCGATCAAATGGCCGACAATCTGGACGCGATCTCGCGTCTGGCCGGCTTCAATTCAGGCACCGCCGACGTTTGGAACACCAATCCCGGATGCACGCTGCGCTTTGCGGAAGTGCTGGCCAAGATGTGCGCCTCGGAATTTAGCATCGGCGAATTGCTCTACCTGTTCAACGCGGAGCCACCGCAACATTGCGAACATCCGTTCCCGATGCAAGATGCAGACGATGTGCTGGCCTATCCGCTCGAAGTGCCAGAAGACAGTGGGCATCACTCGCTTTGGAAGTTGCGCGAGGAGCTGCTCCAGGTCGAGGTGTGCGAGGACGATTGGCGCTGCTTGTCGTGGACGAAAATCGTCAACGAATTCCGCCATCATTTCGGCTACGCGCCGGCCGCCGGACAGGATCCTCTGCTCTCGCTGGGGCAGCATTACTTCCCCTGCGCGCTTGAAGAGTCCGGCTTCTCGGTCAGCGCGAAGCAGAGGCAGTATCGCACCGCGCTCGCATCTACCAAGGCGTGGAACTCGCCGCTCGGCAGCCCGTTCCAATACGACGCGAGTTCTTCGGAGTTGTGGGTCCAGTTGCCTTTGGGCGACGAAGCGGTGGCCGTCAAGCTCGGCAGTCTGCCTCCGTTGAACGCCGCCGAACAAGCCGCGACGCAGGATCTGTACTTCGCTCCCCGGCTCGACCTGGCCTTCGTCGCGTTCCTGTTCCCGGACTGGCAGAGCGCGGAGATTCATCTGATTCAAGAGTGCGAGGAACGAGAACGCTGGCACTGGTTCCAGCGCCACTTCGCGCTGGCTAACGCGCGCCGCAAAGTGATTGCCGCGCATCTGGCCAAACACGTCGCGCATCGCACCGGCTGCCGCGCGGAGGACTTGCACTCCGTCGCCGAGCTCGTCATCAGCCGCCTTTACTCGGACGAAAACACGGGCACTCCCTGGGATTCCGACAATGGCGTGCCTCCGAACGTGATGTGGACGTCTCCGCCTGCGGGCGGCGCGATCCCCGCGTTGCTCGGTCTGGTCGGCACGGGTCTGCTCGGCGAGTACGAAGTGCCGAACGCCAACACCGACGCCGCGGTCGCGGGCTCGGCAATCCAGGTGATTTGGCGTGATGTGCGCGGTCCGATGCAGGCCTTCGGCCATGAACGCGACGCCACCAATAGCGCCGTTCCCACCGTCCTGCCGCCCATTACTTTGTCGAATAGCACCAATCCGCTGATCGCCGTAAACAACGGCTACGCAGTGAAGACGAGCGACGGGCACCGGCTGGGAAGCGCGGAGCCGATTCTCGTGAAATGGTCCGGTTCGATGCTGGTCGAGCGCGAGGGCGAATATCGTTTCCACGCGGGCGCACCCACGTCCGAGGGCGAAAAACCGGATTTCGAGCTCGCCGAAAAATCGCAGTGGCGCGTCACGCTCCAGCGCGGTTCGAAGATCTTCGCGGTGCTCAACCACGAATGGCCCGGCAACACCGAGCCCGAAGTGCACGAGCCCCGCTTGCGGCGCGGAACCTATCAGATCACCGTCGAATACAGCCAGCCCGCGCCTGACCTCTCGACCTCGCATCCGCACCGGAAGCGCACCGGGTTCCAGGTGAAATATGCCGGGCCCGATACCGAGGATTGCCCCGTCACGCTGCCCGTCCATCGTCTCTATCGCGATTATCAGGACCAGACGCTCGACCAGGGAATCACGTTCCTGCCCGGCAGCAAGAACGCACAGGCGTTTTTGAAAGCGTTCTATACGAGCACGCTTCGCGATATGCGCCGGACCTATCAGCGCGCGTTCAAAGCGGTGCTGTTCTCCGGAAAACTCGATCTATCGGCGCGGTGCGGCGAAGATCATCAATCCGAGCTCGGCTACATGCTCGCCAATCCCTCGAATTTCGCCGGATACGCCTATTACCGCACCAGCCCGTCCGCGTTCATGCAGCATCTGGTGAATTTCGACTTTAATTTCCTGCCGCTCAAGGACAACTATCATCCGCCAGCCGCGGACGCCCGCACGGCACCGTCGCTTCAACAATCGCAGGGGATGTTCGATTGGTGGGAACGCCTCTACGACTATACTGTCGTGCGCAAGCAGGCGCATCGCCGGTGCAAGGATCCGATCTGGCACCTCTTTGAGGAAGCGAACCTCAATCCTCCGGGCGATCCCGCGCAATTGCTCCGCCATATCGGCGCAGAGCACAAGTATTGGGATCTCGACCTGCGCTATTACCAGGACCAGTGGAGCGCGATTTATTCCGTCTCAGACGCCGATCTCCACGACGACCGCTGGCTGGTGCGCGTTTGGCATGCCGACCGTTGGATCCGCTGCCTGATGGATCGCTTCCATGCGAAGGATATTTCGAAAGCGCGGCCGGATCTCTGGGCTTCGGACGACCCCAGCGCGCCCGTCCCCGCCTCCGGCGTCACGCAAACCGGAAACGCGAATCTGCTCGCGTTTGTCAATGATGCGTGCTTCGATGAGCATCCGCGCCGCTACGGCAACGTCAAGCGTCTGAACGACGGACTGCGCGAGCGAGGCCGCAAGGCGCTGGTTTCCTATCTATGCAGGGCAAGCCGCGTGCCGCTGCCGTGGTCCGTTTCGACCTTCGCGACGAAGCCGGGCGACCTTAGCGACCTTCTGTTGCTCGACGTCGAAACCGGCGTTTGCGAGAAGGCAAGCCGTATTGAAGAGGCGATTACGGCGGTGCAGACCTTCATTCGCCGCAGCCGCCTTGGTCTGGAGCCGAACTGGAAAGTCGGCCGCGAATTCGTGCGCATCTGGGATAGCTGTTTTCAGACGTATCGCATCTGGGAGAAGTGCAAGCGGCGCGAACTCTATCGCGAGAACTGGCTCGAATGGACAGAGTTGGGCAAGGCCCGCCGCATCGAAGCATTCCGGTTCCTCGAATCGCAGTTGCGAAACTCGACGCTCACGATGGCTGCGCCCGGCGGACTTGACTGGTGGGAGGATGACGATAAGTTACTCGAGCACGCGCCGAAGCTTCTTCAGCAGCGTGTTCCGTCCGAGCTCACGGCATTGACCGCGCCTCCGAATTCGGCGACGCGCGAGGGTCTTGCGACGCTCGGGAGTCCGGAGTACGCCGCGCGTCCGACGTGGCTTGCGCCTGTGCCCGCAGCGTCGTCTGGCGGTACATCTGGAGGCGGAACAACTGGCGGTGGAACCGCGCCCCCTCCTCCGAAGACCGTGCCTGCGCTCGCCAAAGCGGCGGCCGACGGCAGTACGCAGCCGGTGACGCTGCCGTTCTGGATGGAATCGGCTATGAAGCTCGGGACGCGCTTCCTTCGGATCGCGGCGGCCGGCGTGCCGCAGGCTTCGCTCGGGTTCGAGCCCCATCATGAAGAACCACACAACGGCTGCTGCCGCGAGTGCGGCTGCGATCATCCCGTGCTGGTCGACGAATACTATTTCTGGCTGGTGAACACTCAATTCTATCAATACACGGACCAGACGGACGCGCAAAGCAGTGGCGACGTCAGTTTCTCGGGAAGCTACCAGTTCGGTTTTCAGGATTCCTATTACGATCCGTTCCAGCAGCAGTCGGCGGAATGGAACGAGGAGAATATGGTGCCGTCCCTGCTCGCGAAGTGGGAGCCGAGCCCGGCGGTGCGCCTCGCCTGGTGCCGCGTCCACAACGGCCAGTTCGGACAGCCGCGAAAATCCGACGACTACGTCGCCATCGCGGAGCCAGCCGATCTTGTCTTCCTGGGCAGAGGCGGAGACTCGCTCTACTTCCAGGTGACCGGAAGCGCGACGCTGCCTCCCGGCTACACGGCGGACACCTCGCCCGCCGGCTTCCGCTACGATCTGCCGACGGACCAGTCGATCGGGTTGCCGCAGGCCATCAAGCCTCCGGCGCTGCCTTCTCCGTCTCCCTATCCGGGCGGATTGCTCTCGTATCCGTTCTTCGCTTATCACGACCCGGGCGCGCGTCTGTTCCCCGGCTCGTGGTTCTCTCCGGCAATGGCGGTTGCCGAAGCGCTGCGGACGCACTGCGGTTTCGAACTCGCCCTGAAGTGGTACACACGCGCGTTCGATCCGCTGAATGGCGATTGCACCTGGATGGTATGTGATGGCGATCCCGCCGGAGGCAACACAGGACAGGGCACAACTGGACAGACTCCCGGCACGCCTGGAACGCAAACCGGAGGAACAGCGACAGGGGTTGTGGTCGGCGTCGCCGGATCGACCAATGTTCCGCCGCCGGTAGGTGGGATGGTGCGGTCCGCTGTGGCGACGGATGCGAACGTGCCGGCCGCCGTCACCCCGCCTCCAGGCCGCGGAGGCAATTCGAATAGCACGTGCTGCGACAGCTCCAAGGTCACGGATGAGGTCGCACGCAAGCGCGCCGTAGTTCTGCATTACTGCCAGACGCTGATGGAATGGGGCGACGCGCTAATGCGCCGCCGCCGCTCCCCCGAAGCGTTTCAACAGGCGAGGCTCATTTACGATACGGTGGTGAGGATTACCGGCTGCACTCCGCAAACGATCCTGCTGCCGGAGCCCGTATCGCCACCGTCGGTTACGGCCTTTACTGCGGCCAATCCGCCGCTGAACCCGAGGCTGATGGATCTCTACAGCCTGGTCGGCGACCGTTTGGGCTTGATCCGCACCTGCTACGACGCGCGGCGTCTGCGCAACGGACGGCCCGATTGCGACATGCCGTATTGGGGCGACGATCCGCTGCGCGACGGCTGGCGCATGGTTCCCGAAACCTGCGACGACGATACGGACTGGTGCCATCGCAGCAGTCCGTATCGTTTCGTGTTCCAGATCCAGAAGGCGCACGAGATTGTTGGACGCGTCCGCGAACTCGGCGCCGCGCTGCTGGCGGCGTATGAAAAAGGCGATGCTGAAGCGCTGGCCTCCATTCGCGCCGGACAGGAGCGGGATATGGCGACGCTTGGCATCAGCGTTCGCCAAGACCAGTGGCGCGATGCGGACTGGCAGGTGCAGGCGCTTCAGCAGACCAAGGACGTCAATCAGACCAATCTGCTCTATTACACGAACCTCTACCAGAACGACCTGATCAACGACGAAATTCAGAACCTGAATCTCACCACCAACGCAATGTTGACGCGCACCGGAGCGAACCTCGTCTCAGCAATAGGCGAGGTGTTCCATATCCTGCCGGACAGCAACGTGGGAGCGCTGTCGACTTTCGTCACGTTGCCGACCGGCAAGAAGATGGCGTTCATGTTCGACACGATCGCCAGGATCATGCAGACGGTCGCCGACATCCAAAGCACGACCGCCTCGATGGACCTGACGCAGGCCGGCTGGCAGCGCCGCTCCGTCGAGTGGTTCCACCAGATGACGACACTGCCAATCGAAATTCACCAAATCGAGTTGCAGATCATGGGCGCGCACCGGCGACGGGATCAGGCGATGCAGGAGCTGAACAATCAACAGCGCCTGATCGAGAACGCGACCGAGGTGCTGGACTTCCTGCGCGATAAGTTCACCGCGACGGACCTCTATCTGTTCCTGCAAAAAGAGACGTCTGTACTTTACCGGAAGATGTACGAGTTGGCGCATCGCGCGGCGGACGAAGCGCAGCGGGCGTTTAACTTCGAGCGTGGACACACGACGCGCCGGTTCATTCCCGACGATATGTGGAACAACCTGCATGAAGGCCTGATGGCAGGCGAGCGCCTGGATTCCGCCCTCCGCCACATGGAGAAAGCGTATCTGGATGAAAACGTCCGCGAATTCGAATTGACCAAGCACTTCTCGCTGCGGTTCCATTTCCCGATGGAGTTTCTGCGGATCAGGGAAACGGGCCGATGCGAGATCGAGCTTCCGGAATGGATGTTCGACATCGATTATCCCGGCCAATACATGCGCCGCATCAAGAATGTCACGCTGACCATTCCTTGCGTGACCGGTCCGTACAACGGCGTGCATTGCCGTGCGACGCTGCTCAGCAGCGTGACCCGCATCGATCCACGGCTGGAGCTTCCGGCGACGCGCTGCTGTTGCGAATGCGGATCGGGCCACGATTACGAAGCGTGCCCGCACGATCCGCGCATGGTCCGCTCCTATGCGGCGAGAGAGGCCATCGCGACGTCGAGCGGCCAGAACGACTCCGGCATGTTCGAGCTCAATTTCCGCGACGAGCGGTATCTGCCGTTCGAATATCAAGGCGCGGTGAGCCATTGGAGGATCGAACTGCCGCCCGAAAGCAATTACTTCGACATGGACACCTTGAGCGATGTGATTGTCAACCTGAACTACACGTCGCGCGAAGGTGGAGGCATGTTGCGCCAGGCGGCCATGGAAGCGGCGGGGAAACATCTTCCAGGCGAGGGCTGGTGCTTCTTCGACGTGCGTCACGAATTTCCGGATGCGTGGCAGACGCTGCGAAACTCCTATCGGGAGAGAGGGCGCGACGCGAGGCTCGGGCTGCAAATGGAGCGGAAGATGTTCCCGTTCCTGCCCGGCTCGGACGAAGTGTCGATCACGAGAATCGCGGTGCTGTTCCATGCGCGCGGGCACGGCTGCGATTGTCCGAAAACCGGCGACTGCCGGTGCCAGTGCGAGAGAGAGCCCGACTGCCGCGTGCTGGAATTCACCTGCGACGATCACCATCGAGAAGATCATCCAACGCGAGTCTCGTGTGTGCGAAGCGAGGAGTGGCGCGATCTCTATTACGGGCTGTTCGAGACGGAGATCGGTCCGGTCGGAAGACGCGGGGCGCGTCCTCAGATCGAGTTCCGGTTCCCGCACGATGCGGGCGAGGTGGAAACGGTCTATCTGCTGTGCCAGTACAAACGCTAACGTATCGCTGCGACTGCCAGACGGCGCGAAGGGAAACGATAGCCGCGTCGCCTAGCGCTATCTGGAGGCGAACCAGGTGGAGCGCGCACGCCGCCTCGATCAGGCTCCGGCGCAAGGACCTCGGTTCGGTCCGGGAGAACTCATCCAGCGGTTTCCTGCTTCCGCTCCCGCCTCAAGCAGAAGTGGTTCTCCTGTGTGTGGCGAATTGCTGACTCTTGGGGAAATCAGTAATTCGCCACACACAGGCCGCAAACCGGAGGCTGATCTCTGGTACTCATCTAGGGCTGGCGATGACTCAACGGTCTTCGCCGTGGAGTCCAGCACTCCACACTTGGTGGGAGTGTAGGCGCTCGAGGAGAGAGGGGTATGCCAAAGTCGCTCGACGTGTTGATCGGTCTCTCAGTGATAATGCTGGTCGTAAGCATGACCGTGACAATGCTTACCCAAGCTACTACCAGCCTCCTTAACAGCGACGGTAACAGACTACGTGACGGGCTCCGCAATCTTCTCGTCCAGATCGATCCCAAACTATCTGGAATCGCTGAAGATCTGACAACGGCAATCCTCACGCATCCACTGATCGCCGATTCGAGGGGTCGGCTCGGTTCGGTAATCCATCGTGATGAATTCACCAAACTCATACTCGATTTAGCAGCCGGAACAGGTGCAAGACAATTGGAAGAGGAGAGTCGTAAGACTCTTGTCGAAATTCTCAAAAGCAACGGCATTGCTGACCCCGGCACTGCTCTTGATCAAATTCGAATGGCGGCGATGAAACTCGAGCAGGAACATCCGGATTGGGCAAGTAGCTTCCGTCACGACACAGCAATTCTTCAGGAGGCGGGTAGCCAATTCGTAGCAAAGATCAATAGTATGTTTGATCAAACAATCGACCGCGTGTCTTCGCGTTTCACAGCCAGTGCTCGTGTGGCTACGTTTGTATGCGCGCTTGTCGTGGCCTTCATACTCCAGTTGGACACTGTCGGTATAGTCAACAGTCTCTGGATGAGCGACTCGTTACGCGGCCAGCTGGTGAGTGTTGCCGAGAATGCGGACCAAACGGGAAGCGACGCTTTACCTGCAGTTCCGCATGCAGCTGCTAGTGCGGCCACGACAGCAGTTCCAACCCTGCCGCCCGCGCAATCCAGCGCAAACATGACCGCTTCGGTTGACACAGCAGAGCCAAGTTCTCAGCAGAACCTCGATCGCAACATCCAGGATCTGCGTCAGCTAGCAAGTCGCGGCCTCCTGACGTTGCCTGAAACTAACTTGGCCGCTTGGTGGGATAGTTGGAGAGACGTGAAGATTCCCGGTGTGATCCTCTCGGCCTTGCTCTTAAGCTTAGGCGCCCCGTTCTGGTACAACACGCTCAAGACGTTGCTAGGGCTCAGAGAAAAGATCGCAGCTAAAGACGAGGCTCAGCGTGTCACGCGACAGACGTCGCAAGCGAACAGTGGTACGGGTCCCACGACTTTCGCTTCCTAGTTGAAGGCAAGATCCGTTAGATATTACATCTATAAATCGGAGCGACAAGCAGACCTGTTTACTCTCGTCGATCAGCTAACGAGCGTCGAGGAATGATTCTCTGCACTCAGTAGGATTCGCGAGGAAATATTCGGTTCGCTCACTTGTCGCTTCTCGAAACCTGGTCCACGCGCACAGAGACGCAGAGTGTCGGTGGGACGGTGTCAACGCCGGTTGAATGTTGAACCTGTGGCTTGTGCCTACTGAAAACTCCGAAAGCAGCGAAAAGCCTAGAGTTTTGGTACGGGCCGCCGTAGTGTGGCCCGCATGCTTAAGCTAGAGCGATCCATCGTTTCTCGGCTTGTATGCCGATTCCGTAGTCGGGCGGTTGTGGAACTAGAGAACCTCGCCCTGTGTCACCAACTGCACGTTCTTCGCCGTCAGCAGCCGGGTCGGCTCCGACTGTTTACTTTCGACCGCTTGCTCTGGGTCTTGCTCTACCGATTGTGGCCACGCTGTCTGGAGGTGATGGTGTTGGTCAAGCCTGTGTGTGGCGAATTGCTAATTCTGGCACAGGACGGTCGCGTAGCGCAGGCTTGCGAATCGGTGGGAGAGCGTTAAACTCCGGCGCCGCATGACGTTGTGGTTCAGGCTGATTGCTCACCTGCTGGTGACCCTGGCGCGGCTGGCCCGTCCCGGCGGCGTTAGTGCGGTCGCGGCCGAGTCGCTGGCGGTCAAGCACCAATTGCTCATCATGAAACGTTCGCAGCGCCGGAGTCCGAATCTGACCGCGTGGGATCGGCTGATTTTGGGATTTTGTACACTGTTGGTGTCGCCCAGACGCTTGGGCAAGATCGCCGTGGTGCTGAAGACCTCGACTCTCCTGCGTCTTCATCGAGTTTTGGTCAAGGGCAAATATCGTCTGCTCTACAGCTCCAGACCACGCCGTCGCCCAGGACCGAGAGGCCCGTCACGAGAGCTGATCGACGCGGTGGTCGAGATGAAACGGCGCAACCCGTACTTCGGCTGCCGCAAGATCGCCGAGCAAATCTCGAACGCCTTCGGCATTGAGCTCAACAAGGATGTCGTCCGGCGTATTCTCATCCGATACTATCGACCGGGAGCCGACGGCGGTGGCCCCTCCTGGCTCGCGGTATTCGGACACGCCAGAGACCGCCTGTGGAGTGTCGATCTCTTCCGCACTGAATCAATTTTGCTCAAGAGCTATTGGGTCATGGTGGTGATGGATGTATTCACCCGCCGAATCATCGGCTTCGGAGTCGCTGCAGCCAATCTCGACGGTATCCGGGTCTGCCGGATGTTCAACCGCGCGATCGCAAGGCAGACTCTGCCCAGGCAGCTTTCCTCGGACCACGATCCGCTGTTTCGCTTTCATCGCTGGCGAGCGAACCTTCGGGTGCTCGAAGTCGATGAGATCAAGACCATTCCCGGCACCCCACGTTCGCACGCTTTCGTCGAGCGACTGATCGGAACCATCCGGCGCGAATACCTGGATCGGATTTGGTTTTGGAACCAGACCGATCTCGAACGGAAGCTCGAGGACTACAAGGTGTTTTACAACCATTTTCGCTGTCATACCGGACTGACGGGGGTGACTCCGGCGCAGCGGAGTGGCGCACCCCCGTCCCCGCTCGCACACCTTAACTCGTATCGCTGGCGACAGCACTGCAATGGCTTGTTTCAGTCCCCGGCCGCCGCGTGAGTCGGAATTCGCCACAGACAGGTTCTCCCCGCCGCCGCTTTCTCGCGCGCCATCATCGCCGAATCGCGCGGCAAATCGGGCATCGACTGGCCATCCCGCTGCCAGTTTCGCCTCGACGCCCCGTTCAATAGAGATTTCCCGATGAGAGATTCCGCGCCAAAGTGGGGACTATTTCATCTTCAATCTACCTGGAACTAACGCGCAGTCAGCGGCTCGAAGACCTGTGGCTCCGCAAAGTCTAGTCCAAGCGGATTCATAGATGGTTTCGATCGTGTGTGTGGCGAATTACTGATTTCCCCAGAATCAGCAATTCGCCACACACAGGACGCCCTTTGAGAATCGGTTTGATTGATGACGTCTGGAAGGGCCTGTACTAAGTCGCTGCACGCTGGTTTGCTCATGGTCCCCAGCTGAAGGTTCCGATGCCAGATGGAGAGTTGTACTATTGAAGGCGGTCGCGCGGGCGCGACAATGAGGATCGTTCCGGAGAATTGTGATGTCTGCTGAACACGTCACTGGTATCAGCCCCTCCACTGTCGCGCAGCCGACGGCGCCGTCAAAATCCCGCGCACGAATCGCCCCAGGACCACGCGGGCCGTTCAGCGGATTCCCTTTGTTGCGCAATCCACTGCCGTTCATCGAAAAACTTTTCCGCGAGTACGGCGACGTGGTCAGTGCCCGATTTCTGAATTTTCCGGTGTACATCGTCGCCCATCCTGAGGGCATCAAACACGTGCTTCAGGAAAACCATCGCAACTACACCAAGTCCCAGGATTATGTCATTCTCGCGCGACTGCTGGGACAGGGCCTGGTAACGAGCGAGGGTTCACTGTGGCTTAAGCAAAGGCGACTGATGCAGCCGATGTTTCATCGCGAGAAGATCGCTGCGTTCGGCACGATGATGACCGATTGCACTCTAGGCATGCTCGATCGATGGAGCGGTATGGCCGGGCGTCACGAACCGGTCGACATGACAAGTGAGATGATGCGTTTGACGCTTGAGATCGTCGGCCGTGCCCTGTTCACGATGGACCTGACCAGCCAGGCGGACACGATCGGACGCGAGATAACGATCGCCAACGAACGCTTCGGCCAGTTCGATATGGGGATGATTCTGCCCTGGCTGCCGACGCCAAAGAACCTCCGCTTCCGCAAAGCCGTCGACGAGTTGCGGCGAATCGTACTCGATATGATTGCGAATCGCCGCCGGGAAAATCGTGACTACGGCGACCTGCTTTCGATGCTGCTGACCGCGCGCGACGAAGAGACCGGCGATAAAATGAGCGACGAGCAGTTGCGCGACGAGGTCCTAACGTTGATCCTCGCCGGCCACGAAACCACGGCCAATGCGCTGTCCTGGACCTGGTATCTGCTTTCGCAGCATCCCGAGATCGAGCGCAAACTTCACGCCGAACTGGACGAAGTGCTAGGTGGCCGGCCGCCCGCGATGGCCGACCTCGTCAATCTGAACTACACCGGAATGGTTATCGACGAAGCGATGCGAATATATCCTCCGGTGTGGGCGATCGGACGCGCTGCGATCGAAGACGACGTGATAATGGGGTACCGGATCCCGCGCGGCAGCAACGTAATGCTCAGCCAGTGGATGACGCATCGGCATCCGAAGTTCTGGGAAGACCCCGAGCGCTTCGAGCCGGAGAGGTTTTCGGCTGAGCGCGCAGTCGGGCGCCTGCGCTACGCATACTTTCCGTTCAGCGGCGGTCCGCGCCAGTGCATCGGAAACGTCTTTGCGCTGACTGAAGCGAATTTGATCCTTGCTGCCATCGCGCAGAAATATAGTCCCAGCCTGGTCCCCGGGCATCGCGTCGAGCCGTATCCCTTGATCACCCTGCGCCCCCGGTACGGCTTGAAGATGACGCTCGAGCCGGCCAGGGCTTGAACGAGGCGGCGCTAAAGCACGATCTGGTTCGCTGTCCTGCGATCGATCGGCTGAAGAGGGTTTGCCATATACCGAATAGCCCAAGACGAAAAAAGAGCCGAACCCTTGCGGGCCCGGCCCTTCCGAGCTCGCGGCCGTTACTTCTTGACCTTTGCCTTCGGCGCCCGTGTCGCTGATCCGTAGCGTTTGCTGAAACACTTGCGGCATCGGCGATCCCGCCGCTTGATGAAACTCGGCGCCAGATCATCGCTGCCGCAATAGCGACAAACCAGCTTTTCTGATTTCGACTTGCTGCTCATCTTCTTCCGCAGCGGCCGTGCGGGCTCAGCTTTTTTCCGAGCAGCTTTCGTCGAGGCCGATGTTGAGGAGTGTCCGTTCGGTTTATGCCCGCTCCCGTTCGCCAGTTTCGCGTGTTCCATTTCGTTCTAAATCTCCTTAAGCCGTAAGGGCTCGTCGAGATGTTTGCTCTGGTCGGAGCGTGAAGCGAGTCCATTAGCGCGCATCGACGGGTCTGCACGATCAAGGCGATTGGAAGGCGAATGGGACCGTCAACGCCTCGACTGGCTTCGTCAGCGAACCAGAGCAATGTGTGTGACTGCCCGCGCTGGAGGGCGGGCAGCACATGAAACGCAAAATATCAGTAACTCGTTCTGCTCTTGCTTGTGAGATAGCGGCACTGCGGGATGCCACGTCTGCCAACCTCAAGGAGCGCTGGCGGGCGCTCTATGGCACCGAGGCACCGCGGCGCATCAGCCGCGACCTGCTGATCCGCGCGCTCGCTTACCGGATTCAGGAACAGGCGCTGGGTGGACTGAAGCCGTCCACGCGCCGATTGCTAGCGAAGGTTGCCGCCGATGCCTCGGCGCGCCGCCTCATCCAGGCGGCGCCCGAACCGACTCTCAAACCGGGAACGGTACTGCTGCGCGAGTGGCACGGCACCCAGCATCAGGTGATCGTCCGTGAGGACGGCATCGTGTTCCTGGGCAAGACCTACAAGTCGTTGTCCCAGGTCGCGCGCCGGATCACCGGCACCAAGTGGTCAGGGCCGCTCTTCTTCGGGCTGAAAGCAAATCGTCAGGAGCAGACCAATGGAGCAATCTAAACCTAAAGCCCGCCGCTGCGCGATCTACACGCGCAAGAGCTCGGAGGAGGGCCTTGAGCAGGACTTCAACTCGCTGCACGCCCAGCGCGAAG